>Ga0302305_1000937_pt1 | contig 16968 bp, 17 predicted proteins | sample III_Palsa_E2_3_FD_198764 | JGI IMG/M metagenome (GOLD analysis project Ga0302305, IMG submission 198764) | Peat permafrost microbial communities from Stordalen Mire near Abisko, Sweden - III_Palsa_E2_3 | ecosystem: Environmental > Terrestrial > Soil > Palsa > Peat permafrost | place: Sweden... | reverse complement strand
ATGGCCGAGGGCGACAAGCAGGCGGAGATGAAGGTGCGCAGGACGGAAGTGGGGCTGGTGTTCGAGAAGGTGGGGCAGCGCGATGTGAACTTCGACTGGGTGGAGCTGGGCGAGACGGGGTGTCTGTGGATGCGTCTGGAGATTCCGTACCGCAAGCAGTACGGACCGGGGCCGGGGTTCGGGATAGTGGCGATGGCCACGCCGGTGGATGAGGAGCACTGCCAGGCGTATTTCTGGCGCACGCGCAAGGTGAGCGGTTGGGAGCGGGATGTGTGGAAGTTCATGTACCGCAACCGTCTGGAGAAGCTGCACTGGGACGTGCTGGAACAGGACCGGTCGATCCTGGAGGGGCTGGCGCCGCAGGCGCGTGGGCATGAATTCCTGTACCAGCACGATCTGGGGATCACGCGGGTGCGCCGTCTGCTGCGCCAGCGCGCTCAGGAACAGCTCGCGGCGATTGCGCTTGCGAAGCAGCAAACCAGTACCGCAAATCCGGCTGGGGCCAGCGGATCCCAGCAAGTTGCCTCTGCGTGATCGGCGACTTGGTGCATATCAACCGCCAGTGAAAGAAAACAGGACGTTCGTATGGATGCCACACAGACGACGACCGAGGCGATGCCTCTCGCACTTGCCAGGCAGCTCGAAGCATTTCCAACGAATGTTTCAGCGTCGGATATCGGTCTCTTCGGTTATCGCGAAGGCGTTGCAGCGATAGGAGAAGTTATCCCGGTCGTCCTGTTACACGGAATCGGTTCGGGATCGGCATCGTGGGTGCATCAGCTCGCTGCCTTGTCTCAATCGCGAAGAGTCATAGCGTGGGACACGCCAGGCTACGGAGAGACTGCGCCTGTGCGACCGCAGTTTCCCGTGGCGGGCGACTACTCGGCAGCGTTGGCCGCGGCACTGCAGGCGTTGGGCATCGACCGCTGCATCCTGGTCGGTATTTCGCCTGCCAATGGCTACGCTGCGGCCGATCCCGAAGTGCGCGCCACGAAGAGAGACGCGAGATTGTCGATGCTCGACGAACTTGGGCCGCGAGGTCTGGCCGACCAGCGCGGCGGCAACATGTTGTCCGCGCACGCTAGCGAAGAAGCACGTGCGTGGGTGAAATGGAATATGGCGCGGGTGATTTCGTCGGGGTATCGGCAAGCGACGCATCTGCTTGCAAACGCAAACCTGAGCGGTGACCTCGCGCTCTTCCAGGGACGCGTTCAGGTGGTGGTGGGGCAGGACGACGTGATTACGCCTCCCGCTGCCTGCAGACGCGTCGCCGAAGCTGCGCAAACCGGCCTGAACATTATTCCTCAAGCGGGGCACGCGGGTTACGTCGAGCTTCCCGAGGTTTACACCGCGAGCATCGAACAGTTCTGCCGTCGATGTGAAGGCCGCAGGGAGACATGAATGTCTGTGGACATCGATCAGCTGGAGTATGGCGCCGACACGGCTGAAGAGGCCTATCTGGTTCCCGGGCTTGAGCGTGGACTGAGAATTCTTCGTGAATTTTCTCGCAAAGAACCCGTACTCGGCGCCCCGGAGATCTCAAGGCGTCTTCGGATTCCACGCACAACGGTCTTCCGTCTTTTGCAGACGCTCGAGTCAATGGGTTTTGTTGAGCGCGCGAATCGAGATACAAGTTTTCAGCTTGGTGTGGGAGTGCTGCATCTCGGGTCCGGGTATCTGAAATCGCTTCCTGTAATCAAGCAAGGCTTGCCGGCGATCGAGCGGTTGCGCGACCGGATTGGATTGACGGTGCATCTGGTTATTCGTGACGGTACGGAAATCGTCTATGCGGCGCGAGCTGAGGGCCCCGCTTCAAGGCTCGGGAGCTTCAAGGTCACCCTCGGCACTCGTCTGCCGGCTCATGCGACAGTTCACGGACAGGTGCTGCTGGGCGACCTCGATTTCGAAGAACTGGTGAGACTCTATAAAGAACCCAGCCTGCCCCGTTTTTCGTCGCACACGCCTTCGACTGTCGAGGCGCTTTATGAACGAATCCTGATGACTTCCCGTCAGGGGTATGGGGTGAGCGAGTCGTACTTTGAAAGCGGCGTGTCGGCCATATCGGCCCCTGTGCGTTGCAAGACAGGAGGCATCATGGCTGTCGTGGCCGCGACGATTACGCGATCGAAGATCGACGGAGACGTTAACAAAAGCAGCCTCGTCGTCGACGTAGTCAGTACAGCAGAAGAAATTTCAAGAGTTTTGCGCTATGACCCGTTCGAACGAAAAGTTGGCCACAGCGCACGGGACCTGATCCGCACCTTGGGGTGATGGCGAGGGCCAGAGTTCGGACAAGCGGACAGTCGCATTGCGACGATGCGCTACCTTTTCTGACGTTCCGGTGGTTGTGAGACGGATTTTGATTGGTAACTATGGATGGAGGCTCGTTCGCGAGGCAACGTGTTTGCCCAGAAAGGATAGCGTCTTCGTGAGCGAAAGGTGAAACCGAAATACAAGGGCATTTGAAATGTTAAGCGCAGAAAAGAACAAGCTTTTGACCGAGGTTGGACCCGGAACGCAGATGGGTGACTACCTGAGACGCTATTGGCATCCCGTCGCTGGAGTCAGCGAGTTCGATACCAAGTCTGTTCGGCCGATCCGGCTGTTTGGCGAAGACCTTGTCTTATATAAGGACTTGTCGGGAAACTATGGTCTTATCCAGCGTCACTGTCCTCATCGATCTGCGGACATGTCGTTCGGGTACGTTGAGAAGTGCGGTATCCGTTGTGCTTATCACGGCTGGGAGTTCGATCGGTCCGGACAGTGCACGCATCAGCCTTTCGAGGAGATCGTGGATGTGGACGCCAAGCTCAGGAAGAAGACCAAAGCCGTCGCGTATGAGGTCCGTGAGAAGGCCGGCCTGCTTTGGGCCTATATGGGGCAAACGCCGGCGCCCGAGTTGCCGGATTGGGAGATCTTCAACTACAAGAACGGTTTTGCCCAGGTGGTGATGGCCGAGATCGATTGCAACTGGTTTCAATGCCAGGAAAACTCGATCGATCCGATTCACTTCGAGTGGACCCACAACAACTGGACCGCTCGCCTGCAGGACAAAGGCGCCCCTTATGTGCCAACACATCTTAAAGTCGAATACGAAGAATTCGACTACGGTTTCATATACAAGCGTCTGCGGGCCAGCGAACACGAACACCACCCGCAATGGACGGTCGGTCGGGTAACGCTGTGGCCGAATGCGTTCTACCTGGGGCATCACGTGGAATGGCGGGTGCCGATCGATGATCACAAAACCCTGAGCATCCTTTGGGTGTTTAGCCGGGTACCGAAGGAACAGGAGCCGTACGTTCAAAAGTCGATTCCGACGTGGTATGGGCCGCTTTACGACGAAAATGGCGATTGGATCAAAACTCACGTTGCGAACCAGGACTTCGCGGCATGGGTCGGTCAGGGGACCATCACGGACCGTACCAAGGAGACACTGGGCGCAAGTGACCGTGGAGTCATCATGATGCGCCGGAGATTTTTCGATGAGCTCGAGGCAGTTGCGAGTGGCAAACAGCCGAAGGCGTTGATCACGGATAAGGACAAGAATAAAGACGTGTATCTACCCTCCGCGTGCCGAGAGGAAATGATTAACGGCATGCCGAGGGAAGAGCAGATCAAGCACCCGCTACTGGGGCCTTTCCTGCTCGATTTCATTGGGCAGTCTGGGCAACCGGAGAGCGTTCGTGAGGCGTATGAGGAAGCGATTGGGCAGAAGACGCAGCGCGCGCAATATTTTGTCGTTCATGGCGCCAACGGCGACGAATGAGCAATGCAGCCGTTCTCGGGCCGGATGCCGGAGCGGCCGGAATCCGGCCCGATTGCAATTGAAACTGTTTATATGGAAGGCCACGTCGAGTGGCGTCGGATAATTATGAGCGGCAAAACACTCCTGGACGCTTTTGTCCGGACATTGCGTCAGGAAGCAATCGGAGTCCTTAGTGTCGAACTGATTCCGCAGTTGGGAGCGCACTTCCCCGAATTCGCTCCCGGTTCTCACATCGACTTACACCTTCCAAACGGGCTCGTGCGTAGCTACTCGCTTTGCAATTCCTTCCACGAGAAGAACCGGTACGTGCTTGGCATTCTGCAGGACAGTCGCAGCAGAGGGGGCTCCAGGTATGTTCACGAAGCCTTGCGATGCGGTGCATCAATCCCTATCAGTGAACCGCGAAACAACTTCGCGCTTGATCAGACTGCTGCCGCGACGATTCTGTTGGCAGGCGGAATTGGCATTACGCCAATACTGTCCATGTACCGAACGTTACGGGAAATGAATGCGGAAGTGCGCCTGATCTATTGTGCGCGCAGCCGCAGACAGGCAGCGTTTCTCGATGAGCTTGAGCGTCTCGGCGGTGACGTCCAGCTACATTTCGACGACGAGCATGACGGCAAGCCGCTCGATTTGACCTCGGCACTCGCGTCGAGCCCGTCTGGCGTTCATGCCTATTGCTGTGGGCCGGAAGTGATGTTGAATGCGTTCGAGGCGGCATGTAGCCAGACAGGTATTGAACATGTCCATGTCGAACGCTTCGCGGGGGGCGCAGGTCTACAGGCATCGACGGTTGGCGGATTTACTGTCGAGCTGGCGCGAAGCGGGAAAACGCTGGAGATCAGCGAAGGCAAAAGCATTCTTCGCACATTGCTGGACGCCGGCGTGGACGTCGATCACAGTTGTGAAGAGGGTGTCTGCGGGGCTTGCGAGACTCGCGTGCTGTCAGGCTGTCCGGACCATCGTGACTCCGTGCTGAGCACGGAGCAGAAATCGGCCAATAAAGTCATGATGGTATGTGTTTCGGGTCTAAAAAGCGGCAGGCTGGTGCTGGATCTTTGAACCGCGTCATGTCCCTGATTGCCGCAACGAAGCTGCGCAGACGTAACGATCGGGTCTTTGGGCACTTGGCCAATCTGTTGCTGCTTGCGGAACAATCTATCCCTCGTTGCCTCGCTTCTCTTTCAGTATCCATTCGGTAAACTGGCTTCATACCGTTAGTTTCGGTGCGGCTAGTCACCCTGGCTAGTCGCGGAACCTCTCCAGTGGATGGATATCATGAAAAGCACGACTATCTCGGCAGTTCTGGTAGCACTTATCGGTTTCGCAACTGTTCCGGCTTTTGCGCAAGACGAGCAACCCGTCACTCGCGCACAGGTCAAGGCAGAAGTGGCGGCGTTGGAGCACGTCGGCTACAACCCCGCCTATAGCCACGGCCCGGACTATCCGGCGAATCTGCAGGTGGCTGAGAAAAAGCTTGCCGCGAAGCAATTGAACGGATCGCAGTATGGCCCGTCGACTGACGGCACGTCGGCATCCGGTGCCCGTTAAGGCGGCGGTTGGAGTGCATTTCATCTGGTTGATGCACTCCTGAAACCCCTCTCGTCAATGCTAGAATTAAGGCGGTCGTCGGTTTCCTAAAAGCGCACCTTTCGCCTTAGGCGTGGTCGCTCAGGTCGATTAGATCTGTTCGCTTAAAGCTCATCCCCCGTTAGTAAAGTCGCGTTAGCGGGCTCGTCTCCATGAAACATGGAACACGTCGAACATATGGCAGCGTCAAAGCCAGTCGCTAAGCGATCGGGTCGCCGTCGAGGCGCCGGACGACCCAGCCAGTCGACGTCCGTGGGTGGCGTCGCTATCCTTGATGCTACGTTGCAGATACTGCGTGTGACACCGCCGGAGAAGGTGACGGTAGTCGATGTCGCATCCGCGGCCAAGGTGGACCCCGCGCTAGTTCGCTATTACTTCAAGAGCAGGCAAGGGCTACTTCGGGCTGCAGTAGCGCATATGCTCGAAGACGTACAGGCGAAGAGCAGGCCGATTGTTTCCGACGGAACCACACTTGAGCAGCGATTGCGGGGGCGTCTGGCCCTATTGATCACCGTGCTTCGGGAGAATCCGTATCTCCTCAGGCTGGTGCTCGGCGAGATCTACCGCGGCAACTCCACTCCGCGACACGATGAGATATTGCGGGGAATCGCATTGGGCGGTGTCTCTTTGAGCGAGGCTCTCCTGGCACCTGGCGGATCCGATACCATTTCGGACGAGGTCGATCCCCGCTTTTTTCACGTTGCGATGCTGGGTATCTGTACTTTTTTCATCGAGGCGAGACCTTTGCTCGATGTTCTCTTCGAAAAGAACGCGCGGCCCGACGGCTTGGCGGAACAATATATCGATTTCGCCACCAAACTGATCCTACGGGGCATCGTCAATGATGCCGATAAAAAGCAAAGGTTCCTGGCGATGGGCAGAAGGAAAAATAACAAATCGCAGGCCAATTGATAGAACGCCCCCGGCTTTACGCTACTGGCCAATCTGGTGAGTCCACTCTCGAGGGGACGGGTACGACTGGCCAGTTCCGATCCGATGGCCCCATCAGTGGTCGAACCCAACTTTCTGGCAGAGCCGCGCCATCTGGCGACACTGGTCGAGGCCGTCCGTTATCTTCGCAAGGTCGTGCGGACTGGTCCGCTCGCGGAGTTCATCGGCGACGAGATGCTTCCAGGTGCTTCAGTTCGTAAAGAAGAGCGGGGAGATCGCAAGCGATGTGAAATGGACAGTTAAACCAACTATCATCCGGTCGGCACATGCAAGATCGGCGCGGATGATGATCCACGCTTCCCATCCCGATACGTTCGGCAACCATTGTGAGCAGCACGGTAGTTGCCACGGAAATTTGCGCGCGGGACTATTCGAACGTTACCGCGTGCCGTCGCTCGCCTCCATATGTGCTGATGTCGTGCGACGAGTGGATCTTGCGCTACGTTGCGTCCGTCGAAAATCCTCATGGTTCTCGTTGACAACTATTTTTTGGGCTCCACAGTTTCGTCAAAATTCCTACAAGTAGGAATAACGTGGCACTGGTCCAAACCAGCGTCAAGATAGCGCATGCCGCGCCCACATGCGGCGCGCACGGATAAATCTCGTCTCTGGCTTGGGGTTGCAGCATGAAGAAAGCATTGTTGATGTTCGGGGCGTTGGCAGTATGCGGGATTGCGCGAGCGCAAAGCAGCGTCACGCTGTATGGCAGTACGGATGTTGGAGTCGGTTACTTCAACAACGCGGGCGCTGGCGCGAAGGTCACAACGGTCAACACGATGCAGCCTGATCGCTTCGGTCTGTACGGCGTCGAGGACATGGGCTCCGGTGTGAAAACCGTATTTCGCCTGGAGAGCGGTTTTTCAACGGCGACCGGCGCGATGACGACACCTGGCGTGATTTTCAATCGGGAGGCGTACGTCGGATTGAGTGATGACTCGATTGGTACCGTGACGCTAGGGCGGCAAACGCCGTTCAGCTTCGACTGGCTCGGCCCACTGAGCAGTGCTTATTTAACTGCGAATTGGTACATGTTCCATCCGGGAAATATCGACGAACTCGCCGCGACCGGGGTGGTGCAGTTTCAGAACAGCGCGAAGTTCGTGTCCCAGCGTTGGAATGGCCTTTCCGTAGGGACGATGATCGGGTTGGGCAACACAACGAATTTCGGTTTCGGCCGTAACTTCAGCATTGGTGCTGAGTATGAAAGCGGCCCTGTCAAAGCGGCACTAACCTACGCCGATGAGCATAACAGGACGCCGCAAATCACTACGTTGGGCCTTTCGTCGTTTCAAGGGCAACCGGCAGCAACTTACTCCGCTGACAGAGTGGAAAACATGGGAGCTGGAGCCACGTATACCGTTGGTGCTGTGACGCTTCATGCGCTCTTTACGCTCGTGAAACTACAGTCTGACGGACAGTCAGCCATCTACCAGACCTACGACGCGGGCGCCACTTATCAAGCTACCCCGGCAGACTCACTCGCACTTGGAGCCAGTACAACGCGTTTTTCGCCTGCGCGTTATACGGAGTTGTCGTTCGGCAACGTGTATGCGTTGTCGAAGAGTACTCAGCTATATGCGGATGTGGTTTTCGAAACGGCCACGGGTGGCGCAGCGGCCGCAATCTATACGATCGGGGCTTCATCGACCCGTAACCAGCTTGGCTTCCTGACTGGAATACATCACGGATTCTAAGGCGGTCCACCGGCGAATGACTCGCCAGCGCGTTTGTTGCTGTCTCGCGAACAGATTGTCCCTGGCTGGCTAGCTTCTCTTTCGGTACCCACTCGATAAACTGTCCCTATGCCGTCGGTTGTCTCCTGAAAAGTCAGGGTACAGCGTTGGCGATACGGCCTCTTTCTCCAGGTGGATACGATGAAACGATTGCGCTCAGGTTTGATGCTTGCCTTAACCATTGCCGTGACGACCGGGCCGGTGATAGTTCGTGCCCAGGACGCGGCGCCTAAGACACGCGCCCAGGTGAATGCGGAGCTCGCCGCGCTCGAGCGTGCCGGCTACCATCCCGCATACAGCCAGGATCCCGACTATCCGTACAACCTGCAGGCCGCGGAGAGAAAAGTCGCCGCAGAGCAAACCACCACCACGCAATACGGATCTTCGACGAGCGGTTCCAGCGCCTCCGGTTCGCGGTAATGCGGCATCAGCCGTCAGATCTCTGACGAGCGCCGGCGATCACAGATCTCCTTGATCCCCGGCGTAAAGGCCAGCGTCGCCTTCAACCAGAAGTAGTTCATTCGCACTGCTTCGGTGTTTCAGATCGCGTGTCCGCTTCTCGCCGACCACCTGTCTCCCCCAGCCCGTGTGCTCTTCGTGGGCTCTCTCCGCTATACCCCCTGGAATTTCCCCAGGTTGGACGCGTGGCAACTCCTTTGAACGCCACGGTAGTTGTCACTACTATTTTCGCGTCTAAGAATCTATCTCACGCGAACGAATAAACGGACAGTACTTCCGGCTGGCTTTCGTCTGCGTTTGATGAGCTCGTTTCAATAAGCATACCTAGATTTCAATTCGTCATACGCGTTCGACGAACGGGATATCCATGGTTTGGCTCGGCGAGGCGATCAGAAACATATAACTATTACCTGAATAGACAAGCGAATGGACACGAAAGCTAAACTTCTGATTGGCGCAGCCGCTGCGTCGTTGGGTCTCTTTTCGACTGGGGCTTTGGCACAGTCGTCCGTGACCTTGTATGGGATGGTTGACCTCGGGGTGCAATACCTGACTAATGCCAATTCGAAGCATGATGGGGTCGTCGGACTTCAATCGGGTAACGTTTATCCGTCGAATTGGGGCATCACAGGTAGAGAGGATCTTGGTGGTGGCTACGCAGCGGTCTTCAAGCTGGAGAACGGTATCAACATGGCCAACGGTGCGAACCAAAGCCCGACGTCGTTTTTCAACCGTTCAGCGTATGTGGGCCTGGATACTCCGTACGGTACTGCTACCGTGGGCCGTCAGTACAAGATCATGTTCGATATGTCCTTGTACTACGATCCGACGTATCAGGCGCAGTACTCCTTGCTGTCCGCTGGATTGATTCCCGATGGCACGACGCTGTCGAATGCGATCAAGTACAAGTCGATCACGGTGGGCGGCTTAAGCGGCGAAGCCGAATACTCGTTCGGTCAGGAGGATCCGGGTCACATGGCGGCCGGAACTTATACGGGGCTCGGGGTCGACTACCAGTTCCGGTCGTTTTCGGCTCGTGTGGTGTACGAACAAACGCGCGGTACGATCGCCGCGCCGGTCGACACATCGTCCGAACTCGACAAGCGATTCAGTGCCGCAGCCAAGCTGCGTGTAGGAACGGCCACGCTCTTTGCCGGCTTTCTAAACGTCAACGGACAACTTCAGATGTCGCCGGACGGCAACATGTACTGGGGCGGGGCCTACTACCAGATAACCCCCGCGTTCGGCGTATCCGCCGAGGTGGATCACTACCAGACAAGAGATAATGGCCATCCCAACTGGTTCATCTTCGAAGGAACCTATAACCTGTCCAAGCAGACCTCGCTCTATGCATTTGCTGGATATCTGGATGTGGGTGGCGGGAAGAACTTTACTTTGAACTATCTCGACACGTCGTCGCCCGGCAATCTTAACCAGACCGGCGTCATCGTCGGGATACGGCACGCATTCTAATTGAGCATGGATCCGTTCGCTTTGCTTATGCGCGCGGATTACCAATTCCAAATACGCCATAAATAGAGGTGCTGTATGAAAACGACGCGAATTCTGGCTCTGGGTATGTTGGTGATTACGTTGAATGCCACGAATGTGTTCGCACAGGGGGCATCTACCGCCGCATCGGCTGCGGTTTCGATCAAGACCGCGAACCGGGCGCTCGCGAAGTCGGTTCGGCGCACACTCGGCCGTACAAAGGGCTTGGACCCGACGCGCATATACGTCAAGGCGTCAAACGGAGTGGTGACGCTCTCCGGGAACTTACGGACGCAAGCACAGATTGATCTCGCTGCGAGCGCGGCGTCGGCCGTCGCGGGCGTGGTATCCGTAAGCAATCGGATCACGATCTTCAACGAAGGCGATAACTAAGAGAGTGACCGCAAGCCGTGAAAGAGTCGCGACGGGCTTGCGGTCTTCTACAACGACTGCCCAGCCGGAGCCATTGCCGACGCTATCCGGCTGATTGGGCGGCTGTAGGCATCGGTCGGAGGGAGCGTTGCAACATAGAGGACCTTGATGGACTTGATTGAGGCCATGACGATTTTTGTCGAGGTCGCCGACACAGAGGGATTCAACCGGGCCGCTGAGAGGCTCAGAATTTCCCGCTCGGCGGTAACACGTGCGATTGCCAATCTTGAAGAGCGCCTGAATGTGCGTTTGCTGCAACGTACGACACGGCGAGTCACGCTCACGGAAATTGGGCGTAGCTATCTTGGCGACTGCAAGGACATATTGGATCGGATCGCGACCACAGAAGGAAACGTCACCCGCAGCAGCGCCACCAGCGCCGGATCGTTGCGGGTGGCTGCGTCTTCGTCGTTCGCGCTGTCGAATCTCGGGCCCGCTATCAAGAGCTATATAGCGGCATATCCGGACGTCGATTTTCATTTGACGTTGCTGGACCGGGAGGTGGATATCGTAGACGAAGGATTCGATGTAGCGGTTGTGCCGAGCCGCGCGGTGACGTCCAGCAGCGCTATCGTACGACCACTGGCGCAGTTTTCGAACTCACCGGTCGTGTCCGTCTCGTATCTTTCACGTTTGGGTTTGCCGTCTTTGGAGCGTCCGGAGCAACTCAAGGAACTCGCTTTCATTGGTAGATCGATGAACGAGAAGGGAATGAGCGTCGAGTTCGAACGCGGTAATGAAAGATTCGCTGTCGAATTGCTTCCGAGATTTACTGCCAATAATCTGCTTATGATTAGCAGAATGACCAAGCTAGGTATCGGCTTCTCGTTCCTGCCGGAATCCATGATCGAGCCGGAACTGACCGAAGGGTCGCTCGTTCGGCTCATGCCGGACTTCAGCGTGGTCGAGCAGTCGCTGAACATGTGTATTGCCTACCCGAGTCGAAAATATATCCGTAGTGCTACGCAGACCTTCATCGATCATATCGTCGCCTGGGCGCGGGCGGCAGACAACGCGTATTTGACCGGTCCGGCGCAGTCTTAGCACGATGATCAGGACTGTTCGCCCGACGATCGGTCGCGGAAGCGAAAGTCTCGAGCCGATCCGTCGTTGCTCCACGCCAAACGCTGACCGCGATCACGTCGTGGCCGGGCGCCGCATCTTCTCTCGTCGACATCAGCCCTCAGCTGCCGGGCAGGTCCTTGATGTTGTCGAAGAAGAACTCGTGCCGGTCGGCCAGCTTCGTCGAGAGGCGGCCTGTCCGGTTCATGAATGTCGCGAAGGCCATGAACTTCCTGGGCGTCATCGTCCACTCGATTTCCGGGTTGTGGATGATCTCTTCGATCTGCGCGGCCGACATATTCTTGACGTTCTCGGCTTTCAGCCGGAGAGCTGCCGCCGCGGCTGGATCAGCCTTGATCTGATCGTGCGCCCGCAAACTTGACGATACAGTGGCCAGCTGCGCCGCCGTTTATGTTGTGCCAGTCCGAATCGCAGTTGAGGGTCGTCTTTTGCCTGAGGCTTTCCACCGAACCGGCCATTCGCCGACCATAAATCGCCGGCCCGTGGATAACCGGATTGGCGGGCAAGCTGCAGCCGGACTGTAACGAGCGAATGACGGCGGGACTCTGAGAGCGGTCGTTGCCCCTCCAGCGACTTGATCGGCCGCGGTGGACAAGGGAAGTTCGCGATGAGGCGCGCATTGCAAGTGGTGAGTAGCTGCCCATCTTCCGGACTTGGCAGTCGAATCGAGCCAATCACCGGCGCATTGACTATCTTCGTTGGTCACCGGTTCGCAACGGGGATGTTTTCGCTGCGTGTGTTGCGAGATCGCGACATCGACAGGGGCGAGCGGCATAGATGCGATTGTTCCGTGGGCTGTATTTTCATCGGGGCCCAATTCCACTTTGTTCCGCCATTTCACGGGGGTAGATCTGGGGGTAACCTGGCATGACCGCATCGGGAGACCCAGATGTGGTGGGCCTAAGCGGCGCCAATGTGACTCCCACCCGGACCACAGAACATAATAAAAATCGGATATTTACGTGGTCTCGCCCCTACTTCGGGGACGCTCTGGGACAATAGGGATGATTCCAGTCGCGCCATCTCAAGGTCATTGTGGAACGCTTCCTCGCCTTTCCAGTCTTCGCCGTAGCGTGGATCCTGAAACACGCTGCCACCGCCAACTTGCCTGAACTTGCGCTGGCGTTGTAATGCGGCCATTGCACGGTTGTTAAGGCAGACTACGCGTGCCACCGCGGTGTTGGTTTTCTCCTTTTGTTTGCCATACACACGCGCGCTTGCGATTAGCAGTGCCCCACCTATGCGATCCTGTGCATGAATCCCGGCAGATCGGGCTCCGGCAAGACGGCGAGCACTTTCAGCCGTTGCAGCGTACGCGTCTGTCCCGCCTGAAGGTGGGCGCGCAACGCGTCTGCGGCCGCATTCGCATCGCCGTTCAGCAGATGCCGAATGACCGTGCGATGTTCGAGCAGCGTCGAGGGTTCCGGATGCAGATCGAACGCCTTGTAGAACGCGTGGTTCACGGTCAGCGGCATATGCGCATGGCCGATCGTTTCAAGCAGCTTCCGGTTCGGCGCATTCTGCAGACAATCGATATGCAAGGTGTCTTCGATCCGCTGCAACGCGTCGAAGTCGACGCTGTCGGGCTCGGCGATCGCACGCTCCAGCTCGGCGAGAGCCGAGCCGAGCATCGCTTGTGACAGCAGCGGCGCGCTCGCGGCGAGCGCCGCGGGTTCCAGCAGCGAGCGCAACTCGTAGTCATGTTTAACCGCGCGCGCGGTGAGCGGGCCGCACATCCAATGCGAGTACGTGGATTTTTCGACCAGACCGAGATCGCGCAACCGGCTCAGTGCCTCGCGGACCGCACCGCGGCTGACGCCGAAGGTCTCGGCGGCCTCGGTTTCGTCGATCCGGAAATGGCCGAACGCAATCCCGATCGACACCGTTGCTTCGAGATCGTGATAAATACGCTCGCTGGTGGACTGCAACGCGAGCGGCACAGGCGTCCCGTCGAAGCCGAGCGCTGCTTCCGATAGCGGTACACGTAACGGTTGAGGTTCGCCGCCGTCGGTCCCGGCAACCAGATAGCCACGACCTTCGAAAGTTCGCAGCAGCCCACCTTCATGAAGCAATTCAAACGCTTTGCGAACCGGTACGCGGCTCGTGCCGAAGATCCGCGCCACCGGTCCTTCGAGCAGCACAAGTCCCGGTGCAATCCGGCCACGCACGATCGCACTTTTCAACTGATCGTGAATCAGACGGTAGCGAAGGCGCGTCTCGCCCTCCGCTGAGGTGTCGGTTCCAGTTATATCGTCAGTCGCTGCCTCGGCCGCCGCTTCGGTCGCGGAGCCAGGTGGCGATGCGCTTACGCCTGCACGTCTTGTCATCGTTCGATTGGGTACGCTGATGGGCCGGATTCAAGCGCGCATGAATTCGGTCCAGCGGCGCACCAGATAGTTATGCTCGTCCATCACGGAGTCCCACACCGCAATGCGGCTCATCCGCGACACGTAACTGCCTCCGTCGCGACGTTGGCCCGCGGTTACCAGATGCTCGCTGACCGGCCCCGGCAGCTCGCCTGATGCGGCTTTGCCATCGTACCAGTAAGCCCACTCGGCTTCGGTCATCTGGTTACGCGAACGCTCCTGATTGGAGATGTAGAAGCCTTGTCGCGCCATCGTCGCGCCGGCCCAGCCGTCGAGCCACCAGTTCAGATATTCGTACGCGGCGTCGAGCTCGCGGCCGGCTGTGGCGCGTGACAGCGACATGCCGCCGAACCAGGCGCGATAGCCTTCTTGCGGACTTGCGAGCTTGAATTTGAGGCCAGCCTTGGCCAGCGCAACCGTGGCAGGCGACCAGATACTCTGGATTGCGACCTTGTTCGAAATCATCAGTTGCGCCGCTTCGGCATAGCTTGACCAGAAACCCGCAAAATGGCCGCGCCGCTTGTAGTCGATCAGCGTCGCGATCAGTGCGTCGATTTCTTCGATCGTCAGATTGCCGATGTCGTCGAAGCGCATCAACCCGCTTGCTTCGACGGCGAGCGCGGCGTCGATTGCGCCGATTGCGGCATCCGCCTGCAACGCGACCCGGCCCGCCAGTTCAGGCGCGAGCAGCCATGACCAGCTTTCGCCACGCTCGATTAGCGAAGCGGGCAACGTGTCGTCGAGATAGACGAAGCTATCCGCGTTATGGGTAAGCGGCAACATGCTGATCCGCTGCGACGGCTTGCGTCCGAGCGAGTTGTCCGGTTGTACATAAAGACGGTTGACCGGCACCGAACCCGCGCCGGTGCACACGCGGCGCCCGAGACGGCCTGCGCGCGGCAGCGAATTGATTTCATCCCACCGGGCGATGCGCGTGACGTCGATTGGTTGAAGCGCACGAGCTGGCCACAGACAGTCGATGCTGTGAAACCACTGGTCGTAGATATCGTAGCTGTGCGGATGCATCACGCCGTTGCGCTGCACGGCGGAGCCCTCGTCGACCATAAAACGCAGCTTGATGCCGAGGTCCTGTTCCGCCTGCTTGCGGATATGGTCCTGCAACGTAACCGACGTGCCGAGCACGCGCAATTCGACCTTGCTGCGATGGACGGCGGGTGCTTCAGTGGAAGTGCGCACAGGTTTTAGCGGTTTCGGGTGAACAGAGTTCGGATGCGGTTCAGGCGGCTACCTTGAGCGCTGCGCAAAAACGGCGATACGATGCCTCGATTACTGCGCCATCAAGCCCCTCGGTGATGAAGACGAGTGTGGACGCGCGCGAAGCGTCGGGCCACTCCTCGAGATGCAGAACGGGATGGACCAGATGCTGGACTGCGTGCAACACGGCGGGACGGTCGGCGCCTTCGAGTGCCAGCAGGCCTTTCACACGTAAGATCTTATCACCGTGACGATTCAACAGCATCGTGAACCACAGCGTGAAAACCTGCCAGTCGAGCGGGTCTTCGATGCGGATGCAGCTTGAAACGATGTCGCTGCGTTCGAAGTCGACACGATGCGCCAGGCGTCCGCCGCCTTTGCCAAGACGCACCGTACCGGCTCCGATCTCGCAGACGCTCTGCACGGAATCCGGCGCAAATCGCGCGGGCTTGAACAATAGCTCGCGCAGCGCGTCGGGCGACGAATTGCGTTCGACAATCTCGGCAAACGGATTAATGGTACGCAACGACTGTTTCAATGCGTCAATATGCGGCGCGGTGGTCAGATCGCCCTTGCTGATCATGATCCGGTCTGTTGCGCTAATCTGCGCGAGCCATTCCGGATAACGCGCGCGCTGAGCGTCGGCGTTGAGCGCGTCGACGACGGTAATCGTTACCTTGAGTTCGTAGTGACTGCGGATCACGAGGTCGGCTAGCAGTGTCGCGATGATCGGCGCAGGTGTCGCAAGTCCGGTGGTTTCGATCACGACACGCGAGAACGGCGGCACGTCGCCGCGTGCGCGCTTCGAGAAGAGCCCGGCCAGCGCATCTTTCAACTCGCCACGAATCGAGCAGCATACGCAGCCGTTATCGAGTAACACGGTTTGCGTATCGACTTCGCCCATCAACAGATGATCCAGCCCAACCTCGCCGAATTCATTGACGAGCACGGCGGTGTCGCGGGCGGCATCGCCGGTCAGCACATCGGCGAGCAAGGTGGACTTCCCGCTGCCGAGAAAGCCGGTCACGAGGGTGACCGGGATGATGTCGTAAGCGAGGCTCATGCGTGCTCCTCTTCGTCCACCTGGAACAGCGTCAGCGGATCGAGCGCGCGGCCGAGCATCCTTTCAGCGACCTTCCACACTTGCGCGAAATCGCCGACCATTTCACTTGCCCCAGTGGGTGACGACAACACGAACGACTGACCGTGGAAGTCGTCGAGACGCAGCCGCAGCGGAATCAGGATACGATTCGCCAGCGCGGCCTGCAACAGCCGCTGGCGGCGCGCGTTTTGGCTGCCAGCGCCCGCGCCCGGTGCGGTCGTATTCGACCAGTGATTGCCGCCTCCTAGCAGCCCGCACATTCCGCACAAGATGATTCTCCGTCAGGTGAAATGGGCACACGGCCCGCTCACGGCATCACGTCGCCGGAATTCGGTCCGAGCGTCTGCCCGACAAACAGGTTGCCACCAGGGTCAGACGCAAGCAATAGCGCGGCGGGCGCAACTTCCTCTGGACGTCCGAAGCGTCGCAACGGTAGTTCGGCGGATTTCGCAGTCTTCCACGCGGTGCTGATGCCGTCGACCAGCGGGGTTTCGATCGGACCCGGTGCGATTGCGTTGACCAGCACGTTGTCGGGCGCGACTTCAAGCGCGAGCGATTTCGTGAAACCAATGACGCCCGCTTTGGCCGCCGAGTAGTGGCACAGCTCCGCGCCGCCCTTGATGCCGAGCTGCGACGCGATGTTGATCACGCGCCCCCAGCGTTGCGCGATCATCGACGGCAATGCGCGGCGCGTACACAGAAAAACACTGCGCAGATCGACACGCATCATCTCGTCCCACATCTCGGTGGTGAGATCGACGCACCTGGCCTGGG
>Ga0302305_1000935_pt1 | contig 16988 bp, 11 predicted proteins | sample III_Palsa_E2_3_FD_198764 | JGI IMG/M metagenome (GOLD analysis project Ga0302305, IMG submission 198764) | Peat permafrost microbial communities from Stordalen Mire near Abisko, Sweden - III_Palsa_E2_3 | ecosystem: Environmental > Terrestrial > Soil > Palsa > Peat permafrost | place: Sweden... | reverse complement strand
TTGGCGCCCATGGCGAAGTGGCGGACGCGGGGTTCGGCGGCGAAGGTGTTGGCGTCTTTGAGCCAGTGGTCGAACCAGCGGAGAAGGAGCTCATCGGTGTTGAGGAGAGCGTCGGGGCCGGTATCGGATTCGCCGATGCGGTCGCCCCAAGGGATATGCACCCAAGGACCGGCGATGAGGTATTGGTTGTCGCGGGCGTGAGGAGATTTTGCGCTGGTGCAGAGGAGGTTGAAGCCGTGGAAGCTGCCTTCGAGGTAGGTGTCGTACCAGCCGGAGGTGTGGAGTGCGGGGACGTCGATTTCATGGGCGCGAGTGCTGACGTCGAGGGCGGTCCAGTAATCGTCGGGGATGTCGTGGGCGAACCAGTCGCGGACGTAAGAGGGGAGTTCGGGGTCGGTGATGGCGGGGTGCTCGGCGTAAGGCAGGTGCGTGGACTGCGTGCGGATGTTAGCCCATGCGGCTTCGAGCTTGGAGCTGGATTCGCGGAGGTTGAGGCGGCGAGCGTCTTCCTTGAGCATCTGCAGGCCCCAGCCTAATGAGGACGCGAGACGCAATACGCCGTTGTGATAGAACCAGCCTCGGTAGAGGTCGCAAGCGGTCATGGCAGGGGCGATGCACTGGAGGCCTTCGGGCTGCTCGGCAGCGGCGAGGAGTTGCGTGGCTCCCTGGTAGGAGAAGCCGTACATGCCGATGCGTCCGTTGCACTCTGGACGGGTGCGGAGCCAGGCGATGGTTTCGGCACCGTCGTGGGCTTCGTCGCGGAAGGGGTAGAAGGCACCTTCGGAAGAGCCTCGGCCGCGGACGTCTTGGATGACGACGTTGTAGCCTCGGCGGGCGAACCAGGAAGGGTGGGCGTAGACGACGGTGGAGGCGATGTCGCGGCCGTAGGGCTGGCGTATCAAGAGGGTGGGGTTTTGGTTTTCTGTTGAGGTCGGTGGGTAGTAGTGGTCGGAGATGAGGGTGGTGCCGTCGGAGAGGCGGAAGGGGACGCTGCGTTCGAGGGTGACGCCTTCGCCGAGATTGATTTTGGAGTCGGGCATGGTGCTGCTCCTTGTTGTGGCCGGGTGGACGTTTGGAGTTCCCCACTCATGCGCGATGAAGCTACGCATGAATGGGCCACCCGGTATTTGTGGCGATGCTGGCGAAGAACGGGAGACAGCAGATCCATTCGCTGCGCTCAGGATGACAAATTCATGGCGGTAACAATTCTGAAAACAAGGTGGTTAGGGTTTGAAGTTGTTTTCGTAGTCGTACATGGCCTGGAGGCCGGCGGCGATTTTTTGGGCGGCGGCGTTGAGCCAGAGGTCTCCGTTCGCGGCGGTTGCGGGGCGGGGGTCGCCGAGGACGCCGCTTTCGGCGATGTCGCGGGTGAGCCAGGCGAAGTTGGCGGCGCCGTTTTCCGGTTGCAGGATGGCGTTGTCTTCGAGCTGGGCGATGTAGTTGACGGTGTAGGCGGAGGTATCGACCAGCTCCGGTGTGGCGGCGAGGAGGAAGGCGGTTTCGACTTCGCCGGCGTGGAAGCCGTACTTGCGCTCCTGCGGGTTGAGGCCTTCGTGCTGTGCGCCGGCGGAGCCGAAGATGGTGAAGGTGCGGAGGTTGAACTCGGCGCGGAGATCGCGGGCCATGACGTCTACGAGGGAGGAGTTGCCGCCGTGGGTGTTGTAGAGAGCCAGCTTGCGGAAGCCAGCGGCAGCGATGCTGGCACCGAGGTCTCGGATGACGGCCATGAAGGTGGAGGCGGAGACGGAGAGTGTGCCGGGGAAGCCGATGTGCTCGTTGGATTTGCCGTAGCAGATGGGTGGGAGTGCGTAGATAGGCATGTCGGCGGGGAGAAGATTGAGAGCGCGACCGAGGCAGACGTTGTTGATGAGGGCGTCTGTCGCGAGCGGCAGGTGTGGGCCGTGCTGCTCGATGGCGGCGGTGGGCAGGATGAGGAGCGTGCGGTCTTTGGGGAGGGCTTCTACCTGCTTCCAGTTGAGGTAGGCGAAGTTGCGGGAGTCGGGGATCCAGGTTTTCATGCGGGCTCGTGGTGGTGTGGGTTGATGGTGGTGGTGATTCGAGCATGGGCGGGAGCGGTCGGCTTCGCCGATACCCACCCTAACGACGATGAAACCGTCGTGAGGATGGGGCACCCGAATTTGTAGCTGTCCGTCTCATGCCGGTTGGGTTTGTTTGCGTTCGAAGGCGGCCATCTTACCGGGGTTGAGGAGGCCTTTGGTGTCGTTGCGGTACTTGGCCTGGAGTTGGGCGTTGTCTTCGCGATAGCGGCCACCGCCTTCTACGTGGTTGACGTGGGGGTTGGCGACGCCGATGCCGTTGGCGCGGCAGAAAGCAATGATCTCGTTGAGGCGGTCGGCGGTGGTGAAGCGAATGACGGGGATGGCTGCGGGGAAGACGGTGCCTGCGCCGTTCTTCATCCACTCGACGTGGTGGAGAAACTCTTCGCCGAAGGTTTGTTTGAGGAGAGTGAGTTGCTCGGTGGCGCGGGTGGGATCGAAGCCGCATTGGAGGTAGGTGTAGGCGGGGTCGGACTTCATGGCCCAAAGGGTGGTGTGGTTCCAGGTGTAGTCAGAGAGCAGTGGTTGGGAGCGTAGGCCTGCGTAGGGTGCGGAGTGCGTGAGCGTGCCGCCTGCGGAGGTTGCGAAGGACTCAAGGGCTTCGCGTTGGGAGTCTGCGATGAGGACGAAGAGGAGGGCTTGGCCTTCGCGCACGACCGTTTTGATGGGCGAGAAGAAAGAGGGAATGGGCCACTCGAAGACGGTGAGGAGGCGTTTGGTCCAGGTGGGGTCTTTGGCTAGATGCTCGCTGAAGGTGAAGGCTTGATCGAAGGTGCGAAACGCGATGACGCATTGGGCCCATGCGACGGCGGGGGTGAGGGCCAGCCAGATTTTTGTGATGACGCCGTTGGTGCCCCAGGAGTGGATGATTTCGTGGACGGCTTCGCCTTCATGCAGGAGGACTTGCGGCTCGGCTTCCATGGTGACGACTTCAATAGCGCGGACGGTGTTGTAGTCGCGGAGTGCGCCGTGGGCGATGGAGCCGATGCCGCCGGAGCCTCCGCCGAGAAAGCCGCCGACGGAGGCTTTGACGATGGTGGAGGGATAACAACGGAGCTCCCAGCCTTGCTCGCGGGCGGTGGTTTCTAGCGCGCCTAGCTTCAGGCCGGGTTCGCAGATGGCGACGCCTTCGGCGGTGATCTGCTCAAGGCTATCCATGCGCTGTAGGTCGAGGACGACTCCGCCTTGCAGGGGGACGGCCTGGCCGTAGTTGCCGGTGCCTGCGCCGCGGATGGTGACGGGAACATCCTGCGCGTAGCAGAAGCGGAGTGTGGCGATGACTTCAGCAGTGGAGATGGGCTGGACGACTACGTCGGCGTGTTTGCCATCGAGCAGCGGGCGGAGGATGGGTGAGTACCAGTAGAAGTCTCGGGAGAGACGCTCGACAAGCTGCGGCTGCGTGAGGACGCGGGCGGGGTCGGCGAGGAGTTCGGACAGCGAGGTGGCGAGATCGTTCAATCGGGTCTCCTACTGCATAGAACGGCTTGTGCGCGAGTGTTGGTAACGGGTGCGGGTTAGTTTCCGCGTCTGCTGCTCCAGAGCTTGAAGGCTTGCTGCATGTTGGGGTGCGTGAAGAGAGCGAGGCAGGCGTCGCGCTCGATGGGGCCTTCGACGAGGCAGGGCATGTCGGAGCGTTGCGCTACTTCGGTGGCAGGGATTTGGATTTGCAGGCAGAAGCGGTTGGCGTCGGCGATGGTTGCGCCGTAGACGACGCGGTCGAGGCCGGCCCAGAGAGCGCAGGCCATGCACATGGGGCAGGGCTCGCAGGTGGTGTAGAGGGTGTAGCCGCGGAGAGAAAAACCCTGGAGTTGCTTGCAGGCGAGGCGGATGCAGCGGACCTCGGCGTGGGAGCTGGGGTCGTGCTCCGGGCCTACGGCGTTGTGAGCTCGCATGAGGCGGGCGCCGGTGGTGGAGTGGAGGATGTCGGCGCCGAAGGGGACGGGACTTGAGGTTTCGAGCGTGAGCGCTGTCCATGCGGCGAGGTCGCGCATGCGCTCGGCGTCGAGAGCGCCGGGAGACGCGAGGAGTTGCGCGCCTGGATCAGTGAGTTCGTGGTCCATAGATGAACGTAGCATAGCGGGGGAAACGGTTGCGACTCCCGGGTCCGAGAATCCGAACCCGGGGCACCCCTTTTTGTGGCGCTCCGTTGGTGGGGGGCGGGAGATGACATGCTTGCGGATGGGCTGGGTAGAATTTGGGGATGAGTATTACGGCTTCACCGATTGAGGAACTCCGTGCGCGGTACAGACAGGGGGATGCTGATCCCGTTGCTGAGGTAGACGCGGCGTTGGCGCGGGCCAATAGCAATGCTGGAGGCAATGTTTATCTGGCGCGGGATGAGGCCTGGTCGCGGGCGGAAGCGGCTAAGCTGCGGCGTGAGGATTTGGAACGGCAGCCGCTTTGGGGTGTTCCGGTTTCGCTGAAGGATTGCTTCGATCTGGCTGGGTTTCCGACTTCGTGTGGGTCGGCGTTTTATCGCGAGCGGAATGGTGTGGCGAAACGGGACTCTGCCGTGGCGGAGCGGTTGCGGGCGGCAGGTGCGGTGATTACGGGGAAGACGCATCTGCATCAGCTTGCGTATGGGATTACAGGGGAGAACAAGGACTTTGGGGATTGCCTGCAGCCGAGGGATGCAGGGCTGCTGACGGGTGGGTCTTCGAGTGGAGCAGCGGCGAGTGTGCAGGAGGGGTCGGCACTGGCGGCGATTGGGACAGATACGGGTGGGTCGGTGCGGGCTCCGGCTGCGCTTTGTGGGTTGGCGGGGTATCGGGCGTCGGTGACGCTGGGGGACGGGTTGTGGCGAGGTGGAGCGCATCTTGCGGCTTCGTTTGACACGGTTGGTTGGCTGTATCGCGATCTGCGCGATGGGCCGTTGCTGGCTGAGGCTTTGCTGGGCGTGCCACGAGTCGACGCGCCACAGATTGCAGGGTTGCGGATTGGGCTGCCGCCGCGGGCGTTTCTGCATGACTGCGAGAAGGATGTACTTCGTGGAATGCAGGAGTGGGCACAGACGTTAGAGGCTCGTGGGGCTTCGTTTGCGGCGTTTGATGCCGCCTTCTGGGTGGAGGCGATGGAGATCTTTGCGCCGATACAGGCTTCGGAAGCGGCGGAGATTCATCGTGGAAACTTTCAGCACTTTGAGCCGACGATTGCGGAGAGGCTGGCTTGGGGAGCTTCTATTTCTGCGGACGAACTCGCTGGTTTGCGGGAACGGCTTGCGGGGTTTCGTGCGCGGATGAGTGCGTTGTTTGAGGCTTGCGATTATTTGCTGCTGCCGTGCTGTCCGATGACGGAACTGCGAGCGGGGGAGGATCAATCGGAGACGCGGATGCGGATTTTGAGGTACACGACACCGATGAGCTTGGCGGGGACGCCGGTGGTGACGCTGCCTGCGCGAGTGGGTGGGATGCAGTTGGTGGGTCGTGTTGGTGGAGATGCGGAGTTGCTGGCGTTGAGTGCGGCGTTGGGAGGCTTCCAGTAATGGCGTGGTGGTTTCCGCGAAGGCATATCCCAAGAACTGGAGCGTGCGGCGGTGGTAATTCAAACATGGGCGGGAGCGGTCGGGCGGTCGCCCGATGCCCACCCTAACGACGATAAAACTGTCGTGAGGATGGGGCACCCAAAGTTGTGGCGGCCCGGAAGAATGCTAGGCTGCACGCATGAGACCTGTGCGCGCGTTACGACTCTTCGTTCCCTCTCTTGCTGCGATGTTTGTGCTGGTGATGATTGCCGGCTGTCGCTCTCATACGGATACTGCTGGGCTTACGCCGGTGAAGCTACAGGCTGACTGGTATCCGCAACCGGAGCATGGTGGCTTCTACACGGCGTTGGTGAAGGGGTACTACAAGGCCGAGGGTCTGGATGTGCAGATCCTTCCCGGGGGGCCATATATTTCGAGCGAAGCCCTGGTGGCGAGTGGCGCTGTGCAGTTTGGGATGAACTCGTCAGACCATGTGTTGGAAGCGATTGCGAACTCCGGTGAGCCGCTAATTGCTGTGGGTGCGACGATGCAGCATGATCCGCAGGGCATTATGGTGAGGGCGAACTCACCGGTGCATACGTGGACTGATCTTGAAGGACATACCGTTGCGGTGAAGCCGGGGTCAACGTGGTGGGAGTTTCTGCTGAAGAAGTTCAAGCTGAAGACGGTGCATGAGATTCCGGCGACGTATAGCGTGGCGAATTTTCTGCAGGACCCCAACTACATCCAGCAGGCGTTTGTGACCTCGGAACCATACTTTGCGCAGAAGGCCGGTGTGACGACGCGGATGCTGCTGAACAGCGATGCGGGGTTCGATCCGTACCGCGTGTTTTATACGTCGCAGGCTTACGCACAGGAGCATCCGGATGTGGTGGCGAAGTTTACACGGGCTTCGCTGCGTGGCTGGAGGGACTATATGGCCGATCCGACGGCTGCCAATGCGGAGATTCAGAAGCTGAACCCGGCACTGGACCAGGCGTGGATGAACTATAGCTATAACGCACTGAAGGCGGGACACTTTGTTACAGGGAGTGACCCGAGTGGAGCGCAGGTGGGACAGTTTGATCCGACGCGGTGGAACACGATGTATCAGCAACTGCTGGAGCTTAAGGTGATCCAAAAGCCGATTGATCCGGCGACGGCGTATACGACGAAGTTTATGAAGTAGGCTGTGGGTGATTGTTGTTGCTATGCAGAACGGCCCGGAGAGTGTCTCCGGGCCGTTCTGTGTAGCGACTGTAGATCCGATTACTGGACCTTCAGGGTGAGCGTGGCTGTGGGTGTGACGTTGGGGCTGCTGGGTGTCGCACCGGTTCCTTGAGAGACCAGTGTGACAGTGAAGGTTCCAGTTGGGGTTACGTAGTTGGCCGTGCTGTTACCACCGCCGCAGCCGCTGGTCGCCATCATGCCGGTGAACAGAATTGCGAGAGCGATTAGTTGGCGACCGCGAAGCGTGAGCTTCTTGCGTCCGAAGACTAACAGACCAGTGAGCAGGAAGGCTGGCAACCAGAGGATGCCGGCGTGTACTGGTGTTGCGATTCCCTGGGAGTTCAGAGCGGTGATGGTCATCGTGATCGTTTGCGATCCATCAACACCGTTGAATACCCACTGTTGGAAAGCATTGACCGGGCAGAATGTATTTGCCGGCAAGCCCAAGCAGTACAAGGAACCGATGCCCGTATAACCTCCAAAGGAAGTCGCGGTGACGTTTACGGTTGCGGAACCAGTCTTGGACATGGAGATAGTCGTTGGACTGACTGTGATGATGTAGCCCGTGAGAGTGGAGGTTGTGACCTGCGAGGTGTAGTAGTTGCTGTCGCCCGAGTACACCGCGATGAGAGTCGACTGCAGGCCGGGGTAAGGGATGCTGACCGAAACAACACCGCCGCTCAAGGTCGCGGTCGTGATTGAGTTTGCGGCACTGATGGAGTTCTTGTAGAACGTTACCGTGCCGGTAAGCGGTGGGGTTTGCGGAGTCAGCACGGGAGCAACCGTCGCCGTGACGTTCATGACAATGCTGGAACCTGAGCCGGAGTACGTTATGCCGGAGAGAGTCGTTGTGGTGATACCGATGCCGACGCTATCGGTGTTGGACGTGGTGGCGGCATAGTTCGTGTCACCGGGATAGGTGGAGGTGATGACGTGGTATCCCGGTGCAAGACCAGCCGATGCGGTGTAGCTGGCGATGTAGTAGCCGGTATATCCACCCTGGTAGACCACAGGAGACGTACCAAGGGTAACCGGAGCGGCACCGTTGATAGCGTCTGTGAAGCTGATCACTCCTGTTGGGGCAGGAACAGCAGCGAACGGATTGCCGGTCGAGGCGGTGATGTTAGCTGGGGTAAGAGCCAACGAAGCACTCATCGCCGTGTTCTTGCTGGCGAGGTGCGTATTGTTGTTTTCCACCGAGAGCTGCAGGGCCGGTGTGTTCTTGCCAACCACTACGGTAAGGACCGCGGAGGACGCCGAGTCGTTGGTCGCATTGCCACCGTAGGTTGCGGTGAATTTGTGCGTACCAGCAGCAAGATTGAGGAGGGTGGTCGTTCCTGTCGAGATTCCCTTGCCAAGAGCGATCGTAGCCAACTGGAGCCCGCTGTCATACAAGTAAACGGTGCCTGTGGTGACGGTCGTGCTGGTTTCGGATGCAGGAATGGTTGCTGTAAAGGTAACCGGGGTGAGCACCTGTGGGCTGTTAGCGTTGCTGGTCAACGTGATGAGCGAAGCAGTTCCGCCAATGGTGATCGTTGCCGTCTTTGTCACAGTGGCGTAGTGCGAGTCCCCAGAGTAGACAGCCGTGATGGTGTGAGCGCCAGCGGCGCCGGTGATCAGGTTGGTTGAGATAGAGGTGTTGGCGGATGCCCCGGATGGGAGGAGTGTCAACGTGCCCGTGCCGAGCGCTATGGGTGTCGCCGGTACCGTCGTGTCGGTGAAGGTGACCGTACCGGTTGGAGCTGCTCCGCCGTCTAGTGTAGCCACGGTTGCAACCGATGCACCGATGATTGCCGTTGCGCCGCTGGTGATCTCCGCTGTTGCCGGAGTGACCGTAAGCGCAGAAGCTGCCAGCCCAACTACGAAGGTAATCGTGGGAGAGGTGGCTGCGCTGAAGCTGGCGTCACCTGCGTAGGCTACGGTTGCGGTATAGGTACCGACACCGAGCTCCGCGTAGTTCTCGACGATTCCGTACTCCGTCGATCCATTGCCCGTGATGAGCGCGGAATCGGAAGTATAGGCTTGAGAACCAATCGTATTGCCGAGCACTGCGCTGTCTGGTTCAAGCACCGTGGTCAAGGTGGGCAACGTCGTCGTACCGCTCATCAGGGTGAAGGTTGTATTGCCTGAGGGGACACCGACTCCAGAGGTCGGATTGACGCCAGCCTGAAGGAAGATCGACTGACCGTAGGTGAAGTTCGCCGTTGTCGTAAGCGCAGCTCCGGTGGAGATCGAATACGAGGTTAGAAGAACCTTTGGCGCTTCGGGAGTTACTGTGACGGCGACTGGAGCCGAGGTGCTTCCGCCGAAGGTGGTATCGCCGGTGTAGTGGGCATAGACGTTGATGGCACCGCCAGGGAGGCCGGTGATGTTTACGCTGAGGGTGTCCGAAGTGCCGGACAGAGTGTAGATGGCATTCGTTGTGGGGTTGCCAACGATCGGAGCGCCGGTGGACGTTGTGGCGTAGATGCTGACGTTGCCGGTGGGGAACTTGGTGGTGCTACCAGCTGGCGTCACCTTGATGGTCGCGGCGTAGGTTGCACCGTGCGCCTGAGAGGTCGTAGGCGTCAACGCGAGCGTTGTGGTGGTGGCGTTGAAGGTGACCGTGCTCCAGAGAGCTGCGAGCTGGGCAATATCCGGGGAGCCTAGACCGACGGCCATATCGTAGCCCGGATTTGTGGGCCATCCGATATAGGGAATGGTGGTGCTATTGGTTGGCTCGAAGTTGTTTCCATTGACCACGTCGTGGAAACCGCAAGTGGGGGTTGCCGTGGACACATAGGTCGTGGAGCTGCACGCTGTCGCGCTCTGCGCCGCAGCTACACGGTAGTAGTAGTAGTTCGCCTGACCCTGACGACCACCGTTGGCCTGATCGATCAGAGCCTGGGCGCTAGCCATGGTGGGTGCGGAGACAGAGGTTCCGCCGACGATACCGAAGCCTCCAAGGCTGCCGTCTGGGTTGATGGTGCAACTGCCTTCGGAGCAGAAGATGGTGCCATCAAGATCGTCCGAGGCGTTGGAGGAGATGTCCGGAAGATAACGGTGGTTCGCGCCAGCCGTCTTGTAGGAAGAAGCCGGGATAGAACCGCTGGGGGGAGTTGGATCGGTAGTGGGAACGCCGGGGCCGGTTTGATAGCTCGGCGTATTGAAGTAGAAGCTGATGCCGCTGCTGCCTTCCGCATCATCCTGTGTGCCATCGCCATAGACTGGCCACTGGTTCCAGGGAACTTCTGGCGGGTAGGCGAGCGCGTTTTCGTAAGGAACCGTAAAGCCCTGGTTGCCCCAGAAGGTGACGCCGGTGGTGTTGAGGCTTTCGTCAAACTCTGTGCCACCCACCGCTACCGTGTAGGGACTGTCTCCCCAACCGGTGACGGAGTAGCTCGTAGGTGTGGTTGTGTTGTCGCACGTGTTCGGGCCGCTGTCGCCAGTGGAGACGAAGGACGTCTGGCCCTGGGCAGCACCTTGTTCAAACTCGGTGTTGAAGAAGTTGATGAGAGCGGAACCGCTTGACGACTCGCACTCGCCATAGCTCATGCTGATAACGTCAGCCTGGTTGGCTTCCACCGCATAGAGAACGGAGGTCAAGACGCCATCACCAAAGTAGCTTTCGCCGGCGGTGATGAATTGCACGGTTGCGTTGTAAGCGAGAGCTCCCGCCATATCGACGTCGAGATCGGATTCGACATCATCCCCTGCGCTGATGCCTGAGTCGTTACCAACACGCACAATGACGGGTGGTGCGGGAGGAAGGCCGAAGACGCTGCGATAGATTTGGACGTCAGCCGGCACGAGGTCGGTTTCGGCGATGATGCCGATGGTCACACCGGTGCCGTCAATGCCCTTCGCGTAGAGCGGAGTGGAGTCATACAGAAGTTGAAGATCGGCTGCGCCGACGAAGTTCGCTCCGTTACCGGCGAGGGTCTGCGGAGTGCCTCCACCAAAGGGTGTCATGGAAACGGGCTTGCCCTGGCTTACCAGCACCTTCTTGGGGTTGACGGCATGCGAGTAGGGGCGGAAATTGTTTAGCGCCGCGGGGCCGGAAACTACCGGGGCGAGGGCTTCAGGAATCGCAACATCGGTGGCATTGGAGATGCGCGTCTCGCCGTTCACCTGGTACTGATGCATCTCTGTGTGGAAGGCTTTCTCCACGGAAGCTGAGGTACCGCTGAAGTCGATGATGCGACCGCTCTTGCTTACGGAGTTAACCGTGAAGCCAGATTGCTGGAGCCAGCCGGTGACCTGCGAGAGATCGGAGCTTTCTACACCGAAGGCAGCTCCGAAAGCTTCAGGCGTGACCCACTGGTGATAGTTGGGGTGCGACTTATCCTGCTGCTGATCGAGCAGAGCCTGCAGGGCAAACTCTTGCTCATCGCTGCTCTTCAACACCAGCAGCATGTGATTGAACTGCGTGCTCGAAGCGACGCGGCCCATATCGGCCAGCCCTGCAACCTTCGAGGGGTGGGAGTTGGTAAGTGTTGTTGTCTTGCTGACGTCGAGCTTCTCAAGAATGCGTGCCGTGGGACGAACGGCGATCTTCGGGTTTGTCTTTGGGGTGGCGGCGACGGCAAATGCTGTCGAGACGAGAACGGTACAAATGCTCAGGACTTTGCTGACACGCTTCTGGAATAAAGACACTTTGAGAACTCCTCGGAATAGAAAAGCAAAACCACAACTGCTCGTGCAGGGGTACGGGATATTGCGTGTACGGAATACACTCAAACCGCCTGGGGTGGATCGTGCGCCCAGTACAAACTTTCAAACGAGGTGAATAGCCGTAAAACTAGTTGTGTTTCCTCTGGATGTCAAGAAATTCATCAGGTGATTTGAAAAATTTATAGAGCGTTACTTCAATTTTGAGATGGAAGTGCTACTCGGTGTTTTGCCTCGACACGAGGGCTGGATGAGATGATGGAAGAGATGAAGCCTCGTATCGCCATTCCGCTGCCAACGACCAAAGACGCTGAATACAATGGCCGTTCCTGGCCTGCCTATGCTGCTGCGGTGAGCAGCTCCGGGGGTGAACCGGTGAAGGTTGACCTGGGAGCGACAGCGGCGGAAGTGCTGGAGATTGCGCGGTCGTGCCAGGGCGTGTGTTTGCCAGGTAGTCCAGCGGATGTGTTGCCGAGCCGCTATGGGGCGGAGGCTGATCCGGCTACTTCTCCTGCGGATTTAGAGCGCGAAGCAGTCGACAACATTTTGCTGGAAGATGCTCAGGATCATGGCAAGCCGGTGCTGGGGATATGTTTTGGGGTGCAGTCGCTGAATGTGTGGCGTGGCGGCTCGCTGGTGCAGGACCTGACGCCGTTGCCGGTGAACCACTCGGCTGGCAGCAAGGTCGCTGTGGCCCATGCGGTGGTTGTGGCGGAGAACAGCTTGCTGGCCTCGCTGCTGGGACCGATGGAGGCTCCGGAGAGTGATGGGTTTTTGCGGCTGCCGGTGAATACGAGCCATCATCAATCGGTCGCGGCGCCGGGGGATGGGTTGCGAATTGTGGCGCGGTGTCCGGATGACGGCGTGGTGGAGGCCGTGGAGAATGATCCGGAGTGGCATGGAGCTGAGGATCGGCGGCCGCAGTTTCTGATTGGCGTGCAGTGGCACCCGGAACGAAGCTATGAGATCAGTGCGGCTTCGCGGGCGTTGTTCGACCGGCTTGTGGTTGAGGCCGTGAAAAATCAGCAAGGGACTCTAAGTAGTTAACCCTTCCTATGCCAACGTTGACTCCTGATCGAATTGCCGCGCTTCTTGAGCCTTATATAGGCGCAAGTGTGGCCGGTTCTGGCTCGGAAGTGGCTGATAAGAATACGGTTGTGGCGCAGCTTGGAAGCTACCTCGACCTTTTGCTGCGTTGGAATGCGCGAACGAATCTGACGGCCATACGAGAGCCGGAAGCGATTGTGCAGCGGCATTTTGGGGAGAGTTTGTTTGCGGCGAAGATGCTGGTGGGGCGGCTTTCGGCGGGAGCTACGTTGTTGGATTTTGGCTCGGGGGCTGGGTTTCCGGGGCTTCCTATACAGATTTATCTGCCGCAGCTTCGGGTTACGCTGGCGGAGTCGCAGGGGAAAAAGGCGGCGTTTTTGCGGGAAGCGGTGCGTACGCTTGGGTTGAAGACGGAGGTTTGGTCGGATCGCGTGGAGGCTATGCCGGCGGATCGGCGGTTTGATTGCGTGGCACTGCGGGCGGTGGACCGAATGGCGGATGCGGTGAACGAATCGAAGAAGCGGGTGGCTGGCGGTGGGACGCTGGCGGTGTTGGCTGGGGACGAGGGAGAGACCGTTTCAGGGGTTGGACTGGACGTGTTTGATGTTCCCGCTAGTGAGAAACGGCGGCTGTTTCTTTATCGGTTTGAGGGTTGATGGAGGGATGTTCCACGTGGAACATCTTCGTGGCGGGCTGCAAGTGACTTCTGGGCGGTAGATGCCATCTTACGGGTGATGGGTATTTGTAAAGGGTTTTGGGCCCGTTTTCTTCTGCTGGCGTTTGTTTTGGCACCGATAACTGCTTATGCGCTTCCTGGGGACGCAGATGCTGTGATCCGGCACTGTGGGAAGCCGACTGCGGAGTATATGGGGACGAGTCCGGTGACGGGTGGTGTGCAGCGTGAGCTTTCGTATAACGAGGTGACGCTGCGGTTTTTGCCGATGGGGAGTGGTTGGGGCTTTACGACCGCCCTGAATGGGCGTCTGCCGGTTTCGCGGGATTTGGTGGAGGCGCAGATGCCTTGTCTCCGCGTTGCCTTGGCGGAGGTGGCTGCGGCTGGGGTGGGTGCCTCCCTTGCGCTACAGGCTGGAGACGAGGTGCCGGGCAAAGCAGGCTATGGTGTGCCTTTTGCGTGGCTGCTTTTTGGGCTTGGGGGTGTACTGGTGGTGTTTCTGGTGCTTCCGTCTACGAGGCGGCGGGTGCAGAAGCCGGTGTCGATGCCGATTGAGAGCAGGCCGTATCGTAAGCCGCAGGTTGTGGGGGTACCGTTTCGGCGGAGGGTGCGGAAGCCTGAGGTGGAGGGGTAAGGGTTTCTGGGTGGGGTGGTAGAGCAAAAGCAAAGGCTTTGAACGCGAAGGTCGCTGAGGGAGCTAAGTTTCGCCAAGTAAGACAAAAGCGCGTGGCTTGGCTGGTTTAGGTCTTACTTCCCGCTCATGACGATGGAACTGTCATGAACGGGGCACCCGAATGTTTGGGGTTGGGTCAGGAGAACGGTCGCGCTAAGCGCGCGATGCCCACCGTATCCCCCCCAACGAGCAAAAGCGCTTGTTGGGGACCCGGCTAACGACGATGGAGCCGTCGTGAGGATGGGGCACCCGGATTGTGCGGCTACGGGCTAAGAACGGGAGACAGGAGGTCCATTCGCTGCGCTCAGGATGACAATTTCAGGAGTAAGGGAAAAGTACCTTATAGATCCTTTTGGTTTCTCGCTAGAAGCGATGTTCCACGTGGAACATTGGGGGTGGTTCTGCTAGGCTGGGTTTCACCGCATGACCGCAACTACTTCAACCTCCGAGTCGAAATCTTCCGAGCCAAAGTCCAAGGTTATTGCCGTCGTCAACCAGAAGGGTGGCGTTGGCAAGACGACGACGGCTATCAATCTGGCGGCGGCGTTAGCGCTGGATGGCATCCCAACCCTGCTGATTGATTGCGATCCGCAGGCCAATACGACGGGCGGGCTGGGGCTGCCGCGCGATGAAGGCCGGTTGTCGGTCTACGATGTGCTCGTGGGGCAGAATCCGGCGAAAGATGTGATTTTGCCGACTGAGATTGAGAATCTGAGCCTTTTGCCGGGTTCCAAGAACATGATTGGGGCGAATCTGGAGTTGGTGACGGCGGAGCGCAGGGAGTACAAGCTGCGGGAAGCGCTGGAGCCGATCAGGGAGAAGTACACCTTTATCCTGCTGGATTGCCCGCCGGCGCTGGACTTGCTGACGCTGAATGCGCTGGTGGCCGCGGATGGGTTGCTGGTGCCGATGCAGGCGGAGTACTTTGCGCTGGAAGGGATCTCGGAGTTGATTTCGACGCTGGATCGTGTGGCGGCTGCTTTCAATCCGGGGCTCGCGTTGGAAGGCGTTGTGCTGACGATGTTCGACGACCGGACGATTTTGTCGCAGCAGGTGCGGACGAATCTGCAGGAGTTCTTTACGGACAAGTTGTTCAAGACGACGATTCCGCGCAATATACGGTTGGCGGAGGCTCCGAGCCATGGCAAGGCGGCGGTGGTGTATGACCCGCGCAGCCGGGGGGCGGAGGCTTACTTTGACCTCGCCACGGAGTTGCTGGAGCGGAATGGGCGGAAGAGCTTGTCGCAACGACAGAAGAAACGGCTGATTCTGGATCCGATCCCGGCACCGCGTGAGATTGTGGCCGTGGCGGAAGAGCCGAAGAAAAAGTCGAGGATATGGCCGTTTAGCCGGTAGTTGAATCGCTTTGGGATGGGTAGTGCGAGGAAAGAGAGCGTATCCCAGAGGCTAAAGCCCAGTTTTGGGCGGGGTTTAATGTCCGGGCTAAAGCCCGGACCTATCTCAGAAGCAAAAGCAAAAGCTAGAAGCAGATTCCCTTCGGGAATGACAGAAAGAAAAGCAAGGGCAACAGCAAAGACAGAAGCAAGAACAACAGCAAAGACACAAGCAAAAACAAAGACAGACGCAGATTCCCTTCGGGAATGACAACACGAAAAGCTGAAGCAGATTCCCTTCGGGAATGACAACACGAAAAGCTGAAGCAGGTACCGAGCAGGAATGGCAACACGAAAAGCCGGAGCAGGCACCGAGCGGGAATGGCAACACGAAAAGCCGGAGCAGGCACCGAACGGGAATGACGGCAAGAAAAGCTAGAGCCGGATAGAGATAGGAAAGAATTATGGCAAGTACTGAGAAGAACGATCCGAAACGGAGAGCTTTGGGCCGGGGCCTGGAGTCGCTGCTGCCTTCGCGGGCTGTTGCTCCGCCGCCTGTGGTGAAGGTTGCGGAACCGGAGAAGCCGACAGGCAAAGCCTTTGAGATTGGCGTGGAGCTGATTGATCGCAATCCGTTCCAGACGCGAACGAACTTCGACCAGGAGAAGCTGACGGAGCTGGCGAACTCGATTGCGGCTTCGGGCGTAGTGCAGCCGATTGTGGTTCGCGCGGGTAAGGATGGGCGGTACACGCTGATTACCGGCGAGCGGCGTTTGCTGGCCAGCAAGAAGGCTGGGCTGGCGACGATTCCGGCGGTGGTGCGTGAGGTTTCGAATGTGCAGGCGATGGAGATGACCATCGTCGAAAACCTGCAACGTGCGGACCTGAACCCGATGGAGCAGGCGAAGGCGTATCAGCGGCTGAGCCAGGAGTTCCAGATGACGCAGGAACAGATGGCGACGCGGACGGGCAAAGATCGCGCATCGGTATCTAACTTCCTTCGTTTGTTGAAGTTACCGGAATCTGTCCAGAAAAACGTCGAGGCTGGCGAGCTTAGTTTTGGCCATGCTCGGGCTTTGCTGGCGCTGGAATCGGCGGAAGCGATCTCGGTGGCGGCGCAGAAGGTGTTGGCCTTGCATCTTTCGGTTCGCGGGACGGAGAGCCTGGTTCAGGGGTTGCTGAATCCTGAGACGAAGGTGAAGACGATTGCTGCGGCGGCGGCCGTGGTCGACCCGAACGTTCGCGAGGCGCAGGATCAGTTGCGGCGGACGTTGGGGCTGAAGGTCACGATCGAGGACAAGAAGGGTAAGGGCAAGGTGATTATCGAGTACAGCGGTGTGGAGGACTTTGACGCGATCCTGACGGCACTGGGCGATAGAGCTGGGGCGGGAGAGTAACGATGTTCAAGGCAACTGCGTTTGAGTATCGATTTCGGTTCATTCTTCACGGGCTGATTTACATGCTTGGGTTCTGGGCCCCGTGGGTCTACATCCCGTTTGTGGCGCAGCACTTTGCGTTGACGAGCGATTCGACGCTGCTGGTGTTGCCGCTGAGCCTGGCGCGGGTGGGATGGCTGCCGCCGTTCAGCAGGACGACGGGCGATGTGATGATCGTTGTCGCGCTGCTGTTTACAGGGCTTGGAGCGTGGCTGCGGATATGGGGATCGGCTTACGTTGGGTCTAGCGTTGTGGCATCGCGGTCGATGCATGGTGAGGCGATGCTGGCGGATGGGCCGTACCGTCATACGCGGAATCCGCTGTACCTGGGAACGCTGCTGCATACGCTGGGGATTGCGTTGCTGATGCCGCCGAGTGGAGCGATCTTTGCCGTGGTGTTGCTATGGATCTTTCAGATCCGGCTGGCG
>Ga0302305_1000934_pt1 | contig 16993 bp, 13 predicted proteins | sample III_Palsa_E2_3_FD_198764 | JGI IMG/M metagenome (GOLD analysis project Ga0302305, IMG submission 198764) | Peat permafrost microbial communities from Stordalen Mire near Abisko, Sweden - III_Palsa_E2_3 | ecosystem: Environmental > Terrestrial > Soil > Palsa > Peat permafrost | place: Sweden... | reverse complement strand
TGTGCTCATCTGTTCAATGGGGTTAGTCATGATTTCTTCTTTGCGCACCAGGATCCTTGTTATCTGCTCGGCGACCGTCGTCGGTGCGCTCGCGTTATCAGGTGGGGTGACCTACAGCATCGTTCGAAGCAACATGATGGATTCGATTGCCGAAAACCTGGCGGCAATCGCCAGCAGCAACACGCTGACGATCGTGCAATGGGTGAAGTCGAAACAACGCGCAGTCAGCGAAACCGCTGAGATCGCCGAGCCGGGCGATCCGCAGCGCTACGTCGCACAGATGGCGCGCATCGGAGGCTTCGGTGTCGCGACCGCGGGCTGGCCGGACAAGACGTTTTTTTCGACTAACAAGACGCCGCCTGGCTACGATCCGACTGTGCGCCCGTGGTACACGACTGCAATGGCGAAAGGCCAGTTCGTCGTGACCCAGCCTTATCCCGATGCATCGACGCACATTCCCTATGTTTCGTTTGCCGCACCGACGCTCCGCGATGGTCACGCGATCGGCGTTGTCAGTGGAGCGGTAACGCTCGACGGCATTCGCGATGTCGTGAACGCAGTGCATCCCACGCCGTCGAGCATGGCTTTCGTGGTGTCGAAGGATGGCCAGATCGTTGCCCATCCGGACGCTGCACTGACGCTCAAACCATCGACGGCAGTCGCGTCCGATCTGACGGCCGATGCGCTCGCGCAACTCGTGGACCAGCACGAATTGCGTGCGATCGATATCGGCGGCGCATCGAAGCTGTTGAAAGTGCAGGCGGTGAACGGCACGGACTGGTATCTCGTCGTCGCACTCGATGAACACGAAGCGACCGCCGGTTTGCGGGACATGCTGCGCGCGATGACCGCTGCGTTGATCGCGCTGACGTTAGCCGCAGTGGGCATCGCCGCCTGGCTCACGTCGAAATCATTCAGACGTCTTGGCGAAGTACGTGACGCAATGGCGGTGATCGGTTCCGGAACGGGCGATCTGACCCACCGTTTGCAGGTCGTCGGCAACGACGAAGTCATGCAGATCGCGACGGCGTTCAACGGTTTCGTCGACAAGATCGGTGCACTGTTGATGGAGGTCCGCATCAACGTCGAGGCGATGAAGGCCGCTACTACCGAGATTGAAGCGGGCAATCGCGATCTGTCGCATCGCACAGAACTGTCGGCGAGCAGCTTGCAGGAAACCTCGGCAGCGCTGACTCAATTGACCACGAGCATCCGGACTTCAGTGGACGCATCGACGCAGGCGAGTCGTCTCACGTCGTTGACCAGCGAAGTCGCGCGACGCGGTGGCGTGGCGATGTCCCAGGTCGTCGCGACGATGGATGAAATATCGCGCTCATCGGCGTCGATTACTGAGATCATTGGCGTGATCGATGGCATCGCATTCCAGACCAATATCCTTGCGCTGAATGCGGCGGTCGAAGCGGCGCGCGCGGGTAACAATGGACGTGGCTTTGCGGTGGTCGCAGCCGAAGTGCGAAGCCTCGCGCAGCGTAGCGCGAAGGCAGCGGCGGAGATCAAGAACCTTATCGGCGTATCGGCTACGAACGTGCAGGCGGGTGCACAGACTGTGAACGCAGCGGGCGCGACCATCAGCGAAGCCGTGAAAGAGATCGAGTCCGTGAACCGCATCATCCTCGAGATCGAAGGCTCCATGAACGAGCAAAGCGTCGGGATCAGTCAGATAGACCGCAGTGTCGCCGAGATGGACCGCGCGACGCAGCAGAACGCTGCGCTTGTCGAGCAGTCGTCGGCGGCGTCTTCATTGCTCAACGAGCGCGCGCAGAGTCTTGTCGATGTCGTCGGACTCTTCAAGTTGCGTGAAACGGCAGAGCAGGATGTTTGATCCGCTGCGATCCGCTGGATCGCTATCAAGCATGCAAAGGAAGCCACGCGCGCGCAAGCGACACCCACCATGCGATGCCGGGCTTGAGCACCGCGTCGTTGAAATCGTAGTTGGCGCTATGCAACGGAATCGTGCATCCGCAGCTACCTTGCTCTGTGCCGTCGCCATTGCCGATGAAGACATAGCAGCCGGGACGATGCTGCATATAGAACGCAAAATCTTCCGAGGGCATTTGTGGATCGATCGCTTCATCGACATTCTCCGCACCGACGAGCGTCCTCAGCACGTCCGCCGCAAATGCCGTTTCCTTGCGATGATTGACGAGTGGAGGGTACATACGCTCGAACGCGAACTCGGCGCGAATGCCAAATGCAGCGGCGATGCCGTCGGCAATTTCCTTCATGCGCTTTTCGATCAGATCGAGTACGTCGACGCTGAATGTGCGCACGGTTCCTTTCAGACGCGCGTGTCCGGGAATCACGTTGACGGTGTTTCCCGCGTGAATTTCCGTGACGGACAAGACTGCGGCAGCGTTAGGATTTACATTGCGCGACACAATTGTTTGCCACGCCTGCGTTAGCAAGGTCGCTGCAATCACAGGATCGACGCTGCGGTGCGGTTGTGCAGCGTGCGACCCGAAGCCGATTAGCTCGACGCTAAAGGTGTTGCTCGATGCCATGATCGCGTCCGGCCGCAACGCAAATTGACCGATTCCGATGCCAGGCCAGTTGTGCGCGCCAAACACGGCGTCCATCGGACAGCGTTCGAAGAGGCCATCTTCGATCATCATTCGTGCGCCAGCGCCGCCTTCTTCAGCAGGCTGGAAAATAAAATTGACGGTGCCCTCGAAATCACGATGTTCGGCGAGGTAGCGCGCTGCACCAAGCAGCATCGCTGTATGCCCGTCATGACCGCATGCATGCATGCGTCCAGGGAAACGCGACGCATAGGCAAAGCGATTGTTCTCCTGTATAGGTAGTGCGTCCATATCGGCGCGCAGTCCGATCGAACGCGTACTGCGCCCGTTGTGCAGTACGCCGACAAGACCGTGGCCGCCGATGTCGCGTTCAACGTGAATGCCCCATCTCGTGAGCAGGTCCGCGACATACGCGGAAGTTTGCTGCTCCTCGTGACGAAGTTCTGGATGGGCGTGAAGATGGCGTCGAATCCGGATCAGATCGTCTTCGATGGCGGTGAGGCGTGGATCGTTAAGCATGCGTTAGTCCGTGAGTGCAACTTGCTGTCGTTGATTGCTCGCCAACTTAACTCCGACGCGAACCTTTGTTGGCATACTGTTTAGAAATACTGGTTATACCTTCGAGGCATAGGGCAACGCCAACTCAGTGCCAGCAAGGATTACACGGCACTGCTGACAATCTCGTCAGCGGGTAACTCCGGCTTTCACGGCGAGTTTTGATCTGTCATGCTCGACGTCACGCATTCCGTCATGAAGAACATGGACATCCGGCACCTTCGATATTTTCTTGCTGTTGCAGACTCGGGCAGCGTCGCTGCGGCGGCGCGTCGATTACATATCGTGCAGCCCGCATTGAGCCGGCAAATCCGCGATCTTGAAGATGAACTCGGCGCGCCGCTTTTCTCGCGCAGTGCGAAGGGCGTCGAACTCACGGCTGCCGGTGAGCAGTTCGCACTGGATGCGCGACGACTGCTGATCGACATGGAATCGGCAAGGCAACGCGCGCTGCGTGTCGCTCAGGGTGGTGCGGGCTCATTGCGGATTGGCGTCTCGCCGACATATGGTTGGCATCCAGACATCCTGTCGCGGATCAACAACTTCAGACAAAGTCATCCGGATGTGTCATTGCGCGTCGAACCATCGCTCGCCGCGAAACAACTGGAGGCGCTGGCCGACGGCAGACTCGACGGTGGCTTTCTTGGCTGGCGCGATCTGAGTGACCCGCGTTTCGAGGCGGTCACGGTATTTCGTTGTGGGCTTAGGCTTGCGGTGCCGCGCCGTGAGTCCAGCCCGTTTGTCGTGCCACAACGCCTGGCCGATCTTGCCGATCAACCGTGCGTGTGGTTCGATCGCGATGTCGCGCCGCCGTACTACGATTTCCTGATTCGACAGTGCCAGCTAGCGGGCTTCTTGCCGAACATCGTCCAGCTCGGCGGCGACACGATGACGATTCTCGGTCTTGTTGCGGCTGGCATCGGTTACTCGATCGTGCCGGATACGTCGGTGCATAGCTGTCCTGCGGCGACGCGTCTCATCACGCATCCCGAACTGACGCTGACCTATCCCGTCGAATTTGTCTGGAAACGGGATCACGAGAATGGCCCGCTCGCGCGGTTCATTCGCGAAGTCGAAGCCTATACGGCTCGTGATGTCACAGCGTCTTTCGCCAGCAGCGGTGCGTTGGGCGACGAAAACGCTGCCCTTTAGCGGGTGCGCGGCCTCATCTGTACCGGATACCATCGGCAAATCTGTACCGTTACTGTACTGGCTCCTGTCGATAAACTGCGTAAAAGCGCATCGTCACTGGAGCCCCCCATGTCCTTCGAATCTCTCAGCGCGTTGCCCGCCGGCATCCTGTTCGCGCTAGTCACCAGCATCACGCCGGGGCCTAACAACACGATGCTGCTCACCTCGGGGGTCAACTTCGGCTTTCGCCGCACGCTACCGCATGTGTTCGGCATTAGCGCGGGGGTCGTATTACTGATGCTGTGCGTCGGCTTCGGGCTCGGCGAAGCATTCCACCGTTTCCCGGCGCTGTACTCGGTGCTGGAAATCGCCAGCGTCGCCTATCTGCTGTATCTCGCGTGGAAAATCGCTACGTCGGGCGAGGTGAAGCTGCGCAACGGGGAGCGCCGTCCGATGAAATTTTACGAGGCCATCGCCTTTCAATGGGTCAATCCGAAGGCGTGGATGATGGTGCTGACTGCCGTCACGACGATTCACGTGAGCGAAAACTTCGGCAGCAATGTGATGCTGCTGGCCGTGGTGTTCTACTTCATCGGCCTTCCCTGCATCTGTCTGTGGGCCGGTTTCGGTACGGCCATGCGGCAAGTGCTCACGGACCCGAAGCGCCTGCGCATCTTCAACATAGCGATGGCCTTGTCGCTCGTGGTGACGCTGTATCCGATCGCGGCGCGTTTGCTGAGCTAGTCGACCTTCTCTTTACCCACGCGCTCGATAAACCGCCACAACGCGTCCTCGGTCGAATACGGCGCGTTGAAGCGGAACCACGCGCTCGCCGCATCGTCTGGCCGGAAATACGAGCCCGGCGCGAGCCAGATGCCGTGTGCGAGCGCGGCCGTCGCCACCTCTCCGGCCCGCTCCGGTTCGACCGGCAAACGCGCCCACAGAAACAGTCCCGCGCGCGGCCGGTGAAACACCTCCAGCCCCAGCGCATCGAGCCGCTCTTCCACCACCGCATGGGCGGCTTTGAGCCGTTCGTTGACGTCCTCCACGTGACGCGCGTAGCGTCCTTCGAGCAGCACCTTGTCGACGATCCGCTCGATCGTTTCCGACGACGTCAGCCCCACCGCCATCTTGGTACGCGCCAGTTCGCGCAGCACGTCGCGCTCGGCTACCACATAGCCGCAGCGCAAGCCTGGCGTCACCGTCTTCGAGAAGCCGCCCACATACAGCACGCGCTGCAACCCCTCCATCGCGGCAAACAGCGGCGCGCCCGGCGGGGCGAGTTCGCGGCTCACGTCATCTTCGATCACCCACATGCGCGCGCGCTCCGCAATCTGCAGCAGACGGAACGCCGCGGCCATCCCGAAGGTCGCGCCGGTTGGATTCTGCAGCGTCGTGTTGACGAAAATCGCCTTGGGCCGATGCGCGGCCACCAGGGTTTCGAGAACATCCGTATCGACGCCAGCCGGCGTGCGCGGTACGCCATACACGACCAACCCGGCCAGCTTGAGAATCTGCAGCAGGTTGCAGTAGCCGGGATCTTCGACGATCACCACATCGCCCGCGCGCAGCAAGGTTCGCACGATCAGATCCAGCGCCTGGGTCGCGCCTTGCGTCAGCAGCACATTCGAAACCTCGACCGGCAAGCCGTGGCGATCGAGTTGCCCCGCAATGCGCTCGCGCAGCGGCGCAAAACCATAGGGATGACCGTAATCGCCCATGCGCGGCCCGGGCACCCGGCTCATCGAGCGGAGCGCTTGCTGTAGACCGCTCTCGTTGACCCATTCGTTCGGCAGCCAGCCGCCGCCCGCCTTGATCGGCACCGAATGGTCGGCGAACACGTCGGACAGCAGCCACGTCGCGGTGAGGCTGGGCGGCTGCCAGTCGGTCGCGCTCACGCGTGCGGCCTGCGCGCGCGACGCCACCCGGTAGCCCGAACCCCGGCGTGCGACCACCAGACCCATCGAAACAAGACGGTTGTAGGCCTCCGTCACGGTAAAGGTGCTCAGCTCGTGGCTCGCCGCCAGGCGCCGCACCGACGGCAGCAGCGCGCCGGCCCGCAGCGACTGCCCCTCGATGGCGCTCGCAAATCCTTGAACCAGCTGCTCGACGAGGGTGGGCGCGGCACGGCGGTCGCGTTCCAGTTGGAGTTCGATCATGGTCGAGAGCAAAGTTGCGAGCGGGGCGAGCGGCAAAGGGAGCAATATGGGCAAACGGGCGGGCTGCAGAACATGCCAACAACCAACACAGTTCTAGCAACTTGACCTATACAGTTAGCAGCGCAGTGCATCAACTGTTTATGTCCGCCATTTAACCTCGGACGCTACAGTTTCGCAACGGCAACGCCCCGAAGGAAGTCTCCTTGGGGGACCACTTCGAGGAGAACACCATGACTTCGCGCCCCGTCATCGACGATCTGTCGTCTTTCTGGATGCCTTTCACCGCCAACCGCCAGTTCAAGGCCTCGCCGCGCCTGCTGGAATCGGCCAAGGGCATGTACTACCGCACGACGGATGGCCGCGAGGTGCTCGACGGCTGTGCCGGGCTCTGGTGTGTGAACGCCGGCCATAGCCGCGATGAAATCGTCGCCGCCATCACCCAGCAGCTTTCCACGCTCGATTTCGCGCCGACCTTCCAGATGGGCCACCCGCTCGCCTTCGAAGCGGCAACGAAAGTCGCCGAACTGATGCCGGCCGGCCTCGACCGGATTTTCTTCACCAACTCGGGTTCCGAATCGGTGGATACGGCGCTGAAGATCGCGCTGGCGTATCACCGCGCGCGCGGCGAAGGTCAGCGCACGCGTTTGATCGGCCGTGAACGCGGCTATCACGGCGTGGGCTTCGGCGGCATTTCGGTGGGCGGCATTGCACCGAACCGCAAGACCTTCTCCGGCGCGCTGCTGCCGGCGGTCGATCATCTGCCGCACACGCATAATCTCGAACACAACGCGTTCACGAAGGGTCAGCCGGCCTGGGGCGCGCATCTGGCCGACGAACTCGAGCGCATCGTCACGCTGCATGACGCGTCGACGATTGCCGCGGTTATCGTCGAACCGGTGGCCGGCTCGACAGGCGTGCTGATTCCGCCGCAAGGCTATCTGCAGAAGCTGCGCGATATCTGTACGAAGCACGGCATCCTGCTGATTTTCGATGAGGTCATTACCGGCTTTGGGCGCCTGGGCAAAGCGACGGCCAGCGAGTACTTCGGCGTCACGCCGGACCTGCTGACGATGGCCAAGGCCATCAATAACGCCTCGATTCCGATGGGCGCAGTGGCCGCCAGCCGCAACATCCACGACACGGTCGTCAATGCCGGCGCGCAGGGCGCGATCGAACTGTTCCATGGCTATACCTATTCGGCGCACCCGGCTGCGGCTGCAGCGGCAGTGGCGACGCTCGACCTGTATCGCCGCGACGGCCTGTTCGAGCGTGCTGCATCGCTGGCGCCCGCGTTCGAAGCCGCCGCGCATGCGATGCGCGATGCGAAGCATGTGAAGGACATTCGCAATCTCGGCATGATCGCCGGGATCGAACTCGAGCCGCGCGACGGCGCCCCGGGCGCTCGCGCCTATGAGGCCTTCGTCAAATGCTTCGAGGCTGGCGTGCTGGTCCGCTTCACGGGCGATATTCTGGCGTTCTCGCCGCCGCTGATCATCGACGAAGAGCAGATCCAGCACATCTTCAAGACCGTGCGCGACGTGCTCGCCACGGTGCAGTAAAGGCCCCGTTGTAAAGACGTATCGGGCAGCGGCGTTGCGCCGCTGCCCGACTGCTTACTCAGCTCTGCCGACGATCGTCTCGAAGTAGAGTTGCAGAAAGCCCTCCACGTCGACATCGACACACACATCCTGCTTCGTCACTTCATCCCAGTCGGGCGCCGGTACGCCCATCTTCTCCGGCTTCTGAATGGTTTGCCCAACCGCCAGACCTTCCACCACCACGCGCACCGCACCGCGCCGGATCTGATAAAGCTCGGGCGCCACCAGATAGGCGACCGCGGACGAATCGTGCACATAGATGCCCCGCACGCCCGAACTGTCGAAGTGAAACTGCTCGTATGAGCGCGACACGTCCCAGATGAACTGCCCCACCTCGCCGCCGTGCTGACGGATGCGCTCGAGGTACGCGGTGTACATCACGGCCTTTTGCGTTACGTCCAACCCCGCTGCCGTGACCTTCCATGCAGCGGTAAAGACCTGATCGGCCGCGTCAGGGTCGGCGGAAATATTCGCTTCGGCACACGGTCTCACGTTGCCCAGCACGCCGTTCATGCCGAACGCGCCGCCCATGATGATCACCTGTTTGACCAGGTGCTGGATCTCCGGATCGTCCTGCAGCGCGAGCGCGAGATTGGTGAGCGGCCCTACCGCGATGAGATTGATCTCGTGCGGATGCTTGCGGATTTCGTCGATGATGTAGCGATGCGCCGGCCGCGCGTCGAGACGAGCGAGGCCCTCGTCGGGCATGTCGGGGAGGTCGATATCGCCGAGCCCGTTTTTCCCGTGGATATGCGGAATCGGCTCGGGTGCAGGCTTACGCAGCGGCTTTGCTGCGCCCCTCGCTACGACGACGCTCGGGTCAGCGAAGCGCTCGACGAGATACACGGCATTGCGGGTTGTTGTTTCGATCGTCGCATTGCCGAACACGGACGTCACACCGATTAGCTCGATCTGCGGATGACACGTCTGGAACACCAGCGCCATCGAGTCATCGACACCGGGATCGGTGTCGAAAATTACTTTGTGCATGATGGTTGGATACTCATGTTGTTTGCGTATGGAATCGCTTTAGCGCGCATGCGGAACGCACGTTGCCACGCCGGTTGCTAAGCTGCGGACGCGCCGCCGTCCGGTTCGAGATAGAACGCGCCCGGTAAAAGCGCGGCGGCGCTGGTCACCTCGACCTTGCCGTCCAGATTGCTCAGTAAGACTTCGAGTTTGGGCGAACCCAGTTCGATCATCACCTGACGGCAAGCGCCACACGGTGCAATCGGGCCGTCGGTTTGTCCAATGACAGCTAGCCTTTTAAATTGCCCTGGACGATAACCCGCTGCGACGGCGCTAAAAAACGCCGTACGTTCCGCGCAATTGCACAGCCCGTACGAAGCGTTCTCGACGTTGCAGCCGTGAAAAATCTTGCCGTCGTTTGTTTCAAGCGCGGCACCGACCAGGAAGCGTGAGTAAGGCGCATAAGCAAGCTCGCGCGCTTTGCGTGCTTCGTCAATCAGATGTTCGTGTGTCACTACGCCTCCGCATCGGGATCAGGAATCCGCGTGGTTCGGTTACTCAGTTGATCAGATCGTACACGGTGGCCGGAACGGGTGAAGCGGTCTCGGCGAGCGTGCACGCCGTCAGGATGTCACGAGCCGCCTGCTCGGCGGCCGGGAGATCGCTGGCGTGAATCTGTGCCAACGGCGTTCCCGCCTCGACGTATTGTCCGAGTTCGACGAGGTCTGTCAAACCGACTTGATAGTTGATCGCATCATCAGGGCGACGCCGGCCGCCGCCGAGGCCGACCACCACGAGGCCTAGCGCGCGGCAATCGATGCGTGTCATATACCCTGCACGCGGTGCGGTAACCGGCAAGATCACGGCCGCACGCCCCAGATGACGCTCGGGCGCATCGATCAGATCAGCGGGCCCGCCTAACGCGCGCACCATCCGCGCGAAGCGCTCCGCCGCCGCGCCGGAATCGAGCACCGCGTTCAGCTTTGCACAGGCTTGTGCGGTATCGCCGGCGAGGCCGCCCAGTACGAGCATCTGCGCTGCCAAGGCCAGCGTGACCTCATGTAAGCGTGCAGGACGACGATGCCCGGTCAGATAGTCGATCGCACAGCGCACTTCCAGCGCGTTGCCAGCGCAGGGGGCCAGCGGCTGGTTCATATCGGTGAGCACCGCAGTCGTCTTCATGCCTGCGCCGTTGCCGACCTCGACGATGCTGCGCGCCAGTTCCAGTGATTTCTCGTAAGTCGGCATGAACGCGCCGGAGCCTACCTTGATGTCCATCGTCAGCCCTTCGAGTCCTGCCGCGAGCTTTTTCGACAGGATGGACGCCGTAATCATCGCAATCGATTCGACGGTCGCAGTTACGTCGCGGATCGCATAGATCCGTTTGTCGGCAGGCGCGAGTTGCGCCGTCTGACCGATGATCGCCACGCCGACTTCCCGCACGATCCGCTGAAACGTCCTCGCCTCAGGGACCAGGTTGTAACCAGGAATGGCCGCAAGCTTATCGAGCGTCCCGCCGGTATGGCCGAGACCGCGCCCGGAGATCATTGGCACGAAACCGGCGCAGGCGGCCACCATCGGGCCGAGCAGCACCGAAGTGAGATCGCCCACGCCGCCTGTCGAATGCTTGTCGATCACCGGGCCCGGCAGATCGAACGCATCCCAGGACAGCACCTGGCCCGAATCGCGTTGCGCCAGCGTCAGCGCGACGCGTTCATCCACGCTCATGTCGTTGAAATACACCGCCATTGCGAACGCTGCGACCTGCTCGTTCGCGACGCTGCCGTCGACCACACCCCGGACGAATTCGCCGATCTCATCACGGCTCAGCGCTTGCCGGTCGCGCTTCTTGCGAATGATTTCCTGCGTCAGCGACATAATGATCGGCTCAAGAAAAGGTAGGAGAGCATGGCGTAATCTATGACCGACCGACTCAATGAAACGACAGGAAAATCCCCGCAATTGCGGCGCTCATCAGGTTCGACAGCGTAGCAGCCGCTACGACACGCAATCCATAGCGCGCCACTTCCGCACGGCGTTCCGCAGCGACGGCACTAAAGCCGCCCGTGAGAATCGCGATCGAAGAAAAATTAGCAAAGCCACACAACGCGAACGACACGATCGCAAGCGTCTTCGGATCCAGCACCTGCAAGCCGGCCGCCGCGACCGACTGGGCGCCCTTCAGGTACGGAGACAGATCGACGTACGCGACGAACTCGTTGAGGATCAGTTTCTCGCCGATGAAGTTGCCGGCCAGCGGCGCATCGTGCCAGGGTACGCCAATCAACCACGCGAGCGGTGCAAACACCCAGCCGAGGATGCTTTGCAGCGTGACCTGCGGATGGCCCAACAGGCCCGCGATTCCGCTGACGGTCGAATTCAGCAATGCAATCAGGCCAATAAACGCGATCAGCATGGCGCCGACGTTGATGGCGATTCTCAGACCAATCGATGCGCCCGCTGCCGCCGCCTCGATCACGTTGGCCGATTTCCTTTCGTCGAAATGCAGGCCTTCCAGCACCACCCGGCTTGGCTCCGTAGTCGGGAAGATCAGCTTGGCGAACAGCAGGCCGCCCGGTATGGCCATGAACGACGCAGCCAGCAGATACTCGAGATTGACGCCGAGCCCTGCATAGCCGGCCAGCACCGAACCCGCGACCGAGGCCATCCCGCTCGACATCACCGCGAACAACTCGGCGGCCGTCATCTCGCGGACGAACGGCTTGACGAAGGCCGGCATTTCGCTCTGGCCGAGAAAGATCGTAGCCACCGCGGAACACGCTTCAACGCGGGTCACAGCCAGCAGCTTCTCGAACACGACACCCAGGCCGTTGATGATCCACTTCATCACGCCGATGTGATAAAGCACCGCAATCAGCGCGGTGACGAAGATAATCATGGGAAGCACACGCAGCGCGAAAACGAAGCCGCCACCGCCGAATAGCTGGAACATCTTCGCGTCGACAAGACCGCCGAACATGAACGACACACCGCGGTCGCCCATCTGCAGCACATTGTTGACACCACGCGCGGCGGCCGCGAGCGCTGCGCTGCCAAGCGGCACAAAAAGCACCAGCGCGCCAATCGACACCTGGGCGAGCAGCGCAGGAATCAGCGTGCGCAGACGGATTCCACTTCGATTGGTCGACAACACATAAGCGATCAGCAACAGAAAAACAATGCCACATAGACTGCGTAAGATATCCACGTTGTGCTCGCTGTTGAAAATTAGAATTGGGGATGAGCGGACGGACACAAAGCGGATTAAATTTTCCTTCGCATACCTATCTTCCTCCTGTTGTCTCTTTTGTCGATCTTACCCGGCGCGTCGCCGGGGTGCGCACCGTATAGTGCAGCGCAAAGGCACGCACGTCCACCCTCGGCCGGCAAGCGGTGCGCTCGCTTCGAGATGCTGCAGCGCGGCGAACATCTGCGTCCCGTCGTTATCGCGTCGTTATAAGGAAGCCGCACCGATGCATCGTGCATCGTGCATCGCCCGGTCCTTCGGGTTTCAATCCTGTCCTGTCGGTCAGGTTATAGATGAACAAAAAAATAAAGTACAAGGGTTTTGTGAGCACGCAGGATTTTGATCGCCTGGCCGCATGTCATGTATGCGGCACGTCCGGGGCAGGAAATTACCGGAGTTTTCTTGCGGTAAAGGTTCTGCATTTATTACATTCAGCCCATCCGCATTGCACGGCAGGCGTGACCGGGCGGCGGCGTGGCACCGCCGCCCTTTCAACTCTCTACGCGCCAATCAATGATGCGAGCGCGCGGCTCTCGTATGAGCGGCCTTTTTCGCCGCGGCCGACCGGCCCGCAGCGCCCTTGGTGGTAACCGCCTTTTTCGCCGCCGCCGAACGGCTTGCAGCCGGCCGGCGAGCAGCCGAGCTCTTCGCCTGTTTCGACATCGCCGCGCTCGACGCGCCGCGTCCGCTCTCGCGCTTTAGCGCTGTAGTGGCAGCACGCGCGCGCTTCGCCTTCGATTCGGTGCTAGTGCTTTTGGCCGCGGTCTTGTGCTGGCCCGCCGCGTTGTCCTTGGCGGCCTTTTTACGCGTCGCTTCGCTGGTCGTGCCCTTCTTGGGCGCCTTCAGATCGACGCCGGCACGGCGCGCCTTCGACAAACCGATGGCGACGGCCTGCTTGGCCGATTTCACGCCGTGCTTGCCGGCGCGCACGCGGTCAACCTCTTCCTTGACAAACTCCCCGGCCTGGGTGCTCGAGGCTTTGCCGGCGCGCTTGTCCGCGTGGGCACGGTGGATGGTTTTCTGTTCAGGCATGACAGTCCTCCAGATTGGCTGTTGGCCCCTATAACGCAGCAACAGCCGTGCCTCGGTAAAAACGTGCGGTATCCGTGCGGACGGCGTATGGTTATAGCAAGGGCCGGTAGCCGTGCCGGCTGTCCAGTTTCGGACCATCCGGGAGAAGCCGCATGAAGATACCCACCTTACGGGCAGGCACCCACATTGAAGGCGTGCACTGGATCGCAGAATATGCCGAGGACGTCCACGAGATTCGCGTGTTTCGCGAGGGACAGGAAGTGGATGTGCACAACGCGCCGTCGACGCTGTTCGGCGACGAGGAAAACGCCGGCTCAAAAAGCTGTGCCGATCATCGCGCCGCGGAAGCGGCTGTGCTTGCTTACCTGAAGAGCTTCGTCGCCGAGCACGACGCCGAAGAATAGCGGGCGCGGGCGCGGCGATTTTCACCGTAGCCGCCGCGTCTAGCCCGCTTTTGATCTGCTGCTTACTGCGCCTTGGCGCGGCGCTTTGCAAACGCGCTCTACATCCGCGCGTCACGTTCGCGCGTCACATCCAATCAGTCAGCCGGACGCAGTTTTTTCACTTCGGCGTCCGAAGGCTGTACGCTCGCGCCGTCGATATAGCGGAACGACGTCATCACACCCTTGCCGTCCTTCACGCCCGTCACGCCGACAAAAGCACCCATGGTCGACTGATTGTCCTGCGCGCGATACGTCACCGGACCAAACGGCGTGTCGACGCTCAAGCCCTTGAATGCGGCGGCCAGCTTGTCAGGATCGGTAGAGCCCGCTTTCTTCAGGCCATCCGCAAGCGACATCAACGCGGAATACCCGACCACCGAACCGAGACGCGGATAGTCGTGATACTTCGCCTGATACGCATCGACAAACTTCTTGTTCGCAGCCGTATCGATCGAGTACCACGGGTAGCCCGTCACGATCCAGCCAGTCGGCGCTTCGGCGCCAAGCGGATCCAGATAATCCGGCTCGCCCGTCAGCAGCGAAACCACGCTGCGGTCCTTGAACAATCCCGTCGTATTGCCTTGACGGACGAATTTGCCGAGGTCCGCGCCAAACAGCACGTTAAAGATCGCATCGGGTTTCGCATCGGCAATGGCCTGGGTCACCGCACCCGCATCGAGATTGCCTAGCGGGCTCGCCTGATCGGACACGAACTCGATATCGGGCTGGGCAGCCTGCATCAACCTCTTGAAGGTCGCCACCGCCGACTGGCCGTACTCGTAGTTCGGATACACCAGCGCCCACCGCTTTTTATGCAGTTTGAGCGCCTCCGGCACCAGCATCGCAACCTGCATGTACGTGGACGGACGCAGACGGTACGTATATTTGTTGCCGTCGGCCCAGACGATCTTGTCGGTCAACGGTTCGGCGGCGAGGAAGAAAACATGCTTCTGCTTCGCGTAGTCGGAGAGCGCGAGACCCGTGTTCGACAGGAAGCCGCCGAACAGCACCTGCACGTTCTCGCCCGTCACCAGCTCCTGCGCAACGCGCACGGTATCGCCAGGGTTGGCGTTGTCGTCGCGCGAGACGACTTCGAGTTTCTTGCCAAGCACGCCACCTGAGGCGTTCACCTCGTCGAGCGCGAGATTCCAGCCGTTCTTATAAGGACCGAGAAAGGCCGGCTGGGCCTTATAGCTGTTGATCTCACCGATCTTGATCGTCTCCTGGGCCACGGCCCCAAGCGCCGTCAGCGAGAGCGTCAACGAAACAGTCAGACGAGAGATCCATCCTGCGCGTGTGGTCATGCGTTTCTCCGTTATCAGTAGTGGGTGCGAGAAGGCGAATGCGGGTACAACGAATCAATCGGCGCGCGATGCCGCGCGAATGCGCGCCACGCTCGCCTCGACGTCTTGCCATGCGGGCTTGCCGCCCGCGAATTGCTGACGCAGGTACGACACGAGTTCGCTCACCTGGGCGTCGTTGAAACTGTCGCGGTAAGCCGGCATCGTACCGAGTTCGGGCCGCGCAGGCGAGTTGATGCCGTCCAGAATCACGCGAATCAGGTTATCGGGCGCCGCGCTATGCAGATTCGTGTTGAGCGCGAGCGACGGATGCGCGCCGAATAGCGTCGGTCCACTGCCGGTGTGATGGCATGCCGCGCAGGCACCGTCGAACAACCGCGCGCCAAGGCTCGACGCCGTGGGCGTGACGACGCTGGCCTGTTCGTATTCGCGCGCCAGGGCTTCTGGATTCGCATTCGGACCCGTGGGGTTGAGCGAGGCAAGGTAATTCGCCATGGCGTGGATATCGCTGTCCGGCAAAGAAGCCAGCTCGCTGACGACCGGCCCCATTGGTCCCGCCGCCACGCCATGCAACGGCGCGTGCCCAAAGCGCAGATAGCTGAACAGTTCGCTTTCGGTCCACGGCACGGGGGCATTCGAGAGTGTCGTCAAGGCGGGGGCTTCCCAGCCTTCCGCCAGGCCACCGCCGAGAAACGCGGCACCGGTTTTCTCGGCGCCAAATGCATTGCGCGGTGTATGGCATGCACTGCAGTGGCCGAGGCCGTTGACCAGATAGGCGCCGCGATTCCATTGCGCGGTTTGCGTGGCGTCCTGCGTGAACGTATTGCGCTTCAGAAATAGGGTGTTCCATGCGGACATCAGCGGCCGCACGCCGAACGGAAACGCCAGTTTGGTTTCCGGCGGGCGCGAACGCACCGGCGTTTGCGACATCAGGTAGGCATACAGCGCCTGCAGGTCGTCGTCCGATACGTTCTTGAACGACGTGTACGGGAAAGCGGGGTACAGGTGCCGTCCATCGCGATGAATGCCTTTGCGCATCGCCCGGACAAACGCCTCGAACGACCAGTTGCCGATCCCGGTCTGCTCATCCGGCGTGATGTTCGTGGTGTAGATGGTGCCGAACGGCGTATCGAGTGCGAGGCCACCCGCATTCGGCACGCCGTTACGTGCCGTGTGGCAGACGGCGCAGTCACCGAGCGACGCGAGCAGTTTGCCACGCGCGATCAACTCGGGCGCAAACGCGGACGCCAACGGCGGTGTAATCGGGGCAATTGGCTGAGGTGCGAACGAGGCCATGCTTAGCCAGCCCGCGGTCCCTGCGGCCAATGCGCCAAGGAAACCAAAGCGCCAACGCCTTTTTCTGCGGGCGCTTGCTGTTGCGGCTGCCGCTTGCGCAGGGCCGTCGGCTAGCGCTGCGCGAATCACCTCAGGTGTGAAAGGTGGTCTGCGAAACCGTACACCGGTCGCATCGAACAGCGCGTTGGCAATCGCCGCTGCACCGGGCAGCGAAGCCGATTCACCAGTGCCCATGGGCGGCTCGCCGTGGCGCGGCATCATCACCACCTCGATGACCGGCACCTCGCGGAATGTCAGGATCGGATACGCGCCCCACTCCTGGCTCGTGACTTCGTTCTTGCCGAAGGTCACGCGCTCTTTCAACGCGCGGCTCGTCGCCTGGATCACGTTGCCGTGAATCTGATGACGCACGCCATCGGGATTCACCGTCGTTCCGGTATCCTGACCAACCACCACGCGCGTCACCGCCAGTTCGCCGCTCTTGCGATTCACCTCGATATCCGCGACCCATGCCGCCCATGCCGCGCCAAAGCCGGGAAATTTGCTGTGCACATAGCGTGCGTAAGCGAAGCCTCTGCCGCGTGCGATGTCGCCTTGCGGTTCGTCTTGCTCTTTGAGTGCAAGGTTGCGGGGTTCCCAACCCGCTTTCTCTGCAACCGCTTTGACGAGATCGAGCGCTCGCGGATCGGTCAAATGCTGCAGGCGGAATTCGACCGGATCGA
>Ga0302305_1000927_pt1 | contig 17098 bp, 20 predicted proteins | sample III_Palsa_E2_3_FD_198764 | JGI IMG/M metagenome (GOLD analysis project Ga0302305, IMG submission 198764) | Peat permafrost microbial communities from Stordalen Mire near Abisko, Sweden - III_Palsa_E2_3 | ecosystem: Environmental > Terrestrial > Soil > Palsa > Peat permafrost | place: Sweden... | reverse complement strand
CGGGGAGGCACTGGCTGGCGCAGACGAGCCAGTTGACGTGGGCGTCGAGGTGGATCTTGCCGGGTTTGAGGCCGGGGGCGGCGGTGAGGGTGATGGGGAAGGCGGCCTGATCTTCGTAGCCGAAGTCCATGAGGGGACCGAGCGGGAGGCGTTGAGGGGGTGGGAATTGGAGGGGGCCGGCGGTGATTCCTTTGGGGAGCGTCCACTTGATTTCTGGGGGAAGGCCGGAGTCTCCGGCGTTGATCCAGTAGACGTGCCAGTGCTCTTCGATGGAGACGACGAGGCCTGCCTGGACGGTGCCACCGGCGGCGATCTGGTTGGAGAGTGTGGTGAGTTCTACGGTGAGGTGCGGAGCTTTGAACGGGCCGGGGCCACCGTCGCCTACTTCGACGATCTGGGCGTGGGCGGAGAGGCCGGCGAGCAGCGTGAGGGTGGTGGCTGCGGTGAGGAGGGCTGCGCGGAGGGGACGTGCAAAGCTCATTTGACTATTGTAGGGGGTGGCTGGGGGCGATTTGTCATTGGGGTGTCATTCGATTGCGGGTGAGGCGGGGCGTGTTTGGGGCTGTTACGAGGCTCGTGAATCGGCTAGAGGCTCGGGCTTTTTGATGACTGACGAGAAGCCGACTTATCGTGACCGACCCAATCTTTATGAATGGGGCAGAGATTCTATGGACTGAGTTGGAATACCATGGGCCAAGAATCTCCGCGAGAAGACTGACAGCACATGGCAACTTCTAACCCCAAAACGTTGGAAGACTTACCCAAATTCAGGGTGACCGCCGTTCGTGAGGGCGAAACTTCGAACGACGGATATCGGTCGTTCGAGCTTGAGGGTACTTTCGATCCTGCTTTAGAAAGCAGCTTTACCCAGATCACCAAGGGTACGGGAGTGCAATGGTTTTGGCTTCTGCATGGTGATCGCGGATATCTCAGTCCCATGCTAAAGACCTTCGACAAACTTGCAGGAACTGCTGTCCTCATCTGCTATGAAAAGGACGAACCAAAAGTGCTTGGAATGGAGTTGGCGTACCTAAGTCCTTACTGGCAGGCTTTTAACGTATGGATGGTGCTTGACTCAGGCTGGGGTTGGGAACGAAAGCAATTCCTGGGAGCCGATGCTGTCGCCGAAGATTACGAGGCACAGGACATCTCGATTATTGAAGGACGGGAAATCAGAGTCTGGACGAAGCTGGAACCAGCAGGTGAAAGCAGAGGACAGAGTCGCCACTATCCGGCGACGGACCAGACTCTGCCCGTCCGTTCTGGCAATCGATTGGTGCCGGCGGCATGGGGCCATGAGCACTGTGGGCTATGCAACGCTCACATCGATGCAGGCGAGTTCGGATATCGGGACCCCGATGAGCGGTGGATGTGTGAGCAATGTTACGAGCGGTATGCATTGCGACATGATCTAGTTTTTCTGGACGAACTATAGGATTCGCGATAAGTACCGGGCTGCCACTCCGAGGTCGTTTCCCATATTGACAATGCATGCATTTAGCAAACGTGAACCCTCCTGAAGTATCAGTCCCGATAAACGCGCTTCTCGTCAGTTTGAATGTCCGACGATAAGCCGACTTGTCGTGACCAATCGCTTTGTAGTCAGGAAGCCTGAGAGCCTACAATTCCCGTGAAGTTAATCCCGGTGGAGTATCTATGCTCAGTCTGACCCCATTCCTCCTGTTTGATGGCAACTGCGCAGAAGCAATGCAGTTCTATCAATCTTGCTTCGGCGGCGATCTCACCTTGACGCGGCTTTGTGACACTCCTATGAAGGCTCAGTTCCCTCCGGAACAACATCACAAGATCACGTACGCTCTTCTTAAGAGCGGGAATGTAGAGTTCTCAGCGACGGATTGGCTACACCCAACCCATCAGCGACAACTCGGCAATACAACTGCCGCGTATGTCACTGGTGACAGCTTGGAAGAGCTTTCACCCATCTTTGAAAAACTACGTAAAGGCGCTGACCAGGAGTTCCTCGTCGAGTTGCGAGAGATGCCGTTTGGCATCTACGGTCGCTTCACGGACCGCTATGGAGTCGAGTGGTACTTCCGCGGTGGCCGTAAGTCCTGATAAATGGGATGAGCAGGTCCTCCGAAGGAGGAGCAGACTGTTCCCATGAAGAAGCCATCGCAACACCTCATCGCGGAAGTACCCCGTAAGCGTGGCCAGGTCGAACTGACGATCGGCATCGACCTTGGCGACGTATGGAGCCATTACTGCACTCTCAACCAGCAAGGTGAAGTGATCGACCGCGGTCGTTTCAGGACGACGCCGAAGGCGATCAACACGTGGTTCACCGATGTGCCTCATGCTCGCGTTGCGATGGAGGCGGGTGTTCATTCGATCTGGATCAGCGAGCAGCTTGAACAACTGGGCCATGAGGTGATTGTCGCGAACGTGCGCGAGTTGCGGGCGATCTCGCACAGCGACCGCAAGAGCGACGATGTGGATGCGGAGAAGCTGGCTCGTTACGCTCGTCTCGATCCTGAGATTCTGCGGCCGATCTCTCATCGCACCGTCGAGCAGCAACAAGCCCTCACATTGATCCGCGCTCGCGAGCTTCTCGTCCGCTTACGCACCGCGTCCATCAACGCGGTTCGCGGATTGACCAAGGCATGCGGTCACCGTATGCCGGCTTCGTCCACGGCCTGCTTCGCTCAACGAGGGCAGGCCGCGATGCCGCCAGGATTGAAGTTAGCGCTCGGTCCGATTCTCACTCAGATCGCGGAGATGACTCTCAAGATCAAGCAGTATGACAAGGACATTCAACGACTCACTCAGACCGAGTATGTCGAGACACAGGCCATGATGACCATCCATGGGGTCGGCCACATCACCGCGCTTACGTTTGTCTTGACGCTCGGCGATAAGAGTCGATTTCGATGCAGTCGAGACGTCGGTTGCTACCTTGGTCTGCGACCTAAACGCAGCCAGTCCGGTGAACGCGATCCGCAACTCGGCATCACCAAGGCTGGCAACGCGTATCTGCGAAGTCTGCTGATCGAGTGCGCGAACCACATTCTGCGGCCACATGGTCGAGACTCCGCTCTACGACAGTGGGGCCTTCATCTCGCAGCCAGAGGCGGCAAGCAGGCGAAGAACAAGTCCGTCGTGGCCGTTGCACGCAAGCTGGCCGTCTTGCTCCATCATCTTTGGACCACGCAGCAACCGTACATCCCGTTCTTTCAACAAGCCGCATAGAGTTCACCCGTTGCCACCCACACCGCGTTCCGATGACTGCGTGAGCGTTTTGGCCCTCCAAAGCCGTCTGATAAATCGCAGCATCGACTCTCCTCTCGAACCCCAACCGGCACCGAGTCCAGACCTCAGCCGACTCATCAGAGTGCGAATACAAACCCGGTGGAGAGCAACAACAAACGCAACGACAACAGCAAAAACAAAGGCCCTGATAAGAAAAAACATTGACAACTAGGACCTGCTCATACAAAACGCTCTTTTCATCACTTGGCCATTAGTCGCGAGAAGCCGACTTCTCGTCATAGTCCGAAACTCTTGACGCGGAAGGCTATTGAGAAGAAAATTAGAGTGTAGCCAGCGTCCTGCTGGCTACCGTAAGCGTTCCCGTCAGCCAACGCACTTTCTCGTTGTGAACCATGGACTGGTTCCCGGAGGGTGCGCTTTCGGTTGCGGAATTGGTTTGAACGGCTGAATCGCATCCCTAAGAGTTGCATCGTCTCGGAGCCCACTGACTGATTGGAGCTTTTCGATGACTATTCTTTCTTCCCCCCGTGTGGCCCAGGTTCTGGACCGACTCTTTTCTGAAGCCAACGCAAGCGAACCAGCCATGAATGCCGTTGTGGCGGGGACCGATGTCTCCGCGATGATTACTAGCAGAACCGGATATCGCGAGTTCTATGGCCTGCTGAAGGAGATCCCACTTCCTGTCTCCCGCGAAACCGGCACCCTCCTGTACTCGCTGGTGCGTGCCACGCGCGCACAGGCAGTGCTTGAATTCGGCACGTCCTTTGGCGTGTCGACGATCTATCTCGCGGCGGCGCTTTGCGAGAATGGTGGCGGCCACATCATCACGACTGAGTTCGAGGCGTCGAAGGTGGAGCGAGCACGCAAGAACCTGACCGAAGCGGGGCTGATCGATCTCGTGGAGATACGCGAGGGCGATGCTCTGCAGACGTTGGCGCGTGATTTGCCCGAGACGCTGGATGTCGTACTGCTGGATGGTGCAAAAGCGCTGTATGCGGACATATTGGCGCTGGTGGAGTCGCGGCTACATTCGGGCTCCCTGGTGTTGGCGGATGATGCACGCCACTGTGCGGATTTCGTGAGCAGAATGCGAGAAGCCGTGGACAGCTATGTGTCAGTGCCGCTGGCTGGCGATCTGGAGCTGTCAATGCGATTGTGATGCAGCGAGGCCCCGGGGTATTCCGGGGCCTCGCACTTCTGTCGCGTGGGGCGTGAGGCAGGCGTTTGTCTCGTCATCTTTGCCATTGGCTATGAAATCGTTTCTATCGGCAGCAATCTATGTTGGTGACGGGAAGCCGACCTGTCCGGAGTAATTGCCGAGGACAATGGGAGCTGTTCGGGGGCTATGGGCTCCGCTGGGCGTACACACTTGGTGTCACTCCGACGGTCTCGCGGAAAGCCCGGATAAACGCCCCGACGCTCTCGTAGCCGACCTCGAACGCTGTGTCCGCCACCGATCTTCCATTTGTCAGAAGTTCGAGCGATCGCAGCACCTGCATCTGCCGACGCCACTGGCCGGGGCTCAGTCCGGTTTCCTTCTGGAAGTTCCGGAACAGCGAACGTTCCGACACGCCAACCTCGCGTGCCAGAGCCGCCAGATCCGTGGTAGCGTTCGGACCGTCGGCCAGCCGTGTAGCCAAGCGTTTCAGCGCTGGATCACGGGGAATAGGAAGATGGAGTTGCGTCTGTGACGCAGAACGAATCTCGTCGTACAGAACATGGATTAGGTGCCTCTTGGAGGGACCTGGCTCCGGGTTGTCGAGCCAAGTCATCATTCGCACGACTACCTCTTTGAGCAACGGAGATAACGCCAGAACGCGAGGCTCGTCAGGCAGACTCGCTTTCTCTTTCGCATCCACACGCACCATCCAACCACTGATCTTGCCGCAAGAACGCAAGGAATGCACGAGGTTTGGAGGGATCCAAACGCAACGTCCAGGCGGGCAGGTCCAAGCACCCATTTCCGTCTCAAGGATCGCAAGCCCTTCATCGAGAGCGAAGAGTTGCGACTCGGGATGGCTATGGGCAGGCGAGTACCGGATCGTCGCTCGCGGAAGCTCCCACGCAACAACGCCCAGCTTTTCCAGAACAGTTGGCAGTCTTGGGTCATTCTTTGGCATATACGGTCAAGCGTCGCATAGACGACCTTCCTAGACTAATCACAGAGGCGACTCCAGTGAAGTCAGCCATTGAGACGCTCTCATGCGAAGGGGAATTTATCATGATTGTCATCACCGCACCAACCGGAGACATCGGCCATCAAGTTCTAAAGCGAGTTCTTCGAGGCAACTACCTCGTCCGCGTGATAGCCCGCGATCCCTCGCGCATCCCGGAGGCGTTTCTGCAAAGAGTCGAGGTCTTTGAGGGCTCGCATGGCGACCGGAAGGTCGTCGAAAAGGCTCTCACGGGCGCGGATGCGCTTTTCTGGCTCATTCCGCCAGAACCCTTCATGAAGCTGAACAACGTGGACGAAGCATATGCCGGCTTCACAAGGCCTGCAGCGGAAGCCATCAAGAAGTTCGGTGTCAAGCGTGTCGTCGCCATCTCCGCCATTGGGCGGGGTTGGAACGACGCCGGCCTCGCAACCGCCAACATCAAGTCGGACGACCTGCTTGCGAGCACCGGGGTCGCACTGCGCGTTCTCGCGATGCCGTCCTTCATGGACAACCTGCTACGTCAGGCGCAGGCGATCAAAGAGAAGGGCGTGTTCTCCTCTCCTTTACGTGCCGACCTCAAAATGCCGACAGTCGCTACTTCCGATATTGCCGAAGTAGCGGCAAACTTCCTGATGAACACCACATGGACAGGTCAGGCCGACGTGCCCGTTTTAGGTCCCGAGGAACTTTCTCAGAACGAGATGGCAGAGATTCTCTCGGATGTTCTGGGTAAGCTCGTTCGCTTTGAGCAGACGCCCATGGAGGTTTACAAGAGCAGGATGACCTGCCGCGGTATGTCCGAGGCGTTCGCTCAGGGCCTTGCGGACATGATGACAGCTAAGAACGAAGGCATGGATAACACGGCATTCCGAACGGATGCGGCTGACACGCCTACCACGTTCCGCCGTTGGAGCGAAACTGTTTTGAAGCCTGCGGTCTTGCGCTAGAGCTGCGCGCGACTCCATGTTGATGAGAGTAGCGAGCGGGCTTTGGCTCACGCGCTTGAAAATAGCTCATGGGAAACGCGCTTCTCGTCACTTGCGACATCACGGCCGACAAGGCGAAATGATGTGGCCGATAACCCAGCCAATATCAGAGGGCTCAGGCTCTACGAGTCACTAGCGGCTCGTTTCCTCCGCTGGTAGGCAGCAACCTTCAATTTATTGCCACAGATGTTCATGCTGCACCATCGACGCGATCCCTTCTTGCTGGTGTCAAAGAAGTGGACGACACAGGTTTCGCATTTGCGAATGCGTGACGATTCTGCGTTCGCGAGAAGATCCGCTGTCGCATCCGTGATCGGAGTCCAAAGGTCGGTTGGCTTCCGGAGCTCACTCTGAGTCTCCCGGACTACCCTCCCGCCTCGCTTACGAAGCGACGTGTGCCGCGGGTACCGAAGCAGCAGCCCGTTCACTTCAGAGAGAAAAGCTTCACTGGGCGACTTTCGGTTCTCCATCCCGAGCACCACCTCTCTCAATCGCTCTCGGAACCCAATGAGTTGTTCGAGGAAAACCTCCAGTTCAGGGGAGCGGGCCCAGTTTCGGAGCGTCGCTTTATCTTTGGTAGAACTCACCGTTCCTGAAGCAATCAGCCATCGCTCAAGCGCGCGAACATCCGGGAGCAACTCAGTGGGGCCGTCTGCCAGAACTGGTTTTGTATTTAGCAGATCGAGGATCAGGTGATTGGCCACAAACAAAAAGCCATCAATCCATTCGTTCGATTCTTGAACCGCCGAGCCGCCCATACATTCTCCCCCACTAGGTATATTTCAATTTAATTTTACACCCTTATTGCAACTTTTACCGGTGTTAGATAGTCTCATTCCTTGTAAGAACGCCAGCGAGTCAAAAGGAAATCACTATGAACACATTTCAATACGCCACCGTTAATGGAATCAAGCTCTTTTATCGTCAAGCAGGTTCAAAGGCTTTGCCAACTATCGTATTGCTGCACGGCTTCCCAAGTTCATCCCATATGTTCCGCGATCTGATCCCGCAGCTCGCGGAAAAATTTCACGTTATCGCGCCCGACTACCCAGGCTTCGGGTTCAGCGACGCTCCGGATGCGGACAAATTCGATTACACCTTCGACAACCTGGCAGCGCATGTAGAGCAGCTGCTGTTCGATGTCCTCGGGCTGAAGAAGTTCAGCATTTACGTACAGGACTATGGCGCGCCGGTGGGCTACCGTATTGCCTCAAAGCACCAGGACGCGATTGAGGGGATTGTCGTGCAGAACGGCAACGCCTACACCGAAGGCATCGGTGGGGGCTTCGACTCCATGAAACCGTTCTGGGCAAATCGCGATGCAGAGACTGAAAAGCCAATACGCGACCTACTCAAAAGACAGACAACTATCTTCCAATACACGCACGGCACGAAAGATGTTTCGCGGATCAGTCCCGACTCGTATACCGTGGACCAACTCTTCCTGGATCGTCCCGGTAACGACGCAATCCAGCTCAGCCTGCTTCACAACTACCAATCGAATCTTGCGCTGTATGACTGCTGGCACGAATTCTTTCGCAACAAACAACCAAAGACGCTGATTGTGTGGGGCAAGAACGATCCCTTCTTCACTGTCGAAGGTGCACAAGCGTATCTGCGAGACATCCCGCAGGCCGAACTTCACCTGCTCGACACCGGCCACTTTGCGCTGGAAGATTCCAGCGAGTTCATCGCGCAGCAGATCATCAAGTTCTTTGTCTAAAAGCAAGCGCTCTTTCTCAATGGTCTACCATCAAGCACCAAGAAAAGGATGAACACTATGAATTTTCCAGAGAATGCAACTGTAGTCGTGGTTCACGGAGCATGGGCAGACGGTTCAAGCTGGCAAGCAATCGTCGGACCTCTTGAAGATCGCGGTTTGAACGTAATTGCCGCACCGATTCCTCTCACATCCCTGAGCGACGACACTGCCGCACTGAATCGAACGATTGCGCGAACGCAAGGCCCTGTCATTGTCGCCGGACACGCATACGCCGGAGCCGTGATTGCAACCGCCAACGACGATCGTGTAAAGGCCCTGGTGTATATCGCAGCGTTGGCACCAGACGAAGCCGAGACTGTTGCCCACGTCTTTTATAAAGACGAAAGCCATCCAAAGGCGCCAAAACTTGCTCCAGATGCAGACGGATTTATCTGGATGCCGGATGAAGCATTCGCAGACGCTTTCGCGCAGAATGCCACGCGTGAACAGCTTGCCTTGGCTAAAGCCGTGCAGCGTCCAATCTCGGTGAAGAGCATTCAGGAGCCAGCTCCTGCACCGGCCTGGAAGACAAAGCCAACGTGGTATCTGATTGCTGAAGACGATCGAATGATCAACCCAAAGACACAGCGCTTTATGGCGGAACGCATGAAGGCGAGGGTTAAATCTTTTGCGGTGGATCACACCCCGCTGCTCACCGCACCGGTCAAGGTTGTCGACATCATTCTGGAAGCGGCGGAAGAGACCTTGTCTTAGTCGGTGATCGCTCATGGCAGGAGGAGCTATGTCACAGAAGAAAACCACACCAGAACGTCTCGCGAATTTTTCTGACGCGGTGTTTGCGGTCATCATCACGATCATGGTGCTCGACCTCAAGCCTCCAGCAGAGGCGACATTCAAGGCTCTCCTGCCTCTGTGGCCGATGGCCCTGAGCTACGCCGTCAGCTATTTGTTCATCGCTATCATTTGGGTGAATCACCATCACCTGTTGCGGTTTACGCACAACGCAACACCTCGGCTCATCTGGTGGAACTTTGCCCATCTTTTTGTTGTTTCACTTGTCCCGGCGACCACTGCCTGGATGGCAGCTACAAGAATGGCCTCTGCGCCTGTCTTCGTGTATGCACTAGTCTTTGTGTTTGTAGACACAGCCTACATCGCTTTTGAAGGTGAAGCGCTCTCTCAGGCGAGCAGTAACGATATGACTCCTTCATTGCGACGGATTACGAGAATTCGCTCGTTCCTCACCCTCGGGATGTTTAGTGGTGCTGCTGCCATCTCTCTTTGGCATCCACTCACCGGATTTGTCCTGGTCTGCTGTGTCCTTCTCATTTATCTCAGCCCGCGTGTTCCCGAATTGCTTCATCGATCGGCCGCTCATAACAATCTGAATCACGTAAATGTAAAGGGAAATTTATGAAAGATTCTGTAGCTATCGTCACCGGAGCAAGTCAGGGCATTGGACGCTCCACCGCCATCCGTTTGGCTCGCGACTTCTCCGCGGTTGTGCTTGCGGCCCGAAATGGCGAAGCATTGGAAGAGGTAGCCGATGCAGTCAAGGCCGCTGGCGCAGAGCCGCTGGCGTGCGCGCTCGATCTAAGTCAGGTTCGAGCATCGGGAACACTCGTCCAAAACACCCTGGACCGCTTCGGCCGAATCGATGCGCTTCTGAATATTGCAGGGGCCGTACCTCAGATCGATCTGTTCGAGATGACGGACGAACAATGGAAGGCAGGAATGGAATTGAAGCTGCACGGTGCACGCCGTCTGACAATCCGCGCGTGGGAGGCATTGAAGGAGTCGAAGGGTTCCGTGATCTTCATGTCCGGCAGTGCTGCTTTAGATCCGAAGCCGGCCTTCGCTGCTGTTGCAGCTACGAATGCGGCGATCACAGCGCTCGCCAAAGCCTTTGCCGAGCAGGGCATCAAAGATGGGGTGCAAGTGAATAGCATCGTTCCCGGTGCCGTAATGACGGGACGACGTCGCTCCTTCCTCGAGAAGTGGGCGCCGGCTCATAACATGAGTATCGAAGAGGCAATGAAGAAGTTCCCGGAAGAAGCAGGCATCGCGCGTTATGGTCAGCCGGAGGAGATTGCAGAGCTTTTAGGCTTCATGGTTTCGCCGGCGGCGAAGTGGATGACAGGTGCATCCGTCCGCATGGACGGCGGAGAAGTGAAAGGTATTTAGCTTTGCCGACAAGTAATGAGAAACGTTAGGACTCATGGTGCCGGCAGCGCCGCGCTGAAAATGGCAAACTGCGCCCTGCGCGTTCTTCAGATCGACCACCTATTTGCGCGCAGACACCGTCTCGGCACATACGAAGCGAAGACGAACGCTATTAGTTGGCTTTGCAATCGATCTTGCTGAAGTCGGCGGTCCAGTTGGTCTCCCAGGTCTTGCCGCCGTCGCCGGAGAAAGCCTGTTCCCAGTGGGCGGCGGTGGCGGCGATACCCGACCAGATGAAGCGCACCTTGATCGGCTTGCCGCGCAGAGTATCATCGGCAAGGAAGGTGCCGACGCCGTCCTTGAAGCGCCCCTTCACCGGCGGGTCCAGGTCGCCGGGGGTGCCTCCGTCGTGCCACCAGATGGACCAGGTGCCGGTCTTGGGATCATAGGTGCGCACCGTCAGCCCGTAATAGGTGCCGTCGGGCCTGTGCATCTCGTTGTCGTCCATGTTGCCGTAGCCACCCATCGTGATCCACAGATGCTGAGTGCTGTCGTAATCGAACCATTCGTGGTTGTTGGCCAGCCGCTCCTTCAGCACGTGGTTGTGGAAGATCCAGCATCCAGCTCGCAGGTCGAAGGCGTGGAGGCCGGAAAGATCGTCGCCCTGTCGCGGCTGCAAGTGATCATGGGCAGCAAAACTGAGGCCCGACAGCCCCATGAGGGCTGCGGCCGCGCTGAACTTGAGCAAAGTGCGTGTAATCATAGGTTCTCCGATAGTATGCCACTGGGCAACCCGGCCATCTTAGCAGACGTCAACGGTGAAGCTAAGCAAGCGAGAGCGAGTGTTCGGCATCGAGTGTGACGCCGCTAAGTATTCCTCCCCGAGGGCCGGAGCGCGGCCGCCATCACCAATCTCACCTCAGTCATACACCCTTTGGAATTGGTTCCCGGTTTATATGTGCCGGGCGAGGAAAATGCCTGAGACGCTGTCCTGAAGAAAGTGGGCGATAATGCCCGGCGAAAGGCTTCTCCGCCAGAGCGCGAGTGCGCCGAAAAGGCAGCCGTAGACGGTGATAATCACGATCATCTTCCAGCCTTGATAGGCATGCTCGAGCCCAAAGATGATGCCCTGGATCAAGGCTGCCATGGCCGCGCTTTTTGTGAGGTTCGTGAACTGACGCTGTAGATAACCGCGGAAGATGGCCTCCTCACAGATGCCGGCGGTGAGGGTGACCAGCAGATAGACGGCGATTTCCGTCGCGCCGTGAGGAAGCAACTGACGCACGGCTTCGTTGTCATTGGAGACGTGCAGAAGAGAGCCGATAAGGCTCAGGATAATATTGGCGACGATAAGGAATAGCAGGGCGAGGCCGAGGTCTCGGAGGACCTTTCGGATATTGGGAGATATGTCGCCGAAGAGGCTGGAGAATGGAACACCGTGGATACGGAGACCAAACCAGATGAAGGCGAAGATGAACCATTCGATGAGTATGACCAGGAGATAGCCTGAGATGCGCGGCGGGAGTGTGCCGAACAGGTGGTGGCGCAGAAAGAGACTGAGCGCAGCCCAGGCGGCAAGCAGAAGAAAGACGCAAAGGAGGTGCCAGGGGGGCGCAACAGGCCTCGTGTCTTTCGTATCCGGGAATGTTGCGGATAGTTTGTCCATGACGGTTGTCACCCTCTAGTCGATTTGTGAAACACAGTCGGGTTGGTGTAGAGAAACCTATTGACTCTTCCTTTAAGACGCCCTAAATTGCGCACTGATGCGCGAAGGAGCACTGACAAAGATGTCAGTTAGCGTCACGAATGGGCGTTTCAAAGAAAGAGATCTCACCATGCCCCATCGGTGTGCTTGGCCAAGGCTACCGAATGTGAGAACACAGGCGTTTGCAAATCAGGCGCCGCATCATTATTCAAACAGCTAAGTGGCCACGCATGTACGCAGGTGTGTGACGCCAGAACGAGTTTCGCGTGCTCGGAGAGCGATCCGAATAGAACCATCGTTGTCCGTTCCCGCTGAAGTTTGCAAGCAAGGATAATTTCAACCGCCTGTCAAAAGGCATGGATAAGCCAAAGGCCGGCGAAAAGCATCACCCCGCAGGTGACGCCATGGACGGAGAACGCTGTGGCCTTTCGACCGCCGTTCACTAGAATGTTGGACATGTCGCCGAAAGGGATGATGGAAAAAACGAGAAGAACGATGCCTACTGTCCTGCGGTCAGTAGTGAGCATCAGGGTCAGCACTGACAATCCAGATGCGATATCTCGAATTCCTTTAAGACGCAGCCACGCTAAGGTGTCACTATCTGATGCGGGCGGCTTCAGGCCAAATCCTCCCAGGATTCGTTGAGGAGAGACAACGTAGAAGCAACCGATCACGATGATTCCGACAGAGATGAGAACGGCAAGGGAGAGCGGAACAATGTGCATAGACATCTCCTGTTTACTAAATCCTCTTGGATTCAGACGCCCAACGGACACATTTTCACTCACAAAGACGTACTGACAAATATGTCAGCATGCGCTCGATGAATATCAGCCCTGATTCAATTCGGCGATTTCCGGAGGGCGCAAATGAGCCGCACTCATTGTCAACGAGGTTCATGATCGTTCACTCATCGAAGGTGGATTAGTACCTAAATTTCGGCTTGTGCCAGCGATGACTTAGCTGGCGATAAGTGCGCCCTGTCGTTACTAGCCCGTATGTCGATGCCTAAGCTTGAGATAAATAGGCGTCCGGTCTGCTCGCAGAAATGACAAAATGTGTCTGGGACAAGTTCGCTATTGGTTGGGCGACCTGAGAGCGCGATTCACGATTTCTTGAATTTGCGTAGCCGACACCGGCACCTGGCGGATGAGCAGCCGGTACATAATCGGACCGAAGAGAGCGTCCAGTATCGAGTCTAGTTCGGTGTTGTTGTATGAACTATTCCAAACTAGAAGCCGGTCGAGGACCGGCTGACGCCGAGCAGCAATGAACTTTGCAAAATGCGGTAGAAGATCGAAGTCGACCAACGCTGCAGCCAGAGCTCCGCGCAGAGCGCGGCTTATGGCAGAATCTTTCCCGATGTAAGCGACAAAGGCGCGGAAGTACGAACACAAGTCCTTTCTCACATCGGCGGAACCGCGAAGAGGCAGGATGACGGGACCTTTGCTCTGCAGCGCGCCAAGGACGGTCTCTCCAACTGTTGCATACCGGCGATAGAGAGCAGGGCGGCTGACTCCCGCTTTGATGGCGATGCGGTCCATTGAAAGATCCCCATAGAAACGTCCCTCCAGAACTGCTAAGACGGCGGCATGGATGTCCTCGGTCACATTGCCGGATCTTGGGCGTCCAACCGGATTGTTCGACGCCCTTTTCTTTGCGCTCATTGATCTCGAGGATAAGTTTACATGAAGCGTTACACACTGTATTGTATCTAAGAAAAAGGAGGAGAGTGCAATGGACCTGTCGAAGGATCGAAAAATCGTAATAATGGGAGGGACTTCGGGAATGGGGCTTGCATCTGCACGGCAGCTTGCGTCCCGCGGGGCCTCCGTTATCGTGACCGGCCGGAATTCGGAACGTGCCGAGCGCGTTCGCCATGAGAACCCCGAACTTACCGTGGAGATCGCCGATGCATCTTCCTCTGATGGTTTGGCACGTTTCTATCAATCCATCGGACCGTTCAACGATCTCGTTCTCTGCGTTAGTGGCGCGAAGGGAGCGGGCGCATTTCCCGCAGTTGACATTGCCGAGCTACGTGATGGGTTCGATGAGAAGTTTTTTGCCCAGTTTCGCGCGGCTCAGGCCGCGCTTCCTTTTCTTAAGAAGGACGGTTCGCTGACCTTCATTACGGCTATCTCGGCCCGCGCGGCAAATCCCGGAACAGCTGGGCTGGCTGCAATCAACGGAGCAATCGAAGCGATGGTAAAGCCTCTAGCCAGGGAGTTGCGACCGTTGCGAGTCAACGCCATCTCTCCTGGCGCGGTTGAGACGCCATGGTGGGACAGGCTGCCGCGCGAGGTCAGGGACTCGTTGCTTCAGCAGACGGCCGCCGCTTCGCTCGTCGGCCGCAATGGCTCAGCTGAGGAGATTGGCAGCGCGGTGGAATTTATACTCACCAATGGGTTTGTCAGCGGGACAGTGCTGGAGGTTGACGGAGGGCTTCATTTGGCCTGAGAGTCTGGAAACGATGCCCGGCCCGGGGAATCACCGGACAATAATTCCTCTTATAATTCGAAACGTGATGTCCGCATCCCGACCCGTCACTACAATGCCTCATATCAGCTTTGGCGTCATGCTGCGTCGCTGGCGCGGCGTTCGGCGCCTCAGCCAATTGGACCTGTCTCTCAATGCAGAGATTTCTATGCGTCATCTAAGCTGCGTCGAGACTGGCCGTGCACAGCCGAGTCGGGAGATGGTCCTCCGTCTCAGCGAGGCCCTTCAGATTCCGTTCCGGGAGCGGAATGCGCTGCTGTTGGCAGCGGGCTACGCTCCGCTTTATCCTCACGCCAATCTCGACGCGCCTAATCTCGACACACCTGAGGCAGCAGCGGCTGCTCGCGCAGTGGAACTTATGTTGGCGCAACTTGAGCCTTATCCCGTACTCGTTCTGGACCGGTATTGGAACACCCTGAAGATGAATGCTGGCGCAAAGCGTTTTCTCACCCTCTTCCCTGGTTGCGATTCTGGAACGCCTCATAATGGAGTCCGTCTTGTATTCCAGCCTCATGGGCTGCGACCTTTTATCGAAAACTGGCATGAAGTCGCTGCACGCATCATCCGGCGGCTACATCGGGAAGTTGCAGATAACCCATCAGACGAGAGTATGAAGGGTTTCCTCCAGGAGCTGCTCGACTCTCCGGAGGTGCCTAGCCGCTGGCACATGCCCGATTTGGATGGGGCTCCTCCACCCTTCTTAACCATCAACTACAGGTGGAAGAACTCAACGTTCCGCTTCTTTTCTTTCCTAACCAGTTTGGGCACGCCGCTGGACGTCGGACTGCAAGAGCTCCGCATTGAAAGTTTTTTCCCTGCAGATGAGGCCACGCGCATCCTCGTGAATCGCTTGAATGACGAATCCCTTTAGCGTTTAGACCGTCCAAACTTCCTTGATTCATGACCTCCGAGGTCATAGACGGTGGTTGTCTCTTTCCGGATACTGCGAGTGCGGCAATTACCGCCAAGGAGGCACCAAGAGTGAGAAAGAGCATTTTCGGTCAGTGGTTTGTGGTGTTGTGTTTGTTCTCGGCTTTTGTATGGTGGGCGGCCGGTAGCAGCCGGCAAGCATCCGCATTGGTCAATGGTAGGAGTGCGTCCCCCAGCGATTCAACCGATGTCGCCGCTATCAAGCAACTCGGACAGGATATGGGAGATGCGATGGTAGCTGGCGATGTCGACAAGCTCAGTCAGATCTACGCCGACGATTGGGCGACCGTCACCTCCTCGGGCAAGGTTGTCACCAAGGAGAACCTTCTCGGCGATTTCAAGTCCTTCCATGACAAACTTGTGTGGTTTGAAAATGGACCAATCGATGTGCAAGTGTATGGCGATGTTGCCGTGGCCAATGGCATTGTCAAGGAAAGGAGAATCCGCGACGGCAAGGATACGAGCGGTGAATTTGCTTATGTGGATCTCCTCAAGAAGCGCGCTGGCAAATGGGTAGTGGTGCGCAGCGCAGGCGCGAGGTTGAAGTGAAGAGTTGGACGAACGGCCCGGGACTTTTTTGAAATTGCGGAGCGGATGCTGATCCGCCATCTGCGAGATCTGACAGACGCTGGCATTCTAGAACGTCATCAGCAGCAAGGATTGCCCCTGCGAGGGCGGTACTCCCTCACGCCGTACGGGCATACATTGGTCCCTGTGTTGGATGTACTCTGCTCCAGGGCCAGAGTACATCTGAAACGAGCACCCGCTGCCTGATCTTTGCTGAACGGTTGTTCACTCTCCGTGCTGCAAACGAGTGCCACCGCCATTGCCCCTCATCCGTAGGCAAGTATGAGAACTCGGCTCTGATACGCGAAGAGTCCCAGCACGGCCACTTTCGCGAAGCACTATCGAAGGGCTAACCTATTTCATCGACCGAAGTAGGTCGTCTTCCGAAGACATATCTCGATAGGAGAGTTAGCAAACGATGGTGATTGAGCTGAAAGGTGCACTATCACACTTGCCACTGCCTTCCACGCCGGTGTGGCCAGAAGGTGTCTGGGACAAGACGGTCTTTGAACATGGCACCATGTCAGTGATTATCTTCACTCCCCGTGGCCACGACTATCAGACCGAACACTCGCAGGATGAACTCTACGTGGTGATGCGGGGTTCCGGAATTCTCTTGATAGAAGATCGGCCCAACTCCTTCGCCGAGGGAGATGTTTTGTTCGTTCCCGCAAATACAGAGCATCGCTTCATCGATTTCACTGATGACCTCATTACCTGGGCAATCTTCTGGGGACCTCCTGGCGGAGAATCTGAATCAATCGCTTCTCACGAAGGGCAGAAATGACTAGCACTGTCACGCAATTTCTGTTCCGCCAAGCTACGGAAGGCGATATCCCGGCACTCGCGCCTTAATCGAGCTATCTGTTCGTCAACTCCAGAAGAACGATTATTCCCCCGCGCAAATCGAGGGGGCGATTGGCCACGCTCTCGGCCTAGATACGCAACTCATTGAAGACAGAACATATTTTGTAGCTGAGCCTATGGAACAGGTGGGACTGGTCGTTGGATGCGGGGGATGGAGCAACAGAAAAACTGTATGGAAGCGATCATGGGCCCAATCGAGAAAAAGCCCTTCTGGACTCTGCGACCGACGCAGCAAAAATCCGCACCATCTTTGTCCATCCACAGTGGGCCCGACGAG
>Ga0302305_1000924_pt1 | contig 17119 bp, 16 predicted proteins | sample III_Palsa_E2_3_FD_198764 | JGI IMG/M metagenome (GOLD analysis project Ga0302305, IMG submission 198764) | Peat permafrost microbial communities from Stordalen Mire near Abisko, Sweden - III_Palsa_E2_3 | ecosystem: Environmental > Terrestrial > Soil > Palsa > Peat permafrost | place: Sweden... | reverse complement strand
TGCGCTTTTATTACCTGCGCCTCAATCATAGATGCACAGCGGTGGAAAACGGTGCATAGCGGTATGACCGGCGTCAAGTGGACGACTGTGGAGGGTGTGACTTTCTTTCCCGTTTCGGGGGCAAGGTCTTCAAAGCAGAGGGATTTGAACGAGAGGGCGGGGGGGTTGCAGGCCTGACAGGAGAGGATTTGAAAGGAGGTCTCGACTTGTTAGCTCGGAGGAAGCCGCGTGGGAGGTCGTGGCCGAAAGCCCGGAGGTGTATTGCTGCGACGGGCGGTATGGCAGGTCCTTCGACTGCGCGTCTTGCATGAAGCCGCAAGACGCTTCGCCCAGGATGACGATTTTGGGGGGGATTCGGTCAGGTGCCGGGGCGTTTTTGGGGTGATGCGGTTAGGCGTCGAGGATGGTTTTGATGGCGCCGCCGGCGATGCGGAGGGACAGGAGTTCTACTTCGGGGGCGAGGATCTGGCGGAGACGGGTTTCGGCTTCGAGGAAGGTGGTGCTGGCTGCCAGAAAGAGCAAGACCGAGGGGCCGGCGCCGCTGAGGGTGACGGAGGCGATTTCGGGTTCGACGGCCAAGGGCAGGAGTTGCTTGAGGAGCGGGCAAGCGTCGGCGCGGTAGGGCTGATGCATGCGATCCTGCGTGGCGGTGCGGAGGAGTTCGAGGCGGTTTTGGGCGAAGGCGGCTACGAGGAGTGAAGCGCGCTGGACGTTGAAGACGGCGTCGGCTTTGGAGTAGGTGTCGGGGAGGAGCGCGCGGGCTTCTTTGGTGGCGAGGCTGGTGGGTTGGAGGGCTAAAACCAACTCCCAAGATGGGTTGCCGGGGAAGGTGGCTACTTCGACGGTGGTGGGCTCGTTGACACCCGGGTCCGAGAGTCCGGACCCGGGGCACCCGGATTGGTGGCTCGTAACGCTCTGTTTTTGTGTGGTTTGGCAGGAGGTTGTGAAACCGCCGTACCAACATGCGGCTACGTTGTCGGGATGGCCTTCGAGGCGGCTGGCTTCGGCTACGATGCCGGTGTCGCCGAGCGAGAGGTTGCCGAAGTGGTCGGCCAGAGCTACTCCAGCTAGGAGCGCGGCGGCGCTGGACCCGCAGCCCATGCCGAGAGGGATTTCGTTGTGCAGGGTGAGCTTGAGCGGGGTAATGGGCTTGCCGGCGTCTGTGAGGACGCTGCGGTAGGTGTCGAGGGTGAGGTTGCGCTCGAGGGCACCGCAGAGGTCAGCGTTTCGTCCCGTGGCGTGGATGGAAAAGGTGGAGGCCGCGTGGGCTTCTATGGAGAGGTGCATGGACAACGCCAGGCCCGCGGCGTCAAAGCCGGGGCCTAGGTTGGCGGAGGTTGCGGGGAGGACGAGGCGAACGCCTTTCGGGGGCGACGAGGTCATGCGGGATGACCTGCAGCGGCGACGGAGTCCAGAGCACGGAGGACGTCATCGGCGTTGGCGTCGAGGACGATGGGGCCGTGCTGGAGAGCGTTGTGCTCGGTAAGTTCGCTGCCGGTGGCGGAGGCTAGCTCGGACTCGTTGAAGAGCTGGCCGCGGTGGTAGTTGATGGTGTACTCGGGGTCTTTGAGGGTGTGGCCGGTGAGGAGCAGGACGGCAGTCTCTTCCCTGCCTACGCGGCCGTCGGCTACGAGCTTTTTGAGGCCCGCGAGCGTAACGGCGGAGGCTGGCTCGCAACCGATGCCTTCAGCACCGATTTCCGCCTTGGCAAGACCGATTTCGAACTCGTTGACCTGCTCGCACCAGCCGCCGTTGGCTTCGAGGATCTTGACGGCTTTGCGCCAGGAGGCTGGGTTGCCGATGCGGATGGCGGAGGCGCGGGTGTCAGCGATGACGGGGGCGAGGCTCTTGCCGCCGTTGGCCTGCATGGCGAGGTAGAGCGGGTTGGCGCCTTCAGCCTGGATGACGCTGATTTTGGGAACGCGGTTGATGAAGCCGAGGTACTTCATTTCGGCGAAGCCCTTGCCCAGAGCGGCGCAGTTGGCGAGGTTTCCGCCGGGAACGATGATGTGGTGCGGGACCTGCCAGTCGGACTGCTCAAGGATTTCGAAGGCGGGGGTCTTCTGGCCTTCGAGGCGGTAGGGGTTTACCGAGTTGAGCAGGTAGATGGGGGCGCGGTTGACGAGCTCGGTGAGGACGCGGACGCAGCCGTCGAAGTCGGTGCGGAGCTGGACGGTCATGGAGCCGTAGTCCATGGACTGCGAGAGCTTGCCCCAGGCGATTTTGCCTTCGGGGATGAGCACCATGCTGCGGAGACCGGCGCGGGCGGCGTACGCGGCCATTGCGGCGGATGTGTTGCCGGTGCTGGCGCAGGCTACCCACTCGAAGCCGCGGCTGACGGCTACGGAGAGTGCGGCGGTCATGCCGGTGTCTTTGAACGAGCCGGTGGGGTTCATGCCCTGGTGCTTGGCGAGCAGCCAGTTGAGGCCGAGCTTGGCGGCGGACTTGGGCAGCTCGTAGAGCGGCGTGTTGCCTTCGCGGAGGGTGATGACTTTGTCGTCGTCGACGATGGGAAAGAGGTCGCGGAAACGCCAGACGCCGGATTGGTCGATGGCGAGGGACGAGGTGCGCCGTTCCTGCCAGAGGTAACGGAGGGCGTTGGGGTTGGGCCGGTTGACGTGCTCGGAGGGAACGGTCGCGCTCTCACTCCAGGGATACTCGACTTCGTACAAATCACCGCAATTGGGGCAACGGAAATCGCTTCGGGCGTCTTCGCCTTTGATCCGCAGGTCGCAACCTGTGCATCGAAGCTTATGGGTTCGCATACTCATGGTGCTTCTAGATTACCGTAAAGGGATGAATCGAATGTGTCGGATGACGGTATCGCGTGTCGTTGCAGTAACCCTGTTGGGTGTTTTGACGGCGGGTTCGGGGGTGGTGTTTGCCCAGGGGAAAGAGCTGCATATTGCGGCGGCTTCTGACCTGACGCCGGTGATGCCTACGCTGGCTGCGGCTTATGAGCATGCAACCGGGGTGAAGGTGATTGCGTCGTTTGGGTCGTCGGCGACGCTGACGCAGCAGCTTGAGAACGGCGATCCGCAGGATGTTTTTTTGTCGGCGGATTTTGTGCATCCGGAGCAGTTGGTGGCAGAGAACCTGACCGTGGAGAAAGCGGCGGTTCCCTATGCGATGGGAGTGCTGGTGTTGTGGGCGAGGAAGGATTCGCCAGCGCAGCCGTTGAGTCTGGATTCGCTGACCAAAGCGGGGGTGGAGAAGATTGCGGTGGCGAATGATCTTCATGCACCGTATGGGGTGGCGGCGACGAGGACGATTGCGGCGTTGCACCTGACGGACAAGCTGGCGGGCAAGCTGGTGGTGGCGGAGAACATTATGCAGACGGCGCAGTTTGTGGAGTCGGGGAATGCGCAGGTGGGGCTTATTTCGCTGACGATTGCGAGTTCGCCTCACTTTGCGGAGATCGGGAGCTTTTTGCGGCTGCCGAAGGTGTATCCGCCGATACAGCAGTGTGGGGTGGTGTTGAAGGCTTCAAAGAACCAGGCTGTGGCGTTGGACTTTTTGCGTTGGCTGACGAGCAGCGAGGTGCAGGCGAAGTTGAAGACGATGGGGTTGGATTCGGTGAATTGATCCGATTGAAGGACGAGCAAAAGCAACGGCCTTGAACGCAAAGGACGCTAAGGGAGCCAAGTTTCGCAACGGGGATTGCCGCTGGGGCGGTTAGACTGACTGCACGATGGACTTCCCTGCGCTTGGGCTGACGCTGCGGCTGGCTTGTGTGACGACGTTGCTGCTGTTGCTGGTGGCGACGCCGCTGGCGTTCTGGATTGCGAGTGGGCGCGGGGTTGGGCGTCGGGTGGTGCAGGCGATTGTGGCGTTGCCGCTGGTGTTGCCGCCTACGGTGTTGGGGTTTTATGTGCTGATGGGGTTGGGGCCGGCTACGGCGGTGGGACGGGTGGTGGTCTGGTGCCTGGGGCACTCGTTGGCGTTTACGTTCTGGGGGTTGGTGGTGGGGTCGGTGATGTACAGCCTGCCGTTTGCGGTGCAGCCGCTGGTGGCTGGGTTTTCGGGGGTCGACCGCGAGTTGCTGGAGACGGCGAAGGTGTTAGGAGCGAGCCCTTGGGTGGTGTTTCAGAAGGTGATGGTGCCGCTTTCGAAGATGGCGTTTGTGACCGCGGCGGTGTTGACGTTTGCGCATACGGTGGGTGAGTTTGGCGTGGTGCTGATGGTGGGTGGGGATATTCCGGGAGTGACGCGGACGCTTTCGATTTCGATTTTTGACCAGGTGCAGGAAGCCAACTATGCGGGGGCGAACAGGATGGCGTTGTGGCTGGTGGTGCTGTCGTTTTGTGCGTTGCTGGCGGTGTATGCGAAGGGGTTTCGGCGAGGTGCGGACCTTGGTTGAGGGAGTGCATCATCGGTTGGCGGTGAAGGGTGTGGTGGGGACGCTGCAGTTGGATGTGGCGCTGGAGTTTGCAGCGCCGTGGACTGTGATCTTTGGGCCGAGTGGGAGTGGGAAGAGTTCCCTGCTGCGGGCGATGTGCGGGTTGCTGCCGGACGTTGAGGTTGAGTTTGAGCGTCGGGATGGCAATGCGTGGATGCGGCTGGATGCGATGCAGACGTCGCGGAGGAAGCTGGGGTATGCGCCGCAGCAGGCTGCGTTGTTTCCGCACCTGAACGTGCGGGAAAATGTGGCGTTTGCGACCGTGCAGCGGCCGAGGGGGCGTGCGGCGTGGATAAGCGCCGAGCAGGTGGTGGAGGGTGCGCTGGATATGTTTGGGCTGCAGATGCTGGCCGACCATGCGACGCGGGAGCTTTCCGGCGGTGAGGGTCAGAGGGTGAATCTGGCGCGGGCGTTTGTGGTTCCGGGGGCTCGGCTGATGTTGCTGGATGAGCCGTTTTCGGGGGTGGATCGGAAGCGGAGGGATGCGGTGTTGCCGGAGATGAAGGCGTGGCTTGCGGATTTGGATTTGCCGGTGATCTCGGTGACGCATGATGTGGATGAGGCGTTGCTGCTGGGGGCAGAGGTGGTGCGGCTGGACGGTGGGAGTGTGGTGGCGCAGGGGGCGGCGGCGGTGGTGTTGGCGGAGGAGCGGGAGCGGATGTTGCGGGTGTTGGGGTGAGCTTTGTGCGGCTGCGTGATAAACGCAGATTCCCTGCGGGAATGACAACAAGAAAGACAAAGGCAAAAGCAGATTCCTGCGGAATGACAACAAAAAGGAAAATTAGGCGAGGAGGACGGGTTCGCGCTCGAGGTGGATGCCGAAGTGGGCTTGGACGCCGGAGACGATTTCAGCTTCGAGGGATTCGATGTCGGTGAAGTGGGCCTGGCCACGGTTGATCAAAGCTAGGGTGTGGCGGCTGGAGATGCGGGCGGGGCCTTTGCCGTAGCCTTTGACGAAGCCGGAGTGCTCCAGGAGCCATGCAGCGGGGAGTTTGATGAGGGCTTCGCCTGCGGGCCAGTGGGGGACTTCTGTGGCGGGGAGGGATGCTGCGGCGGCGATGGCGGTTAGCTGGGTGGTGGGGATGATGGGGTTTTTGAAGAAGGAGCCTGCGCTGCGGCAGTCGGGATCACCGGGGACGAGGAGCATGCCCTTGGAGCGGCGGATTTCTCGGACTACGGTTGCGACTTCCGTGAGGGTAGGTGGGGTTGCGGAGTTTGCGAAGCGCTTCTTCAGGTCGGCGTAGTGGAGCGTGGGCGCGCCATTGGGGTGGAGCTGGAAGCGAACGTGAGTGACGATGTAGCGGTTGCGGGAGTCGGTGTTGAAGAGGCTGGCGCGGTAGCGGAAGTTGCAGGCGGATTTGGGGAGGTCTGAAAACGTGCTTCGCTCGCGGTCATAAACACGGACCGAGGTGATGGTTTCGGAGACCTCTTGCCCGTAGGCTCCGACGTTTTGGACGGGGGTTCCTCCGACGGAGCCGGGGATGCCGGCGAGGCACTCGATGCCGGCGTGGCTGGTGGCGAGGGCGTGGTTGACGAAGGTGTCCCAGACTTCGCCAGCTCCTACTTCGAAGATGCCGTTGGGGAGGGTTTCTATGCCGGGGATCTTCATTTGGAGGACGAGGCCGGGGAAGCCGGAGTCGGGGACGAGGAGGTTGCTGCCGCCGCCGAGGAGGAAGAGTGGGAGGGAGTTTTTGGCGGCGTAGGAGACGGCTTCGGAGACGTGGGTTTCGGTGGTGGCTTCGGCGAAGAAACGGGCTGGGCCGCCTATTTGGAAGGTGGTGAGAGGAGCTAGCGGGACGTTTTCGCGGAGTTCTAAGGGCACCGTTTGAGAGTATCGCAGGCTAGAGACGAACAGCAGATCCCCTGCGGGGATGACAGCAAGAAAAGCAAAGGCAAAAGCAACAGCAAAGGCTGGGTTGGGGCTGGTTGGAGGTATTGCTTCCCACGTCCGAAAATCCGGACATGGGGCACCCCTTTTCTGGGTGGATTAGCGAAAAGCAACGGCAACGGCAAAGGCAAGTGCCAATACGGGGGTCTCTCCACTGCGGCGGCAAAGTACGCCGCCTTCGGTCGAGATGACAGGGGTGGGGTTCAGAGGTGCAGAGGGGTGGGTTTTGATGCGACCGATGGGGGTGAGTACAATCAAATACGGGTAGCAAGTTCGAAATTTGAAGGAGACGCAATGTATCCAGAGTTGATGGTAATCCCGATGCGCGAAGAGTTGACACGGGCCGGTGTGCAGGAAGCGCGTTCCAGCGCGGATGTCGATGCGGCGGTAGCGCAGAGCGGGACGACGATGCTGGTGGTGAACTCGATTTGCGGATGCGCGGCGGGCAAGATGCGTCCGGGTGTTCGTTTGGCGTTGCAGCACGGCGTGAAGCCGGACCATGCGGTGACGGTGTTTGCGGGACAGGATCGTGAAGCGACGGACCGCGCGCGCAGCTACTTCCAGGGACATCCTCCGACGTCGCCTGCAATTGCGATTTTGCGCGATGGGCAGTTGGTGTACCTGATGCAGCGTTCGGCCATTGAGAGCTCTACGGCACCGGCGATTGCGCAGGAGCTGACGCGGGCGTTCGATACGTACTGCAGCAAGACTGTTGCGTAACAGGTCCTAAAGGGTGTGGCGGGCCACAGAAAAGCGTACCCCAGGGGCTAAAGCCCGCACCCTTTTCGGCCTGAAATGCCAAGGCTAAAGCCTTGGCTTACCTAGAAGCAAAAACAAGAGCGGATGGCCTGATGGCTGTTCGCTCTTTTTCTTTAATGGGCATTAGAGAATTTTTAGGTGGGTGGCGGCTCAACTGGCGGTGGATTGAGCCGATGATGGCGTTGTATGGACTCTAGCCCTCGTGTACTTCCCTTTCTTTCGGCCAGTCAGTTTTCGACAGGTCGTGGTGACTCGCTGCCGGGCTGCGATGCTCTGCGCGGGCCGAGCGAGGCGATGGAGCGGCTGTGGTCGCAGATTCGGCGGGTGGCGCCGCACTTCAGGACGTCTGTGCTGATTGGCGAAGATGGGACGGGTGGTGAGTGCGTGGCGCGGGTGCTGCATGAGGGGTCGCGGTTTCGGGAGGTGCCGTTGGTGTCTCTGTCAGCCGAGGTGGCTGAGGCGAGGCTGGTGGGTGCTGGTGCGGAGCGGATGGTTTATCTGGAGGAGACGGAGCGGCTTTCGCGGGGGGCGCAGGGTGCTCTGCTGCGGCTGGTGCGGGTTCGGGGGCCCAGGGCGGCTTGTGTGATTGCTCGGACCAGGGTGGACCTGAAGGCGTTGGCGAGTGCGGGGAGTTTTTCTGGGGAGCTGGCGGCGGCGTTGGGGGCGCTGCGGATTACGTTGCCTTCGCTGCGAGAGTGGAGGGAGGATATTTCGACGCTGCTGCGTGGGGTGGTGGAGAGGCAGGCGGAGCAGATGCAGAGGGCTGCGCCGAAGCTTGGCGAGGATTTTGTGGCAGCGGCGGAGGGGTTTGGCTGGCCGGGGAATCTGGTCCAGATGGAAGAGGTGGTGCGGTGGTTGCTGGGGAATCGCGAGGCCGAGGAGCTGCGTGGGTGTGACTTTGAGGCTGCGTGTGAAGAGCGCGGGGCTGCGGCGGTTGGTGCGGTGCAGGCGGTGCGGATGATTCGGCTGGAGCAGTTGGTGCAGGAGCATACGCAGGCGGTGTTGCTGGCGTGCCATGGCAACAAGCTGAGGGCGGCGGAGGTGTTGGGGATTAGCCGGTCGACGCTGTACCGGATGCTGGATGCGGGGATGCCGTTTTCGATGACCGGATAAGTCCTGATACGTGAGGGTTTTGATAGGCTTGCTGCATGACTTTGAGTGGGAAGAACGAATCGACGAGCGGAGCCGGGCTGCGTGTGGCGATGCTGGGTACAGGCAAGATGGGCGGCATTTTGCTGCAGGGTTTTTTGCACTCTGGCTTTTTGAAGCCGGAGCAGGTTTGCGCGACCGTTGCTCATGAGGCTCGGGCAGAGACGCTGGCGAAGCAGCTTGGCGTTGCGGCGACGACCAACAATCTTGAAGCGGCGCGTGGCGCGAATGTGATTCTGCTGGGCGTGAAGCCTTATCAGATAGCTGGTTTGGTCGAGGCGATCAAACCTTCGCTGCAGCCGGGAGCGGTGTTGATTTCGATTGCAGCTTCGGTGAAGACCCGGGCGATTGAAGACGCAGCCGGTGGCGAGGTTGCGGTGATTCGTGCGATGCCGAATACGCCTTCCGCCGTGGGTGCGGGTGTTGCGGCGTTGTGCCGTGGACGGTTTGTGAGCGACGCTCAGATGGCTGTCGCTCAAAAATTGTTTGAGACGGTGGGCCGTGCGGTTGTGGTGGACGAGAAGCACATGGATGCGGTGACGGGGCTTTCGGGGTCGGGGCCGGCGTTTTTGTACATCATCATTGAAGCGTTGGCGGAGGCTGGCGTGAATGTGGGGCTGCCTCGTGAGACGGCCACGCTGCTTGCGGCGCAGACTACGTTTGGCGCGGCGAAGATGGTGTTGGAGACGGGGTCGCATCCGGCGCTGCTGAAGGATGAAGTGACTACGCCGGGAGGATGCACGGTGGATGGGATTCTGGAGCTGGAGGCGGGTGGGTTGCGGATTACGCTGCTGAAGGCGGTGAAGAAAGCGACGGAGCGGGCTCGGGAGTTGGCGGGCGGGTAAGATTTTCGTTCCGCAAGCATCTATAGGTCGGACCTTCGGCCCTTGGTATTTGGGTCGTTGTTACGAGGGGCTTCGCCCCTCGCTGGTATAGATCGCGCCTTTGGCGCTTGAGATTGCGGTGAGTTTCCTCGATTGTGCAGGCTTGGAGGAGAGCGGTCTAGCCTTCGCCCGATACCCCACCCGGAGTTGTGGTGTTACACCCGGATTGTGCGATTGAACGGTTACCGTTGAGGCTGTGGTGTGGCTTGTAGCGATTGGTGTGGGTGGGTCGTATCATCGGAGCATGAGTGGATTGGTTCGGTGGCTGCGGAGTGGGCGTGGCTTAGCTTCGTATGCGGTGTGTGTGCTCGCCTTCATGGTGCTGATCGTGCTGGAAGGCGCGATCGTGCGTGCGACAGGGTCGGGTGCCGGGTGTGGGAACCATTGGCCGCTTTGTAATGGATTGTTTTTTCCGCTGCGGCATCCGCGGGTGGCTACGGTGATTGAGTTTACGCACCGGGCGATGACTGGGCTTTGCTCGACGCTGGTGGTGGTGCTGATTGTTTGGGTGTACCAGGCACGGGCGAAGGGTGATCGGGTTCGTCGCGCGGCTAAGTGGGTGGGGATTCTGCTGGTGACGGAAGCGTTGCTGGGAGCGGTGCTGGTGAAGGGTGGGTACGTCGAGTTCAATGCTACAAACATGCGGGTGTTGATGCAGTGCGTCCACTTTACGAATACGATGCTGCTGCTGGCGGCGTTGGCGTTGACGTGGTGGTGGGCGCGCGAGGCTGGAGGAGTCTCCGGGCTTCGTCCAAGCCAACCTCAGGGGCTAAAGCCCCATGACGAATGGGGCACTGATGGCACGGCTGAAGCCGTGCCCCTTCGAGGGCTGGGTCTTTCAACGTCCGCTGAAGATTCGGAGGATCTGGGAGCAAAAACTTTGGCGTGGGTGGCGGTGGTGGCAACGATTGTTGTGGGGGCGACGGGGTCTGTGGCTGCGCTGGCGGATACGCTGTTCCCTTCACCGAGCTTGATGGCTGGATTGCGGGATGATTTTTCGGCGGCGGCTCCGCTGCTGGTGAGGATGCGGTGGGTGCATCCGGCGGCGGCTTTGGTGGGGGTGGTTTGTGTGGGGTGGCTTTGCTTGCGGGTGAGGACACGGGTGTCTGCCTGGCTGGCGGGGTTGCTGGTGTTGCAGATGGTGTTGGGGGTGGGGGATGTTTTGCTGCTGGCGCCTACGTGGATGCAGGTGGTGCATCTGCTGGGGGCGGATCTTTATTGGATTGTGCTGGTGATAGTGGCGGCGGATGTTTTGTGGGTTGAGACGAAGACGTATCCCAGGGGCTAAAGCCCAGTCTCTTGCTTGCCCTAAGTGCCGGGGCTGAAGCCCCGGCCTATCTCAGGAACAACGGCAACAACAAAAGCAACGACAACGACAAAAGCAACGACAAAAGCCAATACAGGGGTGCTTCGCTGCGCTCAGGATGACGGGATTTGTGGAGGGGCTGAGAGACGGTAAAAGCAACAACAAAAACAACTGCAACAGCAAAAACAACTACAGCGGCAAAAGCAACGACAACGGCAAAAACAACTGCAACGACAAAGGCAACGGCTTTGAACGCGAAGGGCGCTAAGGAAAAGCGCCAAGTTTCGCAAAGGTTCTTGCTTGCTTGGCGCTTTCGGTTTCCTGTTGGAGTGCGTTAGTTGGTGGAGATTGAGGTTAGGTTGGTGGTGCATTGCTCGTCGGCGATGCTGAGGTGCTTGTCGAGGATGGAGATGCCGAAGTCGATCTCTTCTTTGGTGACGATGAGAGGAGGGGCGATGACGAAGTGTGAGACCCAGGCCTGGATGCTGACGCCGTCGGCTAACATTTTGCCGGCGATCTGATCGACGAGCAGGGATGTTTTGCCATCGACCTTTTGCGCGTAGGTGTTGAAGGGCTCTTTGGTCTCGCGGTTTTTTACGAGATCGACGGCCCAGAAGAGACCCTTGCCACGGACGTCGCCGATGCTGGGGTGTTTTTCTTTGAGGGCTTTCAACTTTGCTTCAACATAGGGGGCGAGCTCAGCAGCGCGGTCTACGAGGTTGAGGCGCTGCATCTCGCGGATGGTGGCGACTGCGGGAGCGAGCGTCATGGGGTGGGCTTCGTAGGTGTGGCCGTGGGCGAAGAAGTGGTCGATGAAGTAGTCGGCGATTTTTTGCGTGGTGGCGCAGAGGCCTAGTGGGACGTAAGCCGAGGTGATGCCTTTGGCGGTGACGAGGATGTCGGGTTTGACGCCCCAGTTGTCCATGGCGAACCACTTGCCGGTGCGGCCCCAGCCGGTCATGACTTCGTCGGCGATCATGAGGACGCCGTACTCGTCGCAGATTTTGCGGAGACGCGGGAAGTACTCGTCGGGTGGGACAAGGACGCCGTTGGTGCCGACGATGGGTTCGAAGACGACGGCGGCGACGTCAGACTCGTTGCGGATCATGTGCTCGAGGTAGTCGACGCAAGCGATGCCGCAGCTTGGGTAGGTGTGCTTGATGGGGCAGCGGTAGCAGTTGACCTCAGGGCCGAAGACGATGCCGGGGCCTTTGCCGCCGGGCTCCATGGCCCAGCGACGGGGGTCTCCCGTAGCTGCAATAGAGCCGGTAGTAGACCCGTGGTAGCTGCGGTAGCGCGCGATGATTTTTGACTTGCCCGTGTACATGCGGGCGATCTTGAAGGCGGCCTCGTTGGCTTCCGTGCCGGAGGTGGTGAAGAAGAATTTGCTGAGGCCTTCAGGAAGGACTTCGAGCAGGAGCTTGGAGAGCTCGGCGCGAGTGGCGGTGGCGTAGCCAGGCATCGCGTACGGGAGTTCTTCGGCCTGCTGCTTGATGGCTTCGATGACGGCGGGATTTTTGTGGCCAAGGTTGACGCACATGAGCTGCGAGGAGAAGTCGAGATACTTTTTGCCGTTGCCGTCGATGAAGTGGCAGTCTTTGGCGTCGACCATGAGCTGCGGGTTCCAGGCCTTTTGATAGCGCCAGGTTCCGTAGTTGTGCTTCTTGGTAAGCTCGGTGATCTCCTGGGCGGTCATTCCGTGGATCAGTTCGGGGAGTATTTCTGTGGTGCTCATAGTTGTACCTCTTGCGGTGCTGCTGGGATTAGGTGGGCTGTGGTGGACTGCCGGCGGACATGGCCGAGCATAAGGACGTAATAGAGGCCGCCGGAGAGAAAGAAGCCGACGAACCAGGCCATTGTGAAGAGGTCTTCGTAACGAGGAACGAATTTGCCGATCAGTGCGGCTCCTACTCCGACGAGCAGAGCAAAGATGGCGACGAGGTTGAAGCCGTTGCGGTACTCGTAGATGCCGCCGCGACGGTAGAGCGAGAGGGTGTCGAGCTTGGTGTGGCGGACGAGGAAGTAGTCCGCGACCATGATGCCCGCAACGGGGCCGAGGAGACCGGAGTAGTCCACCAGCCAGCCGAGGTAGTTATGCGAACTGGAGACGAGACGCCAGGGCATGATGAGGAGGCCGATCGAGCCGGTGATGAGGCCGCCGGTGCGGAAGCTGATCCACTTGGGAGCGAGGTTGGAGAAGTCGTTGGACGGACCGACGACGTTGGCACCGATGTTGACGTTAAGAGTCGCAACGAGCAGAGCGATGAGTCCGAGGAAGGCGACTAGCGGCTGATGGAACATGCCGAGGAGTTCCACGGGACTCCAGATGGGATGGCCGAAGACGACGGCGGAGGCCGAGGTGACGGCGATGCCGAGGAAGGAGTACAGGACCATCGCGACGGGAAGGCCGATGGCCTGGCCTACGATCTGTGCGTCTTGATTTTTGGCGTAACGGGTAAAGTCAGGGATGTTGAGGGAGAGCGTGGCCCAGTAGCCGACCATCGCGGTGAGTGCGGGAAAGAAGACTTTGAGGAAGGAGTGGGTGTCTGTGAACTTGCTGGGTGCGGAAAGCATGGGGCCGAAGCCGCCGGCCTTATGCAGCATGAAGAAGAGCAGCAGCAGCGACATGATGACCATGAAGGGCGCAGAGAAGCTTTGCAGGAAGCGGATGGACTCCACACCGCGCCAGACCACGAACATGTTGAGCGCCCAGAAGCCCATGAAGCAGACGCCGACGACCCAAGGCATACTGATGGTGCTGGGGGCGAGGATGTTGACCATCTGTGCGATGGCTGTGCCGCCGATCCAGGACTGGATGCCGAACCAGCCGCAGGCTACGATAGCTCGCAGGAGGGCTGGGATGTTAGCGCCGAGTGGGCCGAAGCTGGCGCGGACAAAGACGGGAAACGGGATGCCGTACTTGGTGCCTGCGTGAGCATTGAGCAGCATCGGGATAAGCACGATGAGGTTGCCGAGAAGGATAGTGCCGACGGCCTGCTTCCAGTTCATGCCAGCGGCGATGAGCGAAGCCGCGAGCATGTAGGTGGTGACCTCCATAGACATGGAGAACCAGAGTGCGAGGTAGTTGTAGGTAGACCAGGTGCGCTGCGAAGGTTGTGTTGGTGCGAGATCGTCGTTGTAGAGGCGCGAGTCTGGTGCGTACTCGCCACCGAACTCTGTGTCACTATCTAAGGCGATATTGCGTGTGGGGGTAATCAGGTGAGACCTCCAGCGTTGGCTTCGCGTTTGAGAAATTTGCCGCGTCCGGTGGCTCCGAGGAACTTGCCGGGCTGCGTAGTGTTATCGACGACGAGCTCGCCGCGGGAGAAGACCTTGGCGGCGTTGCCCTTTACCTTCCAACCTTCGAACATGGAGTAGTCCGTAGCCATGCACTGCGTAGCGGCTGAGATGGTGTAGTCGATGTTGGGGTCCCAGAGGAGGATGTCGGCGTCGAGGCCGGGCTTGATGCTTCCCTTTTGGTTGGCCATGCCGAAGATGCGGGCGGGCGCTGTGGCTGCGAGGTCTACGAACTTTTCTGGGGTGATGCGTCCAGCGTTGACTCCGAAGTGCCAAAGGATCTGCAGGCGGTTTTCGATGCCGGGACCGCCGTTGGGGATCTTGCGGAAGTCGCCTTTGCCGAGGGCCTTTTGGTCCATCGTGAATGGGCAGTGGTCGGTGGAGACTACGGAGAGATGCCCGTCGGCGAGGGCTTCCCAAAGGGGATCCTGATTCCACTTTTCGCGGAGGGGCGGGGTGAAGACGTACTTGGCTTCGTCCCAGCTCTTGCCGGGCATCTGGTCTTCGATGGAGAGGACGAGGTATTGGGTGCAGGTTTCGGCGAGGGCCTTGGCACCGCGGGCCTGCATGAATTTGAGTTCGGCTAATGCGGCTTCGTTGGAGAGATGGACGATGTAGACGGAGCAACCAGCGATGTCGGCGAGTGCGATGCTGCGGTGGGTCGCTTCGGCTTCGGCTTTGGGACTGCGGGAAAGAGCGTGGAAGTGAGGAGCGGTTTTGCCTTCGGCGATCATCTGCGAAACGACGATGTCGATGGCGCTGCCGTTTTCAGCATGGATACAACAAAGCGCGTTGAGCGAGGCGGCCTTCTGCATGACCTGGAACATGAGGCCGTCGTCGATCATGAGGACGCCGGGGTAGGCCATGAAGAGCTTGAAGCTGGTGATGCCGAAGTTCACCATGTCTTCGAGTTCCGCGAGGCCGGCGGTGGTGCTACCGGTCTTGTTTGGGTCGAGGTCGGTGACGGCCATGTGGAGCGAGAAGTCGATGCAGGCTTTGTTGTCAGACTTGCCGAGCCAGGTGGTGAGGGCTTCCTTCATGGTGTGGCCCTGCGACTGGAGGGCGAAGTCGATGACGGTGGTGGTGCCGCCTACGGCTGCGGCCTGGGTGCCGGTGGTGTAGTCGTCAGCGGAGGTGGTGCCGCCGAAGGGCATGTCGAGGTGGGTGTGGACGTCGATGCCGCCGGGCATGACGAGGAGGTTGGTGGCTTCGATGAGGGTGTGGCCTGTGGGGTTGAGGTTCGCGCCGACTGCGACGATCTTTTCGCCTTCGATGAGGACGTCGAGTTTGGTGGAGCCTTCGGCGGTGACTACTGTGCCGTTCTTGATCAGGGTTCCCATGATGTTCTCACTTCTGAAATTATGCGGCGTTCACAACGGTTACACGTGCTGGACGTTTTGCCTTGCCGCGAGGGCGAATTTCGATGACGACATCATGCTCCAACGAGGTAACAAAGTGCATGAGGCGTTCGACGGAAAAGCCTTCGAGCTTGTAGTTCAGTAGCGCGGAGACCTTCGGTTGAGTGATGCCAAGAAGGCGAGCCGTACTGGTCTGCGTGAGGCCTCGGTTCTCGATGATCTTGTTGACTACAACACTTAGCCTCACTTTTGTGAGCTTTTCTTCGGCGTTGGGTAAATTGAGATCGGCAAAGACATTACCGGAACTCTGCTCGATAGAAATCTTTTTAGGATTTGCCATAACGTTTCTCATAATCCAGTTGGGATTCTTTTAGCCGACTTGTAATCATCGCCTGGTCTATTCGATTTGTAGCGATGCCGCTCTTTGGCTTCTTCTGAAATACGTGAAGAACATAGACCGCACGCTCAAAGCGAACGGTATAAACAGCGCGGAAAGTATCCCCGCGATAATCTTCGACTACTTCCAGAACCCCGGGACCTTCCCCTTTCCATGGTTTTGCATCACCATGCTTGCCGCCGAACTGTGCCACCGATAGAGCGTATCCGATATCGTCACTGACTTTGTCCGGGAACTTAGAGAGATCTTTGCGCGAGGAGCCTACCCAGAATAGTGGCTTTTCGCCTTCAATCAAGCTACCTCTCGTCATAGATTATTCTAGTTTGGGGATATTTCGTCAAAGCAAACGCTATTTCTTCTCCTTCATTGTCCGACTACTGGTGGTTAGGATTTCCGTGGTCGGGGTTGGCGATGCTGTTTGCAGCGACGCGTTCGGCCCAGGTGTTTGGAGTTACGGATGGGTCGTCGCGGCGTTCCATCGTGATGCAGTCCGGTACCGGGCAGACGAGCGAGCAGAGATTGCAGCCGACGCACTCGTCTTCATCGACTCGTGGAATGCGGTTGAGCGGTGTGGCGTAAGGACCGAGATCGCCCAGGCCGTCGAGATCGAGCTTGGGGATGGGCGTGGTGGAGATGATCTTTTTGGATTGTGCGAAGCGTTCGTCGGGCGTGGGCATACCGTGCGGGTTGGCCTGGTGCATGGCATAGCGGGGGTCGGTGCCGGCGAAGGTGATGGCGTTGCCTTCGGTGCGATCCATGTGGATGCACTGGTGAGCGCCATCCCAGCAGGCGGTGTAGCAGAGCTGACAACCGATGCACTTGTCGGCGTGGATTTCGGCGACGACGCGGTAGTTGAGGTTGAGGTTCTTCCATTCGCGAACGTTGGGTAGAGAGAGGCCGCGGAAGTCGTCGATGGTTTCGTAACCCTTTTGGCGCATCCACGAGAGAAGGCCGTCGCCCATGTCTTCAACGATGCGGTAGCCGTAGTGCATGGCTGCGGTGCAGACCTGCACATTGCCGGCGCCGAGGAGGATGAACTCTGCGGCGTCCTGCCAGGTGCCGATGCCGCCGATGCCCGAGAGCGGGACGGGAGGGCCGTCGACGTAATCCGAGTTAACCTGTTGCACCATGTTGAGCGCGATGGGTTTTACTGCGGGACCACAGTAGCCGCCGTGCGAGCTTTTACCATCGACCATGGGGTTGGGCTGGAGCGTATCGAGATTGATGCCGGTGATGGAGTTGATGGTGTTGATGGCGGAGACCGCGTCAGCCTTGGCGCGCTTGGCAGCGCGGGCGGGGATGCGGATGTCTGAGATGTTGGGTGTGAGCTTGACGATGACCGGAGTGCGTGCGACTTCTTTGACCCACTCGGTGATCTGCTGGCAGTACTCGGGCACCTGACCTACGGCTGAGCCCATGCCGCGTTCCGACATGCCGTGAGGGCAACCGAAGTTGAGTTCGAGGCCGTCAGCACCTACGTCTTCGGCACGCTTGACGATGTCATGCCAGGTCTCGCGTTTGGATTCGACCATGAGCGACGCGATGACGACGTGCTTGGGGTAGCGGCGTTTTACTTCGGCGATTTCGCGGAGGTTGGTTTCGGTGGGGCGGTCGGAGATGAGCTCGATGTTGTTGAAGCCCATCATCTTCTGGCCGTTCCAGTCTATGGAGGAGTAACGCGA
>Ga0302305_1000918_pt1 | contig 17249 bp, 15 predicted proteins | sample III_Palsa_E2_3_FD_198764 | JGI IMG/M metagenome (GOLD analysis project Ga0302305, IMG submission 198764) | Peat permafrost microbial communities from Stordalen Mire near Abisko, Sweden - III_Palsa_E2_3 | ecosystem: Environmental > Terrestrial > Soil > Palsa > Peat permafrost | place: Sweden... | reverse complement strand
GCATCAAAACGGATGTCGGATGGTTTGGTGTTGTCGATCGGCTTGAATTCGGTCCAGCTCTGCGTGCTGGAGCGCAGGAACGCGTGCACCGCCCAATCGCCTTGCGCGATCTGCGCCAGCGCAGAGACTTGCGGAAACAGGGTGGTCAAGGTGAAGCCGCGAGTGATCGCGTTCGGCACGTAGTCACCCAGCGCAATCATGCGTGGATCCTTCAGCCCGAGCGCCGCGCCGGAGCCATCGACCAGCACGCCAGGCAGCACGCGCACGCTGAGCGCCGTGGACAGTGGCTTGAGGCCAAGATCGCCGTTGGCCGGTTCCGTCAGCCAGAGCAAATTGCCGCCGTTTTGGACATACGTCACCAAAGCCTGCGCGGCGCCTGGTGGCAACGGCAGGGTCGGACTGGCCAGCACCACCAGATCGGTATGTTCCGGTACCGCGGCAACTTGCGAAAAGTTGAGTGGCACCGCGCGCATGCCGCGGCTTTCCAGCTGTGTCATGAAGGTGCCGAGATCGGCATTGGCCTTGCCGTCGGCACGCCGCTCGTCGTCACCGGTGACGAAGGCCACGATGCGATCGTCACCCCGCACCAGGCGCTCCAGCGCATTGGTGAGGCTGCGCTCGGACAATTCGTCCAGCCGCTGCTCCCGGTTGCGGTAATGGATGATCAGCGCGCCATCGACGGTGATGCCCAGTTCACGCATCTTCGCCGGGTCTAGCTGCGGGTCGACGAAGCGCAGTATCAGATCGGGTTTGACCTGCTGATAGCGCTGCAGGTAGCCGGCCACGGTCTGGCGCAGATCGCCTTGCGGGTTGGCATAGCTGACGATTTCCACCGGGCCATCCAGTGTCGCCAGCACGGCGCGGCTTTCCGCGGACAAACTGCTGCGGCCGTTGGCAGTCCAGTCTGACTCGTGAAAATAACGCGTACTCAGATAGCCGATGGCGCCTGCTACCAGCAGAAGCAGCAGCGCAAACAGCCAGCCGTCCAGACGTCTGAAAAAGGTGCGCATCAGCCGCGCTCCTTTTCGGACGACAGTCGCCGCGTTGCCAGGCTCAGCGACACCGCAATCAACAGCGCGAACCAGACCACGTCGGTGGTCGATACCAGGCCACGCAGCAACGGCTGCAGATGCGTACTCATGGCCAGCCAGTTGATGGCGCCGCCGTTGATCCCGGCCATCTGCGCGCCGAGATTTACGCTCCACAGCGCCAGCGTAATGATCAGCGCTGCGGCCGCTGCGATCGCCGGATGCGAGGCGAAGGTCGAGCACGCAACGCCAAGCGCCGCCAATGCGGAAAACATCAATGCAAGCCCCAGCGTGGCGGCGGCCAGCTTGCCCCAGTCAAGACTGGTGAGATGACAAAGCACCAACGGCATCATCAGCGTCAGCAGCAGCCAGAGCAGCAGCCAGCCCAGTACCGCCAGATATTTGCCCAGTACTATGCGTGAAGCCGGCACGCCGGCAGCGAAAAGCAGTGGCAGCGTGCCGTTGCGACGCTCGCCGGCAATGACCGACATGGTCAGCAGCGGCACTACCAGAAATGCCAGTTGGGCCAGTTGTCCGAGCAGCGGCACGCCAACCAGATCAGTGAAGCCGGGGCTATCCGGCAGCGCCGCGCGCTGGATCTGCGAGGCAAGGAAAGCGCCCATCAGCAGGGTGAAGTTCCAGGCAAGCCACGCCAGCGTAATGGCCGCCAACACCCAGGCCAGCGGACGAACGATCAGACGGCGCCATTCCAGCCGCGCCACGGCGAAGGTGTTCACCAGTGCCTGGTTCATGCGGCGCGTGCCGTGCCGACATTGCCGTGCATTGCTATGTCGAAGAAGCTGCGTTCCAGCGCGGCGTGGTCATCGCTGTGGATCTGGCCGTCATGACGCAGTGCGCCCTCGTGCAGAATCGCGACGCGGTCACACACGGCGGTTACTTCGGTCAGCAGATGGGTGGAGAGAATCACCGCCGTGCCGCTGGCTGCCTGTTCACGAATCACCGACCGCAGCGCGGCGACCTGTAGGGGATCCAGCGCGTTGGCCGGTTCATCCAGAACCAGCAACGCGGGCCGATGCAGCAGGGCACATGCAAGGCCCAGGCGTTGACGCTGGCCCTGCGACAGCACGCCGGCCAGGCGTCGGGCCAGTGGTTGCAGCTCCAGTCGTTCGATGATGGCGGTGCGGGCTTCACGCAGCTTTGCGCCACTCAAACCGCGCAGGTGACCATGAGCGTCCAGGTGTTCGCTAACGCTGAGTTCTGCCCACAGCGGTGCTCGTTCAGGAAGCCAGCCAATCAGCTGGCGCGCCAGTTCGGGATATTCCTGAAAATCCTGGCCGTTCAGTTCAATGCTGCCGCTATCGGCGCGCAAGGCTCCTGCGATCATCGACAGGGTGGTTGATTTGCCGGCGCCGTTCACGCCCAGCAGGCCAAGTACCTGGCCTTGCCGCAGCTCAAGGCTGATGCGTTCGACAGCGCGACGGCCGGCGCGGCGGCGGGTGATGTTTTGCAGTTTCAGAACGGGAGCTGAGGATGCGGCGTTGGCTGTCATTGCGTGATTGTCATCGCGACACCATGGTTAAACAACAGGGAAAGATAGCGACTATCGGCCATACACAAAACCCGCCGATTTCACATGCTCCTGCTTGACCGACTGTTAGTATTATGGTCGCGACCATGCTGGCGGGTACGGAAACTGCCAACTAGACTCAGCCACACACTCTATATTTGGTGTCTCTTTATGCTCGACGCGGTGCTCAACTTCCTCAACAACGGTGTCACCGGCGCAAGCTGGGGGCAGATTGTGGTCTATATGCTGATCATGACCCAGCTCACCATCTTTACGGTGACGCTGTATCTGCATCGCAGCCAGACCCATCGTGGCGTGGATTTTCACCCGGTGCTGGCGCATTTCTTCCGCTTCTGGGGTTGGCTTACCACCGGTATGGTGACGCGTGAATGGGTGGCCGTGCATCGCAAGCATCACGCCAAGGTCGAGACCGAAGAAGACCCGCACAGCCCGATGATCTACGGCATCAAGAAAGTGTTCTGGGACGGCGTCTCGTTGTACCGCGATGCTTGCGAGTCGAAGCAGGACATGGAGCAGTACGGTCGCGGCACGCCGGACGACTGGGTCGAGCACAACGTCTATGGCGCGCATCCGTACTGGGGGCCGACCCTGATGCTGCTGATCAGCATCGCGCTGTTCGGCGTGATCGGCGCCGCGATGTGGGCTGTGCAAATGATCTGGATCCCGTTCTGGGCCGCCGGTTTCGTCAATGGCATCGGTCACTGGTGGGGCTACCGCAACTTTGAAAGTGCCGACACCGCGCGTAACCTCATTCCGTGGGCCTTCTGGATCGGCGGCGAAGAGCTGCACAACAATCACCATGCGTTCCCCAGCTCGGCCAAGTTCGCGCTGCGCAAGTGGGAGTTTGATATCGGCTGGGCGGCCATCTGTGGTTTGCGCGCGATTGGCCTTGCCAAGGTGCTGCGCGTAGCCCCGTCGCTCGACGTGCGTCCCAACGTACCGCTGCCGGATGCCGACACGCTGAAAGCCGTGCTGACCCACCGCTTCCAGGCGATGACCGATTTCTATCGCGGCGTGATCGTGCCGACCATCGGCGACGAAGCTCAGCACGCCGGCGAAACCCTCAAGGCCGTGCCGCGTCGTCTGCGACGTGCGCTGGCCGACGGTGGTCGCTGGCTCGACAACGAAGGCCGCGATCATCTGCAGGCGGCGCTGGCCAAGCGTCCGACGCTGAGCACCGTTTACGACTTCCGCAATCGTCTGGCGGCGCTGATGGAACAGCGTGGCGCCGAGCAGGCTTTGCACGGTCTGCAGCAGTGGATCCGCGAGGCTGAAGAGAGCGGCATCCGTACACTGCAGGATTTCGCGCAGAAGCTGAAGGGATACGCGGTCGCTGCGCACTGACAACAGATATCGCAACTCAAGCTGTTCTTCAATAAAAACACCCGCCTGATCGGCGGGTGTTTTTTGTGTTTGATCGGCAAAGCGCTCGAACCAGAGAGCCGGTTTAGGTCAAAAGAAAACCCGCCGTGTAGGCGGGTTTTCTGTCGCGGCCTTGAGCCGCTGCTACCGGAAGGCTTGCGCTTGCGCGCGACCCATTACTTGATCTTGCCTTCCTTGTAGATCACGTGCTTGCGCACGACCGGATCGTATTTCTTGAATTCGAACTTTTCCGGCGTGTTCTTCTTGTTCTTCTGCGTGGTGTAGAAGTGGCCGGTGCCGGCCGAAGAGATCATGCGGATCTTGTCTTGTGTCTTGTTAGCCATGGCTCAATCCTCAGACCTTGTCGCCGCGGGCGCGCATCTCGGCAATCACGGCTTCGATGCCGTTCTTGTCGATGGTGCGCAGGGCATTGTTGGAAACGCGCAGCTTGATCCAGCGATTCTCGCTGGCAACCCAGAAGCGGCGCTCGTGCAGGTTGGGCAACCAGCGACGGCGGGTGCGGTTGTTCGCATGCGAGACATTGTTGCCGGTCTGCACACCTTTACCGGTGACTTGACATACACGGGCCATAACGACCTCCTAGATTGGGTTTCAAGGCCGAGGCGTGTCGCCAGGATCCATGAGAACCGCTGATTTACCACCCGTTAGCCAGGGCGATATCGGCCCAGCGACGCTTGGCGCCACGCGATGCTGGAGAGTGTTTCCAACGTCATGATCGTGAGGTCCGCATCGCGTGGCGGACACCCCGGTGTTCCGGGTCGACATAGGCTAGCCGCGTATTCTCGCAGAAAAACATCGCTGCGTGCAATCCACAGGCTCCTTTGGCCGATCAATCGGCGTGCGTGCCGAAGGGATGTATGGAACAATCCACCTCTTTTTTGTTCCACATAAACGACAGAACACCGACCGAGGGAATTCCGATGGCAGAAATTATCACCAACGGCCAGGCCAATGGCCAAGCCGACCAGCCGCAGCTGGTGGTGCAGAAGATCTATGTGAAGGATGTTTCCTTCGAAGTGCCGAACGCACCGCAGATCTTTCAGGACGTCAATGAAAACGAGCAGCCGCAGGTGCAGCTCAACCTCGGTCAGAAAGCCGCCGACCTGGGTAACGACCAGTACGAAGTGGTACTCAGCCTTACACTGACCTGCACTGTCGGCCAGCGCACGGCGTATCTGGCTGAAGTGGAGCAGGCTGGCCTGTTTGGCATTGCTGGCTTCAACGAGGCGGACCGCGCTGGCATCATCGGCAGCTACTGCCCGAACCTGCTGTTTCCGTATGCGCGCCAGACGATTTCCTCGCTGGTACTGGAAGGTGGCTTCCCGCCATTTCTGCTGCAGCCGATCAATTTCGACGCGCTGTTTGCTGAACAACAGCGTCGCATGATGGGCGGCGACGAGGCCCCGGTCACACTCAACAGCTGATTGCCCGACATGGCTGAACGTTCCACTCTGGCGGTGCTCGGTGCCGGTTCCTGGGGCACCGCGCTGGCGGCGCTGACCGCCCGCAATGGTGTGCCGACCACGCTATGGGGCCGTGATCCGCAGGCGCTGGCGGCGATAGCTGCAAACCGATGCAACCAGCGCTATCTGCCGGATATCGAACTTCCGGAACAGCTTCATTACGAAAGCGATCTGGCCGCTGCCGTGCGCGGTGCCAGCATCGTGCTGATCGTGGTGCCCAGTCATGCGTTCGCCTCCATGTTGGTCGAACTGGCGCCGCTGCTCGACGCCAATACGGCTATTGCCTGGGCGACCAAGGGCTTTGAGCCGGGCACCGGGCGATTCCTGCACGAACTGGTGACCGAGCAGCTGCCTGGTCGGCCCGCGGCCGTGATTACCGGTCCTTCGTTCGCGCGCGAAGTGGCGGTGGGTTTGCCCAGCGCGGTCACCGTGCATTCGGAGAACGCGGCATTCGCCAAACAGCTGGCCAGCCTGCTGCACGCGCCTAATCTGCGTGCTTACTCTGGCGGCGATTTGCTCGGCGCCGAACTGGGCGGCGCCATGAAAAACGTATTGGCGGTCGCTACCGGCATAGCTGATGGCATGGAGCTGGGTTTGAACGCACGCGCCGGCCTGATCACCCGCGGCATGAACGAGATGCTGCGCCTCGGCGTGGCCTTGGGTGCACGGCCGGAAACCCTGATCGGTCTGTCCGGCCTCGGCGACCTGGTGCTGACCTGCACTGGTGATCTGTCGCGCAATCGCCGGCTCGGTCTGGCGCTCGGCCGCGGCATCGCCATCGATGAAGCGGTGCGGCAGATCGGTCAGGTAGTGGAAAGCGTGCTGACCGCCGACGAAGTCGCACGGCTGGCTGACAAGCATGGGCTCGATCTGCCGATCAGTGCAGGCGTGCGCGCGGTGCTGCACGGCGAAGTGACGCCGGTTAATGGGCTGAGGACGTTAATGGCGCGCGAACAGAAACCGGAATATCCGCGCGGCTTGTTTGGCACGGACTGAGTCGGCGGACTTTAGCGTTCATGCGCTTCACAACGCAGGTTTACAAAGACCTCTGCAAAACAACGGTTGCAAGCGTGCCTGCACTGCTAAGCTCAGTGTTTTGGTCATCGCCGCGGACCGCATGCGCATGCAGCAACCGGACGAGAAAGAGCAGGCCGCCGCACTCGCTGTGGGCGATGAGGAAACGCTGCCGCTGGCGTGGCGACGGCTGCTGGCCGCACCCAAGCCAGCGACGACTGAAGATCACGGCGTGCTCGGTTTCTTCCTGGAAGTGATGCCCGAAGAGGGCGCCGTCTACACACGCATCGATGTGGCGCCGGTCCTGCTGTCGCAGGTCGAGCATGGGCGTTACGCACGACCGGTGCCGCTGGACAGCAAGCATCTCGCGCAGTTGCCGCTGCAGCCGCACGAGCAGCGGTTGGCCGCTACGGTACTGGGCTTGCCGCAGAGCCTGCGCAAAAGCCGCAGCTATGCGCGACTCAGCGGTCACGTCGGTGACACCCTGCTGGCCGAAGTACTCGACACGGCACCATGTTTTCTTGGCGGTCTGGCCGGATTGCGGCTGTCGCGTGGCAAATCGCATCCGCTCAACTGGCACTGGGTAATGGAGTCCGACGGCAGTCAGCGTTTGCTGCCGCAGCTGTCGAATAGTCAACGTCTGCTACGCATCGACAGCCTCTGGTATCTCGATGTCGAGCGCGCCACGCTGGGTATGCTCGACGCGGCTGCCGAAGAAACGCACTGGCTCGAGCTGCCGCCACTGAAGCATGAACACGGCAAGCGTCTGCGCAACCGCCTGCCCAACAGCCGGCTGGCCACGCGCGTGCCGCTGCCGCAGGTATTCGGCGAGTTGCGTCGTTCGCAATTGGCACCCAAGCCGGTATTGACCTTGCATGCGCTTACCCGCCACGCGCGCCTCGGTGCGGGCACGCCACCGCTGGGGTACGCGCGCCTCGCTTTCGATTACGCCGGCGAACGGCTGCCGGGCCGTGGTGGTGAACCGCTGGTGCGCCGCGTGCGCAACGGCCAGCTGGTCGAGATCACGCGTCGCCGCGCCGACGAGCTTTCCGCGATGGAACAGCTCGAACATGCCGGCCTCACGCCCGGCGTGGACACCGAAGGCCTGCCCTGGGACGTGGCCGATACCTTGCCCGATGACGCATGGCTGTTCCCCGGCACCGGTTACGCTGGCGCGCTGGAGGTCAATACACCGGCGCGCTGGCTGGCTTTGCGACCCAAGCTCGAGCAGGAAAACTTCCAGGTCGAATACGCACCGAGCTTTCCGTTCGAAGTGCTGGAAGGCCCGGTGCGTTGGTACGGCCACGCGGTCGAGGACACCGACGACCATGCCTTCGATCTGGAAATCGGCATCGAGCTGGACGGTGAGCGGCACAACCTGTTGCCCGCCGTGGCGCAGGCGCTGACCGAGAACCAGTTGAGCCTGCGTCCCGCGCCGAACGAACCCGAAGACGCCGTCTGGTACGCGCCGGTCGACGCACGCCGCCGCGTGCCGGTGCGCCTGAAAGAGCTGCGCGGTCTGCTGGCGCCGCTGGCCGAATACCTGGAAAAGCCGCGCAAGAAACTTCACCTGCCGCGCGTGCAGGCGGGACGTCTGGAAGAGCTTGTCGCGGCGATGCCCGGTGGCAGCGCACTGGAAGCTTCCGAGTCGCTGCGTGGCTTTGCTGCACGCCTGCGTCACGCGGCCGATCGTGCCAGCGATGTGGTGCCTGAGGGCCTTACGGTCGAATTGCGCCCGTATCAACGCGAAGGCCTGCGCTGGTTGAATGCGCTGGCCGAGGCCGGCGTGGGCGGCGTGCTCGCCGATGACATGGGCTTGGGCAAGACGCTGCAGCTGATCACGCATCTGCTTTCGCTGAAACAAGGTGGCGCGCTCAGCCAGCCAGCGCTGATCGTGGTGCCGACCAGTCTGATTCCCAACTGGCAATCGGAAATTGCGCGCTTCGCGCCGATGCTGAAAGTGCTGACCCTGCATGGGCCGCAGCGTGCCGAGGAGTTTGCTCAGCTCGGCGCGCAGGACATCGTGCTGACCAGCTACGCGTTGCTGCCACGCGACGTGATTCCGCTGCGCAAACAGCCGTTCGCGCTGATCGTGCTGGACGAGGCGCAGCAGGTAAAAAATCCGCGTACGCAGGCGCGCCGCGCGCTGCTCAGCCTGCGCACCTCACGCTACGTCTGCCTCACCGGTACGCCGCTGGAAAACCATCTTGGTGAGCTGTGGTCGCAGGTCGATCTGGCCGTGCCCGGTTTGTTGGGTGACGAGAGTGCTTTCCGGCGCTTCTATCGCGTGCCGATCGAAAAGCAGCACGATGAGGAGTGCCAGCAGCGGCTGAATCTGCGACTCGCGCCGTTCATTCTTCGCCGCACCAAGGCGCAGGTCGCGCAGGAGTTGCCGCCGAAAACCGAGATCACCCGCCGTGTGGTGCTCGAAGGCCGCCAGCGCGATCTGTACGAAGGCCTGCGCCTGTCGCTGGCCGAAGAGCTGCGCGAGGTCATCGCCCAGCGCGGCATCGCGCACTCCGGCATCGTGGTGCTCGATGCGTTGCTCAAGCTGCGCCAGGTCTGTTGCGATCCGCGCTTGGTGAAACTCGAAGTGGCGCGCGGCGTGCACGAGTCAGCCAAGTTCGAAATGCTGATGGAGATGCTGCCTGCGCTGCTCGACGAAGGTCGCAAGGTGCTGCTGTTCTCACAGTTCACCGGCATGCTGAAACTGATCGCGGCCGAGCTCGATCGCCGACGCATTCGCTACGTCACGCTCACCGGCGAAACGCGCGATCGCGCCGAGCCGGTGCAGCGTTTCCAGAACGGCGAAGTGCCGCTGTTCCTGCTGTCGCTGAAAGCCGGCGGCGTCGGCCTCAACCTCACCGCCGCTGACACCGTGATCCATTACGACCCGTGGTGGAACCCCGCTGCCGAAGCGCAAGCCAGCGACCGCGCCCATCGCATCGGCCAGGACAAGCCGGTGTTCGTGTTCCGCTTGATCACCAGCGGCACCGTCGAAGAGCGCATCGAGGAACTCAAGGCACGCAAGGCCGAACTCGCCGCGGCGGTGCTCGAAGGTGGTGGCAGCCGCGAGAAGCTCAGCTTTGATCAAGGCGACTTGGATGCGCTGCTGGCGCCAGATTAAATTATTTGAATTCAGATTTTTGAAGTAGCCGCACTACTCCAGTCGACTCGGGCAGACTCAATCCCGCGACGCAATCTCGTCGATATTGCGCAGCATGTCGGCGGGGTCTTCGTAGACGCGGAACGCGCCGGCCTGCTGTAGTTCGGCGACGCCATAGCCGCCAGAGAGCAGGCCGACGCCCAGTGCGCGAGCACGCTGCGCGGCGAGCATGTCCCAGATACTGTCGCCGATGACCAGAGCGTTGCGGATGTCCACACCCAGGCGATCGGCGGCGGCGATGAAAAGATCGGGATCGGGTTTGGCGTGGCGTACCTGGTCGCGCGTCACGACCGGTACCTGTGAAGGGTCGACGCCAAGCGCTGTCAGGTTGTGGCGCGCGGTTTCCATCCGGCCGCTGGTGGCGATCGCCCAGGGAAATTTATTGGCGGTGAGGAAATCCAGCAGTTCGCGCGCGCCGGGTAGCGGTCGCACCGCATCGGCGGCCACCAGCCGACCGTAGGCAGCGGCATGGTTGTGGCGCAGGCGAAGCAACGTTTCTTCGCTCATCGAGACGCCGGTCTCGCGCAGCAGCATGTTGAGGAACAGGCCGCCGCTCATGCCGATGCGGCGGTGGATTCGCCACACCGACACTTCTACACCTTCGGCATCAAGGGATTCTTTCCACGCCAGCACATGCTGGTAAACGCTGTCGACGAGGGTGCCATCGAGATCGAACAGGAAGGCGGTTTTATCGAGTGACATGGGAACTCCGGCGACAGCAAAAATCAACGATCGATTATGTCAGGCCGGATGTGATGAACACGCGGCGCCTCGCGACGACTTTGCGTCGCGGGCGCAGATGAATCTAGTGGTGCCGATTGAGCAGCGAGCCGCCGGATTCCGCGATCGCCAGCGCTGCTGCGCCAACCAGACCCGGTTCGGGATTCATGATTGCCTGCGTCGGCACCTGTTCCATCGTGTCGCGGAAACGACCCTTGGCTTCGAAGCGCTCGCGAAAGCGTCCGCGCTCCATCCACGGCAGCAGAATCGGCACCAGGCCGCCTGTGAGGTAGACGCCATCCCACGCGCCGATCGTCATCACCAGATCACCGGCCACGCTGCCGAAGATGCCGGCAAAGGTTTCTACCACCTGCACGCACAGCGGATCGGTGTTGTTGTTCGCGCGTTCGCTGATGTCTTCGGGCTTGAGCGGTTCGGGCGTTTTGCCAGCGATTTCGCACAGCACGTCATACAGATTGACCAAGCCGTTGCCGCAGATCAGCCGCTCGTTCGACACACGGCCGTAGCGCTGGTTGAGGCGTTTGAGAATCTCGATGTCTTCCGGCGAGTGCGCGGCAAAGCCGGCGTGGCCGCCCTCGGTCTGCAGCACGCTGCACTTGCCCTGACGAATCAGCAGGCCGCCGACGCCGAGCCCGGTACCGGGGCCAACAATCACGAACGTCTGCTCGTCCCGCGTGCCTGGCTTGGGCAGTGGCAACGCGCCGACCGGCACCAGATCTTTCGGCTGCAGCAGCATCACCGCCATGCTTTGCGCGGCGAAATCGTTGACCAGATGCACGGACTCCATGCCCAGTTCCGCTTGCAACCTGGGTGCGGAGATGGCCCACGGATTGTTGGTGATCTGCACCGTTTCGCCTTCGCTGATGCGGCCTGCCGCGGCGATCAATGCGCGGTTGGCTTTCAACCCGCTATCGGTGAAGTACTGGCGAATGGCGTCCGCCAGCGAAGCAAAATCGTTGACGTGATAACGCCGCACGGAATCCATTTGCAGCGGCGTATCCGCATTGGGGTTGGATAGTGCAAATCGCACATTGGTGCCGCCGAGATCGGCAAGCAGGGTCGGGGCGGAAACACTCATCGGAACTCCATCGGCTGAAGCGGAAAACGCCAAGCCTGCCGGGAATGCTCGTCACCGTCCAGCGTTGCGGTAATTTGCGCCACAGGCTAACGGTGTCTAAAGCTTGTGCCGCCCCGCTCTGATCGGCCTATTTGTGCTTGCCGTCGGAATGTGCCGGTTGGTGCTTCGCTGGCGGCTTCGAACCCGATGTAGCGTCGCCACCCGATGAGCTGCGCAGCGCCGCCAGCAGGGCCTCGCCGTTCGGGCTGCCCAGCCCAGTGCAGGCGTCCCAGCCCACGGCCGCCTTGTAATCGCCGTTGTTGCCTTGGGTAATGTCACGGAAAGCGGCCTTGCCGGCTTCGTAAAGCGCCACATGACCATCGCCCAGCGTTCTACCGAGCGACTGGTTGAGCCGCGCAACCAGCGCCGCCCACAACGGTGCGACGGCGCTCGTGCCGCCGTAGACCGCATCTTTGCCGTCCACGCGGATCTGGTAGCCGGTCAGTGGATCGGCATCGCCCGATACATCCGGAACGCCGCGTCCCTTGAAGCCCGCCGCGCCGGCTGGCACGTTGGACGAGGCCTGCCACGTGGGCAACGCATAGACGGTGCTTACACCGCCGCCGGTGGCGCCGTTGCCGCTGGCGGTTTCATCCCATACGACCTCGCTGCTTATGCTGGTGCCGCTGGCGGTGAGTTTGGTGCCGCCGCAGGCCAATACGCTGGGGCTGGACGAGGGGAAGTCCACGTGCGGTTTGCCGTCGCTCTCGCCATCGGTGGAGCCTGCGTCGCCGGCGGCCACGGTGACCGTTAAGCCGAGAGCAACGGCATCCTGCAATGCCGACTCCAGCGCATCGCGACTCTGTGGCGCCCAGCTGTCCTCCGGGCCACCCCAGCTGATCGAGATCACCGTGGGTTTGTTGCTGGTGTCATGCGCGGCCTGCGCAATGGCGTTGTAGAAACCCTGGTCGGTATTGGTGGTGAAGTAGACGACGAATTTCGCGCCGGGCGCCAAGGCACCGGCAACTTCGATATCCAGCATCACTTCGCCATCCGCATCGCCGCCTGGCGTATTGCTGCCGCCATCGACAGAAACGCTGGTCACCGTCGGCCCTTTGATGCCCAACGCGGCGAAATACGTATCCAGATCGGCCTGCTGGTAGCCGCCACCCAGTTCGATGATTGCGATGGTCTGACCGGTGCCATCGGTATTTGCGGGAAACTGATAAAGCTCGCCCAGATGCAGTGGTGTAAAGCTGTTGATCGGCTGGGTGAGCGGTTTGCGAAAGTGCGCCGTGGCGACCGGGCGCTTGTCTAGGCCGAGTACCGCGATGATGGCGGGGTCCGGCAGTTTGGGCTCCTGCGCGCAGCCGATGAAATGGGCACCAGCAGCGCCCATCGCGTACTGGCCCAAGTCCACGCCAAAAGCATCCTTCATGTTCTGTGCCGTGCCGCTCAGGTGCAGCGTGCGGCGGTCCATGTGGCAATCCAGTTCGCGCATGCCGTGCTTTTTGCTGAAGGCGCGCACGCGCTCGACATCTGCGGGGTCGGCGCCGTGCTGATCCGCATAGGTTGCGCGGGGTATGGCGGCCTGCGGCCATGCCGCGGCCGGCGGCGCGGCGCGGTGGCGAAAAACCAGGGTCACGTCGACCGTGGCGTTGGGGTCGTGCGGCCCGATGTAGCGGACGCTGGCTGGCAGGGTGGAACGGGTGGAAGCGTTCATGGGACTTACCTCGGAGCAGTTGCGGTCGATGGATGGACGCGTCGAGCATGCGCAAGACTGCGCTCATGCGGCGAGATGCACGACACGTTCGCGAACCGGCGTTCAGCGCGGGGTGAGGTCCGTGCACGGCGCGTATGCTTCAAAAAAAGCTGCGACCAGCCGTCGCGGCATGCCCTGCCACGATCTGGCCTAAAATGAGGACTGTATTCAAAGTCAGGATCAGCGATGAGCTTTCCCGCCATCCGCATGCGCCGTATGCGTCACGATGCGTTCTCCCGCGCACTGATGCGCGAGCACACGTTGCATAGCAGCGATCTGATCATGGTCGCCTTCGTGATCGAGGGCGAGAATCGGCGCGTCGCTGTGCCGTCGATGCCCGGCGTCGAGCGGCTGTCGATCGATCTGCTGCTGGAGCTGGCCGGTGAGTGCGTTCGGCTGGGCATTCCGGCATTGGCGCTGTTCCCGATTACCGATGCGCCGAAAACCGAGGACGCCGCCGAGGCGTGGAATCCCGACGGCCTGATGCAACGCGCCACCCGCGCGCTGAAAGCGAAATATCCCGAACTGGGCCTGATCGGCGACGTCGCGCTCGATCCCTACACCTCGCACGGCCAGGACGGCCTGATCGACGAAAGCGGCTACGTGGTCAATGAAGCCACCGTCGAAGCCTTGATCAAGATGTCGCTGGCGCAAGCCGAAGCCGGGATGGATTTCGTCGCGCCGTCGGACATGATGGACGGCCGCATCGGCGCCATCCGCGACGCGCTGGAAGACGCCGGCTATATCCACACGCGCATTCTCGCTTACTCGGCGAAATACGCCTCGGCGTTCTACGGCCCGTTCCGCGACGCCGTCGGCTCGTCCGCCAATCTTGGCAAAGGCAACAAGCACACGTACCAGATGGATGTCGCCAACAGCGACGAAGCCCTGCGCGAAGTCGAGCTGGATATCCAGGAAGGCGCCGATGCCGTGATGGTGAAACCCGGCATGCCATATCTCGATATCGTGCGCCGGGTGAAAGACACGTTCGGGGTGCCGACCTTCGTGTATCAGGTCAGCGGCGAGTACGCGATGCTGAAAGCGGCGGCGCAGAATGGATGGCTGGATGAAAAGGCGGTGGTGCTGGAATCGCTGACTGCGATGAAGCGGGCGGGGGCGGATGCGATTCTTACGTATTTTGCGATTGATGCGGCGCGGTGGATTCGAGGGGATTAGTCCTCACTCTTTTTGATGTGCCATATCGATCACAGCTTTTGCTCTAGGACTGATTTAGCTATTCACTTTTTCGACTTCACAAATCTGACGTCAAGGCCAGGTTTTGATGTCATAAGGGCTTTGGATTCGATTGCATGAGCGACCCATCAATTACTCGTCAGGATGTTCAGGGGCGCGCGCAGGTAGACGCATTGGCGCTCGCTGAGCCAAAGGAAGCGCTAAAGGTCGCTCGAAAAATTTGTCATCCGTGGTACAGATGCCAGTCGCTAACAAAAGTGGCAGAGCACTGGGGTTCAAAATCGCAGCGGATGGCAATCCTAATCGAGGCTCTTGAGTCTGCCCAGTTGCAGCCCGAGATCAATCGAATCGTGACTGTATCGGCTTGGCCCTTACGGCTTATGGCTTCCCTGGAAATCGATACAACGGCTGCCTATTTAGTGCAACTTGTGGGGCAGGCAAATGAAGAGCCTCATGGACTGCGCAGGGCAGATGCGCTATTTGCAGTAGCTTCTCGTCTTGAGAACTATCCGACTCTGCAAGCTTTAGTCGCCCCATCTCTTACTGCTGCGCTATTACAAAGGCATGGGGGGCGCGTTGATCGGCTAATACGATTTACTGTAGAAATCCTAAAAGACACAATTCCGGAGAGTCTTTCACCTCTGATTGCTCACCATCGCGAGGGAAGGAAAAAGCAATTGCTAGTTGCGTCTATCGGGAAAGAGTCGAGCGAAACGCACACCACGTAGGTTGGGTTGAGCCTGCGAAACCCAACTTGTTCGAAGCCTGATATTGCGCATTGCTTCGCTCTCTGCCACTGACGTGGCTGTTCCGATCCACGGGCAAGGCTTACAAGGACACAACAGCATGCCAAGGTTGACGATATGACCAAGAGAAAAAGGCTGACCTTTTGGGGAGCCGACGAGAACGATGACAGTCTTCCGCGCAGTGTTATGGATGGTCGCAAGACGGTCACTGCAGAAACTGTCGAGGATTACTACAAGCCGTATGGCGACTACGGCGATGGTAGTTACGAACCTGGCGATGTCATTGAGGTTTACGATTTGAAGCAGCGGCTTCGTTGCATCATCAAGGCGACCAAGGTCTACACCATCGAGTTTGGCAACATTCCGGAAGAAGTCTGGCGAGGCGAAACTTTCTCAAGCGCAGAGGAGTTTCGGGAGTGTCATATTCGTTGCATGCCGCACATTGATCTGCATGACCGCTTCGAGCTGGTGACCTTGCATTTTGAATTGGTCGAAATCATTGCGCGCGATGTCGTCGACTGCGTGGCTCTAACGTGATGTCGTGGTTGATCCAGTTTCTGCCTTAAGCCGATTTGCTTTGTAAAGTGCAAAAGCTTTCGCGCGCCTTCCGCGCCCGAGCACCTCGCCTTCCGCAGGTGGATGAAAGCTCTTGCTCAACCGCGTTATTACTACGCGATATCATAGTCATCTCCGACCGTACCCGAGTTCGCCATCCATGACCTTCACTCGCCTTGAAATCACTCGCCCCGATGACTGGCACCTTCATCTTCGCGATGGCGAGGCGCTGGCTTCCGTGATCGGACATACCGCGCAGCGATTCGCGCGCGCGATCGTGATGCCCAACCTCAAACCGCCAGTAACGACGGTCGCGCAGGCCAAGGAATATCGCCAGAGGATTATGGCGAGCTTGCCTGCAGGTTCGCGCTTCCAGCCACTGATGACGCTCTATCTCACCGAGAGCACACCGGTCGAGGAAATCGCCCAAGCCAAAAACAGCGACAGCGTTTTTGCGATGAAGTATTACCCGGCCGGCGCAACCACCAATTCGCAGTCCGGCGTGCGGGAGCTGTCGCGCGTGTATTCCGTGCTCGAAGCGATGGAGAAGCACGACCTTCCCCTGCTGTTGCACGGCGAGGTCACTGATCCGGACATCGATATCTTCGATCGCGAACGCGTTTTCATCGAGCGCCACCTGTTGCCGCTGCAGGCCAGGTTTCCTGCGCTGCGCATGGTGCTCGAACACATAACGACGCGCGACGCGGTCGATTTCGTCAGCGGCGCGCCGGCGAATGTGGCGGCCACGATCACCGCGCATCATCTGCTGCTGAATCGTAATGCGCTGTTCGAAGGCGGTATGCGCCCGCACAACTACTGCGCGCCGATTCTCAAGCGGGAAACGCATCGCACGGCCCTGCTGGAGGCGGCAACCAGCGGCGATGCGCATTTTTTTCTGGGCACCGATAGCGCGCCGCATCCGCGTGAAGCGAAAGAGTCGGATTGCGGGTGCGCAGGACTTTATACGGCGCACGCGGCGCTGGAGCTGTATGCCGAAGCATTCGAGCAGGTAGGTCAGCTGGATCGGCTCGAAGCCTTTGCCAGCTTCCATGGCCCGGACTTTTATCGCTTGCCGCGCAACCAGGATCGCATCACGCTCGAACGCACGCCGTGGATCGTGCCGGACGAATATCCGCTGGCCGGATCCACCTGCAAGCCCATGCGTGCTGGAGAGTCAGTCGCCTGGTCGGTCGTGATGTAGGTCGGGGTGAGTGGAGCCAGCCCCAACGTCGAGGGAGTGTTGGGCATCGCTGCGCTCAGCCCAACCTACCGCGATTCCGCCGCGGGCTGTCTCAGTACGCGAATTCGCGAAACACCGGATCGACGCTGCCGTTCCAAGGGCCGTGGAACAGTTCCAGCTTTCGTTCAGCCGGGGTCTGGTTGGCCTGGACGATTTCGATCATCGGTTCGAGGAAGATGCTTTCGTCGGCGCCATTGGCATTGAGTCGCGCGCGACGCTTGAGACCGTGGCTGGCGATCTTCAGTGCTTCTTCCGAAAGGTCGCGCACGGTGCCGTTGCGAAACGGCAGCTTGAGTCCATGCTTCGGCACGCCGTCGCGCAGCGCGTGGCGTTCGGTGAGGGTAAAGTCCT
>Ga0302305_1000916_pt1 | contig 17282 bp, 15 predicted proteins | sample III_Palsa_E2_3_FD_198764 | JGI IMG/M metagenome (GOLD analysis project Ga0302305, IMG submission 198764) | Peat permafrost microbial communities from Stordalen Mire near Abisko, Sweden - III_Palsa_E2_3 | ecosystem: Environmental > Terrestrial > Soil > Palsa > Peat permafrost | place: Sweden... | reverse complement strand
AGTGTGGTGAAGCTGCGGTTGTCGTTGGAGCGAACCTCTGCGTCGTTGCCGAGGAATCCGATGAGGGTGACTTTGTTCTGGTACATGGTGGTGATCTCCGTTTCGTTTTGAATTGCCCGTATCCTGCTCGGGTCACACCTGGCGAAGCCTAGCGAGTGGGCCCGGCTCCCAAGTGCCAAGCTCTGCATTTACGGAGGGTCCATCACGGATGGAAACCGTAACCCGTAGGGCGACGAAGTCGAAGCAGAAGAGCGCCGAGCCGCAGGGCGCCGGATAGCCCCGAAGCGTGACCCCGAGTAGAGGACGGGATAAGAGGCGGATGAATCCCATTGGACCGAAGTCACCCGTTCGTTTCTCGGCGGCGGATGTTCGCCCAAACCGCCGCCCCCCACTGCTGGTTAGAGTTCTGCTGAAAGACGGCATCTTGCCACGGCCGTTGCGCTCTTGGCGGCTCAAAGACGACACGCGGACGACTTTCAGGGACAGGTGGGGCTTTGCTGCCGAAATGGGAGCATGAAGGGACATCGGAAAGACCTCAGATTCGGGTTGGGTTCTCTAGCGCCTGGAAGGGGCGTTAGGCTGCGGAAGAGCGGTAGACCTCCTCCGTCTGGAAGCTCTGGTCTGCATGGGTGTAGCCATTGACGGTTATCAACTCGCGGACTCGTCGCCGGCCTGTGTGGTCGCGCTCGCAATAGAGCACGAAGTCGATGGCTTCTGCGGTCTCCGACCGGATGAAAGCGTGATTTAGATTCGGCCTTGCACTCAGGGCAAGATTAGAGAGACGACTGAGAGCATCCCGCGCAGATTTGGCATGGATCGTCGATAGCGTTCCGCCGTGGCCGGTGTTCATGGCCTGTAGCAGGTCGTAACCGCATTCGTTCCGGATTTCTCCCATGATGATCCGGTCAGGACGATGACGAAGAGCCGCGGCCAACAGTTCACTCGGAGTGATGGCAACCTGCCCGGGAATCTCTTCCACGGCCTCCCAGCGAACGGCATTCTTGTGCGCGATCTTCAGCTCTGCCGGCTGCTCAATGATCAGCAGGCGCTCGTCCTCCGGGATGTGGTCAAGGAAGGCCTTCATCAGTGTCGTCTTGCCTGACCCGGTTCCGCCGCTGATCATGCCGTTCTTCTTTTTACCGATGAACTCGACGACGGTGTCCCGAACCTGCTTCGGCATGCTGCCCGATGAGATCAGCTCATCCGACGTGTACCAGCGGTTGAATTTGCGAATGGTCAGCGTGGGGCCGTTGATGGACGAGGGCGCCCCGACAACAGCCACGCGGGAGCCGTCTGGCAGGCGGGTGTTGAGAATTGGGTTCTGCGTTGTGAGGTCCTGTCCAAGGATCCGAGCCACCCGCTCAATGGCCGCGTGCAACCGATCGTTGGTATATGGCGTGGACAGTGGAATATGCTGAACGACGCCGGCCCGATCCGCATAGACTCCCGTGGTCCCATTGATCATCAAATCGGAGATCGAAGGGTCGAGGAGCAACGCACGCAGTTCTTCAGGAAAGAACGGAAGAATCAACTCGTAGCTCATCTGGATTCTCCAGTGGTCGGCTTCGGCGGTAGCGGCAAGACCGTGGTTGTTGTACCTGATGGTATTGGGTCAACCGACATCCGATTCTCGTGGAACTCGGTGATGGTCAAGCCGAGCGGATTGATCGTCTCAAACTGGGGGAAGATCCGTGCCTGATCGCTCACCTGCTTGGGATTAAGGTAGTAAGTCACGCTGAGCAGCCAATGTTCGGTTCGTGGCTCCCGCGAGTTCCTGGGCGAGTAGAGCTTATCCAGGGTGACAAGTGCCGTCCCCCGAGCGATCGTCGCGCCCTCGATGGTCTCATCTGACATGGAGGTGATGGTGACGTTCTTCACCTCCACATCGCTCTGTTCAATCTGACCTCCGACAACCTGAGAGACAAGGTGACTTTGGTTGTCCTGGGTCATCAATTGCGAAGCGAGAGCCTGAGATAAGAAGTAGTAGTTGAGTGGGTACTTCTTACCAATCGTCTCCCGAGCTACCGTATAGCGATAGTTTGCCCAATCCGTCAGATATGTACGCACCTCGCCTTCGCGGGGACTGTAGTTGAGGTCGGTGTATTGGATGGCCTGCGCCCTGCCCATTTCGTCTATTCGGATATACCGGTTCGCGATAGGCCGATGAGCCAGAGAGAGGATCAGACCAAAGGCCCCGAGCAGGAGGATCGTTTCTGTGCCAATCACGAACCTGCTGAGTTTGCGCTCGGCGTAGTGGGATGAATAGACTTCGTTCCCGATCTCATCGGCAAGCATCGCCTGATTCGGAGTGAGAGGAATCTTAGTTGGAAGGGTGTGGCTGGACATGGGGGGCCTGATTCCTTTCGGTTGCGGCGTGGAAGACCACTACGGCATAAATGGAGCCCGCTACCAAGCAGCCGAGAAAGATTGCGAGGAAGACTGCAAGAATCGGTCTGGCTAGACCCAATCGGCGGATAGAGAGATATTGAAGGAAAGACCAGAACATAAATTACCCCGCGGTAGCCGCTACGGCGGCCATAGAGACAACTTTGCTAACGGCACCACCCAGATTTCCGGCCATACCCGCCGTACCGCCGAATATTGCTTGAGTCATGCTTGGGATGAAGAGCATGTTGATAATGAAGGCGATGAATACCATCGTGCACGGAATGAGATTGGCTAGCCACATCTCCATCGAATAGTTGCCGTTGAAGGTTTGCTGGATAAAGGCATTCATAAATCCTGACCACACAAAGATAAAAGCGGCGGCGACGGCACGAATCATGGCGAAACCTATTAGAACGTCCAGGAAGCCAAAGAATTTCGCTCTGAACGTTCTTGTCATCAGCAGTGGGACAAAGATCGGTCCAAAGAGCGCCGTCACTCCGTAGAGGATGAAGGCGCTGCAATTTATAAGAAATAGGATGGCGGAAGCCAGTCCAAGGAATATCTGAACGAGGAAATAGCAGAGGATTTGAACCGGCGCGGTAATGCTTGGCATTGCGGTGTTGTCTCCGGCGGTCTTGAGCAGATGGAGAAGCGAGTCCAGGGAGCTTTGGTCGAACGCAGCGACCATCGCCTGAGCAATATAAGAGAAGAAATGATTGATACCGAAGCTCGCGCCGGGAAACGGGTTCACCCAGTAATTTTCGAGCAAACAGCAGATGATAAGTTGCAACAGGAACTTCGTCAGATCACCGGCTTGTACGGGGTGATGGTGCAGGCGAAATGTCATGGTGGATGTTTGCCAATTGATGACCATGCTTATAAGAGTGAAGAGAGCAATGCAGCTGAGTTCCGTCATGCCAAGCTGCGTGAGCGCACCACCATTCTGTGTGGTGAGGTTCGTCAAGTTATTGGTGAATTGATAGAGCCAATCCACACCGGAACTTGCGCTCGGAAGTCCCTGTGCTAACAACACAATAGAAGCCATGACGGTGTCTCTCTCTGGTTTAGGGGATGTACGTCTTCCAGGTCTTACCTTCGTGAGCGGCGGCGGAGTTGTGGCGTTTCTTATCCGCCTCGACCTGCCTCCGGAATGCTTCGTCTCTTTCCTTTTGTTCCTCAGCGTTTTTCTGCTGTTGCTGGAGAATTGCGGATGCCCTGGCGACGGCTGCTGCGGTCTTCTCCGCCTGATCGCGTTGATAAATCACGGCACCGCCTATGACGGTCAGTGCCGCAAGGATTGCAAGGAGGATCTTCGTGTTGATGACGTTCAGCATTGGGTCTCCCTGATTACGGCAGATAATTCTGCCAGGTACTTCCTTCATTGGCCGCGCTCGTATCGTTTGCCGCCCGCTGTGCCTGAACCGCTGCGGCCGTGTTCAAGTCCTGAGCGGCGGCATTCCGCTGTTGCATGTTCGCCACAGTCATCTGCGAGGCGAGGCAGACTTGCATGGCGGCCTGGGACTGCATTTCTGATAACTGTTGAGCCTGGGCGGCATTGATTAGATTCAACTGCTCGACTTCACTGTTCGTTGCCGACGTCACGTCGAACTGTTGCTGAGACAGGGCGCTGTTTGCCGTGGCGTTCTGGCTGCGTGCCGACCGGTACTGCCCGACTGCGGTTAGACAGTCCGGCGAGACCGAATCGGACATTTCGACCATGGCGAGTTGGGAGAGCTGTGGGCTGTTGCCCACCGTCTGGCCTTGGAGATAAGTGCTGGTGGTGCTGTTTACCGGGACACTGGCCGTCGTCCAGGCCGTCGTCGACGTGCTCGGCGAGTTGCTATTGAGTGCGGCGCTGAACCCAGAGGTTTCACCAAAGGTATTGGTAACGTGAGCGTTTTCGAGAGCGTTGAGGGTGGTCTGCCACTGCTGCTTGAAGGAAAAGTGGGTGACGTTGTTCTCGATGGTATGGAATTGATTGAGGGCGGTGGTCGCTTGTGAGACGAGGCTCGCGTAGCTTGTGGGATCGAAGACGATGTCTCCCATACCAAACAACGCAAAACTCGGCATGGTGGTCGCGAGCAATAATCCACCCGCGATCAGATACTTCTTCCGAATTTTCAGTTTGTAGTTCATGGCGGCTCCTGCACGGTTAGGGTTCATTGCACTCAGAGCAGACAGTTTCTGTGCACTCCGAAAGCTTGGAAAACCGATTCTTCCGTGTGCTCCTTCCCTGCTCCCCGACAGACAGGTCGGCGTTTTAGTTACAAGGCCGGATCGACACGATGTTCCGCATACGAAGGAATCAGGATGTCGGTGCCGATGTACACACGGGCGCGAGACCCTTCCTTAAGCGTGATGATGGGCAAACGATTAAGGAAGTGATTCAGGATTTGTTCCCCCTCATTCGCCGATTGCGCGGAGATGCCATTCCGAATCTGGGTCGAGGGAGAGAGGACATTGCCGTCATTACCAATCTGCGCAAGTCCACCCAGACCCCCTACTATCGCCGCGGCCGCGAACGCCTGGAGGTAGCGATTGTCGACCTTTGTGGCGAGGCCAGTAGTTCCGAGGGGGTCGAGGCCGATATATTTATCCAGCTCGATCGAGAACCCGTCAGGGCACACGGCGCGGTGGAATGTGACGAACATCTTCCGCTGCTGTGCATTGCTTACACTCTGGACCGTCCCGATCAAGCGAGTGCCCTGGGGGAGGAGGAGCTGTTGATGATCATGCGAATAGTAGTCGGTGGTTAGCATGATCAGAATCGGCCCGGTCAGGCCACCGTCAATGTGATTGGTGACGACCCCTTCAAATACTGTTCCCTCGAAGACTCGGTAAAGCCTTCCTTGATAGCTGTCGAAGCTATATGGCGCCATCGGGTCGGCCTTGCTTGCCGACTTCCCTTCTCGCAGCCCTGTCGGCTTTGCAGCTTCAGGCATGTCGGGAGCAGGAGCATCCCCTGAAGCCTTCGAAGGCCCCTCCTCCCGTTCAGATAGGCCAGCGGCCGTTGGTGAGATCCCTGGGACAGCAGAACTTACATGGCTGAAATCGATGGCGACGGTGTCGCTATTCAAAGCATCCTGATGTAGCTTCTCGCGTTCCAAGACCTTCTGCTTGGCCTCAGCGTCAGCCTGGGATCGGTCCGAGGTTTGCTTTGGCGCGTTGGGGCTATCGCCGTAGATCGCATCCCTTTGCGCGGCCGTCATATTCGGTGCCCCCTTTGCTTCGGGACCAGGGACTGCCTCCGCCTGCTGAAGTTGTTGCATAGCTGCTGCAAGCTCCTGTTGCCGCTGCTGGTCTGCGGCGTCGTTGCGAGCTTGTATCTGCTGTTGGGACTGAAAACTGGATACCTGTTGCGGGTTCGCAGTAGCTGGACGCATCGGCAATGCACTTGCCGGCGCCGATCTCTTCTTACCGCTGAAGAGGCTGGATACGTTGGCGATACCGATCATCGCTACGATCGCAATGAGCGCAATCATGACCGGCGTGCTTTTCTTGACCGGTCCCACAGCCTCACGCTGGGCCGGAACGGTTGCAGGCGGGTTTTCATTGAATTCCACCATGGCTAGTTCTTCTCCCCACTTGCAGCTGAGGTCACATGGAAGTCCACACGTTTCTTGCCAATCGCGAGATATCCGTTATCGAGTTCCTTCGGAACCGTATAAAGGCCGTCGCTATAGTCGAAGTTGATGAGCGACCCCTTGCCGTCTTTCAGCTCATAAAGCACCGGCGTTTCCTGGAATTGCCCGCGAAGGTACGTGAACTTGTCATCTCGCCAGATCTGCTGCAGACCCAATTCCTTCGCTTTTTTGGCGTCCCAGCTGTAGTCGAAGTGGAGGCTGCCCGGATATTGGCTCCGATAGGCTTCCGCTTTGACCTCTTCGGCCTTGAGCTCCGCGGTCTGTGCGGCCCTGGCGACGGCGGCGTCCTGTTTAGCCTTCTCCAGTTCAGCTGCCGGAACAAAGACCGGCATTGCTATCAATCTGTCCTGGGCTGCCTTATCCCCGAGGAGGAGGAAGATTTTCGAGTCGAAGTGGTTGTCGGCATCGCCCGAAATTTCTTGGAGCTGCAAGGTGTACTCGTTCCCGTGATCGGAGACGATGTGGATGTCTGTCGTGACGCTCGCGAGTTTGGGTTTGACGCTGATGAACCGACTGGCCACATGCCCGGCATCAAACACCCAATCCACTGTGTCCCCGCCGAAAACCGTAGCGACCTTTTCCTGATCTGGAAGCAGGATAAGGGTCGATTGCAGCAGCCCGGCGCGTATCACCGGCGGAGCCTGCGCTTCGGATACGGTGACCGACCGGGGGGCATTCGGCTCAAGGTGTCGTGTTTCGGGTTTAGCCGATGCCTTAGCGACCATGCAAGTAAGGGAGAGAACGGAGGTAACGGCGAGAATCATTGGCGGTTTCATAAGGCCCTCTTTTATGGCAATGGATTGGCTACACTGCCTCTCCCTGGGCTAAACGAGCGATGCCCTCGGAGAGTCCGTACTTCTCTACAAGCTTGGTCCGGCGTACTCGGTCTCTTGGCTTGGTCGAAAATGTTGCATAGCTGCGACTGTCGAGATTCAGCGTGACGACCTTCGTCAGTCCATCCCGCCGGATGTACAGCCCTTCGCGATCCTGAAGACTTTCGAACAGGGCAAGCTGCTGTTCGTTCATCTTGAACAGCTCGGCATACCGTTTCCGGTTGAACGTCGCATCCTTTAGGAACAAAAACGAGGTGCAGGAATTCACGATACTGTCAGCATTGGCTCCGAGGTCATCCGCAGACTGGCCGATCATGGTGACGCCGCCTAAATTCTTGCGGACGGTCTTGATGGAAGCCAGTGCCCCGTCAAGCAACTGCTTGTTCTTCATCGAAGAGAAGATCTCTTCGATCAGGATGTGCTTCGGCACGCCCAGATTGGCGGGGTCATAAAGAACATCATTGATGCGGCGCAGTAGCCAGACCATCAACGGCTCGATGAGGTCGGCATACTGCTCGTTGTTTACTCCCTGAAAGTCGAAGCACTGGAGACGCGAGAGCGAGAGACTGTCCTCGATGTTGTCGAAAACGGCGTTATAGATCCCCTTACCCACCCACTTCGATAGATAGCGGTCCAGTTTTTTGGGAAGGAATAGATTGGAGAGCCGTCGATTGGCCGGGTCAAGCAAGTACATATCCTGAACAGCCTTATGGATTACGTCGTCGTCCTCGGGCTCCAGGGCCGCGCCTCCGTTAGTCAGCAGCAACTTCACGAACGAGTACAGAAACTTGATATTGGTTTCGGTTGGCTCCAGCGCGAAGGGATTCACGCGCGGGCCGTCCTTGCCGACTCGATCGACCTTGCCACCATAGAGCTCGACTACACTCTCGTAGCTGCCTCCGATGTCAAAAATGTAGGTGAATCCGCCGTATTTCTGCTCCAGAGCCACCAGCGCGTTGCCATGAACCGATTTCCCGGTCCCTGTCGGACCGATGATGAGCATGACCCGCACACCGTCCACATACACGTCCTGAAAGAACGGCGTCCGTGTGCGTGTTTCGAATACATTCAGGTATTCGTTGTCGAGATCTTCACAGTGCGGGTGTCCGATGTGAGGAGCGAACACTGAGGAGAGCCGCGCGTGGTGGTCTTCTGCTAGCCACATCGGGAAAACATTGAACTTTTGGTTGCCAGGAAACATCGCGTAGAACGCAGACAGATTTCCAAGGGTCTCTTCCATGACTTGTGCGCGAACATCCACAAAGGCGCGGTGCACAGCGGGAGCGACCGCACGAAGCCGTTCCGGACTACTTGTCGCGACGAGAAGCCTGAGCGAGAACTCGCCTTGCGCCTTCTTGTCGAGCGAACGGATGACATCGCTGAGATCGTCGACGTTGTTGTTGGCGGCCCTTGCCCCTGCGCCCGTATCTAGCGAGGCCGTGTCTCTTCCGCTCATCACGCGGGTCAAGACTCCGACTTTGAAGAAGGAGATGAACTTCTCCTGGGCGTCGATCTCACTGCGAGCAGCAGACGTCGACTTCACGCGCCATGTCGAGCACAGCACACTGTCGCAGTCGAGTGTCAGCAAATTCGAGAAGAGGCACGGGCGCGAAGCCTCAGGCGTTGTCTTCAGCGAGAACATCTGGACGTGCCGTTTACCAACTTGTACGTGATCACTGTGCCACGCAACGGCGCTCTTCACGATCTGCCGGTCTACACCTGTGTCGTTGTGGAGTTGATCCTGGCCAGCCCACTCCTCGAGGTTGAAGAGATAGCTGAAAAACTGGAAGGCGGCGTCCTTCGCAAGCAGGCTGAGTCCAAACGAAGCGCCGAGGTGCCCTAACAGGAGCGTTGCAGTCTTTTCGAGGTCGGAAAGCATTCGCGAGGTTTCTACCGCATTATCTTTCGGCGTCCGCTGGAAGGCCTTCGCCTTCGACGGCTCCAACGTGAGGCACCAGTGAAGGTCGATGCGACGGAAGGCAGCATTCTGTTCGAGGAACGCAAGACGGTCACTTGCGAAAGCATCGGTGACCTCGTTTAGATACTTCTTTTGCCGAGGTAGCGGAAAGCCGGACATGACCCGCGTGTATTGATAGAGGCAGGAGCCTTCTGGTAGTCCGCGCAAAGCACCCTCGATCGAGCGGACGCGCGATTCCAACTCCAGGTCGGTCAGGCCTTCCTCGTCGACTCCCGTGAGAGAGAACAGGCATCCGTAACCGCCGCCTTTCAGAGCAAAGACGCTCGGCCCGACAAAGCGCGATATCGGAACGATGCTGCAGGCGGCGCCGGCCTTCACAAACCACGGATTGTGTTTGAGTTGTTCAGTGTTTGCGCGGGTCATAATAGCTCTTCTGGCTGAGGGCGAGACCCCAGAGTTGGAACATCTTTGGGTGGTTGCGAACGATGAGCCAAGCACCGCAGGCAAGGGTTGGAAAGGCTAGAATTGCCAGCATTCGAAACCCAACGAGGAAAACCGTTACCGTGACGAATACGATCGCCATCCATGCTGAGAGGTCCAGGCCAAGTTTGGCCCTCGGTCGATTCAGCGCTTGGTTGATGGGTAACGGCTCTCCCCGCTTGGTCGTGTGCATGGCAGCTCCTACATCGACTGCCCGGTGAGCGAACCAATCCAGCCCGCTCCCCAACCCAGAACACCGGCACCAAACAGCGCACCGAAAAGCCCTGGAATGGCATCCTGAAATCTGCCCGACATCATGCGGATTCCGGCGAAGATCAACCCGCCAAAGCAGATAATCGCGCCAGCATAGATGGCGAAAGTTTTGAAGGTCGACATTAAAGTTTGAGCGCCGGAAAAGTCCATCGTCCCCTGAGCGTTTGCGATCGCGGAGAAAGAAATAACCAGGAGAGCAGGCACTACGGCGCGAGCATGATGAAGGAGTGGATTGCGTTGCATCAAACGACGAATCTTGAAACGGGATCTGCGAGACATTGGCACCTCCATCGACTGGGGTCAGCCGAGATATGCCGTGATCATGAAGCCGATCGCATTCGCTGTCTAATACTTCTTAGTTATCGGGTGATAGCTGGCAGTTATCGCCCTCGCATAAAACTCGGCCCTTGAGAGACTTCTAGCCGAGGAGACGCAATTGAATCGGCCCTTCTTCAGTCGTTGAAACCCTGGCGTTTGGTCGTTTCATTGTGCTTCTGCCCGCGGTCAAGGCAATCTCACTGTCATTTTTCGAGATTTCCCCACCGAACTGCTTTTTGAATTGGCGGACAAGGATTGGAATCGTCTTTGGATGCCGTTGCTTGTGATAGATCAAGGCAGTGTCGATGGTCCAATCAATGCCGGTAACCGGACGCGTCGTCAACTGATCATCCAACGTCGTGCCTTCGCGGATCAGAGCCACACCAAACCCGTCTCGGACGAGAGCCTGCATCTCGGACGGATGCGAAGCCCTTGAGTACTCACGAATGTAGACGCCGACGGAGCTCAGCCGCTCCACCAAACGGTCATGCGCATCCGGATGTTTCTGCGGGTGATAGAAGATCCTCAGGTGCTCCTCCAGATCTCCAACGACGAGTGCGCCTTTGTTTGCGAGCGGACTATCTTTGCGAATGCAAACAACAAGCCTCTACATGGATGTCGGGATGCGCCAAGGGTAGGGTTACGAGAGCAATATCCACGACTCCCGCTTGAACCTCCTCGATGAGCTGGTGCACATCGCCATGCGTCGGACGGACACCAACTGACGGCACAAGTCTCTTCTGCATGGAGCAGAGTTCGCGAAAGAGCTCTTGATCGACAAGCGAACTCGAACCGGAGCAGATCGACACAATCTCTCCACGTTCGATCGCCACGATCGCGTCAATGACCTCATTTCTTACCTCCAGCAAATGACGCGCAAGGCCTATGAATGCGTCACCAGATTCGGTCGGACGAATGTGCCCTCTCTTCGTCTTGCGAAACAAGCGCACACCGGAGTTGTCCTGGAACTGCCGTGCCTGCACAGAGAGGTTGGGTTGGGAAGTGTGGAGTTCTTCTGCGGCCGCGCGAAGTCCGCGCTTTTCGAGAATTGCCAGGAGATAGCGAAAATGACGAAACTCTGCCCAGTCGTACATGCCACGTCCTTTCGAAACGGAACTGTACGTCAATCACGACAAATGACTTCCTTTTTAGATCGTCACAACAAGGGATGGGAACTGCAACTGGAATGGAACGCCTCGGCCAAAAATACTTCGCGCTGCCCACAGTGGTTACTAAGGTGTCTTCACAGTGGTGGATAAAGGACTTCGTCGACCCCGATAACTGGCATCTATCACCCGATAGATAGGAAGTATTGGACGACAGTTGATCCTGGGACGAGGCTAAGGTATGGCGTCGGCCGATGCTGACGGCTCTCGTCAGACAACGCGCCGCACGAGTCGTTTGCCAATGGATCGAATCGGAAGTGCGCGTTTCCAAAGTCAATCGAACGACTTCCAGTGTGAAGGAGCTCTAATGCCGCGAAATGCCGCTTACCTAGTTTCGGATCCGTCCCGACTTCCTGAAGGACTCCTCTCATCTACGAGTGTTCCGCCAACCGAAGCATTCGGAACATCGTCAGAGCACGAACTCCGACCGTTTATGCACAGTCACAATCGAACAGAAAAGCCAGAAAAAGCAGTCGTCGAGATACTAAACTCAAATGAACTGGCACTGCGGCTCAAGGTCAAAGAGTCTTGGGTAATCGAGCAGAGCAAGCGATCTCGAACGGCGGATCCCATTCCCGTTTTGCGGTTGGGAAAGCATCGCCGATTTCGCTGGGGCTCTCCTGAGATGAATGACTGGCTGGCTCGCCGTGCTGGCGGAACAACAACATCACGCAAGACCTGGTCCTGAAAAATTCCCGCAAAGGAGAGTTTTAATGGCCCAGCAAGGAAGTTTGTATCAAGACCATGGAAGCTGGTACGTCCGCTATTGGGAGGCTGTCCGCAACGAGGATGGCACCACAAGGCGGAAGAATCCGGCGCATCGATTAGCGAGTGTGAAGGACTATCCAAAAAAATCGGAGGTCATTCCTCTCAAGAACCGATTCATGGATCGCCTCAACCATATCGGGTTTACACCCGGCAGCGGAGTTTCATTCGTGGATTTCGTAGACAACACGTTTCTTCCGGGGTGCGAGAGACGGCTTACTGGAGCCGGACTCAAGTGCTATCGAGATACGTGGAATTGTCATCTGAAATCACGCGTATTGAACTTGCGCCTCCGGAACGTTCGTCCCGTGCACATCCAACAGCTGCTCAATGCGGTAGAAGATGAGTATGGCACGAACCTCGCTCATGCCACGTACAAGACGATAAAGGTGACGCTAAGCGCCATCTTCACCGAGGCTCGCAACCTCGGTTTGTACGACGACACCAATCCCACCACCGGCGTCCGGGTTCCGAGAGGCCGCAGGCATGGACGAAAGCGTCTGGCCTACAGCCTCGACGAGGTCCTCAGACACCTCGAGCTATTCACCGAGAACCCCATCGTCGTTCCTCAACGCCTTCCACGGAAGTGCAAGTCTGACCAGCGCCGCCGCAAACGGATGGCTGGCGAGCTTGTGTCCAATACGGAAGGATGTCACCTGCCCCGGATCACCGCAAGGGTCGTCCGAGCCATCATTGGCGCGGCGGCATTTGCCGGCCTGCGCAAAGGGGAAGTGCGAGGGCTGTGGTGGGATGATGATCGCATCGATTCGCTCGCTATTTGTCGAAGTGTCTGGAACTCGACGATCAAGAGCACCAAGACGGAAGAAGACATCGACGACCCGGGGTTGGTTCCCGTCATTCGGCCGCTGCGCTCTCTTCTCGATGCCATCAAGCCGGAGCATGCGACGGGATTCGTCTTTGTCAGCCGAATCGACGGAGCGATTGATCTCGATAACCTGGCCAATCGCGTTTTGAAGCCCATCTTCAAAGCGAACGGCCTGGAGTGGAAGGGCTGGCATGCGTACCGTCGCGGTCTCGCGACCAACCTCAAGGAGCTGGGTGTCGAAGATACGACGATCCAGTGCATCCTGAGGCACGAGGACGTGAGTACGACCCAGCGCTTCTACATCAAAACTGCGCCCCGAAGGGCGCAGGAGGCGATGCGTGTATTGGAGGAAAAGATCGCTTGTACAGCAGTTGTACAGCAACTGGCAGTCAACGGATCCGGAAGTAACTGAAAGAATGGAGCCGACGAACGGACTTGAACCGTTGACCTGCTGATTACGAATCAGCTGCTCTACCAACTGAGCTACGTCGGCGACTCCTTTGTCATTCTATCGGCAATCACTTCATCCGCAAAATTCTCTCCCCTTCATCCCGCTCCAGCACCCTTCACCGCGACGTACACACCTCTCTTACCAAAGTTTCTATCCCTTTATCCACAACGCAAAAGGGCCGCCCGGCAACAGGGCGGCCCTTTTCTATGGGAGGCAGTTCCAACGGAGGCAAAGCCATCAGAACTCTCTGGTGCAAGACTATGTTCGACCTAGGACGCTGTCAAGAAAGTTTTCCAGCATTTATCATCTCTATATAAATCAACGACTTAGATAGTTTTATCCCGCTCGCTCCGGTTTTCTCCGGTTTTTCACCGCGGCTTCCACAATTCCCCAAAATCGCCTCTTCCACCACCGAATCGGCCTCCCAACCCTAATCCCCTCAACTCCAATCCCACCCTAAACCCCCGTAGCCGAGTCCCGCCCCCCAAACACTGCCGGCTTATTTTGCGGAGCCAAATGCAGGCTCAGAAACTCCGCCTCCACCGCCGCCGGCTTCCCCCGCAGTACCCGGAACCACGCCCGCCCAAACCCCAAAAACAGCCCCAGCATCACCGCCCCCGCTCCTAGCACGGCCGACAGGATCGTAATGTTCTCCAGCAGCGTAAACGTCTGCGCCGCCACCACCTTGAACGGCGGATGGGCATCCTGGTCGAACGTCATTTGGCTCAAGTGGATACCCGCAATCATCTGCTGCGCCGCATCCCCCGCAAACGTCCCCGTAGCCAGCAGAACCAGCGTCCCATCCTGTCGCAGCCGAGCCCCTCCGCTCAGCAGCCCCGGCACCTCTCCCTGGACCGCCTTCGCCGCCTCTTTCGCCAGCGTCGGCGTCGGATACCGCAGCATCGTCAGCGTCTCCTGCCCACGCTCATCGTCATACTGCGCCGTCACGGCTTCGGGCTCCATCTTCCAGTTCAACGACCCAGCCGGAAGCACCCCACCCTGCGCCGCATAGCTCACCGGCCCCAGCGCATACCGCAAGCTCCCTCCCACCAGCCCCTTCGTCGGAGTCAGCGTCGGCAATATCGGCACCGCGCCCGTGTTCCCGAACGCCTTTGGCATCGCCAGTGCCAGCGGCCGCAGCTCCGCCACGTCCTGCGCCGTCACCGCCCCGGTAAACTTCGCCAGCACCACCGACTTGCCCACCGTGAACACCACCGCATCCCCACCCACGCCATCGGCGTCGAAGACTCCGATCTCGCTCCCCACCCGCATCCCCGGCCGCTCCACCAGCGTGAACGCGCTATAAGCTCCTGTCCGATCCCCAAACTGCACAGCCTCCACATGGATCCTGCGCCCGCCCCGCGTGTACTCCGCCACCTTCGACCGAATCTCCCCACACTCCCCCAGCGCCTGCGCACTCACCCCCAGCAACGCCGCGCCCGACCCAACATCCGTCTTCGCATCCACCGCCACGTCCACCCGCGTCCACGCCCCAAACTTCGCTGGCAACAGCGGCGCCGCCGGCTCCATCAACGACACCGAACCCTGCGCCCAACTCACCTGTGCGCCCATCGCCAGCCCGGCCACCATCACCGCCAGCGCCATGCCCCGTCTTGTCCCGAAAACCAACCGCATACAAGCGAAAGACTACACCAACACCCCAATCGTGAGCACCCCCACCGCACTTCCCCCAACGGACAACTGAGAACTGACAACTCACAACTCGTTATCTCGCCGCCTGCTCCACCGTCGACGCCCTGGGCTTCGCCCCATTGATCCCCTGCGCATACACCGCGATCCCCTTATACAAACTCTCCGCCACCCGCTCCCGATACTCCGGCGTCTCCAGCTTTTCCGCCGTATCCGGATTCGTGACAAAGCTAATCTCCGCCAAAATCGAAGGCATATTCGCCCCAATCAGCACCACAAACGGAGCCTTCTTCACCCCCCGATTCTTCAGCTCCGGATTCCCCTTCCGCAGCCCCGCATACAGCGACGTATCCACATCCGCGGCCAGCTCCTTGCTCTCGTCAATCTTGTCCTTCAGCGCAATCTTCTTCACCAAATCGCTCAGTTCATGCACGCTCTCCGTCGACACGGCGTTCTCACGTCCCGCCACCGTCATCGCCTCCGGATCGCTCGTGAAGTTCAGGTAGTAAACTTCAACGCCCTTCACCGAAACATCCGACGAACTGTTCGCGTGCACCGAGATAAACAAATCCGCCTGCGCCTTATTCGCAATCGCCGTTCGAGTCTCCAGTGGCACAAACGTATCGTCATCCCGCGTATAAACCACCTCCGCGCCCAGTCGATCATGCAGCAGCTTACCCAGCCGCAGCGCCACATCCAGCACCACGTCCTTCTCCTCAATCCCGCCCGCGCCTAGCGTGCCCGAGTCATGCCCACCATGCCCGGCATCAATCACGATCCGCCCAATCTTCAGCCCCAGCGCCCGCATCAACGACGTCTCGCCATCCGCCGTAGGAGGCGCCGCCTCCACCGGTTCGCCCTTCACGGAAGCTGTCGCCGCCGTGGCCTTCCTCCGCGATCGCGGCACATAATGCGCCTCACTCGCAACATCCGCACCCGCATCCCCGCTAGTCTCCGCAATCGGTTTCGACGTAGGCTTGTGCGTCGCCTCCACCTTCCCCGGCTGCGTACTCACCGCCGCAACCTCACTGCTCGTGTCCGCCGCACTCTTCGTCACCGTATTTGGCACCGGCCTCGCCACCGTAGGCTTCGACGCGATCACCACCCGCGGCGGCGCCACCGCCTTCCCATCCCCCACCCGATCCGTACTCCGCGCCGGCAACCCAAAACTCGCACTCCCATCCGTCACCGGCATCGGCGGCAAACTAGACACCGAAGGTCCACTGCCGCGCTTCACACCCACCGCAGGCTCCGTACTTTCTCCGCTCGCTACTGGCGCAGGTTCAACCACCGCACTCGCTACTTCCTGCTTCCTACTTCCTACTTCCTGTTCTTTCCCCCCATGAATATCGATGATCAGCCGCAGCGGATTGGGCAACAAAAATGCCGAGTACTCCGCCACGTGATGCACATCCAGCACCACCCGCGTCACCTCGCCGGAGAACTGCGCCGCCCGCACCTGCGTAAGAAATCCGTCATCGGTCACATTGAAACTCTTGCCTGCCAACTCCGGCGCCAGCCGCGCATGCCCCAAATCAAAGAAGATGCGGTCAGGATTCTCCACCCGAGCCGCCTCATACTTAATCTCTTCTCCCGGCGCCACATTCAAATCAATGACCACTCGCGTATAACTAGCCGTCGACCAATGCCGAATCCCCGTAACCACCGCCAGCGGCCCCGTCTTCCCCCCATTCGTCGTCCCCACCACATCCGGAGTCAACCGCCCCGACGTCAAATCCTCCCGCACCACCGGAGCCACATGCCCCGTCGTTGCAGTCTCGCGAGCCACCCCTCCGGGCGCCCCATGCATGACAGCCCCACCGTCAAGCGCAGGATTCGCGGATGTCGAGTGCCCCATCTTCGCAACGCCACTTTCGTCGCTAAAGGAGGTCTCACCCGATCCCGTACTCCCACCACTCCGCTTCTTCGATGTCGATGAACCTGCCACACTTCCGGGTGCCCCATCCGTGATGGCTTTATCGTCACGGGTGGGATTACTAGATTCCGGGTGCCCCACATCTCGCTTCTGAGATGTGGGTGAACTCGCAATAACCCCCACCTTCACCCCAGCCGCCCGCGCCTCCCGCGGATAATCCTGCACCAGCTGCGCCCGCACCTTCGCGGCCTCCTCCGCATCCGCCGCCCCCAGCAACGCCAGCGCCTTCACCAATGCTTCAGGAGCCAGCTTGTCCGCCGGATAAGCCTTCGCTAAATACTCATACTGCCCCGCCGCATCGTGGACGTTCTTCTTATCCCCAAACTCGATCCCTTGCTCATTCAACAGTTCGGCAACCTGCGCCACAGCCGCCGCCGCATGCGCATTATCCGGATCGGCATGATAGATCGCGCGAAACGCATTCATCATCCGCGCATATTCCTCGCGCGTATGCGTCCGCTTAGGCTCCGCCTCAAACTCTGCTCGAGCAGCAACCGCCGCATCCCAACCCGGCCCAGGCTTCTCCACCTCACCCGACGCCAGCCCACCGCACCACAACCCCACCAAAGCCACCGCGCTCAACCAGCCGCAGCCCCGTCCAACCCCACCCTGAACAAAGAGACCCATACCAACT
>Ga0302305_1000913_pt1 | contig 17287 bp, 12 predicted proteins | sample III_Palsa_E2_3_FD_198764 | JGI IMG/M metagenome (GOLD analysis project Ga0302305, IMG submission 198764) | Peat permafrost microbial communities from Stordalen Mire near Abisko, Sweden - III_Palsa_E2_3 | ecosystem: Environmental > Terrestrial > Soil > Palsa > Peat permafrost | place: Sweden... | reverse complement strand
CATCGATATCGACCTCGGCCAGCTTCTCCGTCTGCTCTGCGAAGGCGCTGTAGATCGACTCCGCGCTTCGTTCCGAGTCGGTCTGAATAACCCGCCAGTACGCGTCGTCGTGAAACAGCGCCACGTAGTAGCTGAGTTTGTCCGGCTGAAAAAACAGCGTGGCGCCGTAATGGCCGTTGAAGGTCGTGCGCAATTGGGTCAGCTGGTGCCCGTCGATCAACTGGCGCAGATACGCCACCGTTCCGCTGGACGCCTGCTCGGGCGCCGGTTTGGTCTGCACGGCGGGGGGCCGTGAACTGTGCAGGGGGGCGGCGCATGCAGAGACGCCGATGAAGGTCAGTGCGACCAGCAACCTGGAGAACTGTCGTCCGTGCCCGCTGCCAATCATCAATGCAACCCCTGACATAACTTGAGCAGACTGCGGCCGGCGATGGACAAAGCCTGTGGTGGGCAGATGGCCCAGTTTATGCAGCCCGATATTGGGAGTCTAATGGTGCGGCGTGGCGGGTCAAGTGGTGCCTACCCGAACCGACCAAAACCGTGAGTCACCGGAGTACTTCTGGTTGGCTTTGGTCGAACTGACCCTGCGGGCTAGCTTCAGCTGAAATCCCAAGTCTTCGTTTGCTTTTTAAAGTGAACTATTCCGCAAAAATGGATTTAAAGACCATATTTTCTGTGATGCGAATCTCATTCGTCAGCAATGGATTCAACGCACGACAAAATATTGCCGAATTTGCGCACTCTTTATTGAAGGGCACAGCTTCAATCGAACCGAATCCAGACAATTAAGAGAATTCCGGGTATTTTTAAAGCGTTGGCCGTCGCCACGGAAGCGAACGGTCGGAAGGAGTGGTCCGGGCTCAAATCACGGTTGATCCACGTCCAAAGATTGGTCGCCAAAAGGAGCAAGGCATCATGACTGTAGAAAACGCAGGCGCGCTACTTCCGCAAGATCTCATATCGCTGACCGGGGTACTCAAGGTCTGCGACATGGAGACAGTCGTGCTTGGTGCCCACCACAAGCGAGCGGCCATCGATTCGGAAGTGGTGGGCGACTCGGTTTTCTGCCAGATCGAAACGGACTTCTCTTTCCGCGGGCGTTTCGCCATCCCCTCCGACTGGTGCCTGCTTGGTTGCCTCCACGATGCGAGTAACGCGAGCGGATGCAACGGTACGCCGATAGTGTCGGGCACGGCTTTTACGGTATTTCCTGGCGGCGTCAGCGAGTTCGTTTTTGGTGCCGACAGTCGCGCCATCGTCATGCTTGTGCCTCTGCAGCGGCTAAAGCAGAAATTTGCCCAGCTCGTGCATCCCGACCTGGAAATTCCCGGCCGCCTTCTGGCGATGTTCAATTTCACCAGTTCGCAACTTGGCAACACGTTGTCGGCAAATTTCGAAAAAGTGCATCAGCATCTGTTCCAGCAACCGCGCGGACCAGACTCGGCTGCTCCGATAGAAAAAGAGCTCGATACGCTGCTTGAGAATCACCTGCTAGCCGGTCTGAGTGCGCAGGCAGATGATCGGCCGCAATGTTCGCGGGGACGGCGCGCCCATTATCAGATCGTGCAGCGAGCTGAATCCTATATGCGTGAAAACATGCGCCGGGTGATTTATCTCGACGAACTTTGCAAGGCTGCTGGCGTCAGCGAGCGCGCGCTGCGTTACGCGTTCGACGATTTGCTGGGACTTTCGCCGAACCGCTATTTGTCCATGCTGCGGTTGTGCACGGCATTCAGAGCTCTCGCAGTTGCCGACGCCAGCCGGCGCTCGGTGAAGTCAGTCGCGCTGAGTTGCGGGCTATGGGACCTGTCCCGTTTTGCCGATCACTATCGTCATACGTTCGGTGAGCTGCCTCGCGACACCCTGATGCGCGTACCGCCCGCCGAGATAAGTGCACCGACCGCGGCGCGCGAAATGGCCTACAGCTGAATCGCAACATAGCTTTTTAAAATAGCGATGTTTAATCGGATGAGATTTTTCTTTCGCCGCACAGAAGGGTGATGTCCTGAGATGTTTCGATCATTCTTTCCTGCCGCAAATTAGCGTCAATAAATCGCGCATTTTTCTGCCGACCTTGCCGAATCGGCATATATGCGAGCTCCACTTCGCGTTTCGATAGAAATCAAATCGACGCAGCGGATATCGCTGAAACGGCAGTGCGCAAATGCTGTTCCGGTTGCGTCGAGGCATTGCGCCATTTAGCATGAATCACGTATTTGGGGGCAGCTATGAATCGTATCTATCGTCTGGTGTGGTGCCGTTCGCGCCGGGTTTTGGTCGTAGCATCGGAGCTGGCGTCCTCTCACCATGGCAGCTGCTCAAGTAGCGAGGGCAATGTTGATCGACGTTCGCTCGGCACCACCCGCAAGCTGCTATTCGTTGCTTTTATGGGGGCTGGAAGCCTGTTGTTTGCCTCCGGAGCGAGTGCTCAATCCAGCGGTGATGCCAAGCTGGACGATCTGCAGTCACTCATCGCCAAATACGATACGAGCCATGCCAACGCAGCGCCGGTTGCCGCCGTTGCCGCGAGAGCGATGGCGACGGCCAGTACCGTGCGAGTCGCCGCTTCAGCGTCCGCGCTTCCGCCGGAAGTGAAACAGCAGGCTCCAAGTGTCGCGGTCGGAGCGTGGCCCGCTCGGAAGTCTTCCGCTTCCAGGGTGCCGGTGGCCTCCAGTACGACGATGGCGTCGATGGCCATCGATCATTCGGTGGATTACCGTACGTCTGTTGCTTCTCCACAGAGCGCAGTCCGTTCGGTGGCGATGACTGCTTCGGCTAGCCCAAGCGAAGCGGCGCGAACGGTACTGTCGACAGCCGACACCGCCGAGCGAAAGCTAAACCAAGCCGCTGGCGGTCAACTCGCGCAGCAGTCCAGCACCACAAGAATGGGCTTGAGCGCAGAGCCAACGGGAAATGCGCAGCCAGCGGCGATCGTCGAGCCTGCTCAGCCGACCGCGGCTATCGTGAGTCCGCTGGATAAGGTCGCTCTGGTCGAGGCAAACCCGCCGTCTAGGCCGGTAATGACGGCTACGCCTTCGACGCGTCCACCGACGGCGCCCACTGCGATCGTTGAGCAAGCACCTGCCCCCAAGGCGCCTGACATCGCAGCGCAGGCAGGCGCCGTAGACAAAGCAAGTGCGGTTGATACAGCTTCGGCGATATCCGTGGCATCGAGACCAGCGCCACAAGACCCGCTCGCAAACCCTGCTGTCGCAGATGCTGTGGACAAAACGAGTCCGGTAACGACGATGTCGAGTGCTTCGCCGAAATCGGTTGCCGACGCGGTTGGCACGCTTCCACAGAAAGACCCGACCACAGCGACTGCCGCGGCCGTCGTTGCGGATAAAGCGAGTGCCGTTGAAACCTCTGCAGTTTTCTCTGTGAAGACGGCGGCGCATCCAACACGGGCGGCTACCCCGGCTACAAAGGCGTCCGTGTCCGGCGGCCTCGCGGCGAATTCCCCCGCGGCAAGCCGCTGGTCCGGCTCGGTAGCTTTCGCCAGTGACGTGGCCGATCGTCGCCTCAAACATGCTACGGATACGTCAGCAACGGTAAACGAGGATAACAAGTCCAGCAATGTCGCCGACGACACGGACCCCGCGCAAAGCGCGGTTATAACGACTGCCACAAGCGTATCTCCCCTGACATTCACGCCGTTGAACTCGGTTTCAGCGGCAACGACCGGTTCGCTGCTGCCTTCACTAGGTATGTCGGCGGAGCTGTCGGGCTCGATTACTGCATCGGTACCGGTGTTCCCCACGCCCAGCAGTTCGCCGACGGGTCTGATTGTTGGAAACGGCGGCGTCGTAGGCACGACGACGCAGCTGCTGGGTTCAACGACGAACAGCCTTTTTGCCAGCGGCAACGGATACGTCAGTAACGGTTCGCTGCAGGTCAGCAATGCCAACTTCAGCCAGGGTTATTCCATTGTCAGTCTTCTGGGTGTTCCGACGCTTACGTTGGATCCGGTGGGCACGCTGCTGACCTCGACCTCCGGCGCCGTGGTCGGTGGCACAGGCGTGAACTCGCATCTGACCTTGCTTGGCGGGGTGACCTCCAACAGTTACATCTACAACATCAATAACGGCAATCCGAGTGGGACGCTTGGCATCCTGCCGCCCACCAACGTGCCGGCCTTTGCTTCGACCTGCCTCAACGCCATCGTCGTCAGCGTTGCGTGCTACGGCATCAACGCGGCACAGGATTACCAGGTGCTTGTTGGCGACGGCGCCACAGCAAACGGCTCGAAGGAGGTGGTGATCGGCACCAACGCCAGCCACACGCTACCGCTGGTCAACGCCGACACAGCGTTCCCGGGCAGCGGTATAAACGACCCCAATAACCCGACGGGCGTGCCAACAGCGGATTACGAGGCCCGTCTGGGTCACTCCGTGGTTATCGGCGATAGCGCGTCGGGCACCGCGAACGCGCAGGTTATCCTGGGCGCCGAGGCAACCGCGAATGCGGCGAACAGCGTGGCTTTGGGTTATCAATCCGTGGCCAATCGCGGTGGATTGACCAACTACGCCGCCTACGGTTTGACGGCGCTTCAGCAGTCGGCGGGCGAGGTGTCGATCGGTTCTCCCGGTCAGGAACGGCAGATCACCAATCTGGCGGCAGGCAGTGCAGCCACTGACGCCGTCAACGTGGCCCAATTGGAAGGTGTGGCCGCCGACGCCGGCAACTCCGTACAGTACGACAACGCAGGCAAAACCAGCATTACGCTGGCCGGTGCGCCGAGCACGGATGGCGGTCTTACCAACGGAACGACCGTTACCAACCTGCATCAGGGCAGCTTGAGCGCAACCAGCACCGATGCCGTGAATGGTGCGCAGCTCTATGCGACCAATAACACCGTCAGCAACATCTACAACACCACCAGCAAATTTTTCCAGGCCAACAGCACGGGTGTAGGCAGCAGCGCAATTGGCGCAGATTCCATCGCCGCTGGTCCGAGCGCGGTCGCTGCAGGCGGCGGGTCTGTAGCCTTGGGCAGCGGAGCGGTGACTGGCGCGGGTAGCGACAATGCTATTGCCATAGGCACCGGTGCCAATGCCAGTTTTGCCAATAGCATCGCATTGGGTAGCGGATCTGTAACGACTGTCGGCGCCCGGACGGGCTATACCGCCTATGCGCTGACCACGCCGCAAACCTCCAGCGGCGAGCTCAACGTGGGCAACCGTCAGATCACGGGGGTTGCTCCCGGCAGCGCCGCAACGGATGCCGTCAACGTCGAGCAGCTTCAGGGCGTGGCTGCTGATTCAGTGCAATACGATGAGGCCAACAAGAGCAGCATTACGCTTGGTGGACCGATCAGCACCGATGGGGGCGTGACCGGCGGCACCAAGATAACCAACGTGCAGCAGGGAGCGCTGAACCCTACCAGCACCGATGCGGTAAACGGTGCCCAGCTCTACGCGACCAACAGCACGGTCAGCAACATCTACGACACCAGCAGCAAGTACTTCCAGGCCAATAGCGCGGGTACTGGCAGCAGCGCCCTTGGCGCGAATTCGATCGCTGCAGGTCCTGGAGCCGTGGCCAACGGCAATACGTCACTTGCGCTAGGCAGCGGTGCGGTCACTGGCCTAGGCAGCGACAACGCCATGGCGATAGGCACGGGAGCCAACGCCACCTTCGCCAACAGCATCGCACTGGGCAGTGGATCGATCACAACGGTAGGCGCGCAGACCGGCTATATCGCTTACGCACTGGCTGCGCCGCAAACCTCCAGCGGCGAGCTTAACGTAGGCAACCGTCAGATCACCGGCGTTGCCCCGGGCAGCGCCGAGACGGACGCTGTCAACGTCGAACAACTGCAAGGCGTGGCTACCACGGCCGCGAACTCGGTGCAGTACGACGATGCCAGCAAAGCGATCATTACGCTCGCAGGTCCCACCAGTACAGACGGTGGCGTAACCGGTGGTACCAAGATAACCAACGTGCAGCAGGGAGCGCTTAGCGCCACCAGTACGGATACGGTAAATGGCGCACAGCTCTACGCGACCAACAACACCGTCAGCAACATTTACAACACGACCAGCAAATACTTTCAGGCCAATAGCAGCGGCATCGGCAGTAGCGCTGCCGGTGCGGATTCGATCGCCGCCGGGCCAGGCGCCATAGCGACGGGCGATGCCTCGATTGCTTTGGGCAGCGGCGCGGTGACGGGTTTAGCTACCGACAACGCCATCGCGATAGGCACAGGGGCCAACGCTACCTTCGCCAACAGCATCGCACTGGGTAGTGGGTCGGTAACCACGGTGGGCGCTCAAGCCGGCTACATCGCCTATGGACTGGCCTTGCCGCAAACCTCCAGCGGCGAGCTCAACGTAGGCAATCGCAAGATCACCGGCGTTGCCCCGGGCAGTGCCGCGACGGACGCCGTCAACGTCGAGCAGTTGGAAGGGGTCTCGGCCGACGCTGGCAATTCCGTGCAGTACGACAACGCGGCGAGAACCAGCGTTACGCTTGCCGGCTTGGTGAGCACCGATGGAGGGGTCACCAACGGCACCACGCTGACCAATCTTCATCAAGGCGTTTTGAGCGCGACGAGTACGGATGCCGTCAATGGCTCGCAGCTGTGGCACTGGACGCAGGACACAACGAATCAGTACAGCAATTACAGTCTCTACAACGATCTGACCAATAATGCCGGCAGCAAATATTACGCAGTGGACTCAGCCTTGCCTGGATCGGTCGCGACCGGCATGAACGCGGCGGCGGCTGGGCCGAATGCCAACGCTGCCGGTACGGACAGTTTTGCCATGGGTAACGGCGCGACGGCGCAGGGCGACTATTCGCTGGCGGTGAGTGACAACACGCTTGCCACTGGGACCAATAGCATTGCTGTAGGAAGCGATGCTTCAGCTACTTTCGCAAACAGCATCGCGCTGGGTGCCGGGTCGGCGACTGTTGTCGGCGCGCAAACCAATTACATCGCTTATGGCTTGTCCGCTCCGCAGACATCGGCAGGCGAATTGAATATCGGCAATCGCCAGATTACGGGCGTCGCGGCCGGGTCCTCACCTGATGATGCAGTGAACCTGGCCCAGCTTGAGGCCGTCACGTCGCAAGCTGGCGGTGGCACGGCAAACAGCAAGCTGGCGGTGGTTTACGATGCGGACACATCGGGTAATCCAACGAACACCGTGACACTGACGGGCGATGGAACCGGCAAACCGGTAACGGTGACCAACCTTGCGGCGGGTGCCGAAACGGCAGCCAGTACCGATGCCGTCAACGGGGGGCAGCTGTATCACTGGACCCAGGACGGCACCAACGTCTACAGCAATTTAAGTCTGTACAACGACTTTACCTCTCTCAGTCAAAGTGGCGGTTCCAGCAGCAAATATGTGCAGGTGAATTCGACTGCCGGCGGCGCTACGGCGGGTGGGAGCAACAGCGTGGCGGTAGGCCCGACGGCAAGCTCCGCCGGTGCTAACAGTGTTGCTGTCGGCAGCGGCGCGTCCGCGGCTGCCGACAACTCGGTGGCCCTTGGTGCAGGCTCGGTTGCCAACCGCGACGACACGGTTTCGGTGGGTAGTCCGGGCAGTGAACGGCAGATCACCAATGTGGCGGCAGGTACGGCAGATACGGATGCCGCGAATGTCGGCCAGGTAAATTCAGGCGTTCAGCAGGCTGAGAACTGGGCTGCCAGCTATACCGACCAGAAGCTCGGAGCGCTAAGCAGCCAGATTCAACAAATAGGCAATCGCGCTAACGCGGGCGTTGCGGCGGCCATGGCGATGGCAGGGTTGCCCCAGGCTTACGAGCCCGGCAAGAGCATGGCGGCGGTTGCCGCGGGTACATTCCGCAGCGAATCCAGCATCGCAGTTGGCGTTTCAACCATCTCCGAAGGGGGGCGCTGGGTCTACAAGCTGACGGGCTCAGTGGACACCAGAGGCGATGGCGGCATGTCGGTCGGTGCGGGTATGCAATGGTAGAACCGGTGAGAGGAAACTGACTGCCGCACTGGAGAAAGAAGCCCGGTCACGCCACGGAATGACTAGAGAACCCAATACCACGACTATTTTCGGCTGCTATTTGGCGCTGATCGGGAATAGTGAGATATTGCGCACAGAACCGCGCAACTATCTTTGTTGGGAACCCGATGACCGTTATTCGAGTGCTGCAAATGCACCCTTGGAAAGTGCTGCCGATCGGTCTGGCGGTACTTTTTCCCATCCTCTGTTTCGCGGCGCCGCAGCAAAAGCAGGCGGTAGACGTTGCGGACGCCATCCAGCCGGCAGCGGCGGCATCGTCGGCAGCGCCGCAAGCCAGGGTTCTGATGCCCGTGTCGAACGGGCCATCGGCAAACGCGACCGGCGTCAATAGCGTGGCGGTCGGCAGTGGGGCGTTGGCGTCAGGCGACAATGCCGTAGCCATTGGCTCCGCCGCCTCGGCTACGGCCGATAATTCAGTGGCCCTGGGCGCGGGTTCGGTAGCGAATGTCGCCAATATGATTTCCGTAGGAAGCGCCGCGAACAACCGGCAGATAACGAACGTGGCCGCAGGTACTGCCAACACAGACGCTGCGAACGTGGCGCAGTTGAATGCGGGAATACAGCAGGCGCAAAACTGGGCTCAGACCTATACCGATCAGCGCACCACCTTGCTCAATAGCCAGATTCAGCGGGTAGGGAATCAGGCCAACGCCGGCGTGTCGGGGGCGATGGCCATGGCGGGGCTGCCGCAGGCGTATCTGCCGGGAAAAACCATGGCGGCTGCATCGGCAGGCACGTTTCGCGGTGAGTCCGGTGTTGCAGTTGGGATATCAACAATTTCTGAAAACGGACGCTGGGTTTACAAGGCAACTGGTTCCTCCGATAGTCGTGGCAACGATGGCCTGACAATTGGCGCAGGAATGCAATGGTGAGATATTCATCATCGGAAGCATAAATTTTACCGATCGGAAATCAGGGGACATCATGCAACGGTTCAAAGCACATCCATGGTTGGTTCTGCCAGTCGCCTGCGCGTGGCTGTTGCTGACTACCGGGTGTAGCACGTTGACCGAGCATGCCCCCTCCCGAAACCAGGCGCAGGGTGACGTTACATTCCCGGATCCGGCCAAATCCACGTTGCCTGAAGGCTCTTACATCAGCCCGGAGAATCTGCGGCAGGTCATGCCCGGCATGACCAAGGATCAGCTGTACAAGCTGCTCGGTACGCCGCATTTCAACGAAGGCGTGTTCGGCGTAAAGCAATGGAACTACATCCTCAACTTTCGCCGTGAAGATGGCGAGGCCGATTTCTCCCGCTGTCAGTACCAGATCGACTTCGATAGCAACCATCGCGTGCGGACGACGCACTGGAAACCGGAGTCATGTCGATTGATCGTCGACAAACCGAAACCCGCCGAGGCTCCTGCCGCGCAAGTGGCCTCGGCCATACCAGCTCCGATGCCTACGCTGCCTAGCGATCCGATTCGCTTGTCGGCCGATGCGCTGTTTGCGTTCAACAGCGCCGACCTGACCGAAGAAGGTCGCGAAAGCCTCGGCCAATTCATGCAGGAGGTGCTGGTCGCCAGCCAACTGCAGGATATTCTTATCGTCGGTTACACCGACCGTATCGGTAGCAAGAAAGCCAACCTGCGGCTTTCCAAACAGCGGGCGGAATCCGTCCAGGGCTATCTGATCCAGGGCGGCGTTCCGGCCAGCGCCATCCACAGCGAGGGCAGGGGTGAGGCAAGCCCAGTCGTGCAATGTACCGACAAAAACCGCACTGCGTTGATCGCCTGCCTTTCGCCGAATAGGCGCGTCGAACTCTCCGGCAGCACGCGTCAGAAATAAGCGCAGATAGATTTATTTCCGGTCTGCGCGAGAGCACGGCAAAGCGTTTGTGATGCAGCCGACAGCTTGATGCCACGTCTTCAGCTCCGGCGTTGATCGGCTGCACGCGGCGCACGGCATGTGGCGCCATAACGAAAAAGGCCACCCGCGAGGATGGCCTAAGTCATTGTTCTACATGGTGGCCGGGGACGGAATCGAACCGCCGACACGGGGATTTTCAATCCCCTGCTCTACCAACTGAGCTACCCGGCCGAAGATGCACAACCGCGCGGGTTGTTCGTTCCATGTAGAGCCGCGCATTAAACCGAATACTCGGGTTTTCGTCAAGGCTCATTATCGGGATCGACGTAACCTGTGGGTTTGGCGACGTCGCCGCCGAACAGGAATTTTTCCATTTCCTCGCCGAGATATTTGCGCGCTTTGGGGTCGAGTGGATTGAGACGGTACTCGTTGATCAGCATAGTCTGGTGGCTGAGCCACTGTTGCCAGGCTGGCTTGGATATCTGCGCGTAAATGCGTTGACCCAGTGGCCCGGGCCACGGCGCGAAGTCCAGGCCTTCGGCATCGATGCTGAGTTTGCTGCAGTGAATGGTGCGGCTCATCGCGTTCCTTTGTTGTCGGCACCACATTTCAGGCGCGGCAGTAATACGGGTTAAGTGTTCAGATTACTTCATTGATCTTCATCAGCAGTTCGCGCACGGGTGCAGGCAGGCCGAGTGTGGTCAATTCGTTGGGGCTGCACCAGCGCTGCCGCGAGTCATCAGCCACGCCGCGATGCGCTACAGCGCCCTCAAACAGGAGCGGTTCGATATCTAGGCGGAAATGGCTGAATACGTGTACGAACGAAGCCAGCGCTATCGCGTCGTCGAGGCGAGCGAATTTTTCTGCGATGGACCATGCGCTGCCGGAATCGGCGGCTTCCGGCAGGCTCCACAGCCCAGGCCAGACACCAAGCAAGCCGCGCCTTTCGAGTAGCACGCGTTGCCGCGCGTCCCTCAGAATCAGCATGACCGTGCTGCGCGTAGGAATAGTCTTGGCGGGCTTGCGACTGGGCAGCTGCGTGGTGAGGTTGTCGCGGCAGGCAACGCAGCCGCTTTTCACAGGACAGGCTTCGCACGCCGGCCGTGAGCGTACGCAGATGGTGGCGCCAAGATCCATGATCGCCTGCGTGTAGTCGGCCACACGGTCCACTGGCGTGTGGGCGTCGGCGTGCTGCCACAGCTGTTTTTCCACCGCGCTCTGGCCAGGCTGTCCGTGAATGCCGTGGTAGCGGGTCAGCACGCGTTTGACGTTGCCGTCGAGTATGGGGAAGCGCAGGCCGTACGCCTGCGCCAGGATCGCCCCAGCAGTGGATCGGCCGATGCCGGGCAGGGCGGCCAGCGCATCGTAGTCGCGCGGCATCTCGCCATCGTGCCGTTCCACGCAAATCTGCGCCGCGCGATGTAGAAAGCGCGCGCGGCGGTAGTAGCCAAGGCCAGACCACAAGGCGAGCACGGTGTCTTCATCGGCCGCAGCGAGATGTTGCAGTGTGGGCAGTACGCCGACGAAGCGTTCGAAGTAAGCGATGACCGTACTCACCTGAGTTTGCTGCAGCATCACCTCCGATAGCCAAACGCGATACGCGTTGCGCGGGTGCTGCCAAGGCAAATCCTTGCGGCCGTGCTGGTCGAACCAGCGCAGGAGGCGCTGTGCGAAGGATGCGCTCATGGTTTTTTCTTGACGGCCGGCTTTGCCGGAGCGGGCCTGGCGGCCGTTGCTGTAGTTGCCGCCGCTGGTGCAGCGTCTCCGGCATCCAGCGTCAGCCCCTCGACGGTGATGCTGCCAGCCTGGAATTTCGACATTTCTAGATGCCCATTCGCCGGCGGCACGGTCAGCGGGAGGGCCTGCGACCCGGCGAGCTGATTCCACCAGCTGGCAAGCGCCAGCGGCGGCAGGCTGATATCCGCGTGGTTATCGGGGCCGTCCAGTTTCAGGGCGAGCAGCAGCGGATTGGTTTGATCGGCGGGATTTAGCCTTACCGAGATGATGTACTGCCCGGCGTCGGATTGATCGAGCGTGCCGGTCAGGTCTGCGGCAGCATCGGCGGCGCCATGCCAACGCGCGCTGCCTTTAAGAGCCAGAGCCAGCGAGCTGCCTTGCGCGATATGCAGCGAGACAGCATCAAGCTGTAGCGAGTTTTCCTGAATGCGCGGCGTCGCCAGCAGGCGAAGCTGCAGCGGTAGCCCCGACGCCGTCGTGGCCGACAGGCTGAGCGGAAAAGGCTGGCCAGAAATCAGGCTCCCGGCATCCAACGAGACGTTCCCCAGCAGCAGTTCGTCTCCGCGGACGATGCTGCCGCGGATGATGCTTACGCCCGTATCGATCCGGGGAATATCGGTTGGTGCGCTCTGCGGATGAGCCGGAAGCTCCGCCAGCCATGCCTGCAATGCTTCAAGGTCGACGCGAGGAGCATCTATCCGAAGCTGCGAGATCACGGTCGGGCCGCCCATCAAGGTGCTCCACGGCAGCGCGAGCTGCCCGCGAGCGGCTAGCAGGATCGGTACGCTGGCGTCCTGCGCATTGATGGTGATGCCGCTGAGATCCAGCGCCGGCCGTGGGAACAGCGTAGGGCTCGCGGGACTGGCGAGATTCAGCTCCAACCCGGCAGCGCGGGCCTGGGCTTGCAGCATGGCGGTGAAGCGCTCGGGACGGAGCAGCAGATAGATGGCTACGACGGCCGCAAGCGCCACCGTCAGCGCGACGCCGCCCATCACTAGCAAGGTCAGTCGCCAAGGGCGCCGCATCGATCAACCACGCCGTTTCGGGTGGTCAGCCATGGTTGCGGTCGTCGCGGGCAAGGCTGGCGGGCAACAGGCCATCGACAAAGGCTTCGGCGTCGAACGTGCGCAGATCGGTCGCGGTTTCGCCCAGTCCGACAAAGCGGATCGGCAGGCCGAACTCGCGCGCCAGCGCGAAGATCACGCCGCCCTTTGCCGTGCCGTCGAGCTTGGTCACGGCCAGGCCGGTGACGCCGACGATCTGGCGGAACTGACGCACCTGGTTCACCGCGTTCTGACCGGTGGTGCCATCGATCACCATCAGCACCTCGTGCGGTGCATCGGCGTCGATTTTTTTCAGCACGCGCGCAATCTTGCCCAGTTCGTCCATCAAGCCGCCCTGCGTGTGCAGGCGACCGGCGGTGTCGGCGATCAGCACATCGGCGCCGCGCGATCGAGCGGCCTGCAGCGCATCGAAGATCACGCTGGCCGAATCGGCGTCCTGGCCCTGCGAGATCACCGGTACCTGGTTACGTTCGCCCCAGGTCTTCAGCTGGTTAACGGCAGCGGCGCGAAAGGTATCACCCGCCGCAAGGATCACGGCGCGCTTTTCGTCGCTCCAGCGCCGCGCCAGTTTGCCGATCGTGGTGGTTTTGCCCGCGCCGTTGATGCCTACGGTGAGCACGACGAAAGGCTTGCGGCCGGAGATATCGAGCGGTTGCTCGATCGGGCGCAGCATGGTGATCAACGATTCGCGTAGCGCCTTCAACAGGGCTGGCGCATCGGCAAACTCGCGCTTATGCATGCGTTTGCGCAGGTTCTCCACCAGCTCGGTGCTGGCCTCGATGCCAACGTCAGCCGTGATCAGCGTGGTTTCCAGCTCGTCGAGCAAATCGTCATCGAGTTTGGGGTGACGGACGAACAGCGACGTGAGTCCCCGCGAAAAGGCATTGCCGGACAGGCGGTCGCGCCAGCTGCGTTTGGCCGGCGGTTCGTCAACAGTGGTAGTGCCGGCGTCACCTGTGATGGCTGGCGCTACGGGCAATGGCTCAGTGCCCGTAGGCTGTTCTGCCGCTGGCGCTACTTCTGCAAGTGCCTCGTGCAGCGCAGGGTTGCTGGTATCGGGCGCCGGGGTTTCCGCTGGTGCAGGCGTAGCAGACGGCTCCGATGGGGTCTCGGCAGGCTTTTTCTTCCAGAACTTGAGCATTGCGGCGGCGATTCAAAGACAATGGCCGGCATGCTATCACTCCAACCTGTAATGGCCGGTGAGGATTCTGTGCGGATGGCGCGCGTATGAGCGCGGCACGCGGTCCGGGCGCCGGACGAATACGCATCATCGGCGGCAGCCTGCGCAATTCGCGGGTCGACGTGCCCGATCTGCCCGGCTTGCGACCCACGCCCGAGCGCGTACGCGAAACCTTGTTCAACTGGCTGGCGCCGACGATTCAGGGCGCGCGCTGTCTGGACCTGTGCGCGGGCACCGGTGCGCTGGGCATTGAGGCGCTGTCGCGTGGCGCGGCGCGCGTGCAGTTCGTCGAGCGCGACGCGCTGGCCGCGAAGGCGCTGCGTCAAAATTTGGAAAGGCTCAAGGTCGCGGCCGCCAGCGTGGCCGTTGGCGATGCGCAGCTGTTCCTCAATGGTCCTCCCCAGCCGGTGGATCTGGTGTTTCTCGATCCGCCGTTTGCGCTGGATTTGTGGAGCGTGCTGGCACAGAAACTGGAGCAGGGCGGCTGGCTGACAAATGCCGCCGCCGTCTACGTCGAGTGCCCGCAGGTTTCGCTACCTTCGCTGCCGGCGACGTGGCAACTGCACAAGGAAGGTCGCGCGGGCGAGGTGCGCTTTGCGCTTTACCGGCGCGGAGCCGGTTGGACGTCATTTCACCCACGCGTTCGCGCATGGTCGGTCGATTGAGCCAACGCCGTGTGGCTTGGGCTAAGCTACGCGGGCTTTTCATCCTAACCCCCGTCTTCAAGAACTTTGACTCGTGAACAAACCTTTGGGAAATCCGCGTTTTGCCGTTTATCCCGGCACGTTCGACCCGATCACGAACGGCCACGCCGATCTGGTGGCACGCGCCGCGCCGCTGTTCGATCGCGTGCTCGTGGCGGTAGCGGACAGTTCCAGCAAGGGGCCCGCTTTCAGCATTGATGAGCGCATTACTCTGGCGCGACTCGCGCTGGGCGATCTGCCGAACGTCGAGGTGCGTGGGTTCGATTGCCTGCTGGCCACGTTTATCGAGGAGGTGGGCGCGGGGGTCATCATTCGCGGCCTTCGCGCCGTGTCGGATTTCGAATACGAATTTCAGCTGGCAAGCATGAACCGCCATCTGATCCCGCAGGCGGAAACGCTGTTTCTGACGCCGGCGGAGCAATACAGCTTTATTTCCTCGTCGCTGGTACGCGAGATCGGACGCCTCGGTGGCGACATCTCCGGTTTCGTCCATCCGGCGGTACAACAGGCCATGCGGCAGCGCTGGCAAAAGAGCCGAGCCGGCTCCCACAAGCAACCCGAAACTGAAGGTGATCATCATGCGTAAGTTCGCTCTCTTCGCTGCCCTCGCGCTGGCCGCTACTCTTTCCCTGAGCGCCTGCAACAAGTCGCAGGACGATCAGCAGGCCGCCCAGCCAACCGAGCAGGCCGTCCCCAAGCCGACCAATCCGAACGACACCAAGGGTTGGGACGCGTACCTCGGCGATCTGGTCCAGAAAAACCTGCAGGGCATGACTGCCAGCCAGCCGTTTGCCTATTTGGTGGACGCCGCCGATACCGACGTGGCCAAGGCCAACAACGATCGTCAGCTCTCCAACGTCAAGGACACGGTCGCCCGCGGCGTGCTTCCGGGTAACCTGATGGCTTTCGCCGGCGCCAATTCGGCTAAGACTGCCGATCTGCTGATTGCCGCGTTCCAGGACGTCAAGCCCGGTTCGTTCAAGGACGTGATCGTGCTGTTCATCGGCGACAAGGCCGACGAGCAGCGCGTAACGGATGCAATCAAGCCCAGCGGTGCGACGTTCCACTTCGTCGCGATGTAACTTCTCTGCTGCACGTCACGCGGCCGCCCTCGGGCGGCTGCGATTTGCCGGTGTGTCCAGCACAGCTGGTCAAACCGGCAAGGCTTTCAGTTCGTGCTAGGCAGGCGGCTTAAAATGGCGAGATTTCCCGACGATTGCCTCGGGGATCACGCGCCAACATGTATTATTCAATGCATGTCTCTCAAAATCCTCGATACCTGCGTCAATTGCGACGTCTGCGAACCGGCTTGCCCGAACAAGGCGATTTCGCTGGGTGAGGAGTTCTATGTCATCGATCCGGATCTGTGCACCGAGTGCGTGGGTCATCACGACGAGCCGCAGTGCGTGGTGGTGTGTCCGGTCGAATGCATCATCACCGATCCCGAAAATATCGAGTCGCACGAGCAGCTCGATCTCAAATTTCAGCACCTGATGGCCAAGGAGTCCGCTGCATGAAGGTATCGCTGCGCTGGCGCGCACCGTCGTGCGGTCTGTTTTTCGCAGGCGTGGTTATGGTGACGGGCATCGCCTGCGCTGCCGATGTTCCGGCCAGGGATTCGACGCCCTCCGCGGCGAAAACTTCAGTTTCATCCGATGGCAGCCCGCGGCCTGGGCACGCGGCGATAGCCAGCGCCAATTTCCTCGCCACCAATGCCGGCCTCGAAGTGCTGGCCAAGGGCGGCAACGCGTTTGACGCGGCGATCGCGGTAGCGGCCGCGCTGTCGGTAGTCGAGCCGGAGAGCTCCGGCATCGGCGGCGGATTCATGGCGGTGCTGCATCGGGCGAAGGACAACAAGGACACCTTTATCGACGCCCGCGAAACTGCGCCGGCGGCGGTCAACAGCAAGGATTACCTCAACCCCGACGGCAGCCCCAATCGCGATACCGCGTTGAAAGGCCCGCTTTCGGCCGGCATTCCGGGCGAGCCTGCGGGGCTGGTGCTTATCGCCAAGCGCTATGGCAAGCTGTCGCTACAGCAGTCGCTGGCGCCGGCCATCCGCATTGCGCGCGATGGGTTTCAGCCCGATCCGCGCCTGCTGGGCGCCATCGACGAGCAGCAAAAAGATCTGCAGCGCTGGCCCGCCTCGGCGGCCAAATACCTGCCCAACGGCGCGCCACCGGCGCAGGGCGCGATCTGGCGCGATCCCGATCAGGCGCGCACGCTCGAACTGATCGCGGCCAAAGGCAACGACGGTTTCTATCACGGCGAAACCGCGGCCAAGCTGATCGCCGCCGTGAAAGCGGCCGGCGGCAACTGGACGCTCGCCGACCTGGCCAGTTATCAGGCGAAGGAGCGCACGCCGATCACGGTGAACTACCGTGGCTATCGCATCATTACTGCGCCGCCGCCGTCGTCTGGTGGCGTGGCGATTGCGGAGATTTTGAATATCCTTTCCGGCGTGAATCTGGACAAGCTCGATCAGGCGCATCGAGTGCACTACATTGTTGAGGCGATGCGTCGCGCTTTCCGCGATCACAACGATTACCTGGGCGATCCGGATTTCGTTAGCATGCCGCTTGAAATGCTGCTGTCGCCGTTTTATGCCGACGGCCTGCGTCAGAGCATTCTGCCGGACAAGGCGACGCCGTCATCCATGCTGCCGGTGGCCGAGGCCAGCCAGCCCGGCATGCACACCACGCATTTTTCGATTATCGACGCCGATGGCAATATGGTGGGCATCACCTCGACGGTGAACTATGTGCTGGGCTCGACGTTTGTTGCCGC
>Ga0302305_1000912_pt1 | contig 17298 bp, 13 predicted proteins | sample III_Palsa_E2_3_FD_198764 | JGI IMG/M metagenome (GOLD analysis project Ga0302305, IMG submission 198764) | Peat permafrost microbial communities from Stordalen Mire near Abisko, Sweden - III_Palsa_E2_3 | ecosystem: Environmental > Terrestrial > Soil > Palsa > Peat permafrost | place: Sweden... | reverse complement strand
CGTCGGGCGTGAGGTTGAGGCTGGAGTCGGCGTCGCTGCTGAGAACTGTTGTTGATTTATCGCCGTTGCCGTAGCTGTACATCACGGTGAGTGCAACGGGTTGAGTGCTGGGGAGCTTGCCGAAGAATTGGTCGCCGGAGAGATGGAGGGAGTTGCCGGTCGTCAGCGACTGCATCTGCTGCTTTACATCGACGCGCTTGGATTCGAAGCTGTGGAATATGGTGGCGCCTGCGAGCAGAGCGATGATGATGCCGCCGGTGCCGATTTCGAGGAGGAATTTGCGGCCTTTTTTGTCGACGAGGGCTACGGCTACGATCGTCATGACGCAGTTCAATACCTTTACGGCGACATCGCCCTGTGTGGCGTGGCTTGCGGTCATTCCCGCCTGCTTCAGCATGATGACCAGAAAGCCAAGGACGGAGTTGATGCCGGTGGCCTGGTTGCAGGCGAGGATGATGCAGGCGATCACAAAGGGCACCACATACTTGCGCCGCAGCAGCGAGCCTGTGGCATGCGCGTCTTCCTTGCGTTGGTTCTCGCGAGCCAGCGCTTCCATCTCATTCATCTGTAGCTGGGCTTCGGCTTCTGGCGAAGTCCGGCGCAGCGAGGCCAGGGCTTCAGCTTTCTTCCCTTTGCGGAAGAGCCAGCGCGGGGTCTCGCTGAGGAAGAAGGAGCCAAAGAAGAACAGCGCGCCGGGATAGATCACCGAGAGGAACATGCCGCGCCACGCGTGGTTTTCCGCCGCGAGAATCAGCGTAGTGTTGCCGGCGGCAGCGTGGATTGCCGCCTCAGCTTGCCGAGTGTAGAAGAAGCCCGCCAGCGATGCGATGACGATGCCGAAGGTCAGCATGAACTGGAAGATCGCTGTGCCTCTGCCGCGATGCTCCGCGCTCAGGCACTCTGCGAGATAGAGAGGCACAACCACCGCGATAATGCCACCGCTGATGCCCTGCAGCAAGCGTCCGGCGAAGAGCAAAACGAAGCTTTGCGAGATAACGATCAGCCCAACGCTGGCCACGAAGATAAGGCCGCTGAGGATCATCATCTTCTTGCGGCCCAGCCAATCCGCGAGGAAGCCCGCTACCAACGAAGAGCACATTCCGCCGGCCAGCACGGCGGCTACGATGATGGAGGTCTGCTCGGTTGTGAGATTGACCGTCTTGCCCAGATACAGCAAGGCCGCGGCGATGATGCCTACATCGATGCCATAGAGAAGTCCGCCAAGCCCTGAGACGCAGAGCAACCATCGGCCATATTGAGTTGTGCTTGAGGTTTTTGCCTTCATGAGACGACGGATACTCCAGAAGAAGAAGCCTGAGATGGAATCAAGGTAGCATAACCACTGATGGCAGGCTCAGGAGCCAGCAAGAGCATCGGTCGAAAGAAAGATCACAATCTTCCTAACGAAAACTCGTAACCTCTGTCTCATTCTTTAGCCCTGAACTTATTTCTGGAATAAACTGGCGAGACGATACTGATGCCCCGCAAACCTACCATCTCGCCTAAGCCCTCGCGTCCTGTAAGCCTGAAGATGCTTGCCGAGCATCTGGAGTTGAGTGCAGCAACGGTTTCTTTTGTGCTGAATAACGCGCCCAACCGGTCTATTCCGGAGAAGACCCGGCAGCGGGTTCGCGATGCGGCGAAGGAGTTCGGCTACCAGCCCAGCCACGTGGCTCGTTCGCTGCAAGGCAAGCGTACGCATACGATCGGCGTGATGCTGCCTGAGCTTGGCGCGGGGTACCACTCGCAGGTGTTGAGCGGCGCTGCGGACGTATTGATGAAGGAAGGCTTCTTCTTCTTTACGGCTCATCACCGGCACAGGGTCGATCTGGTTGCGGAGTATCCGGGACTGCTGCACGCTCGCGGCGTGGAGGGCCTGCTGGCGATCGACACGCATCTTGAGACGACTCCGCCGTGCCCGATGGTCTCCGTCGCCGGACATACTGTTATTCCTGGAGTCGCGAATGTGGTGCTCGACCATGAGCGCGCCGCAGAGCTGGCGCTTGGGCATCTGTATCGCCTCGGCCATCGCAAGATCGCCTACATGCGCGGCCAGCTCTTCAGCTCGGACTCTCGCAGCCGCTGGCGTTCTACCTTGCACGTCGCCCGCTCACTGGGTCTGCAGGTATCGCCTGAACTGGTGATCCGGCTCGATAAAGATAGCCACTCCTCGGACCTGGGTTACGTCGGCATTCAGGGATTGCTGATGCGCCGCAAGGACTTCACTGCCGTGCTTTGCTTCAACGACGTGGCCGCCATCGGCACGGTACGTGGATTGCATGATGCCGGTCTGCGAGTACCCGCAGATGTCTCTGTTATGGGCTTCGACGACATCCCGGCGGCGGAGTTTTATACGCCGCGACTCACTACGATTCGCCAGCCGCTACAGCAGATGGGCAACGTCGCCGCAACGCTGCTGCTCAAGAAGATCGCCGGCGCGAAGGTGCCGGAGCTATCGCGGATTGAGCCGGAGCTGGTTGTGCGCGAGTCGACAGCGCGAGCGAATCCGACGCGGCAGAAATCCTAGCTGCAATAACAATTGTTTTTCTAACCACCGGAAGCTTCTGCCAACGTCCCCATGGCGAAGAAGATTCTTTGGTGGAGCTGAGCGGGATCGAACCGCTGACCTCCTCGTTGCGAACGAGGCGCTCTCCCAGCTGAGCTACAGCCCCACACCGCAGATCGACCGACGCCGGGAGGCATCCGATCTGCTTCGTAAAACAGTTTAGCAGGAGTCCCTGCGACCTCCAACCCTCCCGCGCGATCTGCCCCAATCGCATACCATCGACAAGGAGGCCCGCACGCATGGCTCAATCCGCCCAGTTCCAGGTCTTGAGCCGCGACCAGGTCCAGTTCCGCCGCCAACTCGCCGCTACCTGCGAGCAGGCATGGCCCATGTTTAGCCGGCCCAAAAAGCTCGCGGCGTGGTTTCTGCCCGTCACCGCCTTTGAGGCGCGCCTCGGCGGCCGCTACACCATCCACTCCGAAAACGGCGGCCTCGATGGCACGCTGACCGAGTTCTCCCCGCCGCACCTCATCCAGTTCGACGGCAAGATGCGCTTTGAACTCGCTCCAGCCGAAGGCGATGCCTGCGCCGTCACCTTCACCATCGCGCGCGGCGATAGCGGCTGGATTCCCAGCACGCTCGCCAGCTTCCAGACCATGCTCGACAACCTCGAGCTACTGGTCGCCGGGCAGCCTGCAATGGAGCGCCCCGCCTACATGAAGGCATGGCGGTTACACTATCCAGCCATCGAAGCAGAGCTCTCCAACGCCCTCGCCAACGGCACAAAGCTCGTCCATCGCCTCCACTTCCCCGCCGGGGAAGATAAACCCGCGGGCGACAGCGCCGGGCAGGCGGAGACACAAAGCATCGTCGAGTTACTCAAGAGCCATCCCAGCCTCGCTCTCGCGGTGGACGGCTTTGCCGACGAGGCGCTCGATCGCACCAAGGCCTTCCGTCTCTCGCAGCGCCGCGCCGAGGTCATAAAGCGGCACCTCATCGAAAGCGGCATCGACGCCAGCCGCATCACCACACGCGCCTTCGGCAACTACTACCGTCTCCACGCCGGCCGCGATGAAGAGTCCACCCGCCTCAACCGCCGCGTCGAGTTGATCCCGTTGTATTGAGCTTGCCTAAGCCTTCGCAGCCGGCTTCAGCCCGAGCTCTGCCATCACCATCTGCAGGTCCTTCCAGGCCTCGCCCTTCTGTCGCGGATCGCGCAGCAGAAACGCCGGATGATATGTGACGGCAACCTTCGCGCCGCGGCTGCTGTGCCAACGCACTCGCAGCGAGCCCAGTGATTGCCGCACACCGAGAACGTAGGTCGCCGCCGTCGCCCCCAGCGCCACAATCACCTGCGGCCGCACAATATCGATCTGCTTCAGCAGGAACTGCGAGCAGGTGTTGGCTTCAATCGGCTCCGGCGTGCGATTTCCCGGCGGCCGGCACTTTACGATGTTTGCGATATAAACCTCTTCGCGCTTCAGCCCCATCGCTCCGATCATGTTGTTCAGCAACTGTCCCGCCTTGCCCACGAACGGCAAACCGCTGGCATCTTCATCGGCGCCGGGGCCTTCTCCCACGAACATCAGCCGCGCATTCGGATCGCCATCTGCAAAGACGATGGTATGTCGTCCGGCATAAGCCAGCGGGCAGCGCGTGCAGTCGCCGATCTCGGCGCGCACGGCCTCCAGGGCCGCGGCGCGATCCGCAGGCGGGATGATCTGTAGAGGCAATGGAGCGAGGTCGTCGAACGAAACAGGTTTAGGCATAGGAACGGAAAGCTCCGGCGGCAGATCGCGTGGCGTCTCCACCTCAGGCGGCTGAACCCTGGCCGCAGCTTGAAAAGGAACTCGCGCCGGAGGCGGCGCAGCTCGTTGTGGCGATACTGTAGCTCGTGGTGCGGGTGCAGGAGCCATCATCACTTTGGCGGTCGCTGCAGAGCTGGCAATCGCGCTGCGCAACGCCTCAGGCAGCAACGTCCGTGGCTCGGCGCGGCGGTAAAGGTCGTAGATACCGAGATCGCGCAGGTAGTCGACATAAGCGCGTAGATTTTGTTGTGGCGTAAGACTCATCGTTCCTATGCGTCCGCTGGCTCCGTAGGTTTCAAGCTCGGCAAGCGGAACGTCACCTTACCCGCCAGCACCTCATCCTGCGCCACGCGACAAGCCTTCAGCGACTTCGAAACGCCCAAAGGTGGTGCTCCTGATTGCAGTTGACGGGCGCGGCGTGCGGCCCCCTTTACAAGGCTGTATCGGTTCAGAAGACCATCGCTTGGTATCATCACGCATACCTCCGGGGATGGCTGAATTTTAGCTCTTAAGCCGCTTCTGCGTATGCACGCGGGCGACACACCTGTTGATAACTCGTCCGCCACTTACTCGCTAAGGTCGAAACTCGATAGCGCCGTCTGTAGCCTTGCCGACCGTGCTGCCGTAAGACACGCAGCCGCAATCGCTGCGCTCTCTTCCCCACGCTCATGCAGCACAATCGATCGCATCTCCGTCGCGGCTACTTCAAGCTGATCGTTCACCAGCGCATACTTGTAGTCGCCAATCTTCAGCAACTCATTGCGAGCCTGCGAGAGCCGCTTCGCAATCACATCCTCCTGCGTCACGCCTTCGGCCTGGCTACGATTGCGAAGGCGCATCTCCAACACCTCCGGGCTCGGCGGCAGGATGAAGATCGACACAGCCTCCGGCATCTTCTTCATCACCTGTAGTGCGCCCTGCACATCGATATCCAGCAGCAGGTCATGCCCATGCTTCCGCGCCTGATCCAGCGCAGAGACGGCCGTGCCGTAGTAGTTGTCACCGAAGACCGTCGCATACTCCAGGAACTCATCGGCGGCAATCATGCGTTCGAAGTTTTCCTTCGTCGTAAAGTAGTACTCCCGCCCATCTTCTTCCGAGCCACGCGGCGCACGTGTCGTATACGAAACCGAAAACTCCAGCCCAGGCACAAGCCGCCGCACCTCGTTCACGAGGGTCGATTTACCCGATCCGCTGGGCGCCGAGATGATAAAGAGAATGCCTGCCATGTGATTTCGCTGTTGCTCGTAGGACAGTGTACCGTCTACGCCGTCCCCTCCACGCCTGTCGCCACAACATCCTCCAGCGGAGCCCCAAACCCATCTTCGCCAAACTGCATGTTGTACAGCCGGTGATAGGTTCCGCCCAGCGCCAGCAACTCCTCATGCGACCCCAGCTCGGTCAGGCTGCCGCGCTCCAGCACCGCGATCCTATCCGCCCGCCGCACGGTAGAGAGCCGATGGGCAATCACCAGCACCGTCCTGCCCTGCATCAGGTTCGCGAGCGCAGCCTGTACGGCCGCCTCACTCTCCGTATCCAGCGACGACGTCGCCTCATCGAGCACCAGCAGCGGCGCGTTCTTCAGAATCGCCCGCGCAATCGCCAGCCGCTGCCGCTCGCCACCCGAAAGCCGCGTGCCCCGCTCGCCGATCGGAGTGTCATATCCCTCCGGCATCCGCAGAATAAAGTCATGCGCCAGCGCCGCCTTGGCTGCGGCTTCAATCCGCGCCATCGGCACATCCGGCTGCCCATACGCGATGTTGTTCCGCACCGTGTCGTTGAACAACACCGTCTCCTGCGTCACCTTGCCGATCTGCTTCCGCAGCGAAGCCAGCGTGAGGTCGCGCACATCATGACCATCGACCAGAATCGCTCCGCCGGTAACATCAAAAAACCGCGGCAGTAGGTTCATCAGCGTCGACTTCCCAGCCCCGCTGGGCCCCACGAGCGCCACCACCTCACCGCGCCGCACATTCAGATTGACCCCGTGCAGCACTTCCTTGGACTCACCCTCGCTGTCATACGCAAAGCGCACATCGCGAAACTCAACACCCTCTTCAAAGCCCTTGAGAGCGATGGCTTTCTTGCGTTCCACAACCTCATCCTGCTCGTCGAGAAACCGGAAGATCTTTTCGCTGGCCCCAAGCGCCTGCTGAAAGCTGTTGTAGTACGTCGGCATCTTGCGCACCGGATCGTAGAGGGCAATCACTGCCACAAGAAACGCAAGAAAGAAACCGGCGGTCCCTCCACGTTGTATGAACCCCCGACCATATAAAAGCAGCAGCGCAATCGCGATAACACCGAGAGCGTCCATCAACGGAGAAGAGATCGATTGCACAGCGACCGAGCGCACGTTTGCACTGAGCAGTCTATCGGCAGCTTTGCGAAAGCGGCTCATCTCCCAGCCTTCCATACCGAAGGCCTTCACAATGCCGTGTCCTGAGACCGCTTCCTGCACGATGTTCTGAATCTCGGCTAACTTGTCCTGCCCACGGCGTGTCGTCGTTCGCACACTGCGGCCAACGCGTCGCGTCGACAGGATAATAACCGGGACAAAGATCAGCAGCACCCACGCCATACGGCCACCTACGAGAACGACGACACCTACCATGAAGAGCAAGGTAAAGAACTGCTGCAGAAAATCGCTCATCACGCTGGACATTGCCGTCTGTACCTTCTCGACGTCATTGATAAGTGTCGAGATCAGCATGCCGCTGTTATTGCGTTGAAAGAACGCCGTGGAGCGGCCCAAAAGGGAGTCATAAAGATCGTTGCGAAGGTCCGTAACCATACCGAAGCCGGCCTTATTCGCGAACAGCGTACCCAGATAATCCGCCGGGGACTTGATAACGGCAGAACCCACAAGCGCCACAGCAACCACGGTCCACGCGTTATGAAAATAGGGCGGAATCAGAAACTGCAGATTCACATGCCAGTCGGTCCTCGGAATCGAAAAGTTGAGCACCTTATCCGGCGACGCCGTTGCACTCAGCACATTGTCGAGAATCGGCTTGATCAGCAGAACCCGGAAAGCCGCAAGCGCTCCAACTATCGCCATAAGAAGCACGGAAAGCAACCACAGAAGCATATAGGGTCGCATGTAACCAAGCAGTCGCAGAATGCGCGTCATCCATGGCTCCCGCGTGCCGTACTGTTAGCAGAGATCATCAACAGCTAGTGTACCCGCGACCGCAACCGCACCGCCCGTGTAACTGCAACCAGCAAGCCAATAAAAGACAGAAGCGAACACCAAAGGCCCATCTTAGCCAAAACCACAAAATGCCGAGTTAGGGCAGCATGCGCTTGACCTGGATGCGGAAAATAGAATTCGTTAAAGCTACCGTCGATCCCATGCATCGTGAGACATATCGAGACGACTAGTGCAATGCCACATGCAACAAGAAGCTTCACCGTGGCATGTCCCGGTGCGCACTCTTCGCCCGATACCCCGCCGCCCCCAGCCGCTTCTTCAGTTCTTCGGCGATCATCACAGACCGGTGCTGCCCACCCGTGCATCCCACACCCACCGTCAGGTAACTCTTGCCTTCCTTGATGTAGTGCGGCAGCAGGAACGTCAGCATATCCGCCGCCTTATCCAGAAACTCCTTCGTCTGCGGAAACTGTCGTATGTACTTCGCCACCTTCGGATGCTTCCCTGTCAGCTTCCGAAACTCCGGCACGAAGTGCGGATTCGGCAGAAACCGCACATCGAACACGAGATCGGCGTCGCTCGGCACACCGTTCTTAAAGCCAAAACTCGTCACCGAAATCGTCAGGTTGCGGTCGCTCTTGCCCCCGCCCCGCGCAAACTGCGAGTTGATGTGCGCGCGCAACTCATGCACGTTGAACCTCGTCGTATCCAGCAAGATATCCGCAACATTCCTCACCGGGTCCAGCCGTTTGCGCTCCGCCCGGATCGACTGCACCACCCTCTCGCCGCGTCCCAACGGATGCGGACGACGCGTCTCCGAAAACCGCCGCACAATCGCGTTCTCACTGGCCTCCAGAAAGACCACGCTCGTCGGCAACACCAGCCGTACCTTCTTCAGAATCGTCGGGAACCTGTCCAGCCGGCTGCCCTCGCGAACATCCACCACCAGCGCCGCACGCGTTATCTCCGCTGACTTCGCCACCAGGTCCGCAAACTGCGGAATCAACTCCAGCGGCAGGTTGTCCACCGAGTAATAACCCAGGTCCTCAAACGTCTTCAACGCCGAAGCCTTGCCCGAACCAGACATCCCCGTGAGGATCACCAGTTCGCGTGGCGGAATCGGTTGCTCCTGCACCTCGCTGGGTTTGGGTGGTTGTACCTTGGGCTTGGCGGCGTGCTTGGTGGCCATGGGTGAATCCTAGCACCGGCAGCCCAGCCTTTGCTCAGGACGTTGCGCTCCGGCTGAGAATATCGCGGTGCAGTAGAGCATAAAAGAAACGCGCTGCTCCCGAAGGAGCAGCGCGTTCCGTACGCCACAGCTAAATTGCTTCTGCCGCAATCGGCTTCGGATGATCCCGAACCGTGTCCCATCGTTTCTTGTGCTTAATGGCCTGCTGTTCCACCTTCTGTAGCGTGCCGTGCAGAGCTGCTTCCATCTCCAATGCCTCGCAAATGGCAACCAGTTGTTCCCCCCGACAAGAAACCGTAATCTCAGCTATTCGTCGGTACTTATCTTCCGTAAGGATTACGTGAGCCCCTGTGCAGCGATTCGCTACCTTGGCAACTCGTGCCAATCCAGCCTCTGCCTGCGTCTTCAACTTTGCCGTTACCACGGTCTGGCGACCGGTGTACTCAACATTCATGGACAACTCCATCCTGGCAGCTTGTTAGGGTCTGCCCATCCAGTAAGATGCCGTTCATCCTACACCGCGTTGGCATGTGTGGGAATCTGCATATTCTGACGGTATGGCCTTAAAAATCGAGCTGGATCTCCCAGAAACGCCGTTCATCGCACACGGCGTTGATGCGTAGAGGGAATCTGCATATCCTCGCGATACTTCGCCACCGTCCGCCTCGTCACCCGGATACCCTGCCGCTGCAGCTCCGCCGCCAGATAATCATCCGTCCACGGCTTACGCGGGTCTTCGTCCTCGATCAGCTTCTTCACCCGCCGTTTCAACAACATCAGCGGCACATCCCCGCCCTCCGGCCCGTTCACGCTCTCCGAGAAGAAGAATCGCAGCTCATACACTCCCTGCGTCGTATGAACATATTTATTCGCCACCGCCCGGCTCACCGTCGAAGGATGCACCCCGATCTCCTCGGCAACCTCCTTGATCATCATCGGCCGCAGCGAATCCACGCCCCGCTCCAGAAACTCCTGCTGCCGCCGCACAATCGACTCGCACGTCTTCACAATCGTGTTCTTGCGCTGCTCAATATTCCTTAGCAACTGGATCGCCGACTTGTAGCGCTCCTTCACATACTCCCGAACCTCGCGGTCAGTGCCCTTCTCGCGCATCATCTTGCGATATCCCTGGTTCAACCGCAGCGACGGCAGGTCCTCTTCATTCATCACCACCACGTACTCATCGCCGCGCTTCACAAATGCCACATCCGGCTCGATCAGCCTCGTAGCCGCGTTGTTATAGCGCTGCCCGGGCCGCGGATCAAGCTGCCGAATCAGCTCCACCGCCTCCGCAATCTGCTCAGCCGACCGGTGCGAAACCCGCGTCAGCTCACGCATATCCTTCTTTTGCAACAGCGACAGGTGCTGGTCTACAATCAACGCCGCCGTATCGAACACCACCCCGGAAGCCTCTTCCATCCGCTGCTGCGCCGCAAGAATCAGTTCCCGCCGCTGCGCCTCAATCTGCAACAATAAACACTCCCGCAGGTCACGAGCCCCCACCCCCACCGGATCAAGCTGTGCAACAATCCCGCGCGCCTGCGCAATTAGCGCGGCCTGCTCCTCCGTCAGCTCTGCGTCCTCCCCAAACAGCGCCTGCGCCAGCTCCTCGTCTGATGCCGTAAGGTAACCGTCCTCATTCAAATTCCCAACGATCAGCTCCGCCGCCTCGCGCAGCTCCGGCCGCAACGTCATCGACCCAAGCTGCCAGGTCAGATAATCGGTCAGCGTGCTCGGCTGCGCCAGAAAGTGCTCAAACGAGGGCTTGTCGTAGTCCTCAAACCCCATCCCCGTCCGGAACCCCGGATCGAGATAATCCTGAAAATAGCTCCCAAAATCGATCTCGTCGAAGGGATCTTTCTCCGCCCGCTCCCCCTCGGCAGCCACATCCTCAGCGCTACGCTCCCGGTCACCCTCCCGCGCCGACCGCTCATCGAGCGTCTCATTGGACTCCTCAATCTCTTCCAGTACAGGATTTTCGACCATCTCGCCATTGATCATGTCCTTCAGCTCAAGCTTATTGAGCGCAAGCACACTGACCATCTGCACCAGCCCGGGCGTAAGCACCTGGCGTTGCGAAAGCTTTACGTTCAGTCGCGGCTGCAGTAGCAAACTCAACCTCGCGCTTCAAATCCAGCTCAGTAAAGAGCGTCAGAGCCACCCAATAAAAGGCGACAGGCCCACATCCACCGGAAATCTTCCCGGGCAAGCAATTCAAGGGCCAGTTTACCCCGCCACCACCAAAAAATCCCACCCTACTCACTAAATCGACCCACCACCCCAAAACCTATCCCAATTTGGGTCACAACCCCAACCCAAAACCCAACCCCCAAGACCCGCTTCTCTCAGTCCCCGCCCAGCGAAAACTTCTCTCCCAGATACAGACGCTTCACCTCAGGATCGCGCCCCAACTCCCCCGGCGTCCCCGCTTTGAATATCTTTCCATCGATCAAAATGTAAGCCCGGTCGGTCACGCTCAACGTCTCGGACACATTGTGATCGGTAATCAACACCCCAATCCCACTGTTCTTGAGCTCAAAGATAATCTGCTGCAACTCCAGCACCGCAATCGGGTCGATCCCCGAAAACGGCTCATCCAGCAAAATAAACGCCGGATTGATCGCCAGGCACCGCGCAATCTCCACGCGCCGCCGTTCGCCACCCGAAAGCGCATACCCCTGCGTCTTGCGCACATGGCCCAGCTTCAACTGCGTAATCAGGTTTTCCGAGATCTTGCGCCGAGTCTCCCACGTATTGTTCTGGGTCTCCAGCACGGCGAGGATGTTCTCCTCGACCGACAGCTTACGAAAGATCGAAGGCTCCTGAGGCAAATAGCTGATGCCATGCTCCCGCGCCCGCAGATACATCGGCGTCCGCGTAATATCCACGCCGTCGGTCAGAATTCGCCCACTATCCGGCCGCACCAGCCCCACGATCATGTAGAAGCTCGTCGTCTTGCCGGCGCCATTGGGCCCCAGTAGGCCGACGACCTCGCCCTGTTTAATCTCCAGGCTCACCCCGCGAACGACCTGCCGTCCGCCGTAAGCCTTGCCAATCTCCTCGGTGACCAGGGTTCTCATCAGTCTCTACTGTCTCACTTCTGCTTCACTTGCGTCTCTGTTCGAACCCGGCCCGGCTTCTCTTGTTTCGTCCCCGGAGCCCCGCCCGACACAACGATCGTACTATCGCCCGAATGGAACAGCAGGGTCGCCCCGGTCACATTGCCCTGCTGCGCATCCACCACATGCGGAGCTTTGGCCGGTGTTCCGGTAAGCACATAGCTGGAGTCCGCAGCCGTATAGACGAGTTGTTCCCCCGTCCCGGTTCGTCCCGGCTGCGCAATTCGCACATCCCCCGAAAGCACAATCTTCTGTACCGACCCGCCAAACGGCGTCGGCTGCCCACTGCTCGGCTTTGCCCCTGGCTCCGTCGGATTCAGCGTCACAACCCCTCGCTGCGAATGCGCCTGCCCACTGATCCCATCGACCGCGACACCGCCCGTAAACGTCGCCGCCCGGTCCAGATCGCTGTAGTCCAGCGTCGCACTTGTCACTCGCACGATCCTGTCATCGCCCTGGCTCAGGTTCAACCCATTCCCCGGCTTCTTGCCCCCACTCGTCACAGTCTTCTTCTCCTTTGGTGGAGCCGTGTCGGCAAAGACCGAGTGAACCAGACCGCTAGTCCCCGGCCGAGCCGAAAGCGAACGCTTCTTCTGGTCGAACACCAGCGTCGCCGCCTCCACCTCAGAAGCTCCCTGCCAAAGCCGCGCCGGATGCGCATCCGTACCAAAGAACTCCGCCACCTCCGAAGCCCGGGCCATCGTCGCGCGAGCCGCAGTCACATGCGTCATCTGCTGCTCGGCTCCAGCCTTCGCGTTAGCGGAAGCACTAGCCATCGTCGCCAGCACATGTCCCTGCGCGTCCGCATCGCCCGTCCGCTGATTCACCCCAATCGTCTCCGCCGTCAGCGAAGTCTCACCCTGCGTATATTGCGCCGCACCCGTCAGCGTTAGCCGCGAACTCGCGCCGTCATAGACCGCCCGCGCCGCGCTGGCATTGCTCGCATCCTTAGCTTTCAGCTCACCCGGCCGCGCCGCCGGCACGCTATGGATCGTCACACTCCCGGCCTGCGTCGCCGACGCAATCTCCAGCCCGCCATCCCCAGCCTGCTGCGCAAACTCAACCGCCAGCGTATCCCCCGAGCTCGTCTGCTGCTCACCCTGTGGAGCATCCTGCTTCAACCGCGTATGCCCATTGCCAAACATCTGCCGCAACTGTGAGTTCGGCACCGCATTCGCATCGAAGACCGCCCGCAGATCATCCGCAAATACCTGCGTCGACTTCAACCCCGCCGCCTGCGTCGCCGTTGCCTTCGCCACTGATTCACCCCGCGCCATCGCCGATCCCGTCGCATGAATCTCACTCAACTTCGATACAGCCTTGTGCGCCTTGCCTCCCGGCACTGCGACCGGCTTAAATGTCGCCAGAATCCGATTGCCTCGCATCTCCCGCGCCAGATCCGGATTCCCCGCCTTCCGATCCACAAACGTAACCATCGGCGCCCCCATCCCCAGCACGCTCGTCGCATTGCCCAGCGCATCGAAGCTCGCATCGACCTCATCCGCCTGCGCATGCATCGGCCGCACGGCGCTGGTATCGGTCAACACCACACTGCCCGTCAGCTTCGAGGTCACCGGCAGGCTCGTCACTCCAAAAGTCCCGGCAAACGCCGCAGCCTTCAGATGCCGCGTCCCTGCATCCATAGAGACGCCGCCACTCCCCTCCGCCTGCTCCAGTGACCCATCCTTGCGCAGATGCAGCAACGCACTCGCCGCCGCAGCCGTACGTCCCTCCGACTGCGCCACCGGCCGCACCAACGCCACGGTATTCTCCCCACGATCGAGATCCGCCTTCTCCGCATGAATCACCATCGGTGCCTTCCGCACCACTCCGGTCATCACCACATCCGCCAGCAGATGCAGCCGGCCATCATCCGAATCGAACTCCGCCCCCTTCGAGGTGCACTCGATCCCCTCATACCGAAACTCCACTGGCTGGCTCGTCGTCGACACAGCCAGGTCGCTCACATACACCAGCCCACTCGTCTTGATATGGATGACACGCTTCCCTTCCGGCTCGTCCTCCGAATGTCCCACCCCACCATTGGCCACTCCGCCCGGAACCTGCAGATCCATGTGGACCTCGCCCGCCGCGGTCGCAACCTTGGTCTTCTGGTTATATTCCACGACCGCGCTCTCAATATGGTCTTCATCGGACGACGTCTTGCTATAGAGCGTCACCCGCACATCATGCAGCGTCAGCGTCCCATCGCCATGGTCAACTGCCTTTGCCGCATGCAGCGTAAACACCGTCCGCCCTTGCATCGACTGCGAGTACGTAAACCCGTCCGTCTCATGCGAGATATGAATGCCCGATCGCTTCACAAGGTCCCGCCACACCTTGCGCGCCTTATAGCGTCCATAGCTCAGAAATCCAGCCAGCACGATCAGCAGTAGCACCGCCGCGCCGGCCAATCCCCATCGAAGTCTCTCAACCGACGCTTTCATTGCACCTGATCCATCATCTCATCCCCGTGAAAATCGACCCCACCCTAACGACACACACCGCCGCATCGCCTAAGATGAACTTATGTCCGATCAGCTCTACCTGAGTCTCTGGTTCCCGAACTTCCGCCTTGAATCCCTCCCATCTGCTCTCATCGGCGTCATGCGCCAGTTCGCGGTCATCGCCAAAGACGGCAAACCCGGCAGCGAGTTCGGCCGCGTAGCCGCTGCAACGACCTATCCTATCGATTGGACGGAGTCGCCCACCTATCAGCGCATCTACGTCCTCGACGACCGCGCCGAAAAAACCGCCGACACCGAAGGTTCCATCATCGAAAGTGCCGTCGCCGAGGCCACCGAGCAGCTCCACGACGACACCGCCTACGAATTCGAGATGCACTGGATGCTCTGGCTCCCCGACTCCGCCGGCGCCCTCGACTCCGCCGGCGCCCTCGACACCGCCTGGCGCCTCGAGCCCGCCAAGGTCCGCATCACCGGCTTCGGCCCCGAGTTCGACGAAGCCAGCTACGACCAGAACGGCCACATCCGCATCGACTTCGGCCTCGACACCCCCTGGGTCCTCGAAGACGAAGACCTCGACAAAGATGCCACAGAAAAGATCAAGCAGAACGTAGAAAAACTCCTGGCCTTCACCCTTCTAGTCGAAAAGAACTGCGGCATCTCCAGCCGCCTTCTCTGGACCGAAAGCGGCGAGCCACTAGCCGAAAAACTAATCGCCCGCCTCCAACGCCTGAACTAACCACTCCTCACCCACCCCAACCCTTGTCATTTCGACCGGAGCGGAGCGCAGTGGAGAAACCCCCGTATTTGTAGTTGCACGATCTACCCCGCGATCACCAGCTTCGAAAAATCCGCAATCTGCGAGAAGCGGAACAACACAAACGCCAGCAGTTGCAAACGGCGGTGCCGCACCTCCGGGTCGGGGTCCATCACCATCACGCTCTCGAAGAACCCGTCGATCTCCGGCTGTAGCGTGCTCATCTTTTCGAGCGCCTCCAGCAGCTCGTGGCGGAAGTAATGCTGTTCGACCTCCCGGCCCAACTCAAACGCCTTCACCGCAAAGATGGCTTCCGCATCCGTGCGCTTCTTGTAATACATCATGTCAATATACCGGTCATCGAGCGGGAACTTCGCCTGCTCCAGGATGTTCTTCATCCGTTTGAACGACGACACAATCGCCTGAAACTCCTTGCGTCCGCGCACCGCCATGATCGCCTCTGCACGAACCAGCACATGCAGAATGTCGTTGCCCTGCCACGGCCTGATCTCCACCCCAACCGCGTCGACAACGTCATAGGGAATCCCGCGCACTTCGCGCAGATAAAACACAATGCGCTCGCGGAAGAAGTCCCGCATCTTCGCCGCGACTTCTGAGTTATCCGTGCTCTTGTTGATGATCCAGTCCAGCGCCAGCGGCATCTCTTTCTCAGCGAGGATCTTCACGATCCCATTCGCCGCGCGTCGCAGCGCGAACGGGTCCTTCGACCCCGTCGGCTCAAACCCCAGCCCAAACATTCCAGCAATAGTGTCCGCACGATCTGCAATGCCCAACAGCGCGCCAGTCATAGAACGCGGCAGATCATCATCCGCACCCGCGGGTTTGTACTGGTCATAGATGGCCTCGGCCACAACCACCGGAAGCCCCTGCGCGCGCGCATACAGCCCACCCACAACACCCTGCAGCTCGGTGAACTCCTTCACCAGCTCCGTCGTGAGATCGGCCTTGGCCAGCAACACAGCCTCGCCTAACTCGCCTTCTTTCACCTCATCGGCAAACGACGGAAACCACGAGAGCTGCTTGACCAGCTTCAGCACGCGCTCGGTCTTGTCCTTATAGCTGCCCAGATCCTTCTGGAACGTGACATTCTCCAGCAGCTTCACGCGCTCGCGCAGCGGTATCCGCTGGTCGAACTCCCAGAAGAACCGCGCATCATTGAACCGCGCCCGCAGTACCCGCTCATTACCCTGGCGAATGATCGCTGCGTTCTGGGCTTCGAGCGCGATGTTCACCACCGCAAGGAAATGCGGCGCCAGCTTGCCGCCTGCATCCTCCACGGCGAAGTACTTCTGGTGATCGCGCATCACCGTCACCAGCACCTCTTGCGGCAGATCCAGGTACGTGCGCTCGAACCCGCCGAGCAACACCTCCGGCCATTCCGTCAGATGCGTCACCTGGTCGACCAGCTCCTCATCCTCACGCCACCATGCGCCTGCAACGCTACGCGTCGCTCCATCCAGCGCCTTGCGAATCTTGTGCCGCCGCGTCTCCACATCAACGAGCACAAACGCGCGCTCCAACTGCTCCGCATACTTCGCCGGAGCCTCAATCGCAATCTCCTGCGGCCCCGCCAGCACACGGTGCCCATACGTCACGCGCCCGGCTGTCCGTCCGCCAAACTCCACCGGCACCACCGCGTCGCCCAGCAGACACGCCATCCATAGCACCGGACGCACAAACCGTTCCGGTTTCCCAGCGCGCCAGTACATATTCTTCGCCCAGTAAATCGCCGCGAGCTCCTTCGGCATCTCCGCCGCAATCACCTCAGCGGCAGTGCGACCCTTCTGCACCACAGTGGCCGAAAGATACTCACCCTTCGGCGTCTCAACACGCTTCAGCTCGCTAACCGCAACACCGTTCTTACGCGCAAACGCCTCAGCCGCCGGAGTCGCCACACCATCCTTGAACGCAATCTTCACCGCTGGCCCCGGAACCTCCTCGGTCAGCGTCACCTGCTTGTCCAGCACGTCCTTCACCCACACCGCCAGCCGTCGCGGCGTGGAGTACGACTTCGCAAACCCACCCGTAGGATCAAGCAGCGCAACGCCCTTGGGAACCAGCCGTGCCCGCTCCAGCATCGCGACCGTGCGGCGGAGCAACTCCGCCTCCGCCCCCGGAATCATCCGCGCCGGAACCTCTTCCAATCCGATCTCAAACAGAAACTCTGCCACCTTACGCACCCCCCGCTTTCAGCTCTTCCTGCCGCGCAAACAGCTTCGCCACACCGACAATCAGTGTGCGAATGCGCGCCATCACGCCCACGCGCTCCGTCACGCTGATCG
>Ga0302305_1000905_pt1 | contig 17368 bp, 10 predicted proteins | sample III_Palsa_E2_3_FD_198764 | JGI IMG/M metagenome (GOLD analysis project Ga0302305, IMG submission 198764) | Peat permafrost microbial communities from Stordalen Mire near Abisko, Sweden - III_Palsa_E2_3 | ecosystem: Environmental > Terrestrial > Soil > Palsa > Peat permafrost | place: Sweden... | reverse complement strand
GTATCCACTACAAGGCTGTATAGGGTCCTTCGGGTATCTCACCGGGAGGTAAAGAGGAATTTCACCCAAAACACGCATTTTTCATGACAGGTAAACCTAGGTAAAGAACCAGTTGTCAATCCTCACCAACATGGCCTATGCTGAGCAGCGACCGTTGAGGATTATGCCAGATGCATTCTGTGGCCGAAGAGAACACTCTGTGGACCCCACATAACGATGAAGAGAAGGAGATGGTCCGGGAGCAGATGAACCGTCTGCTGGAAACCAGCCATTTTAAGAACAGCCGTCGTTATCCGGCTCTCTTCCGGTTCATCGTCGAAGAAACCCTCGAAGGCCGTGGCGAGTTCCTCAAAGAGCGGCTACTGGGCGTTCGCGTCTTTGAGCGTCCAGCCGACTACGACACCGCCGCCGACCCAATCGTCCGCGTCACCATCGCAGAAATCCGCAAACGCATCGCGCAGTATTACCACGAAGAAGCCCACGAGACTGAAATGCGGATCGAGCTGCTCCCGGGCCGCTACGAACCTGAGTTTCGCCCCCGTAAAGAACTCATCCCGGAACGTCCTCCAGTATCCGCAGCCACACTACTTCAGGAACCAGCGTTATCTCCGCCCGGGGACACGGCTTCCCTATCAGCCACCCCAGCAGCCAGAAAGCCACGCAGGTGGATCAAGATTGTTCTCGGCACAGTTGCCGCCGCTTTGCTGATTGCAGCCACGGCAGCATTTTCCTGGCGCTGGATGCATCCCTCAGCCATTGAGGAGTTCTGGCAACCCATTCTGGCAACCCACCAAACCATCATCTTCTGCCTACCAAACGGAGCCGGGAGAACTACAGGATTAGCCAATTCCCCACAGAACTCGACCATCAGGAGCGGTGCGGAACTGGCCAGCAACAGCAAGGATATTGCCAAACCCACCTTCCTCGAGCATGAGTCCCTGGGCGAAAACGTAGTTTTTTCTGACGCCCTCGCGACCATCCGCATCTCGAACTTCATAGCCGCACAAAACCGCAAATCGCGCTTCCGTCTCAACGTTGCGACCAGCCTTGACGACCTGCGCCAAGGCCCGGCAGTTCTCATCGGCGGCTTGGATAATCAGTGGACGATGCGAGCCATCGCTCCTCTACGCTTCCATTTCGCAGGCAGCGATGAAGAATCCTACTGGGTCACAGACGATAAAAACCCACAGAAGAAGGATTGGGCACTCGATCTCAAGATTCAATACACCGTCGTCAATCGTGACTACGCCATCATCGCGCGTGTCCACGACGAAGCAACTGGCGAACTCGAAGTTGTCGTCGCTGGAATCGGCATGAGCGGTACAGCCGCAGCCGGAGAATTCCTCGTCGACCCACAGCAATTGGAAGAGCTCCGCCGCAGGGTTGGCCCCGGCTTCCGCGACCGCGACTTTGAAGCGGTCTTGAGCACGGACGTCGTCAATGGCATAGCAGGGTCGCCGCGAATTCTCACCGTAGCCGTCTGGTAACAAACAGCCCACTCACCTCAAATCGATTTGCATTTCAATGGCATACCGAACGAGCTGGGATCGACTCCTCACGCCTGTCTTCTCAAAAAGCTTCTGCAACACTGCCTTCACTGAGCTTTCTGTCAGATCCAAACGAGCACCTATCTCTTTATTGCCCAACCCCTCTAAAATCCCACGCAAAACCAGAGACTCCCGCTGAGTCAACTGGCTCGCACCATGCGAGCGCCTACTTGAAAGCGGCGGATCTTCCGACAGCATCGCCATCATCGCCCCTGAAGAGATCGACTGCTCTCCCGCCGCCGTTCTCTCAATCGCCCGAATAAGCTCTGAGGTTGGCTCCGTCTTCAGAAACACTCCCGCTTTCAGGTCTTTCACAGCCTTATGTAGATCGGCAATTTCCATCCCTGCCGTTACGATCACAGCTCGCGCATCCGGCCGCTGCACTCGGATCGTTCGCAATAAATCGAGTCCGTTCTTCGCCGCCAGGCCGAACCCCGCCAGTTCGTAATCAATCAGCGCCACATCGAACGAAAGCCCATTTGCAATCGCCGCCATGGCCTCCTCGCCTGAAGCAAAGTCGCCACACACCCGGAACCCCGCTTCCCCATCGATCAGCCTTCGCAGGCTCTCGCGAAAAAGGGTGTGATCGTCAACCAGCAATATCTCGATCGCAGTAACGGCCTTCGACTTCACTCCTCCACCTCCGCGGCAACCAGTTCGATCTGAAACGTTGCACCCGCAAGACCAGGCTGATGTCGTAAGTCTCCATAAAAGCTACGCATCATCGCCCGCGAAAGATAGAGCCCTAATCCCGACGCACCATGATGTGCCGCAAAGGGGCGAAACAGTTCGTCCGGGTGACTTACACCGGGACCATTATCAGAAACAGTAATCTGCACCAGTCCCCCTGTACTCGAAGCCTTCACACACAGCCGAGCACCGCTCATAGAACCAAACGCTTTTTCAGCATTGCGCATCAGGTTCAGGAACACCTGTAGCAGACTCGGCTGGTCCGCCCACACATCCGGCAACCCGGGGTCGATCTGCCAGTCAAGCGCAATCCCAGCCTCCGACAACGAAGCCTGAATAATAATGTAGAGATCCCGCAGAAAGCTTTCCAGCTTCAACCGCGCCGCCTGGCGCTTTACCAGCGAAAGCTCAACCGAAGCCATGCGCTCCAGAGCATCAACCAGTTGCCGTAAGGCGTCGAACTCCATCAACTGCTTGTCGCCCGGGACACTTAACAGCAAATTCTGCTGCACTACAGAGATCGCCGCACAGATGTTTCGAATCTCATGCGACAGCGCCCCTACAGCCAGTCTCGATCCCACCATCACCTGTTCCAGATTGGCGTTCTCCCGGTCCCTCATCTCAAAAGAGGAATCGACAATCATCGCCGTCAAGCGCCCACCACTCGACGTCATATAGGTAGAAAACCAAACATCCGCTAGAAAAGGTTCTCCACTCGCCCGGAAGCCCTGGCACTGCATCATCGTCCTCAGATGTTCCCATCCTTGCTTGCGAATAGGAACCTGCGCCAGCGAAGGAAGGAAAACCCTAAGCGTCGCACCTTTCAAAGCCTGAGTCCCGTGTTCTTTCTCCCCGGAATAAAGAGTCTCGGCTGCCTCATTCGCTTGCAGTACAGCCCCAAACTCATCCGCCGAGATAATAGCAATGGACGAGTTTGCAAACAGCAACCGCAACTGCTCTTCCACTCCGCGACGCGTCTCCATCTCAGCTTGCATCGCGTGGATATGGGCCTCTTCCTGCCTGCGACGCGACAGGACCTCGGAAACATACAGCCCGGCTCCGGTATACGCGCAGAAGTACAAGACATCGCGCGCGATTCCTTCCGAGACCGTCCACGGAAAAGCATCGGAGAGCTCCGCAACCAGGGTGCAGATGACCCCCAGCGTAGGAATCTGCCAGCGTCGCAACACCGTGCTCATCACACAGATAGGCAAGAGATAGAGCAGGGCCAGCGGAATGCCATCGTGCAGCTCTCGATCCGCAAAGGCGATAAGCGCAATTCCGCACAGACCACCAATCAATCGAAAGCTACGGCTTCTAAAAAAGGAATAAATTAGCATCGCAATACTTGGCCACGATTCAGTATCCACCACGACATAGAACACCGTGGCGCACTCTATCAAACGATACTGTCCGCTATCCAAAGATACGCGGTGTCTTTATGAATCCTTTACATGTTCTGGATTACGCTTTAATTTCGGCGTGTGATAGCCCGGAGATTCTTTTGATAGAGAGTGGACCACTGACGAGGAACATGAAGACTGAATTGCTGCAACGTCAACAAGGACATTTTCGTTCGCCGGGTGCCAGGGTCTCCTTGTCGCTCATCGCTGGACTTCTCGCGCTCTCCTGCGGTCTCGCGGGCTGCAAGCACGACGACAATAGTCCCGCCAAAGAGGCTCCTCCCTCGCAACCGCAGGTGGTCGAGAGTGGTGCAGAAGACACCGTACAGGTCAAAGCTCCTGAGCGCTTCCCTCTGACACACGCCGCAACGCAGCAGGTCGTCAGCACGCTCGACGTTACCGGCTCCGTCAGCCCTGACGTCTCTCGCGAACTCCCGGTGCTATCTCTCGCCAACGGCCGTGTCGTTGCTCTGCACGTCGGCCTCGGCGATACCGTCCACAAGGGCCAGCTCGTCATGGAGGTTCAAAGCCCCGACGTCACAACAGCCTTTGACGGCTACTTGAAAGCCGTCAATGACGAACACCTCACGCAGGTGACCTTGCAGCGCGACAAGCTCCTCTTCGACAAAGGAGCCATTCCCGAAAGCCAGCTGCAAGCCGCGCAGAACGCAGAAGACGACGCACGCGCCGACCTCACGGCAGCCGAACAACAACTAAAAATCCTCGGCGTCGATAAAAATCACCCCAGCGACACCGTCAAGATCTATGCCCCTGCAACTGGCGTCGTCATCTCTCAAAACGTCACCGCCGCCGGCGCAGCTGGCGTCACCTTCGCCGGTGCAGCCGGTTCCCTCACCATCGCCGACCTATCCCACGTCTGGGTCGTCTGCGATGTCTATGAGAACGATCTCGCCTCCGTGCATCTCGGCCAGCACGCTGACATCCACCTGAACGCATTCCCCGGCAAGACCTTCTCAGGAACCATCAGCGATATCGGCTCCGTACTCGACCCCAGCATTCGTACCGCGAAGGTCAGAATCCAGGTTCCCAACCCAGGCAATCTTCTGCGTATCGGCATGTTCGCAACCGCAACATTCGCTGCAATGCATGCTGAAACAGCTACTGTAGTTCCCTCCACGTCCATCCTCCGCCTCCACGATCGTGCCTACGTGTTTGCTCCTACAAATACGCCAGGCAACTTCCGCCGCATACTCATCAAGGCCGGCAGAAATCTCGATGGAAACATGGTCGAAGTTCTGTCGGGAATCGCTCCCGACCAGCAGCTGGTCATGAACGCTCTCGACCTGCAGAACACGGCGGATCAGGAATGATTCGTAAGCTTGTAGACTTCGCACTCGACAACCGTTTCATCGTCCTCATCATCGCAATCCTTCTGTTCGGATGGGGAGCCATAAGCTTCCACAATCTACCCGTCGAAGCTTATCCCGACGTCGCCAACAACTACGTCAACGTCATCACCCAATGGCCCGGCCGCCCCGCTGAAGAAGTCGAGCAGCAGGTCACCGTCCCGCTTGAAATCGGCATGGCGGGCATCCCCCACATGACGCACCTGCGCTCAACAACCCTCGCCGGGCTCTCCAGCGTCACCATGATCTTCGACGACGAAAGCGAAAACGACTGGAACCGCGAAAAAGTCCTCGAACGCCTTTCGCAGGTCACACTACCCACCGGCCTACAGCCACAGATCGGCACCGACTGGAGTCCCGTCGGCCAGATCTACTGGTACAGCCTCAAGAGCAGCAATCCTGCCATCGACACGATGCAGCTCAAGAGCATCGAAGACTGGCAGCTCGAAAAAGCATTCCGCAGCGTTCCTGGCGTCGTAGACGTCTCCAGCTTTGGCGGTCTCACCCGCGAGTACCAGGTCGTCGTCGATCCTGAAAAGCTCATCAGCTACGGCCTCACGCTGCAGCAGGTCCAGCAACAAATCGCCAACAACAACGTCAGTGCCGGCGGCAGCTTCATCGAGCAGGGCCAGCAGCAGATCAACGTCCAGGAAGTCGGTCTCTTCACCAACGTCCACGACATCGAGCAGACCGTCCTCAAGTCCTCGAACGGCGCAGCCTTGCGCGTTAGCGACGTAGCAACCGTCGTGCAGGGCCCAAAGATTCGCCTCGGCCAGATCGGCAAAACCTATCGCAGTGAAGACGGGAAACTCATCGACGACAACGACGTTGTCGAAGGCGTAGTCCTCCTGCAAAAAGGTGCCAACTCAGACGAAGTGCTCGCCGGCATCCACGCCAAGGTCAACGATCTCAACGAACACATCCTCCCCAAGGGAGTGAAGGTCGTTCCCTTCCTCGACCGCAGTGATCTCCTCCGCTTCACCACCCACACCGTCCTTGACAACCTCACCAAGGGCATCGTGCTGGTCGCGATCATTCTCTTCTTATTCCTCGGAAACCTCCGCGGCGCACTCATCGTCGCCATCACCATCCCCTTCGCTCTACTTTTCGCGTCCATCTGCCTCGACCTTCGCCACATCCCCGCCAACCTGCTCTCACTCGGCGCGTTGGACTTCGGTATGGTCGTCGACGGTGCCGTCGTGATGGTCGAAAACATCGTCCGCCATCTCAGCCACAAACGGCAGACCGACAAAACTCCGATGCAGCAGATTCGCGAAGCCGCGCATGAAGTCCAGCGCCCGGTCTTCTACGCAATCGCCATCATCATCACAACCTATCTGCCCATTTTCACCTTGCAATCGGTCGAAGGCCGTCTCTTCAAGCCGATGGCTTGGACAGTCGCCTTCGCACTCCTTGGAGCCCTCATCTTCTCCATGATCCTGGCGCCAGTACTCGCCAGCTTCCTCTTCCCCAAGGGCACCAGCGAGTGGGAAAACCCCGTCATGCACTGGCTCACCAATCGCTATCGTAAAGATGCGACCTGGGCCATGGATCACAAGATCGTTCCACTCAGCGTAGCCGCCGCCATGCTCGCTCTCGGCGCATTCCTCGCCTTCAGCGGAGCCATCGGTTCCGAGTTCCTTCCTCATCTTGACGAAGGCGCCATCTGGGTTCGCGGCTCGCTCGCTCCCAGCACCGGCCCCACCGAAAGCCGTCAGGTCGCGGACCACGCGCGCATCGTGCTCTCTAGTTTTCCTGAAGTCACGCAAGTCGTCAGCCAGATCGGTCGCCCCGACGACGGCACCGACACCACCGGCTTCTTCAACACCGAATACTTCGTAGATCTCAAGCCCAAAGATAAGTGGCGTCCCATCTTCCGCGAAAACAAGGAAGAGCTTATCGCCGCCATGAACCGCGAACTCGAGAAAACCCCCGGCGTCGTCTGGAACTTCTCGCAGCCTATCTCCGACAACGTCGAAGAAGCAGTCAGCGGCGTTAAAGGCGAACTCGCCGTCAAGCTCTACGGCAGCGATCTAAAAACCCTCGAACAGAAGGGTGATCAAATCGTCTCCGTCATGAGCCACATCAAAGGCGTCGCCGATCTCGGTCTCTTCCGCGTCATCGGCCAACCCAACCTCAACTACGTCGTCGATCGCGCCGCCGCCGCTCGCTTCGGCATCAATGTAGCCGATATCCAGGCAGCCATAGAAGGTGCAGTCGGGGGCACAGTCGGCGGTGCCGCTGTCACTCAGGTACTCGACGGAGAAGCTCGTTACGACGTCATGGTGCGCTACGACCCCAAGTACCGCACAACACCAGAGCAAATCTCCAACATCCGTCTTCTCTCACCCTCCGGCGAGCGAGTCTCCATCGGCCAACTCACCCACGTTGAAGTCAACGACGGTGCCGAAGAAATCTATCGCGAAGGCAGCAGCCGTTACGTCGCCATCAAGTACAGCGTGCGTGATCGCGACCTCGGCAGCACCGTGCAGGAAGCCATCGAAAAGGTCAACAAGCAGGTCTCGCTACCCCAGGGCTATCACCTCGATTGGGCCGGAGAGTACGAAAGCCAGAAGCGCAGCTCACACCGCCTCATGCTCGTACTTCCCATCACCATCCTGCTCATCTTCATGATCCTCTACGGCATGTTCGGCTCCTTCAAGTGGGCCACCCTCATCATCGCTAACGTCGCCATCGCTCCGGTCGGCGGCCTCGTCGCACTCTTCATCACAGGAACCCACTTCAGCGTCTCGTCCGGAGTCGGCTTCCTCGCGCTCTTCGGCGTCTCCGTACAAACCGGCATCATCATGCTTGAATACATCAACCAGATGCGCGTCAACGGCCATCCCGTCAAAGAAGCCGCTGTCGAAGGCGCCGTCCTTCGTCTCCGTCCCATCATGATGACCATGCTCGTCGCCACGCTCGGTCTCTTGCCCGCGGCGCTCTCGCACGGCATCGGTTCAGACTCGCAACGTCCCTTCGCCATCGTCATCGTCGGCGGCCTCGTCGGCGCTCTTATGATGAGCGTCTTCCTACTCCCCACCCTTTACGTCTGGGTCGCTCGCGCTACCGATGTACTGCCGCGCCCCGACACCGAATTCGAGAATTGAGGACATCGGCCATGCATCTGCCAAACTCGATTTTCCCATCGCGCCTCCCGTTTACCCGGCGCAAATCGAACACCGCGCTCTTCGCGCTCGCTGGCCTGCTCTCCCTGCAGCTCACCCAATCGCCTGCCCTGCTCGCACAAAGCGGCGGAGTCAACTCTGCCAGCACAGCCTCAGGCCAGACCGCTGCACAGGCCTACGCAGCCGGCACCACCCCAGGTCCCGATCCACGCAAGCCGCCCACCTCACGCCCCGGCGCGTACACGCTCGCGCAGATCCTCGACATGGCCCGCGCCAAAAACCCAACCCTCCTCGCCGCCGAGCAGAACCTCCGCTCCGTCCGCGCGCAGGAGATTCAGGCAGGCGTCCGCGCCAACCCCTACCTCACCGTCAACGGCACCGACGTCACCGAAAGCGCAAACGCCGTCACGCCGTATAACTACACCGTGCAGATGTCTCGCCTCTTCGAGCGCGGTGAGAAACGTCGCTGGCGCCTTGACGACGCCCGCGCCACCACCTCGCAAACCCAGGCCCAGCTCGAAGACACCATCCGCCAGACGACTCTCGCCGTCAAGCAGGCCTTCACCCACATGCTGATAGCCAAAGAAGCCCTCGAGCTCTCTACCGCAAGCCTCAAAGACTTCCGCCACGAAGTCGAGATCAGCAATGATCGCTACAAAGCCGGCGACCTCGGCAAGCTCGACTACGAACGCCTCGACCTCCAACTAGGCAGCTTTGAAAGCGACGAGTCCAACGACATCGTCACCCTCCGCCAGTCCAGCGATCAGCTCCAAACCCTCATCGGCGTCGACACCCCAAGCCCCAACTTCGACATCGCCGGCGACGTCGTCCCGCCCAACATCACCGAAACCCAGGATGCCCTCATCCAGGCCGGCCTAGCCAACCGCCCCGACTACGCAGCCGCACGCTTCGGCGTAGCCGCAGCCGAGGCCAACGCCCGCCTCGCCATCGCCAACGGCACCACCGACCCCACCCTCGAAGGCGAGTTCGACCGGAGCGGCACCGAAAACTCCGCCGGCTTCTCCGTCAATATCCCCCTGCGCATCTTCGACCGCAATCAGGGCAACAAGGAAACCGCTCGCTACCAGGCCAACTCCTCGCGCTTCACCGCAACCGCCGCAAAAAATCAGGTAGTCTCCGACATCGATCAGGCATGGATCAGCTACATCCAGTCTAAGCGCCTCTCCGACCGTTTCGGCGAGCACTACCTCGACGAATCCCGCGACGTCCTCAATATCGCGCAGTTCGCCTTCGAGCACGGAGGCCTGGCCCTCATCGATTATCTTGACGCCCTCCGCGACGCCCGCTCCTCCACCAACGACGCCCTGAACGCCTACCAGCAGACATGGCTAGCCATCCATCAGATGAGCGCCGCCAGCGCCCTCGAACTTACTCCATAGCAAAAGAAGGTGATGCCGCGACGCCAAGCTGCGGCACCACTTCTCTCTTTCCGACACAAGCCTGCCACACACCCGCCAGCGACTCCTCTAAGATTGTGAGGAACGTTCTGTATCCGCGAACGTCTTCGCCAGGAGAACTCGACTTGCTGCTCTGGACTTCATTTCTGCTCGCCTTCAGCACACTCCTCCCGCTGATCAATCCGCTCGGCTCGTCGCTCATCTTCCTTGGCTTGGTCGGCGAAGCACCCGCAGAAGTCTTTCGCCGCCTCGCGCTCCGCATCGCCATCAACAACATCATCTTTCTCTTGATTGTTGAGGTTCTCGGTTCCGCCATCCTGCGATTCTTCGGCATCTCTCTGCCAATCGTTCAGGTCTCAGGCGGACTTGTCATCGCAGCCATAGGCTGGTCCATGCTCAACCAAAGAAACGCGCAAGCCAGCGCCCAGCTAAAGCAGGACGAAGCACAGGCCTTCTCCGATGCAGCGACACGAGGCCTTGAGCAAAAGGCGTTTTACCCTTTCACGTTCCCGATCACCTCCGGTCCGGGAACGATCGTAGTCACACTCACTCTCAGCGCTCATGAAGCGCGAACGGCAATAACAGCAAACGTCCTGAGCCACCTCGGATTGTTTCTAGCCATCGTGCTTCTAAGCGTCCTCGTCTACCTCTGCTACGCCTACGCTCCCAAGCTCGCGAGGTCTGTCTCCCAGTCCACTATCCACGGCATCCAGCAGGTCATGGCGTTTATCGTGCTCAGCATCGGCGTTCAGATCGCATGGAACGGAGCCAGCGAACTTCTCTCGCAACTCCCTCGCCTGTAGATAGACAGACACACCTGCGACAACCTGATCCACCCGCACGAACATCCCTAAGCCGCGCTCCGTATCGGGTCGTGGCTTCGCTATTTCTACGGGCCGCGCAGGTCCGTAAACCCCGACACCATTGCAAACATCCCCGCAGCCCACAGCGCGTAGTGAAAGTCACGCGATAAGGCTCATCTTGCGCGCGCACCGATTAGTTCAATACTTCCATCGATAAATCACTCTTTTTGATGAAAATAATCACAAATAATGATTGATTGATACAAATTCGACCATTATTATGATTTCAAGCACACAGTAACAAATAAATAGGTCTATCGGAACTACGAAAGGCATGATACGGGTTGGCTGGCGACACCCTCGCAGGTTCCACACCGCGCCTCTCGAATGCTCAGTACAGCCGAAGTCGGATGTGCCACTCTTTCCATCCGTTTTGAGGCATTTTATGCAGTCCAGGCTCTATCAACTAGCAATGTCAGGAAGGCACACAATGGATCAGCGAAGCGGTGACCATCAGGCGGCAACAGCGATCAGGCGTTTTTTCTTAGCCACAGCATCCGGCGGAGTACTTCTAGCAGCCACAGTTGCCGCTTCGGCACAGAACGCCCCGACAATCAACGTCTACGCCGGGCAGTTCGGATTTACGCCAAACTCGACGGCAACCTCCAACACCTGCTCCACGCCAATCACCCTGCGCGGTTCAGCTGCCGTCACGGCACAGTTGGGCGCGAATACCGGGGACGGCTGTGCCATCGCTAAGATCCTTCTCTCAAAACCCGTGTCAACTCAGTTCGACACCTTCGGCCAATTCTATATAGCTGATCAGGGCAACTACACATCCAACACGAGTCCCACCGTAACTTCCTGCGTCAGTTCCGGCGGTGATGCAGCAACCTACACCACACCAACCACTGCCTGCCCAACTGCTGTCAAACCGGGGCCAGGCTATATCGGTGAAGTGCGTGTTCTATACAACGGCACCAACACTGCGCTTGGCCCAGCATTGGTGGCCAGTGTCAACGCAAGCGGCGTACTTAGCAGCCCCACAGCGGGCAACGTCTACAACATCATCGGCGGCGGCCCCAATACTGTAGCCAGTGGCGGCGGACAGGCCTATGGCATCACAATGACACCCTCCGCGATGGCTGTCGACGCATCCGGCAATGTATTTACTCAGAACTCCGGGTATCTGCGTCTCACGTTTGTAACCGGGACACAGACCACCTCCTATATGGAAGCCGACGGAGGCGTTACCTCCAACAGTCCAACAGCCGGCGCAGCTCCCCTCAAAGGAGATCAGTACGTCATCAACAACTCCACAACAACCGGTTACTCCGGCGACGGCGGCTTCGCTTATGTAGCCAAGATGAACGGCGCAAAAGGCATGGCTCTGGACGCCAGCGGCAATCTCTACGTCGCCGACTCAGGCAACAACGTCATCCGTGAAATCAACATCTCCGGAGCAACTACAGACGCAGCAGGCAATGCGACCCAGCTCGGCTACATCACCACAGTAGTCGGCGGAGCTGGCGCTGGATGCATCGCGGGCACCAAGGCAAGCTGCACCTCAGAAGAAGCAGGCGACGGTGGCGCCGCACGTTCGGCCAACCTCAGCGGCCCATTCGATCTCACCTTCGACTCCAACGGCAACCTCTATATTGCAGACTACGGAACGGCTACCGGACGAGTCCGCGTCGTCTACCTCGGAACCCAACCACCACCGGGCTACTACGCAACCGTTTCAAGCGGCTGCAACAGCACAGCCAGCACAGCGACCACCGGCATTCTCGCAACCTGCGGCGACATCTATACCTATGCAGGCGGTGGCACCAGCAGCTCAGGTTCGGCCACTTCCGTAAAACTCCTCTCGGCCAGCGGTCTCGGCTTCGATTCCAACGGCAACCTCTTCATCGGCGATACTGCAGCAAGCGAAATCTGGGAAGTAAAAGCGAGCACGCAAACCGCAGCAGTGGTAGCTGGCGGCGGCTCCTCTTCCACAGCGACATCCTGCTCTGGCTCTGTCGATAGCATCGGTGACGGCTGCGTCGGAACATCAGCCACCATTGGAGCAAGCACCTCCTCCGCTCCCATCGGCCACATCTCCGGCGACAGCTCTGGCAACGTCTACTTCGCCGATCCCGTCAACAACCTCATCCGCGAAATCAAACCCTTCATTCAGGGCACTGGAAGCAACGTCATCACCTTCACTGCTCCCACAACCCCAATCACCTACGGAGCAAGCTCGATTACCCTTGGTGCCACCGCCAGCTCTGGCCTTGCAGTCAGCTACACCATCACCGGTCCTACCAGTTTGAGCGGCAGCACCCTGAGCTTCACAGGTGCCGGCACCGTAACCATCACAGCATCACAGGCGGGCAACACCACCTACGCAGCGGCAGCGCCGGTTCAACAATCCATCGTCGTCCAGCAAGCCAATCTGAATATCGGAGTAGTAGGAAGCCCGTCGCGCTACTACGGACAGCCCAACCCCACATTCACCTACACGCTAGGAACCTTCGTCAACGGAGACACCCAGGCCACCGCCACAACCGGCGCACCGACTCTCACCACAGCGGCCGTTCCTAAATCAGCTGCCGGTCCTTACACCATCACCGTCGGCATAAACACGCTCTCCGCAGCCAACTACACCTTCACTCCGGTAAACGGCTCGCTGACCGTAACAGGTGGTGCCGCACAAGCTATCCTCTTCGCTCCGCTCACCAACTTCACACACGGGACCAGTGTGCCTCTCATCGCAGTTGCTTCCAGCGGTCTACCGGTTGTCTTCACCGTGACCAGCGGCAACGCGAGCATCGCCAACGGTAGTTCGACCATGGCCGTTACCGGCACTGGCTCTGTCACCATCACGGCATCGCAACCGGGCAACGGGAACTTCACCGCTGCGACCTCAGTCTCACAAACCTTCACCGCGCAGTAAGCACTTCATAAGGGGAATCGACTATGCAAATCAAATCATCTGCGATCTTCCAATGCCCTGCTAAGCGCGCGGTCAAGCTCGCAAGCGTAGCGGCACTGGCCTCCTTTATGGTGAGTGGCTGCGGCACCGGGACATTACCATCCACAACAACCAGCGCTGCCATCACCGCCAATCAAACTCCCTACAAGGGAGTAGTCCACGGCGGCCAACAGCCCGTATCCGGAGCAACCATCCAGATCTACACTGTCGGCACAACAGGCATCGCATCAGCATCTACACCCTTGATCACCGGCACAACCGTGCTGAGCGATAGCGGTGGCGGCTTCACCATCCCCGCCGGCGCGTACTCCTGCACCTCCGCCACAGAGGTTTACATGACCGCCACAGGCGGAGATGCCGGCTCAGGCAACAATGCTGCTCTTTCTCTCATGACCGCACTCGGCCCTTGCGGTGCGCTAACCGCATCAACCTTCATCTCGGTAAACGAGCTGACCACCGTAGCTGCCGTCTATGCACTGTCTCCCTTCATGAGCAGCTACACAAACATCGGAGCAGGTTCCAGCTATGCAACAGGCATCGTCAATGCATTCGCGATGGCAAACCAGCTGGTGAGCTCCGCGAACGGCAACATTGCAGCGACACCCTCCGGACTAACCCTACCTGTCTCCCGTATCGACACCCTGGCTGACGTCCTCGCTGCATGCGTCAACACCTCAGGAGCCACATCAGCGGCCTGCGTCTCGCTCTTATCAGCAACAAGCGCAACAGACACCATCGGCGCTGGGTTGGCAATCGCAAAAAATCCCGGCAGCTCCACCCTCACAGGCCTGTGGTCACTCGCATCATCCTCGCCACCATTCAACCCCACACTCACCACGCAGCCCAACGACTTCACTTTGCAGATCAACTACACCGGGACGGAACTCCTTGGCTCCTACGGTATCGCGATCGACGCCAATGGCAACGCATGGATCACCAATGAAGCCGGCAGCTCCGTCGTCAAAGCAATCACGCCCACCGAAACGACTTCTTCTCCGTACAACGCAATCCCCTTCTCAACAGCCACCTATAGCGCTGGTGGAATCCTCGCACCCCGCGGCATCTCCATCGACCGTAGCGGCTTCGTCTGGATCGCAAACACCGGAGGAAATAACGTCGTAGAACTCAACTCACTTACCGGCTCTCCCGTTGCAGGCTCGCCCTTCAGTGGTGGTGGCATCTCCGCACCTATCTCTGTCGCGAACGATTCAGCAGGCAACGCCTGGGTCGCAAACTTCAGCGGCAACTCCATCACCGAACTAGGCGTCACGGGCACACCCAGCGGCGCCAGCCCCATCAACGGCTCAGGCTCTCTCAGCTTGCCAACCTCCATCGCCATCGACAAGTCCGGAAACGTCAACGTAGCGAACGCAGGAACTGGCCAGATCTGCATCTTCAATAACGCCGCCATACTCCAGAGCTGCCCAAGCGATGGCATTCTCGTTGGCGCTACCTCCATCGCCACCAGCAACACTGGAAACATAGCTCTTGCAGGATCAACAACAGGAGCTACTATAACCGGCGCTTTCACCCTCGTAACCAGTGGAAGCGTGAACACTGCAAGCCCGGTCACAGGCGGTGGTCTCACCTTACCCATCGCAGTAGCCTACGATGCCAACAACAACGCCTGGTTCGCAAACACAAGTTCCATCTCCGAGTTCTCAGGATCGAACGCCGTCACTCCGAGCACCGGGCTCGGCTCGCTAAACTCCCCCGTCGGCATCGCCATAGACGCCAGCGGCAATATCTGGACCGCCAACGCAGGCAACAACTCCATCTCTATCTTCGTAGGCCTCGGGGCTTCAACAACAACACCAGTCGCAGCCAACGTAGGGCCCTAAGCACTATCAAACATCACGCAACAAAATCGGGTGCATACGAAGATCAAACCTTCTTCGTATGCACCCGAAACGTATAGATGGGTACTTCTTCAGTCGTTACATGCGGCATATCAATAACAAGCTTTTCTTTATCCTGCCGCCACTTCAGTGCCACCTTCGAACCCAGCATCGCAATATCCTCAACGACAAGCCCCTGTTTCGCAAAGCTAGTCACCACGACCTGCGGATCATGCCAGCTTCTGGCAAACACATAAATAGCATCGCCCTTCGTAGTGAAGCGTATATCCGGCACAGTCGTATTTGGTGTTGCATCATTCGTGGCATCCTTCCCCACTATGCCCCCAGCTTTTGAATCTATCGTTGGCTGTGGCTTGGCAACACTGGCAGGCACACCCGCGCCTTCTCCATGAACCAACCATGCTTTTGTCCCATAGATTCCATCGCTGTTAACAGCCATCCACCTACCGATCGCCTCAAGATTCGCAATCGCCGGCGCAGTAAACGTACCCTGCGCTGTCGGGCCTGTATCCAGCAGCAGATTCCCTCCCGCACTCACCACCTCGATCAAGTCGCGCACCAATACTTCAGGTGTCTTGTAAGCATGATCGAACTTGTTATAGCCCCAGTTCTTGCTCATCGTGATGCACGACTCCCATGGCCCCAAAGGCGTCTTCGTATCTAGATGCTGTTCCGCAGTAATGAAGTCTCCCTGCTTGTTGCCGATACGATCATCCACAATGCACGCCGGCTGCAGTTCACGAATCATCGCCTTCAACTGAATACTTTCGTCCAGACTGATCAACTCCGGCGTGTCAAACCACATCACCCCAACCGGTCCATACTGCGTCAGCAGCTCTCGAACCTGCGGAATCACCTTGCGTTGAAAGTACTTCGAAAAGACCTTCGAGTCTTCGTCCGGATAGTCCCACGTATTGCTTCGTCCACCCTTCGTCGGCCAGTTCGTTGGCACATCAGGATCTTCCCAATCCCGCCCCAACGAATAGTAGAAGCAAAGCTTCATCCCATACTTCTTGCAAGCAGCAGCAAGCGGCCTCATCGGATCTTTCCCATAAGGAGACTGCTTCACAATGTTGTAAGAGCTGCTCGGCGAGTCATACATCGCGAATCCCTCGTGATGCTTCGCCGTAATCACGAGATACTTCATGCCTGCCTGTGTAGCCAGGGCGACCCATCGATCAGGATCATAGTCCTTCAGATTCAACCCCTTGGCAAACAGCGCATACTCCTTCAGGGGGATGCGCTCATACAACATGAAGTGCTCCGCACCTTTCGCCGGACGCCCTTGCCACTCCCCCGCCGCCACCGAGTAAAGCCCCCAGTGCAGAAAAAGTCCGAATCGAGCATCTTCCCACCACTGCATCCGCCCCTGCTCGTCGTCCGCAACTACACTGTCGAAGACTCCTTCCAAGAACAACGAAGGCTTTCGCATTAATGTTCCCGCTGCCGCCCCAAATCCCAACTCAATCGCGCTACGTCGTGTTATCAAGGTCGCTCCTGTCATCTTTTTACGATCCTGCGAGACAGTGTCATGAGCCTCACCCTTACCAGCCCGCTAACACCACCGATACAACAAACTATGAAAACATGTCCGCCCGGCTACATGGCCGGGCGTTCTCATGGAACTACATAGATATTTTGGAAACAGCAACCCGGCCCTAAGCCATTTCCTTTGCAAGCTTCGCATTATTGAGGCCGGAGATAGCTACTACACGGCTATCTCCGGCCTCAATAATTAATCCGCAGCTCCTACAATCATCGTGATCGGGATCGACTCGACAGACCCATTAGCGCTTGTGCCCGTCAAAGTAAACACCGTCGTACCAACGGGAGTTGTCAGCGTTGGATAGTTGTAGTAATTGCTACCGCTGCCGCAACCCGTAAGTCCAACACCGCTAGCAAAAGCCATGCCCACCACGAACATCATGAGCAGGAGTTTACGCTTCACCAACTCACGACGCTTTCGCCAGGCCACAAACATCATGGCTCCAAAGACCGTGAAGCCAGCCTCAGCAACGCCCGATAGACGCTGACCCAAATCCGGCGAGCTCAGCTTCGCCAGTGTTGGCGTGACGTTTGTGTAAACCTCAAGCGTAAGCTGCCCCACAGGGTCCGTCAGATTTCCACTAAAGGTTAGGTTCGTGTTCGCCGGAACCGGGCATGGCGTCCCAGCCGC
>Ga0302305_1000900_pt1 | contig 17442 bp, 20 predicted proteins | sample III_Palsa_E2_3_FD_198764 | JGI IMG/M metagenome (GOLD analysis project Ga0302305, IMG submission 198764) | Peat permafrost microbial communities from Stordalen Mire near Abisko, Sweden - III_Palsa_E2_3 | ecosystem: Environmental > Terrestrial > Soil > Palsa > Peat permafrost | place: Sweden... | reverse complement strand
GTGGGCTTGGTGCGCGGGCAACCAGACGGAGACTTTCCAGCTTGGTGATTTGCCGGCTGACCGTGGTGTGGTCGCGCCCGACGAGTTCGGCCAGCTCGACGATACCTATCGGACCGAGCCGGTCAATTCGTGCCAATAGCGGGAAAAGTGCACGGTCGAGATCGACGCCTGCCGCTTCAATAAGGGCGGCATCGGGCTGAGGGCGGTTGAGCACGCCAGTCAAGTCGAGCAGCGCGCCGCGCAATTCACGGATTTCTTTTTTCATCGCATCAACTCCGTGCGTATTGCACATACCTTATTTACGTGTATTGTACACATATATTCGGTCACCCGACCACGGGTAGACCACACGCTCAAACTTTCCTCGAAGGAGAACACTTATGAAAGCAGCACTCATCAAGGAACCCGGCACATCACCGGTGTATACCGACTTTCGCGAACCGGTCGCCACCGCCGGCCTGGTCCCGGTCAAGGTGGCGGCGTCATCGCTTAGCCATGTCACGAAAAGTCGTGCGGCAGGCGCCCATTACAGCGCATCCGGAAAATTTCCTCTCGTTCCCGGCGTGGATGGCACCGGTACGCTCGAGGACGGTACGCGCGTGTATTTCGTGCTGCCCGAAGCGCCGTTCGGCGGCATGGCCGAATATTGCCTGGTCAAGCAAAACCGCTGCATTCCACTACCTCCAGCACTGGACGACGTGACCGCGGCGGCGATTGCCATTCCGGGCATGTCGTCGTGGGCGGCGTTCGTTGAACGTGCAAAGCTGACGAAAGGAGAAACGGTACTGATCAATGGCGCCACGGGCACCTCCGGTTCGCTCGCCGTACAAATTGCCAAACATCTGGGCGCCGGCAAAGTGATCGCTACAGGGCGCAACGTGCAAGCGCTGCAATCCCTTCATGCACTCGGTGCCGACGTGACAATAAGTCTGGCGCAGGACAAGGATGCGCTCGAGGGCGAGTTTCAAAAACACTTCCGCGATGGTGTCGGCGTGGTGCTGGATTACCTCTGGGGACCCAGCGCAGAGCTGTTGCTGGCATCTGCAACCAAAGCCGCCGAGGATGCGGTACCGCTGCGCTTTGTGCAGATTGGCGCAATCAGCGCCCCTAAGATCACGCTGCCCAGCTCCGCGCTTCGGTCAACCGCGATAGAACTCATGGGCAGCGGCATCGGCAGCGTCCCCATGCCGCGCATTTTCGAAGCCATCACGCACCTGCTTGACGCCACCGTACCCCAAGGCTTTCGGATCGCCACACATGCGGTGCCTCTGTCGGCGGTGGAAAGCCATTGGACTAAGGCTGAAGGTCGAGCGCGCACGGTGTTCACGACAGAACATTTTTGAGATGCAAAAGCGCGGCCCGGTAAACCGTCGTCCGGACTATCCGTTATTTGTTCTTGTCCGCACAGGAAGCAACATGTATCGCTACACCGCATCGCATCTGCTCATGGCTCTGCTGGTGTTCGTTGCTGGCTGCTGGCCCTCTTTGACCAGAGCCGTCGATGTGAACCAGGCGGATGCAACGGATTATTCTCAAGCCGCCAACTGGGTGTGCCGCCCCGGCGCCGAAACCATCTGCGAACGAAACCTCGACGCACTGGTACTGAAGCCTGACGGCTCGAAAACAGTGCAGGCTTTTACTCCCGATGCGAACGCGCCGATCGACTGCTTCTATATTTATCCGACCGTATCGAGAGAGCAAAGTCCTTTCGCCGATCTCACCGACAGCCCGGAAATCCAACGAATCACCAATGCACAAGTAGGCCGACTGAGCTCGCACTGTCGGGTTTTTGCTCCCATCTATCGGCAAGCCACATTGGCTCATCTGCGAGAAGTCGTAGGTGGCAATGCACCCCTCTCATCCAACAATCCGATGCTCGATGTCCAGGCGGCATGGGCGTATTACCTCGCGCATGACAACCATGGCCGTGGCGTCGTACTGATCGGCCACAGCCAGGGCACGATACTGTTGCAGAAGCTCATTGCAGAAAGCATTGATGGTCAACCGGCACAACAGCTTCTGGTCGCGGCATTTCTCGCCGGGGACCCCTCTCTTGCAGTGCCTCCGGGGCAAGATGTGGGCGGCACATTTGCCCATATCCCTACGTGCACCTCGGCCGCTCAAGTGGGCTGCGTTTATGCGTGGGGCAGCTATCTGGCCGGCGACCATTCGGCGCCGCCCAATTTCGGACGCGTGCGCCGCGATGGCTTGGTCAGTGCCTGCGCTAATCCGGCGCTAGTCGATGGCGCAGCATCGCTCAAGTTCTATTACCCCAAACCGCAGGATGCGCCCACCAATGACCCACCCTGGGTAGAGGCAGTCGGGTTGCTCTCCGGACAATGCGAGGCATACGACGGTGCGAATATTTTCGTGGTATCGATCAAGCCCGGCAGCCTGCAGAGCTATTACACAACGCTGCTCACACATTCCGAGGCCCACGCGGGCTGGGGGCTGCATCCGCGCGATATCGCGTTGATCCAGGGCAACATGCTGGACGTATTGAGCGCGAAAATCGCTACCTGGAAAAACCGCCCTTCCTGCAGCGCGGGCACAAAGGGAACGCGCTGCCCCTGAATCCACAGACAAGCGAACCACGGCGTACTCTGATCCAACATCGATGCGCCGACGTCTCCGATGGCATCCAGCCGGGCACTTATGGCGTATAAACCTTTTGATCCTTCAGCCCGAGCAGGAAACCCGCCCATGAAGTCCTTGTTGAAATTCGCCGCCCTCAGCCTCGTCGGTACCGCCATCCTCACCTCGCCCGCATTTGCGGCACTGAAGGAAGGCACCCAGGCACCCGAATTTACCGCGCCAGCCTACCTCGCCGGCCAGCCTTTCACGTTTGATCTTGCCGACGCTCTGAAGAAGGGTCCGGTCGTGGTCTATTTCTTCCCGGCCGCACACACCTCGGGCTGCAACATCGAGGCTCACCTGTTCTCGCAGGCCATCGATCAGTTCAAGGCGCTGCACGCCACGGTGATCGGTGTCACCGCCGGCCACACCTCGGAGCTGGCAGCTTTCTCCAAGGAAACCGAGCACTGCGGTGGCAAGTTCCCGGTCGCTGCCGATGAGGGCGCCAAGATTGCCAAGGAATACGACGCCACGCTGATGCTCAAGCCGGACTGGTCAGACCGTACCTCCTACGTGATCGCCCCATCCGGGAAAATCACCCACGTCTATTCCAGCCTCAGTCCCACCAAACATGTGCAAGAGACGCTGGACGCCGTGAAAGCGCTCGAAAAACAGGGCTGATCTGCGCGACGAATCCAGGGCTGCCGATAAACGCAGGCAGCCCTGTTTTACTCGCCAGCAAATATACGCAAGACATCGACACCAGCGCTTTTGACTTGTCGATGCACGCAACATCAATTACGGCTTGGCATCCGATCGATTCCCACGCATGACTCATCAAGCCTCTGATCGCGTTGTTAGATCCACGCGACCAGCGCTTTCGCCTATAGACGCCGCTGCTCCAGCAACTTGTCACTGACTGGCAAGCGGCTTTTAACACCCTGCTAGACTCCGCCGAACGAACTCCGAAGCAGAGGCGTCGGAGTTCGAGTGGTACGGAATTTTCTACCATCTTGCTGGGGGAGCGGGTGTCATGGCTATGCCGTTGTCGTGGAAAATTGGAGCCGTTGTGGCAGGTTTGGTCGTCGCTGTGGTTGCCTGGAACGGAATCTCCCAATACCTCGCGGGGCGCCATGCCGATGAGGTCATGCGCGATTCCGCTCACGCCGCCGCACTCGAAGCACAACAGGCCAAAGATCTTGCCGAACAGCACCAGGCACAGTTGGCGGCTAATCTGAAGCAGCAGCGTGAGGACTTGTCCGAGACGCACCAACAGGTGAACGAGGAAGCTCGCCAATATCAGGCGGAACTGGCCATACGCATGGAAAAACAGCGGCAGGAAGAACTTCGCGTACAGGCCACCTATCGGCTGGACAGAAATCAGCGTTGCGACGCCGGCATCGTCATCAACCACGGCGGTTCAAGCTTTACCCCGGTGATCGGCAAGAGTGGCCAGCCGATCACCTGCAAAGGTGACACGGCAGCAGAACCGCTGCGCTGATTTTGCAATGTATACAAAAATAAGGACCGTTAGTTAAATCGCAGTCGATCGCCCCGACTTAACTATCCACGCCCCCTTTTGCTGCCAATCGCTTGCCGGCACGGGAAAGGTTTAGCGCGATCGCGGCACGGATCAGCGCCTTCAACGCCGTTTCATCGATGGTGTCCGTCTCATGGATATCGATGGCACGCCGGGTGTTGCCTTCGAGGCTGGCATTGAAGAGGCTGGATGGATCGTCGAGCGACGCACCCTTGGCGAAGGTCAGCTTCACGACGCTCTTGTACGTCTCGCCGGTGCAGATAATGCCGCCATGCGACCACACCGGCACGCCGCGCCATTTCACCTCTTCAATGACGTCGGGGTCGGCCCGCTGGATAAGCAGGCGCACCTGGGCCAGCGTTTTGCCGCGCCAGTCACCCAGCGCCTCGATTTTTGCATCGATCAGCTGAGAAGCCGAGTCCGCTCCTGCGCCATCCGTTGAGCCGCTCTTGCCGTTATCGGCAGTTGCTCTCTTCATCGTCTTATCGCTCGCCTGGCACTCGAGTTTTTCCACAGCCGCGGGCGACCGATATAGCGCCATGCGCTTCGCCCGTCCTGCACTACGGCAGGGAGCTTATGCCCAACCACAAGCAAAGGGAACGCATTCGAGCAGTGCCTCTTCGGTGAACGCGCCGTCGATACAACAGGCCACCGCCGTGCTCAACATCTCTCCTCGAAGCGTCATGCGTGACCGGGAGATGGCACACGCCCGCGCGCCGGGAATGTCGCATACTCGATGCTCCGCAAAGCCTTGCGGCCCAACGCGTTGTCACCAGGAGAACAGTATGCCGATTCTGAAGACCCGTGACGGAACCGAAATCTTCTACAAGGACTGGGGTACCGGCCAACCCATTGTCTTTCATCATGGCTGGCCACTCAGTGCCGATGACTGGGATGCGCAGATGCTGTTTTTTCTGCATCAGGGTTATCGCGTGATTGCGCATGACCGCCGCGGTCACGGCCGCTCCAGCCAGACCGACACCGGCAACGAAATGGACACCTATGCGGCCGACGTTGCCGAGCTGACAGCGCACCTGGATCTGAAAGACGCCATCCACGTTGGCCACTCCACCGGCGGTGGCGAAGTCGCGCGCTACGTCGCTCAACATGGCAAGGGCCGCGTGGCCAAGGCCGTATTGATCAGCGCGGTGCCGCCGATCATGGTCAAGTCCCACGCCAATCCCGGTGGCCTTCCGATCGAAGTGTTTGATGGCTTTCGCACAGCGCAGGCGGCCAACCGCGCGCAGTTCTTTCTGGATGTCGCGTCCGGCCCGTTCTATGGCTTCAACCGCGAAGGCGCCAAGGTGTCCGAAGCCACCGTCAGAAACTGGTGGCGCCAAGGCATGATGGGCGGCACCAAGGCACACTACGACTGCATCAAGGCGTTTTCGGAAACCGACTTCACCGACGACCTCAAAGACATCGACGTGCCGGTGCTGGTCATGCACGGCGACGACGACCAGATCGTACCGATTGCCGATGCCGCCCTGCTCTCCATCAAGCTGGTGAAACACGGCACGCTAAAGGTCTACAAGGGCTACCCGCACGGCATGTGCACCACGCATCCGGATGTGATCAATCAGGATCTGTTGGCGTTCTTCAAGTCCTGAAAGCGTTTGTTTTCTTCGGACGTCGGAAGCTGTCCGGTGTCCGAAGAAAGATTCAGGCAACTCAGCCGGTCGATTGCCGTAAGTCTTTGACCGCTATCGCGCCAGTGCAGGCGTCGTCTTTTCGAGAATCTTCATCGCCTCATCGTTCTTGCGCTGCCACTCCCGCTGTTCCGCCGCCGTCATATGCGTCACCTGGTATTTCGATGGCGGCGTTACCGGCACGGGAGCCGCAACAAATGTCGCGACGGGAGCCCTGACGACAGGCCTTACAAACGAGGGAGAGGGTGCAATCACTACAGCAGGCTGCACAAGCGGTTTTGGAACAAGTCCTTTGATCGTATGCATCAACACCGCATACCCGATAACACCCACAACAATAGCGAAGGCCATGCCCGGCAATGGATTGCGGGAGCGAGAGCGACGACTACGATTTGGACGATAGCCTGACGGATTCGCTGCAGTGTCACCGAAACCACGACGGCCACCCGCATTCGCATTGTCCGCTTCGTCGGGCGCGAACATTCCCGCAATCGGCCCAAGCATCTCGCGAAGCGCCGCGCCATCGATCAAGGTAACGCGGGACTCTTTGGTCGCCGCCGCCTTGGCGGCCTTGGTGAACTCGCCGCTGGTAATGACGATGGCGCCGGTTGCATGCTGCGTCAGCATTACGCCAAGTAACTCGTGCACCGGGTTGTGTGTGACCTGTCGAACGTTCCAGTGCTTGCATTGCACGATAAGGTACTGATCGTCGCGATATAGCTTAAGGTCGATGCCGCCGTCGAACTGCATGCCCAATCCGCCCGTACCGACATGCTCGACGCGATAGCCTTGACCGGCGTAGTAAGTCGCCAGCAGGCGCTCGAAGTTCTGCCATGAGATTCGCGTCAGTGGGTCGTTGCAGCGCTGGCTTACTTTCTTTTGGTGATACATGCCGCCTCTGAACTATCTGATACCAGCCATTAGGTGAACCTGATTCCGTTTTGGTTTACTGCAGCTCACCCAGTCGCTCAAGAAAACTCAGTAACTGGCCTTCCCGCTCGGTGATCTACATTGGATTCGTGCTTCTGCCTTATAGATTTTTGAAATTATCATTGTTGACTGCTCCGGGCCGAAAACTACCGTTCCAAATTTCAGATGCGTAGCTACGAAAACTAGCTAACGTAACGAAGCGATGTTTTCGAAGAAATCAGATCAGTCGCGGCTGCCACATTTCCCGCGATAATCGCGGAGTCCGGTAGCCACCTTATCGAACCGGTGCGTCTTTTCAGTAGGATTCCGTCGGAAAAGCGGACGGCAGTTGGGTAGGCTGACCATTCCAATGTTGGTTGGGCGTTGTCGCTACCAAATGCAAAACCAGCCTCGGAGAGCATTATTGTGACTTCGGAACCGAAACCCGACCTACTCCTGAATTTCATCATGAGGCCTTGCTTCGTCGCCCAGATTCCTATCCCGACCATCAAGCCGAAGGCAACAACAAACAGGGCAGACTTGAGAACTATGGATGTGTGCGCTGTAGCTGCCATGTAGGTCGCGACGACCGCGCCAATAATGCCGAACTGGACGTGCAACCTCAGCAACCATGGCCCTTGTTGGTACTGCCGATCAATCACTGCTCTGAAGTATTCGACATTAGCCCGATACCGATACGCTACTTGCATATAGCTGCCCTTGTTGATTGTGCAACGCCAAGCACGTGTGCCCGAAGGTATTGCACCATGTCTTCCCTTGCATCGTCCGCTTCGGGTGGCGGTCCGAACAGGTCAATGCAATACATTGACGACTGCACACTGACGACTGCTTAGGCAGCAGGAGTGTTGCTTACTGCAACTCATCCGGCTTGAACGTATACCCATGCTTCCGCCATCCCGAAGCAATGCCCATATTGAAGCCATGGATCAGCGTGACATCGATGGAATCTTCGTTGGCGATATCGGGATCGCCTTTCGCCATCAGCTGCGCGATGTGCTTCGCCATCTCGCGGTCTTCAGTCAGCGGGGCGTCGAGTTGAAGCGCCGCTTGCAGTGCATGAGTGGTCTCACCATTCCGGTACATGGTTCCACGAAACACTTGCGCGGAAACCACATGCTGCTGCGTCGAAAGAGTTTGGTACAGAGGCAGCATGCCAGCGAAGGTTTTGCTCTGGGCAAACCGGCTGGCAATCAATGGTGCGCTCAAGGCCAGCAGTGCCAGCACGGCAACCATCGCCAGGTGCCCGCGCCATATCAGCGGAAACGGCATGACCTGCTCGCCGGTCTGCACCTGCACGACATACGAACCCACGGCCAGATCGTGCAACGATTGCCGCGTGCCGCGATTGAAGATGTAGAGGTAAATGATGGAAAGCATGCCGCCAAATACCACCAGCGACAGCAGGTAGCCGAACACCGATGACAACAGCAGCTGCGGACTCAACGTGAGGCCGTTGGCGAAAAACGGCACCCCCAGCACCACGTAGCGCAACAACGAGCGTGGCAGTGACAGTGTGTGACCCTGCACATCGACCACGCGCAAACCAAGCCAGCGTTTGGCCAGCGTCTGCCCGCCTGCCAGGCGACTGTTGCCGATGCCGAAGTACGCCAGCGCGATCACAAAGCCGATGATCCTGGCCCAGTCGTCCATGCGCGCCAGCGGCTCGAAAAATATCGCGCCAATGATCCAGCCAACGGCACCCAACAGCATCGAATCGATAAACAAGGCGCCCACCCGGCGCCAGAATCCCGCGATAACCAACGACTCAGGCAGCCTCGGCGGCTGCGTCGCGCTTTGCGTAGTTTCCATGTTGTCCCCTTCCCTTGCTTTGCGCATCTTGCATCAAACACCGGGGCGTTGGCGAGGCGGGTTGCGGCAAATGGCAGAGACCAAACAGTACAGGCCAAAGGCCTCCAACTGGCATCGAGCTATCGCGCTGATTTTATGTCGAACACCTGCCGTGCGGTTTCCACTTCGGGCAGGTTGACCAGCGTCCACTCGTACAAAGCCTTGAACGGCTTCTTCAGACTTTTGCCCAAGGTCGTCATGCTGTACTCGACGGCGATGGGCGATGTCTCGACTACACGCCTGGCCACAATGCCGTTGCGCTCGAGGCGGCGAAGCGTCTGCGTCAGCGCTTTTTGCGTAATGCCTTCCAGTGTGCGTTTGATTTCGTTGAAGCGCATCGGGCCATCGTTCAGCGCGGCAAAAATCAGCACTGACCATTTGTCGGCGAGCTCGTCCAGCAGTAGCCGGCTGGGGCAATCGGCGACTTGCAACACGCGATGTTTGAGTGGGGCCATGGTGGTTTCCTTATGGCTACCTGGTTGCCGAATCGTGCCTCATTGACACTAGGTATACAAGTTATACCATCAATCCATTCCCCTTGATGGATCCTCCTGCATGACATCCAACACCATAACCTCGACCAACACCGACGTGCTGTTTCAGCCGTTTCAGATAAAGAACCTTTCGCTGAAAAATCGCGTGGTGATGGCGCCAATGACGCGCTCGTTCTCGCCCGATGGCGTACCCGGCGCGAATGTGGCTGCGTACTACCGCCGGCGTGCCGAGGGTGAGGTCGGACTGATCCTGTCCGAAGGCACCGTGATTGATCGGCCTGCGGCGCGCAACGAGGGCAAGATTCCGTTCTTCCACGGCGACGCACCGCTGGCCGGCTGGAAACCGGTGATTGATGGCGTGCACGCCGCTGGCGGCAAGATGGGCCCGCAGATATGGCATGTGGGTGCGGTGGCGCATCCGTTTACCGAGTGGGCACCTCCCGCACCGCCGGAGAGCCCTTCCGGCCTCGTCGCACCGGGCACCGCTCGTGGTCAGGCAATGAGCGAGGAAGATATTGCCGATGCCGTGGCAGCCTTCGCGCGTGCCGCCGCCGATGCCAAACGCCTGGGCTTCGACACGCTGGAGATCCACGGCGCGCACGGTTATCTGATTGATCAATTTTTTTGGTCGGGCACCAATGAGCGCAGCGACCGCTATGGCGGCGCCACGCTGGTGCAGCGTTCGCGTTTTGCCGGCGAGGTGGTCAAGGCGATACGCCAGGCCGTGGGCCCGGACTTCCCGATCATTCTGCGCGTGAGTCAGTGGAAGCAGCAGGACTACGCGGTTCGCCTGGCGCCCACGCCGGATGCGATGACTGACTGGCTGCTGCCGCTGGTGGAAGCGGGTGTCGACGTTCTGCATTGCTCGCAGCGCCGCTTTTGGGAGCCGGAGTTCGCAGAGATCGACGGCGCCAACGGCCTCAACTTTGCCGGCTGGGCCAAGAAGCTCACCGGCGCCGCCACCATCAGCGTCGGCTCAGTCGGCCTGTCGAATGATTTATTGGCAGCCTTTGGTGGCGAAAGTTCCACGCCGGTCGGCCTGGACAACCTCGTTGAGCGCATGGAACGTGGCGAGTTCGACTTGATCGCCGTGGGCCGCGCACTGCTCAGCGATCCGCTATGGCTGACGAAAGTACGCACCGGCGACCATGAGCACCTGAAGGAATTCACCGCGGCGGCGATGGCTGAACTGGTGGTGTAAACAGCTATCTCACAGCGTGCTCAACAATGCACGCTGACCGCTGTTCGAGTGCAATAGCTACTCGTAACACGCCCCGGTTTCACGTACCTCGATCGTCGCCCAGTGCGCGGCCGGGCATTCGGCGGCGATGGCCAGCGCCTCATCGCGGCTGGCCACGTCGATCAAAAAGAAGCCGCCGATCATTTCGCGCGCTTCGGTAAATGGCCCGTCGACAATCGTGCGGCGACCGTCGCGTACCTTGAGGCGGCGGCCTTCGGTGTCGGACTTCAGCGCCTCGACGGCGAGCAACACGCCGCGTGCATGGAGATCGGTGCCGAAGGCGACCATGCGCTCGTACAGGTCGCGCCCCTGCTCCAGCGTGCGCTCGGCGCGCTGGCCGTGGGGTTCGAGAATGGTCAGCATGTAGGCCATGGTGAAGCTCCTGATTCGTTGAGGGTGTGGAGTCATGAAGCGTGTTGCACGCAGGCCGTGGCGCGGCGGACCAGAAGCTCGCGCTCGCGTTGATTGCCGGCCAGCGACGCGGCGTGTTCGAACGCAACGCGCGCTTCATCGATACGACCAAGCTTTTGCAGCAGATCGCCACGCACGCTCGGCAGCAGGTGATAGCCCGCGAGCCGCGGTTCGTCGTTGAGTGCATCGAGCATGGCCAGGCCAGCTTGCGGACCTTGTGCCATCGACACGGCGACCGCCCGATTCAACTCAACCACCGGAGAATCCACCACGTTCGCTAGGCGCGCATAGAGTGCGGCGATGCGCGGCCAGTCGGTGACGTCATAGTGCGCGGCACGCGCATGGCAGGCAGCCAGCGCCGCTTGCAGTGCATACATACCCTCCGCACCGCCGAGCTTTTCGGCTTGCGCCAGTGCGGCCAGACCACGGCGGATACGTGCCGCGTCCCAACGCGCGCGATCCTGCTCGGCCAGCAGCACTGGCTCGCCATGCGTGTCGATGCGCGCGGCAAAACGCGAGGCCTGCAGTTCCATCAAGGCCAACAGGCCGTGCGCCTCCGGCTCGAACGGCGCGAGCGAGACCAGCACGCGACCGAGCCGCAGCGCCTGTTCGCACAGGGCCGGACGCATCCAGTCCGAGCCGGAGGTAGCGGCATAGCCTTCGTTGAAGATCAGGTAGACCACCTCCAGCACCGAGGCCAGACGTGGCGCCAGCTCGGCGCCGTGCGGTACCTCGAACGGCACCTGCTTTTCCGCTAGCGTGCGTTTGGCGCGCACGATGCGCTGCGCAACCGTGGCTTCCGGCACCAGGAAGGCGCGCGCGATTTCCGGCGTGCTCAAACCGCCGAGCACGCGCAGCGTCAGCGCCACGCGCGCATCCGGTGGCAACACTGGATGGCAGGCGGTGAACACCAGCCGCAGCAGGTCATCGCCGATATCGTCATCCGGGTCCATGCCTGTATCGTCCGACTGCAGAAGGTCGGTTTCGTGGCCAAGCTGTTCGACCTTGCGCGTGGCCAGCGCATTGCGACGCAGCGTATCGATGGCCCGACGTTTGGCGGTGGTCATCAACCACGCGCCAGGGCGATCGGGCATGCCCTGCATCGGCCACGTTTCCAGCGCGGCAACCAGCGCATCCTGCGCCATCTCCTCGGCCAGACCCAGATCGCGCAGCATGCGCGTCAGGCTGGCGATGAGCCGTGGCGCTTCGATGCGCCACACGGCCTCGATGCGACGATGGATGGTGTCGTTGGCTGGCATGGCGACCGATCAAAGCACCACACCGCCAGCGGCGCAAGCGACCCGCTGAAGCCAACCCATGCATCACGGCAGAATCAGCTGCCAGCTGCCGGCGTCTGCATGGCGTCGAAACCCGCGGCGGCGGCCTGCACATCAGCCGGAAAATCGGCCATCTCCTGTACCTGGCGCACCTCGAGAGTTTCGTCGGGACCGGCCGGGCAACGCCGAGCCCATTCGATCGCCTCGTCACGGGAGGCGACGTCAATCATCCAGTAGCCGCCGAGTACTTCCTTCGCTTCGGCGAACGGACCATCGACCACACTCGCGCGGCCACCTTCAAACGTGACGCGCGCGCCCATCGAGGGTGGGTGCAGTCCGTCGAGAGCGAGCAGCACGCCGGCCTGCTGCAGCTGGCGGTTGTATTCCATCATCCGTTCGACCGCAGCCACATCGGGAATCGTGCCGGGCGCGGCTTGCTCGTAGCCACGGGGAATCATCAGCATCATGAACCGCATCGGGTATTCCTCGGTGATAAATGGAATCAAGCCGGCGCATGAGCGCCGAATGGCGAATCAGCCCGCGGGCGGCACGTCGGCAAGCACCATCCACGCCACGCCGAAACGATCGGTAACCATGCCAAAGCTGGAAGAAAAAAACGTCGGCGCCAACGGCATCTGCACCTGGCCGCCGACAGTCAGCGCGTCGAACAGGCGACGCACCTGCGCATCGTCCGCGGCCAGCAGCGACAGTGACACGCCTTTGAACTCCGGCTGTCCTTTGGCGAAACCGTCGGACAACATGATCTGCGCTTCGCCAATCTGCAGCGTGGCGTGCATCACCTTGTCCGCCGGTGGCGAGCTACCGTCCGGGCAGGTAGCCGGCTCCGGCGCATCGCTATAGCGCTTGAGTGTGAGTACTTCGGCACCGAGCGCCTCGCGGTAAAACGCGATGGCCTCGTCGCTGCGCCCATCGAAAAACAGGTACGGCTGGATATTCATGGCGACTCCTTCGGTTGCAGGATGAAGAACGATTTTCGGCGCTTGCAAGAACGACGAACGGGTGTGGTTGGAATCGACACAGCGCAAATAAAAATGGATGCAACCATGATCGACCATTCGAATGACACTGCTTGTGTAAGCGACGAATGGCGACGCGGGATTTCGACAAGCTGATGTCGATTTTCGCAGCGGCCGTTCGTCGTAAACACGAAACACCCTTATCGACCGAGATGACGACGATGGCTTTGAAACTTTACGCTCACCCGTTTTCCTCCTACTGCCAGAAGGTGCTGATCGCACTGTATGAGAACGACACACCGTTCGAATGGCGGATGCTCGCGCCGGACAGCCCGGACAATTACGCGCAGTTCGCGCAGAGGTGGCCGCTGAAACGATTTCCGCTGCTGATCGATGGCGAGCGCACGTTCGTCGAGGCCAGCATCATCATCGAATACCTGGGGCAACACTACCCGGGGCCGGTGAAACTTATCCCTAACCATGCCGCCGACGCGCTCGACGTGCGGATGATGGATCGCTTCTTCGACAACTACGTTTCCACGCCGCAGCAGAAGATCGTGTCCGACAGCATGCGCCATGCATCAGAGCACGACCCCTCTGGCGTGGCCGATGCCCGCGCGATGCTCGATACCGCCTATCGGTGGCTCGACCAGCGCATGGCCGATCGGGAATGGGCGGCGGGTAACGGCTTCAGCCTTGCCGATTGTGGTGCCGCGCCGTTCCTTTTTTATGCGGACTGGACGCATCGTATCGACGCGTCGTTTTCACACGTGATCCGTTATCGGAAACGGCTGCTGGCTCGGCCGTCTTTTGCACGAGCGGTCAACGAAGCACGGCCGTATCGCCCGCTGTTTCCGCTCGGCGCGCCGGATCGGGATTGATATGACGGCATTCGTTACTAAGGATCAACACCGCGCAGCCGCGAATGGAAAGCCGCTTGATCGATACAAATTTCTCATAGGAGACTGACCATGAGCCACATCCCTACCCTCATTCCGGCCGCCGAGCTGATCAAGCTCAATCGCATGCGGTTTCCGAACGAAAGCGACGACTATCGCCGCGCCCGCGATGCCTTGCTGGCCGAGGAAATCGAACTGCGTCGGCATATCGAGCGCGTGGCCGAACAGCGGCGTGCGCTGCCGCCCGGTGGAGAGGTCAGCGGCAACTATCGCTTTCAAGGCGAACACGGTCCGGTCGACTTTGCCGGCCTATTCGGCGACAAGCAGACGCTGGTCGTTTACAGCTACATGTTCGGCCCGCAGCGCGAACGGCCCTGCCCGATGTGTACATCACTGCTCAGTGCATGGGATGGCGAAGCGCGCGACGTCGATCAACGCGTCGCCCTGACCGTGGTCGCACGCTCGCCGATCGAACGACTCACAGCCTTCAAGAACGAGCGCGGATGGCGCCATCTGAAGCTGTATTCGGATATCGACGGCACGTTTAGCCGCGACTATCACGGCATCGGCAAGGACGGCGGCGATGATGCCGCCTTCAACGTATTCACCCGCCGTGACGGGCACATACGTCATTTCTGGAGCGGCGAGATGGGCATGGAAACCGCCGATCCCGGCCAGGATCCGCGTGGTGCACCGGACCTGATGCCGCTATGGACGATTCTGGATGCCACACCCGAAGGGCGCGGCAACAACTGGTATCCGAAGCTCGACTATCCAATGTAAAACCGCACTCCAGGTTGAGCGTGCATTGCCCGCTTTGCTCCAGCCTCAGCGAACCGTAACGCTGGCCGTGCTGCTGGAAACGGAATCAGTATGGGTGCCTGACTGCATGACCCCGACGGCAATGGTGAATACCAGGGCGACGACCGTGGCGAGATGAGGCAAACGGCTAGCGCTGGCGGTTTGGGACTTGAACATGGTGGCAACTCCTGAGGAAGACATTGGCATCGCGATGACGGTGCTTATGTATATGCATCATCCGCAGTCAGCGGCACCCAGGCCAATCGTTTGTTCCCATGGTTGCCATATGTCTTGGCTATGACTGATTGATAGGCTTTGACTCGGCATGCGACGGCGAAACAAAGGTGATCACGCAGCAAGCAATGACGGCACGGGCCAAACGGCCCGCGCCTTCGATAAGACCGTAACTACCGCGTTTAGGCGGCCAAACCAAACCGCTTCGCCGGCAACGCATGCGACAGGTTCGGTGCCAGCGCCTTGCGTGCGTTATCGGCTGCGGTCCAGTCAGCAGCATCCGGCAGCGACGGTAGCGTCACCAGTTCGCCCTGGTCGTAGCCAGCGAGTGCGGCGTCGACTAGGTGTTCGGCGCTCATCACCATGGCGGTTGGCAGATTGCTCACCGGCAGACCGGCGATATCCCAGAATTCGGTCGCGATGGCGCCCGGCAGCACTGCCTGCACCTTGATGCCCTCATCAGCCAACTCGTGATGCAGCGACTGGGTAAACGCCAGCACATAGGCCTTGCTGCCGCCGTAGACGCCGTTCAACAACTCCGGCGCTACTGCGACGATGGACGAGATATTGATGATGCTGCCGCCACCCCGTGCGATAAGCCCTGGCGCGACGGCCTGAGTAAGTCGGGTAAGGCTGGTGATGTTGAGCGCGATCAGCGCGTCCATTTTGTCGGCGTCGGAAAGCAGCAGTGGCGTGGTGGCGCCGACGCCGGCGTTGTTTACCAGCAGGCTGATGCTGCTGTCGTTGCGCAGCACCTGCTCCACCGCGCGCAGCTCGGCGGTGTTGGCCAGATCAGCCACGATCACTTCGACGTTGCGGCCAGTGTCCTTGCCGATGCGATCGGCCAGCGCATCAAGACGTTGGCGATTGCGTGCAACCAGGATCAGGTCGTAACCGCGGCGGGCCAGACGATCGGCATACACGGCACCGATGCCGCTGGAGGCACCGGTGATGAAAGCCGTGCCGAGTGATGAATGACGAATATTGGATACGTTGTTGGATACGTGGCTCATGACGCTAACTCCAAAGTGGTCGGCGGTATGCCGGCGTTGACGTGACACAGTCTGGTCGCGCATGCTTATGGCATCAATGTCATATATCCAACTTTTTAAGACATTGCTGGAGAAACCGTTATGCAACGCATCGGCATCGTGATTTTCCCTGGCTTCCAGTTGATGGGGCTGGCCATGAGCTCGGTGTTCGAATTCGCCAACTACACGGCGGCAAAGTCCTGCTACGACATCCACGTGCTGTCGGAGCACGGCGGCCTGGTAGCCGGCTCGCTGGGTTTTGCCGTGACCACCGAACCATTTGGCAACCCGCGCTTCGACACCTTGCTGGTCGGCGGCGAAAACGAACCGTCACCATCCACACCTGGCTTGCTCAAGTTCATGCGCAAAGCGGCCAAGGTATCGCGCCGTGTAGGTGCCACCTGCACCGGCGCCTTTGTGCTGGCGGCGGCCGGTTTGCTCGATGGTCGTCGCGCCACTACGCATTGGGCCTACGCGCGCAGACTGCAGCGCGAATACCCCGACGTGATCATGGAGGAGGACCGCATCTTTGTGGCCGACGGCCCGATATGGACGTCCGCCGGCATGAGCGCCGGCATCGACCTGGCGCTGGCGCTGGTGGAGAAAGATCTCGGCGCGGATATCGCGCGGCTGGTGGCGCAGAAGCTGGTGATGTATCACCGCCGCACGGGCGGTCAATCGCAGCACTCTGCCCTGCTGGAACTGGAACCGAAATCCGACCGCATCCAGAGCGCGCTGAATTTCGCGCGGCAAAACCTGCAAAACGAATTGTCGGTGGAACAACTGGCCGAAGCTGCGAGCCTCAGCCCGCGACAATTCAGCCGCGCGTTTCGCGCCGAGACCGGCCAATCGCCCGCCAAGGCGGTGGAGCATCTGCGCGTGGAAGCCGCGCGACTGATGATGGAATCCGGCCGCCACTCAATGGACACCGTAGCCCGCGACACCGGCTTCGGCGACAGCGAACGCATGCGCCGCGCCTTCCTGCGCAAGTTTGGCCAGCCACCGCAGGTGATACGCCGCGTAACGCGCGAGCATGTGGCGGCGGTGATGGGGTAAGTGCGTAACCACGCGAAGATCCGATAACGGCGCGCGTCTGCATTTGATTCGCTTCTCGCAATACCAATACACGGTATCCAAACTATTTAATGCAGCGAGTGCAACGTTCGTTGCGTACACACAAATCATGGCCCGGTAATTCACATATCCCGGGATATGTGAATTAGCGATCGCTTATACGAAATTTTCTAATTATCGACAGCGAAATTAATCGGTACTCTCGAAGAATGATAGTCAACGAGCATCCAGCATCGCATTCAATCAATCACGTTCAATCAGGAATGCGACTTCGCGCACTACGGCGATTTTTTGCGCGTGCTCTGATCACTAAGCCGTCTGCATTTAATCCTGTTTGATAAATACAACTTTATTCATTCGTTTTATTTTGCGACGTTTATTCGCAACAATTTACTGCTGCTAAAAATCAGCTAGATCGTTGGAAACCGTCGTGATGACGGTGTGCAGGGACGCGGAATCCAAA
>Ga0302305_1000898_pt1 | contig 17461 bp, 13 predicted proteins | sample III_Palsa_E2_3_FD_198764 | JGI IMG/M metagenome (GOLD analysis project Ga0302305, IMG submission 198764) | Peat permafrost microbial communities from Stordalen Mire near Abisko, Sweden - III_Palsa_E2_3 | ecosystem: Environmental > Terrestrial > Soil > Palsa > Peat permafrost | place: Sweden... | reverse complement strand
CGATGCGGTCGGCACCGACGATGCAGGCCTGGATGCGGCCTTTGGCCATGAGGCTGGCGGCCATGTTGTCGCAAAGGACGGTGGTGGGGATGTTGTCCTTCATGAGCTCCCAGGCGGTGAGGCGGGCACCCTGAAGGTAGGGGCGGGTCTCGTCGGCGAGGACGTCGATTTTGTGGCCGCGTTCGACGGCGGCACGGATGACTCCGAGAGCGGAGCCGTAGCCGCAGGCGGCGAGGGCACCGGCGTTGCAGTGGGTGAGGATGGTGCCTTCCTGCGGGAGCAGGTCGGCGCCGTTGGCACCCATCTGCTTGCAGTTGGCGATGTCTTCGTCGTACATCTCTTTAGCGAGAGCGACGACGGCTAGCTTGATTGCGGGGATGGGTGTGTTGGCCGCGACAAGCTGGTTGTAGAGCGCGCGGACGCGGTCGATGCCCCAGAAGAGGTTGACGGCGGTGGGGCGCGTGGCGGCGAGGTGCGCGCAAATCTCGGCGACTTCGGCGTTGAGGGTGGGGATGTCGGTGGCGGTGGAGTTCTGGATGCCGATGGCGACGCCCATGGCACCGGAGACGCCGATGACCATGGCTCCACGGGTGATCATGTCACGGATGACGGTGGCGACTTGTTTGTAGTCGGTGGCGAGAACGTAGGTCTCTTCGAGGGGGAGCTTGGTCTGGTCTAGGAAGTTGACGCCCGCAGGCGTCCATTCGAGGGTAGGAATCATGTCTCACCCAGTTTAGAGCAAGACGAATGCCGGATGCAGGCTAGTGTGGAAGGAACGAGAAGAAGCGGTGGTTGCAGCCGCTGCAACGGTACGGTTTGATCCAGAGCAGAAGTCGCTCGATGGGTTTCCTGCGGGAGCGGGCCACGTTGGAACCGCCGCAGTGGGGACACTTTCTGAGTGAGGTCATGAATGCACCTTTTGATGCGGTAAACATACCTTTTGGACCAATTTTTCTGAGAAGTTGGGTCAAGTATGGCATGACGCGGGTGATATCTGATGGGAATTTTGTGGGTGCTGTTCCATTAGGGGAAAGGGGGGAGATTTGTGGTGGCGTTGGCGAAGAACGGGAGACAGCAGGTTCGCTCGCTTCGCTCGGAATGACAACTAGAAAGGCAAGAGCAGAAGCAGATTCCCTGCGGGAATGACAGAAAGAAAAGCAAAGACGGGATCCTTCGCTGCGCTCAGGATGAGGGCGTTCAGGATGAGGCTCAGGATGTGGGCAAAACAGGGATTAGGTGAAGAGGCGTTCGAGGTGGCGGTAGCCGCCGGTCTGGATGAAGATGGCCGTGAAGATGGTGAGGTTATACGCGCTGTGGAAGAGCACGGAGCAGGCCAGGGAGTGGGTGCGGATGCGTACGAGCGAAAGGACGAGGCTGACGGCGTAGAGGATGCCGAGGGCTCCCCAGGCGTGGGAGAGCTGGCCGGCGTGCATGAGAGCGAAGGGGACGCTGGAGAAGATGGCGCTGAAGATGAGGGCGGGGGTGGTGTGGCCGGAGGTGAGCTCCCATTGACGGAGGCCAGCGGGGGTGCGGTCGAGGGCGAGCCAGTCGTAGGCGGTGGCGAGGGCGGGAAGAAGGAAGCCGCGGAAGGCGATCTCTTCGGTGAGCGGGGCGAGGATGACTCCGAAGAGGGTGAGGAACCAGGCTCCGTGGGCGGTGCTCATGATGCGGGCGATGCTGTCGTCTTTAGGGGCGGTGACGAAGTGGTCGGCTAACTGGGCGAGGCCGCTGACGAGGACGGCGGAGGGGACGACCCAAAACCAGCGGCGGCGGGCGGCGAGGGCGTTCCAGTCGAGGCCGGTGGCGAAGGACTTTGACCAGAGGCGAGGGAAGATCCAAGCGGCGGCGAGCAGGGTGAGGATGTATCCGAGGGCCTGGCCGAGGAGAGAGAGGCCGGGGCGTTGCAGGGCTTCTACGTCGGTATGGATGTGTGCGGTGAGGAGGACGGCTGCGAGGCAGAGCAGGACGCAGGTGAGGGCGGTGGAGAAGAAGAGCAGCGTGTGGCCGAGGTGAGGGATGCGGCGGGAAGGGCCGTGATCCTTGGCGGGGTCGGTGTCGTGCTGGATGTCGAGCACCTGGTCCTGGACGGGTTTTAAGATGGGCAGCTTGCTCATTGGAGAGGCGAGATTCGAAATGCTAGATGCGAGAGCTTGTGGGGCTACTTCTTGGGCTTGGCGGATTTCTTGGCTGCTGCTTTTTTTGCTGCCTTTTTGGGGGCGGCTTTGGCAGCGGTTAGCTTCTTTTGTGCGGCGGACTCGGGCTTGGTTTTAGAGGCCGTGGGGACGCCGGTTTTCTTTTCGGGCTTGATGAACTTTGGCTTGGGCGGTTTCTTTTCGTAGTCGGGTAGCTCGATGGGCGGGAGATGATCCGCGGCGCCGAGGGTTCCTGCGCTCTCATAGTAGCGCGCGAGGAACTGGCCTGTGTACGAGCGGGGTTCGCGGGCTACGACTTCGGGTGGGCCTTGAGCGACGATGCGGCCGCCGCCTTCACCGCCTTCGGGGCCCATGTCGATGAGGTAGTCGGCGTTGCGGATGATGTCGAGGTTGTGCTCGATGATCATGACGGTGTTGCCGAGGTCGGTGAGGCGGTGGAGGACTTCGAGGAGCTTGCGTACGTCGTCGAAGTGGAGGCCGGTGGTGGGTTCGTCGAGGAGGTAGAGGGTCTTGCCGGTCTGACGCTTGGAGAGCTCGCGGGCGAGCTTCATGCGCTGGGCTTCGCCGCCGGAGAGCGTGGTGGCGGACTGGCCGAGGTGGATGTAGCCGAGGCCAACGTCAACGAGGGTTTGGAGCTTCTGGTTGACGGCGGGAATGTCTTTGAGGATGGGGACGGCGTCTTCGATGGGGAGATCGAGGAGGTCGGCGATGCTGTAGCCGTTGAACTTTACGGCGAGGGTTTCCTGGTTGTAACGGCGGCCGTTGCAGACTTCGCAAAGAACGTAGACGTCGGGCAGGAAGTTCATCTCGATGCGGCGTTGGCCTTCGCCCTGGCAGGCTTCGCAGCGGCCTCCGACGACGTTGAAGGAGAAGCGGCCGGGCTTGTAGCCTCGCTCGCGGGACTCGGGGAGCATGGCGAAGAGGTCTCTTATTGCCGTAAACACCCCCGTATAGGTAGCAGGGTTGGAGCGCGGTGTGCGGCCGATGGGGGACTGGTCGATCTGGATGACTTTGTCGAGCTGGGCTGCGCCGTGGATGGCTTTGTGAGCGCCGGGCTCTTCGCGGGAGCCGTAGAGCTCTTTGGCGAGGGAGCGATAGAGGATGTCGTTGACAAGGGTGGATTTGCCCGAGCCGGAGACGCCGGTGATGACCGTCATGACGCTGAGGGGAAAGTGCGCGGTGACGTTTTGGAGGTTGTGGGATGTTGCGTCCTGCACGGAGAGCCAGTTGCCGGAGACGGGGCGTGGCTTTTTGTCGGGTGTGGGGCGGGTGACGATGTCGATCTTGCCGCTGAGGTACTGGCCGGTGATGGAGTTGGGGTTGGCCATGACTTCGGCGGGTGTGCCTTCGGCCATGACGAAGCCGCCGTTTTTGCCGGCTCCGGGGCCGAGGTCGAGGAGGTAGTCGGCCTTGCGCATGGTGTCTTCGTCGTGCTCGACGACGAGGACGGTGTTGCCGAGGTCGCGGAGGTTTTCAAGCGCGGCGATGAGGCGCATGTTGTCGCGCTGGTGGAGGCCGATGGAGGGTTCGTCGAGGACGTAGAGGACTCCGCGGAGACGCGAGCCGATTTGCGTGGCTAGGCGGATGCGTTGGCCTTCGCCGCCGCTGAGTGTAGCTGCGCTGCGATTGAGCGAGAGGTAGCCGAGGCCGACGGCGTTGAGGAACTCGAGGCGTTCGATGATTTCGCGTTGGAGGCGGTCGGCGATGAGGCGGTCGCGTCCGACGAAGTTCATGGAACGTGCGCCGAGGAGGGCGCGTTCGAGGGAGAGGTTGGTGAAGTCGGCGATGCTCGCGTTGTGGCGACTACCGGAGGATTGGGTTGCAGCTCCAACCCCGATCTCCAAGTGCGAGAGATCGGGGGCACCCACGTTCGTGGTGGCTCCGGAAACCCGGGTCCGAGAATCCGGACCCGGGGCACCCGGATTTGTGGTGGTGCCGGTATTGGTGAGGGGGATGGTGACGGCGAGGGATTCTGGGCGGAGGCGTTGGCCGTGGCACTTGGGGCACTCGGTAGCGGACATGAACTGCATCATGTACTCGCGGTAGCCTTCGGATTTAGTGTCTTCGAGGGTGTCGCGGAGCCAAGGGAGGATGCCGTGGAAGCCGGTGCGTCCTACTTCGTTGCGAGGGGGGCCGTAGAGGAGAAGATCTTGTTGCGGCTTGGGGATATCGCTGAAAGGGAGCTTGAGGTTGATCTTGTATTTTTCAGCGGCAAGCTTGATGAGCTTCTGTAGGTATTGCGAAGAGGAGCCGGGACCCATGGCGCCGTCGAGCAGAGGCTTGGACCAGTCGGTGATGGTCTTGGAGGGGTCGAAGTCGTAGATGGAGCCGAGGCCGTGGCACTCGGGGCAGGCGCCGTAGTTGGAGTTGAAGGAGAAGCTGCGGGGTTCGAGCTTGGGGACGTTGATGCCGCAGTCGGGGCAGGCCATTGAGGACGAGTAGAGGGTTTCGGTGTAGGTGCCGCCGGGGGGCTGGAGGCCGATGAGGACGAGGCCGTTAGCGAGTTGGAGGGCGGTGGTGACGGCGGCGGCCAGGCGGCGGGTGTCGTAGAGCGAGTTGTTAGTTGTTAGTTGTTGGTTGTTAGTGGGAGTCGCGTCGGCTTCGGGGGGCATCGGCTTGAGGATGATGCGGTCGACTATGGCTTCGAGGGTGTGGTTTTTGCGCTTTTCGAGGCGCATGCCTTCTTCGGCTTCGGTGATTTCGCCGTCGATGCGGAGGCGGTAGCCCTTTTTGTCGAGGGCTTCGATCTCTTCGCGGAACTCGCCTTTGCGGCCGCGGACTACGGGAGCGAGGACGGTGATGCGCTCCTGCGGGGAGCCGTGGCGGTCGCGGTCCACGGCGAGAGCGACGATCTGGGCGACGATCTGCTCGGCGGACTGGCGGGAGATGGGGCGATGGCAGTTAGGACAGTGCGGCTGGCCGACGGAGGCCCAGAGAAGGCGCAGGTAGTCGTAGATTTCAGTGATGGTGCCCACGGTGGAGCGAGGGCTGCGGCTGGTGGTCTTCTGCTCGATGGAGATGGCGGGCGAGAGGCCGTCGATGGAGTCTACGTCGGGGCGTTCCATTTGATCGAGGAACTGGCGGGCGTAGGCCGAAAGGGTTTCGACGTAGCGGCGCTGGCCTTCGGCGTAGATGGTGTCGAAGGCGAGGGAGCTCTTGCCGGAGCCGGAGAGACCGGTGACGACGGTGAGGGTGTTGCGCGGAATGGAGACGGAGACGTCGCGCAGGTTGTGCTGGCGGGCTCCTCGGACGTTGATGTGGGTCAGGCTCATGCGATTCGTGGGGCTCAAACGAGCCAAGATTCTAGGATACAGGGAGTCGGGGATAGGGAGTAGGGAACAGGGGATCGTGGGGGAGATTGGTGGTGGTTCCTTAGTCGTCAATAGCTGGGTGAAATTTGCACATAGCAATGTAGCGGATTTGCATCAGAATTACATGGGCAGGAGAATCTGCGCTGGTTCGTCCCGATGTTTGTTGGATTTTGGAGGCTGGAAATGGGTTCGTTGATGCTGATTTGTGCGGTAGCGGCTTCGCTGGCGTTTGGTGTGCTGGTGGCTTATGGCGTTTGCCAGGGAATGTTTCGCATCTTCCGGGTACATGCGACGCAGGTGGCCAAGGCACGCGTGAGTGCGCCTTCGGTTGGAATTGCGATAGAAGGTTAGAAGATTATTGCGGTGTTGTTGTGGTCGTCGAGCTGGATGACTTGTTTTGCTGGGCTGCCTGCAGGGCTTTGAGCTGCTGGTAGATGGAGTCCGGGGTGGATGGTCCGCTGGGTGTGGTTCCGGTGGTGCTGTCAGGAGCGGGTGGGTTAGGTGCATCGACGATGCCGGTACTGGACGGCGTGGTGGATGGTGTGGGAACCGAGTCGGTGGGCACGGAGTTGGTTACAGGCAAAGTAGAAGCAGTGGGCGAGGTGTTGAACTCGCTGCCATTGACGTTGTTGGCCGGCTGCGGGATGCTGGGCGGGCCGGAGGTCGGTCGCTGGTCTGGGTTAGAGGCGTTCGGGTTCGAAAAGTTCGAATGTGGAAAGTTGTGGTGCGGGGGTAGTTGATCGGCGCGGCGGTCGTCGTCGTGCTCGCGATCGTTGATGCCGTCGTCGAAGCTGGGAGAGTTGGGGTTGGGGGGAGTTGCGCCGCCGCTGCGGGGGGTGAGGACAAGTTCGGCGGGAACGTTGTTGGCTGATTCGCGCAGAAGTATGTTGCTGCCGGTGCCGTCGAGCAGCGTGGCGAGGATGGTGGAGGGCTCGGCTGGACCGTAGTTGCCGAAGACACGCTCGTCGGCGACGCCGCCGGTGATGGTCATGCCGGTGAGGTGCGAGATGGAACGCAGAATCTGGTTGAGGCTGGAGTTGTTGGCGCGGACGTCGAGCAGTCCGGCAGCGTAGGTCACGGTCGCGTGGTGCGGCTGGTCTTTGTTGGTGGCGCCGTCGGGTGTGGCTGCGATGGGGGCAGGCAGGGTGTTGGGTGCGGGGAGAGCCGTCGGCGCGGTTGGCGGGAGCGTCTGGGCACCGGCTGCGGACAGCGCGAGGAGACCGAGAGCCGCGGAAGAGAGGAGCGTGCGGGGACGAAGCGAGATGGAGATAGGGGGCATCCTGTCGGTGGGACGTGTGTTGGGGCAGGAAGATAGCTTCACAGGAACAGAATACTCCGGGGTGGGGGTTTTGAGGGTGGCCTGTGGGTTGTCTTGCCGGGGAGAAAGTATGTCCCAGGGGCTAAAGCCCGCATCTTTGGCTGGTTTGAATGTCTGGGCTGAAGCCCAGACCTATCTCAGAAGCAACAGCAACAGCAAAGGCAACAGCAACAGCAAGGGCAGCGGCAGAAGCAGAAGCAGAAGCAGAAGCAACAACAACAGCTTTGACGCAAAGGGCGCAAAGTTTAAAAGCAAGTTTCGCGAAGTAAGGCGAAGGTGGGTGCGGTGAGGAGATTCTGGTTTGCTTCAACGCAGCATGAAAAATGCGTTTGGTATTGCTGTCCGACTGGACGCGGGGCTTGTGGGTTCGTATGCTGTGCTCGTGCGGCTTGATGCAGGATTGGACGCGGCGGAGAATGTGCTGAAGCAGATGCGTGGTGTAGCTGGGATGAGTTTTTGGAGAGCTAACAACGCTGGCCGTTGCGTTGCGCCGGTGATGCTGCTGGTGCTGGCGTCGGCTTGTGCGGTGGCGCAGACCTGCACGACGCAGGCCAGGATGCAGCCGTCTGTGCGGGATGAGCTGGCGGCGAGCGCGTTGAAGCTGGCGACTGCGGTGCAGGCTGGCGATGTGGCTGCGTTGAAGGCTGCGACGGTAGCGGAGTATGCAAATGACTTTGGGCCGATTGAGAATGTCGTCCAAAACACGAGTGACAAGCTGAAGGGGGATACGCTGCAGGCGACGCAGCTCTATGAGCTGGATGCGAGTGGGCGTGCGGCTGGGGATACCAGCGATGCGAACTTTAGCTGTCCGCTAAAAGACACGACGTCGGAGACGGATTTTTCGATTGGGTCGCTGCCGCCGGGGGTGTATGGGTTTGCGATGGTAGAGGCTGTGGGTGGGGACCATCCGTGGCTGCTGGCGTTTTTGCTGCGGAAGGATGGCAGCGAATGGAAGATGGCGGGGTTTTATCCTCATGCGCGTGAGGCAGGTGGGCACAACGGGGCGTGGTACTGGGCGAGCGCTCGGGAGCGTGTGAGGGCGAAGCAGATCTGGCTGGCCTGGCTGTATTACGGCGAGGCGGATGCGTTGTTGCGTCCGGCGGGTTTTGTGACGAGCACGCAGTTGGATAAGCTGCGCACGGAGCAACATGCGGCGGCTCCGGGGGAGTTGCTGGAGGGGATCAGCGGTCAGGTGCCGCTGGTGTTGAAGGCACCGGATGGTGCGGTGTTTCAGCTAACGGCGATGAGTAGTGAGGACTCGAACAACGAGGTGGGGCTGCACCTGGTGTTGCACTATGCAGCGAGTGCGCTGGTGGGTGCGGAGCCGAACCGGATTCGTAACGCGGCGGTAGCGAAGGCGTTGCTTGCGGCGCATCCGGACCTGCGGCAGGCCTATAGCGCGGTGATCGTGTTTGCGGATACGCCGGGGCAGAATCCGTCGGTGTTGTCGCTGCCGATGGCAGAGATTCCGTAGCGGATTGATGGGATGAAAGAGAGTTGCAAGGGTTGACGCCGCGGTTTGGGTGCAGGGCATCTATCGGAACGGACAGGTAGATAAAGGTATATATACGGTATAGCGCATTGCAGGGTTGAAGTACGGAACGAACGCACGCACGGGAGATTGAGAATGCTAACAACGCAGAAGAGCCTGGCACAGGCGATTCGAGACCGCCGGGCAACACCGAGCTTTGACGGGGAACCGATTCCGGCGAGCGATCTGAGACAGATTCTGGATGCTGGCCTGCATGCGCCGAGCGGCTACAACATGCAGCCGTGGCGGTTCATCGTGGTGCAGCATCCGGAGCAGAAGTCGCGGCTGCGTGCGGCGAGCTATAACCAGGCGAAGGTGGAAGAAGCAAGTGCGGTGATTGTGGCTTGCGGCGATCGCGATGGTTGGCGGAAGGATTTGGAAGAGATGCTGCGGCTGGGACGCGCGGCTGGGATGCCGGAGAGCTATGCGGCGCAGGCGGCGAGCAGTGTGCCGTCGTACTTGTCGGGGATGTCGTTTGACGAGATGACGGCGTGGCTGAACAAGATGGTGATGCTGGCGTTCACGTCGATGATGTTGATGGCTGAGGTGATGAACTACGACACCGCGCCGATGGAAGGCTTTGAGCAGCAAAAGGTCTGCGAGACGCTGAAGCTGCCGATGAGCTATTGGGTCGTTGGGTTGCTGGCGATTGGGAAGCTGCGTGGGCCGGACAAGTTTGATGGCGGACGGTTTGATATGTCGCACACGGTGTTTGGCGAAGAGTTTGGCAAGCCGCTGAAGTAGCGGGTTAGCGAGGTAGCAAGTTAGCGAGTCAGCGTTTTGTGGAAGGTGAAGGCTCACTTGCTAACGCGGAGCACGCTAACTTGCTGACTCGCTAACTTGTTATGGGGATAGAGTAGGGATATGAGAACTTTCGGGCGCTTGGTGGTGCTGGCGGTTTTGTTGGCGGTTGTGGGTGGAGTTGTGTTTTATAAGCGGCCGGTGTGGGTGCTGCAGCAAGAGACGCACTTTGGGTTGCTTCTGGCGCGGGTGCAGAGCAACTACGTGATGACGCCGGAAGGCCGCGTGCATTATTACGAAGCGGAATCAAGCGTGCCGGGTGGTGGGATTCCGGTGGTGCTGGTGCATGGGCTGGCGGACCGCGATGAGAGCTGGGCGCCGATGCTGAAACGGTTGAAGCGCGCGGGGTTCCATGTGTATGCGCCGGATTTGCTGGGGTATGGACGGTCGCCGAAGCCGGCGGACTCGGACTACTCGATTGCTACGCAGTCGCAGTTTGTGGCGGACTTTATCCAGTCGATCGGGTTGCAGAAGCCGGATGTTGGCGGGTGGTCGATGGGGGGATGGGTTGTGCTGAAGCTGGCACTGGATCATCCGGAGCTGGTGAACCGCGTGGTGATTTATGACGCTGCCGGGATTAAGTATGAGCCGACCCATGCTGCGGACCTGTTTCATCCGACGAATGGGGCTGCGCTGCAGCAGTTGGCGGATATGCTGGAGCCCCATGCGAAGCCGATACCGCGGTTTGTGCGGCGCGATGTGTTGCGCGTGATGGCGCAGAACCAGTGGGTGGTGGATCGCAGTATGGCGTCGATGAGGACGGGCAAGGACCTGCTGGATGATCGGATTGGAGCGCTGAGCTCGCCGCTGTTGATTTTGTGGGGAAGCGATGACAAGCTGCTGCCGCTTTCGGTAGGGCAGAAGTTTCATGCACTCGATCCGAAGTCCGAGCTGGATGTGGTGGAGGGGTGTGGGCATCTGCTGCCGAAGACCTGCTCGGTGAGAGTGGCGGCGGCTACGGCGGACTTTTTGAAGGCGAATCCTGCGCCTGCGGGTGGGGTTAGGACGCTGACGAATATGCGGTGAGGCAGTTAACTGCGAATAGTTAACAGCGAACAGAGAAGCAACAGCAACGGCCTTGACGCAAAGTTCGCTAAGGGGGCAAAGTTTCGCAAAGTAAGGCGGGTGCTTTAGGGGTTGGTTTCGTTGCCCCAGGTGAAGGCTCCGGGTTGGGGTAGACCCAGGTGCTGGAGGACGCGGGCTACGTAGTTGCGGGCTATGTCTTCGACCGATTGTGGGTGGTTGTAGAAGGTGGGGATTACGGGGAAGATGGTGGCGCCGGCTTCTGTTGCGGAGGCCATGTTGCGGATGTGGATGAGGTTGAAGGGAGTTTCGCGGACGCAGAGGAGGAGTGGGCGACGTTCCTTGAGGCAGACGTCGGCGGCGCGCTCGATGAGGTTTTGCGCGAGGCCGTGAGCGATGCCGGCGAGGGTTCCCATGGAGCAGGGAAGGATGATCATGCCGTCGGAGGGGTAGGAGCCGCTGGCGATGGAGGCGCCGATGTCTTCGTGGGCGAGTTGCTTAATTTTTTTTGAGGGGCTGCCGAGGAGTTTTTCGAGGAGTGCGTTGCGGCCGTTGATGGCGGACTCTTCTGCGAGCACGCGGAGGGCGCTGGGGGAGACGACGAGATCGACGTGGGAGACGCGGGCGTCGGCTTGCAGAGCGACGAGCATTTCGCGGGCGAAGAGGGCGCCGCTGGCTCCGGTGACGGCAAGGGTTAAAATTTTTCCGGGAGTGGCTGGAGATTGCATCTAACTTGATTATCGCGCAGAAAATTGCACGATAATCACGACATTTCTCAGAGAACGGCCATTTGTTCTGCAAGTCCTGTTGTTTATTATGTAAGTGTTGGTGCGCTCTTGCGGAAATGGGTGCGTGACAGGGGCTGTACAGCAGCGACGTTAGGGTGACATCGATGCGAGTTCAGGCAAAGTACCGACGATTCGGCACTCACGGTGAAGGTGTAGCCAGATGGCTTGCGGCTGTTTCGTGCGCCGTGCTTCTGGTCGGTGGGACGGCGTGGGGATCGGTTGCGGTGTTGCTGGAGCAGCCTTATGGGAAGCTGGGATTTTTTGATACGGCGGGGCACTCGGCGATTTATCTGGATCATGTTTGTGCGGCTTCTCCGGTAGAGCTGCGGCCTTGCCAGCCGGGTGAGCTGGGTGTGGTGGTGAGCCGGTATGACGGCATCGGTGGGTATGACTGGCTGGCGATGCCGCTGATGGCGTATCTGTATGCGGTGGATTCGGCGAGTGAGATTCCGCTGACGATGGATAGGGCGAGCGAGATCAAGCTGCGTGATGAGTATCGGCGAGAGCATCTGGAGACGGTTGCGCCGGACCTGCCGGAGCAAAAGATGCCGGATGGGAACTGGTATGAGCTGGTGGGCGCGGCTTATGACCGGTCGATCTATGGGTTTAGTGTGCGGACGACCGCGGAGCAGGATGCGCGGCTGATTGCGGAGTTCAACGATCGCGAGAATGTTTCGCATTACAACGGGTTTTCTTCCAACTGCGCGGACTTCTCGCGGGTGATGATCAATCGGTTTTATCCGCATGCGGTGCGGCGGAATTTTATTGCGGATGTGGGGATGACTTCTCCGAAGTCGGTGGCGCGGGGGCTGACGCATTATGCGAAGAAGCATCCGGAGACGGGGTTGCAGGTTTTTATGATTCCGCAGGTGAAGGGTGCGCTGCCGAGGAGCCATCCGGCGCAGGATTTTGCGGAAGGGATTTTGAAGCGGTATAGCGTGCCGCTGGTGGTGCTTTCTCCGACGACGACAGCGGCTGTATTTGCGGCGTATGTGGTGCATGGGCGGTTTTCCATGCCGAAGGATGCAGTGGTGTTGGATGTGCGGGATAGCTCGTCGATGATGTTGCTGAGTGAAGTGGCGGCGGCTGGTGAGCCGGAGAAGGTTGAAGCGCCGGTGAAGCTGGTGGGTGGTGGGGGGAAGGTGCCGGCTGGTGGGGTTGTTTTGGTGGGGAGGAGTAACTAAGGCTTGCTTTCTCCGTTGGCGAGAGCAGGAGCAAAAGCCTTGAACGCGGAGGTCGCGAAGGTTAAGAGCGAAGGTTCGGGAAGTAAGGCAAGAGCGTGGCTTGTTGAGTGGTTACTTTTCCACTCATGACGATGGGACTGTCATGAATGTGGCACCCATGCGTTTGTGGTGGTGTTGGGGAAGAACGGGAGAGTGCAAAAGCTAGAAGCAGGTTCGCTCGCTGCGCTCGGAATGACAACTAGAAAGGCAAGAGCAAAGAACAAGAACAAACGCAGATTCCCTACGGGAATGACAACTTGAAAGGCAGAAGCAGATGTCCTACGGGAATGACAGAAAGAAAGGCAACTGCAACGGCGGATTTCTATGGGGTGATGGGGAGTAGAGCGAAGGCTATGAGGGTGGGGCCTTCTAGTCCAGTGCGTTGCTCGGCGGCGGCGATGAGGGAGTCTTCGAGGGGACGCCAGCTTTGGTCCATTTCGCAGCGGACTACTTCGGTCTCGGGCGCGTTGATGAAGCAGAGTTCGCAGACGCCCAGGGCGTTGTCTTCGTTGCGGATGGGTGGGCCGAAGGTGCGGCACTGGATGGGGCGGGCGGCGTAGAGGTCGCAGGTTCCGGTGGTGGGGTCGAGGACGGGGCAGGGTTCGTCGTTGGCGAAGTCGTCGAAGGCGGACTCGTGGTCGGGGTGGGTGAAGAGTTGGCCGGTGGTGGGGTCGCCGGGGAAGTCTCGGGTGAGGCGGGCGCGTGAGGCTGTGGCACGGATGTGGATGCGGGCGGCGGTGGCGGGGTCGGCTTGCGTGAGGGCGGAGCGGAGGTTTTCGGCGTCGAACTGCGAGATGGGGAAGACGCCGACGCAGCACTGGTGACAGCCGGGTTTGCAGGCGAGCCAGTCGCCGGAGCGGGCGGTGGTAGAGGAGAGAGCGGCGTCGAGGATTTGGAAGAGCATAAGGGTGGTGGGGGAGTTAACAGCAAACAGTTAACAGCAAACAGTTAACAGCGAACAGAGGGTAGGGAACAGAGAGTAGAGCGTAGAGATTAGACAGTAGACAGTAGCGGATTGCGGATCAGGGCTGGGGTTAGGGTATTACTATTGGGGCGCGGTTGCTAGTTGGGTTAGGGTGTTGGTGTCGATGGGTTAGGCACAGAAGAGGGAGAAGACGATGGCGATGCAACGTGCTCGTGGAACGTTTACGGTGAAGATGACTCCGGTGACGCCTGCGCCGGCGGAGGCGTTGGGGCGGTTTTCGATCGATAAACAGATTGTTGGGGATCTGGAAGCGACTACCAAAGGCGAGATGATTTCGGGGGGCGATCCGAAGATGGGTGAGGCGGGGTATGTTGCGATGGAAGTCGTGACGGGGACCCTTGCGGGCAAGCATGGGAGCTTTGCGCTGCAGCACTCGGCGACGATGAGTGGGGGTGCGCACAAGATGACGATTGTGGTGGTGCCGGGGTCGGGGACCGGGGAGTTGAAAGGGATTTCCGGGACGTTTGTGATTGAGATTGCTGGGGGGCAGCATTCTTATGAGTTTGAGTATTTGTTGGTGGAGTAGGTTGTGGTTTGTTTCCGTAGAGGATGTGCAGATGGATAGGAAGGCATACCCCAGGGGCTAAAGCCCCATTGTGTGGAAGCCTTATGAGACCCGAGGCTGAAGCCTCGGGGTACCTGGGTTGTTGTGGGGTTTGAGAGTCTGGGCGGTTTGAGAGAGAGCGGTCGCGCTCTTCGCGCGATGCCCACGTTATCCACCCCGGTTAGCGATGATGAAGCCATCGCGAACATGGGGCACCCCTTTTCTCGCAACTACGGAGGAGAGCGGTCGGCTTCGCCGATGCCCGGGTCCGAGAGTCCGGACCCGGGGCACCCGGATTGTGCTGGTACCAGAGACAGATTGTGCGGCTGCGAGGATTAGTCTTCGGCGAGGACTCTGGTGAAGACTTTGTCGATGTTGGTTAGCTGGCGGGTGACGTCGAAGGCGGCGGCGATTTTTTCGGGGGAGAGGCGGGCCGTGATTTCGGGGTCGGACTCGATGAGCTTGCGGTAGCTGAGTGGGGTTGGTTCGTCTACAGAACCCCAGGCCTGCATGGCGTGGGATTGGACGAGGCGGTAGGCGTCTTCGCGGGACATGCCAGCTTCGGCGAGGTCGAGCAAGAGCTGGCCGCTGTAGATGAGGCCGCCGGTGAGTTCGAGGTTCTTCAACATGCGGGCAGGGTAGACGAGCAGCTTTTCGATGAGGGTGGCTGTTTTGTCGAGCATGTAGTCGGCGAGGGTGGTGGTGTCGGGCAGGATGACGCGCTCGGCGGAGGAGTGCGAGATGTCGCGCTCATGCCAGAGAGCCACGTTTTCAAGCGCGACCTGGGCGTTGCCGCGGACGACGCGGGCGAGGCCGCTGATGTTTTCGCAGGTGATGGGGTTGCGCTTGTGAGGCATGGCGCTGGAGCCCTTTTGCTTGGCGGAGAAGAACTCTTCGGCTTCGCGGACTTCGGTGCGCTGGAGGTGGCGGATTTCGGTGGCGATCTTGTCGAGCGAGGAGCAGAGCACGGCGAGCGTGGTGATGTAGGCCGCGTGGCGATCGCGCTGCAGGACCTGCGTAGAGATGGAGGCGTGGGTGAGGCCGAGCTCGCGGACGATGGCTTCTTCGTGCTCGGGTTTGAGCTTGCCGAAGGCGCCGACAGCACCGGAGATTTTGCCGACGCGGAGGTCTTCGGCAGCGGCGTCGAAGCGCTTGAGGTTGCGTCCCATTTCGGAGTACCAGAGCAGGAGTTTCATGCCGAAGGTGGTGGGTTCGGCGTGGACGCCGTGGGTGCGACCGACGGTGGGCGTGTGTTGAAACTCGATGGCGCGCTTGCGTAGAACGTCGCGAAGGCGGAGAATTCCAGAACGAATCAATATGGAAGCTTGTGTGATGGCTAAGGCCTGCGCCGTGTCTACGACATCGGTGGAGGTAAGTCCGTAGTGCAGCCAACGGGCTGAGGGACCGGCTATTTCTGCGACTGCCGTGGTGAAAGCGAGGACGTCGTGGCGGGTTTCGGCTTCGATTTCATGAATGCGGGCGACGAAGGCTTTCATGCCGTCGGCGGGGATGGTGGCACGCTGGCGGAGTTCGGCAGCGGCTTCGACGGGGACGATGCCGGCACGGGCGAGCGTGTCGGTGGCGGCGAGCTCGACGCGCAGCCAGTTGTTGAACTTGCTCTCTTCGGACCAGATGCTGGCCATTTGCGGACGGGTGTAGCGGGTGATCAAGACGGGCTCCTGAAACTAGGGGTGCAAGGCTAGTGTACCGAGTGCGTTGAGGGAATGTTTTTCGAAGGCGAGGTTGAGGAATGAGAGATGTAAGACTGCAAATATCGCAGCACGATATAATAAGGAAGGATACCTTGATGAGCGATGAAAACAAACCGGTTGGCAAGATTCCTCGGCTCGCGGAGTTGGCAGAGTTTCGCTACCATCTGCGAACGTTTTTGAGCTTTAGCGAAGGTGCGTCCGAGAGTTTAGGGATTGCGGCGCAGCAGTACCAGTTGATGCAGGTGATTGGGGCGGCGGACAAGCCGGCTTCGATTAGCTACATCGCCGAACGGATGATCTTGCGGCACAACAGCACGGTGGAGCTGGTGGACAGGGCGGAGCGCTCTGGACTGGTGAAGCGCAGGGACGATGAGAATGATCTGCGGCGGTCGCTGGTGGAGCTGACGGCGCAGGGATGGACGATTCTGCAGAAGTTGGTGGCGATGCATTTGGATGAGCTGCAGAGCAATGGGGAAGAGTTGATGCAGTTGCTGGGTGAGTTGCAAGGCGTGAAGTAGATGGATGAAGCAAGAGGAGAAAACGAGAAACGATGAGTGTGCCGCTGGCCGGGAAGTTGCGGGATTATTCGGCGGATAGCCGGATCCTTTATGTGAGTACATTGGCTGCTTGTCTGGGTGCGGTGAGCGCGGTGGCGGCGTGGGCGCTGCTGGAGATGATTGCGCTGAGCACTAACGCGTTTTATTTCCATCGGCTGAGTGTGAAAGAAGTTGACCCGTGGATGAGCGGGGTTCACTGGTGGTCGGCGTTGATGCCGGTGTTGGGTGGGTTGATTGTTGGGCTGATTGCGCGGTATCTTTCGCCGAAGGTGCGTGGGCACGGTATGCCCGAAGCGGTGGAGACGATTGTGTTTGGCGGCGGCAAGGTACAACCGCGCGTGGCGATTTTGAAGCCGATGGCTACGGCGATCTCGATTGGATCGGGTGGGCCGTTTGGGGCTGAAGGCCCGGTGATTATTACGGGCGGGGCGATTGGGTCGGTGTTGGGGCAGTTGTTGCCGATGACGGACTCGGAACGCACGGTGTTGATGGTGGCGGGTGCCTCGGCGGGTATGGCGGCGACGTTCAACTGCCCGATGTCGGCTACGCTGCTGGCGGTAGAGATTTTGTTGTTTGAGTGGCGGCCGAGGTCGCTGGTTCCGGTGGCGATTGCGTGTGTGACAGCGGGTGCGGTGCGGCGGTTGTTGCTGGGGCCGCAGAGCTTGCTCTCGATGATGCCGACGGGGGCTCCGGTGTATCATTCGGCGATGCTGGGTGCGCTGGTGTTGGGTGTGATTGCCGCGTTTGTGGCGGCGGGGCTGAGCAAGGCTGTTCACTTTAGCGAGCACATGTTTGAGAAGATTCCGATTCACTGGATGTGGTATCCGGCGATTGGCGGGCTGGGTGTGGGGCTGGGTGGGTTGGTGTTTCCGAAGGCGCTGGGCGTGGGCTATAGCGTGATTCAGCAGATGATTTCGGGAGACAACGGATGGAAGCTGCTGGCTGGCGTGTTGATCATCAAGAGCTTGATCTGGGTGTTCTCGCTGGGGTCGAATACGGCGGGCGGTATCCTTGCGCCGTTGCTGATGATTGGCGGAGCGCTTGGTGCGGCGCTGGGGCATCTGATGCCGGTGATGTCTACGGGGGCGTGGGTGTTGGTGGGCATGACGTCGGTGCTTTCGGCGGCGATTGGAGCGCCGCTGACCTCAGCGATGCTGGCGCTGGAGCTGACGCATAACGGCGGGTTGATGCTGCCGGTGTTGCTGAGCTGCGTGGCGGCGTATGCGGTGAGCGTGTTGGTGATGCCACGGTCGATGCTGACGGAAGGGTTGAGCCGGCGAGGTTTGCATTTGAGCCGCGAGTTTGGTGTTGATCCGCTGGAGACGATGCTGGTGAACCAGGCGATGCATACGAGTGTGTATGCGTTGAACGAACATGCGACGCGCAAGGATGCGGCGGACTGGCTGGAGAAGATGGAAGAGCGCGGTGCGGAGGCGTGGTCGCACTGGCAGAGGATTTTTCCGCTGGTGGATGGTGATGGGAAGTTGACGGGGATTCTGACGCGGTCGCAGATGA
>Ga0302305_1000892_pt1 | contig 17536 bp, 19 predicted proteins | sample III_Palsa_E2_3_FD_198764 | JGI IMG/M metagenome (GOLD analysis project Ga0302305, IMG submission 198764) | Peat permafrost microbial communities from Stordalen Mire near Abisko, Sweden - III_Palsa_E2_3 | ecosystem: Environmental > Terrestrial > Soil > Palsa > Peat permafrost | place: Sweden... | reverse complement strand
GTTCTGGGGCGAAAAGAAATCTGAGGGTAATGGGTGGCGCGTACTTTAAGTGGGTGGAGAATAGACGGTGTGAGGTTGGTGCTATGGGTGTGCGGGCTAAGGCGCTGTTTCTCGATCGCGATGGGGTGATCAACCAGGAGGTGGGGTATCTGCATGCCGCGGAGGAGGTGCGGTGGGTGGAGGGGATCTTTGAGTTGTGCCGGGTGGCAGTGGGGCTCGGATACAGGTTGGTGGTGGTGACCAACCAGGCGGGGATTGCGCGGGGACTGTATACGGAAGAGCAGTACGAGACGTTGATGGAGTGGATGCTGGAGGAGTTTGTGCGGCAGGGCGTGGCGCTGGATGCGGTGTACTTCTGCCCGTTTCATCCTGAGGGGAAGGGGAAGTATGGGCGGGAGCATGAGGATCGGAAGCCGGGGACGGGGATGTTGCGGCGGGCGGCGAAGGATTTGAAGGTGGAGCTGGGTGCGTCGGTGATGGTGGGGGACAGGTGCACGGATGTGGCGGCGGCGAATGCGGCGGGATTGCGGACGGCGTTTCTGCTGGCGGGGACGGAGGCGGTGGGGTGCCCGGGCGAGTATCACGCAGTGACAACGCTGCACCAGGTGCAGGAGTGGCTGGTGGTGGCGGCGGCGGCTAGTGCGGATGAGGTCGCGCATGGGGATGGGGATGTGGATGGGGCGTTGGAGTAATGCAGAATATGCGGGATTTGCTGCGGGGGTCGCTGGGGAGAAGTTTGCGGGAGCTGCCGGAGGAGGATCGTCTGATGGCGGCGTGGCCGGTGGCGTGTGGGAGCGCGCTGGCGGGGCATGCGCAGGTGATGTATCTCGACGCCGAGAATTGGCTGCATGTAAGGGTGGATGGGGCGCAGTGGATGGCGCAGTTTGTGTCGATGCGGTCGGCGCTGGCGAATGATTTGGGGAGGATCGCGGGGGTGAAGTTGGGCGGGATACACTTTAAGGGCAGAGATTAGAGCGTAGGGATTAGAGCGTAGGGAGTAGAGCGTAGAGATTATGAGCGAGGAACGGTTGGCGGTTTCGGTGGAGGATGTTCGGCATGTGGCGGATTTGGCGAATTTGGAGCTGACGGCGGAGGAGTTGCCGCGGATGGCGAAGGATTTGAATGCGGTGCTGGGGTATATTGCGCAGATGAATGAGCTGGATACGTCGAGTGTGGAGCCGATGGCGCAGGTGGGGCAGGCGCTGGGATTGAAGGCGGCGCAGGGGGGCGAGACGCTGAGGGCGGATGTGGTGAAGGACTCGGTGGATCGGGGGGCGGTGATGGCGGAGGCTCCGGAGACGGATGGGAGATTTTTTAAGGTGCCGAAGGTGATTGAGCGGTAGGGATTTGGAAGCAGATTCGCAGAGGGAATGACAGAAAGAAAGGGCAAGGGCAAGGGCAAGAGCAAGAGCAATACAGGGATCCTTCGCTTCGCTCAGGATGACGGCGAAAAACTGGCAACGGCAAGTGCAACAGCAAGGGCAACGACCAATGCGGGGGTCCTTCGGCTGCGCCTCAGGATGACGGCGAGAAACTAGCAACGGCAAGAACAAAAGCAGAAGCAAGAACAAAAGCAAGCGAAGTAACGAGAGCAAGGAGTAGGGCGTACGCATGGCTGACGTGGTGCATTCTTCGATTGAGACTATTTCGCTGGCGGAGGCGCGGGCGTTGGTGGTGGCGGGGCGCGTGTCGGCGGCGGCGCTGGCTGAGGAGCACTACGAGCGGATTGCGGCGGTTGATCCGGAGATTCATAGCTATCTCGCGCTGACGCGAGAGCGGGCGATGTTGCAGGCGGAGAAGATTGATGCTGCGGTGAAGGCTGGGGACCCGGTCGGGGCGCTGGCGGGTGTGCCGGTGGGGATCAAGGATGTGCTGACGGTCAAGGGCGTGGTGACTACCGCGGGGTCGAAGATTCTGGAGGGGTATCGGCCGCCTTATGACGCGACCGTCGTGCGCAAGCTTGAGGCGGCGGGGGCGGTGGTGCTGGGGAAGTTGAATTGCGATGAGTTTGCGATGGGGTCGTCGAATGAGAACTCGGCTTATGGGCCGGTGAAGAATCCGCGGGCGCTGGATCGGGTGCCGGGCGGAAGCTCGGGTGGGTCGGCGGCGGCGGTTGCTGCGGGGTTGTGCGTGGCTAGTTTGGGGACGGATACGGGCGGATCGATTCGTCAGCCGGCCGCGTTTTGTGGAGTGGTGGGCGTGCTGCCTACGTATGGGCGCGTGTCGAGATATGGGTTGATTGCGTTTGCTTCGTCGCTGGATCGGGTGGGGCCGTTTGCGCGATCGGTGGAAGATGCTGCGACGATGCTGGAGGTGCTCGCGGGAGCGGACGAGATGGATGCTACTTCGTCGCATGAAGCTGTGGGTTCGTATGTGGCGGAGACGAAGAAGGGTGTGGAGGGGTTGAGGATTGGGGTGCCGGAGGAGTATTTCGGCGAAGGGTTGAATGCGGAGATTCGCGCGGCGATTGAGAAGGCGCTGGATGGGTTGCGGGCGGCGGGGTGCTCGATTCATAAGGTGTCGCTGCCGCATACGAAGTACGCGGTGCCGACGTATTACGTGATTGCTACAGCGGAGGCTAGCTCGAATCTTTCGCGGTTTGATGGGGTGCGGTTTGGATTGCGGTCGAAGGACGCAACCACGTTGGCGGCGATGTTCCGCAACACGCGCGATGAAGGGTTTGGCGCGGAGGTTAAGCGGAGGATTCTGCTGGGGACGTATGTGCTGTCGGCTGGGTATTACGACGCGTACTATCGCAAGGCGCAGCAGGTAAGGGCGTTGCTGACTCGTGATTTTGTGCAGGCGTTTGAGAAGGTTGACGCGATTGTTGCGCCGGTCACGCCGACTGCGGCGTTTAAACTGGGCGAGAAGACGGATGATCCACTGCAGATGTATCTCGAGGACATTTATTCGGTGGCGGCGTCGCTGGCGGGGATCTGCGGTATGAGTGTGCCTTGCGGAGTGACGGCGGAGGGGTTGCCGATTGGGGTGCAGGTGCTGGGGAAGCATTTTGATGAGGCGACGATGCTGCGCGTGGGAGCGGCGATTGAGGCGGGGCAAGGTCCTGCATGATCGCGGTGCCGGTGTTGTATAGCAGCGATCTCTTGCGGTCGCTGGCTTTCTATACGGGCGTACTGGATTTCGAGCTGCGATACCCGGAGTATCGGGAACTCTCACTTCGCAGTGGTGTGATTGATTTGGTCTGCGACGGCGGGATTGTTCAGCTGTCGAGGCACATGGGATATCAGCCGACGGCAAGCTCCGTGAACCTTGAGATGGAGACACCGCTGCAAGTGGATGAAGCGTTCGCTCGCTACACCGTTCGCGGGCTGGACCAGTCGCATCGCACGGCGTCGCCGGTTCATCTTGCGCCATTGGATCAGACGTGGGGTACGCGCGAGGTTTACGTGGATGATCCGGATGGGAATACGCTTTGCTTTCGCGCCTGGCGGTAGCGGCCCCGGGTGGGCTCGGGTTGCGCGGTTCTAGAAGCAGATTCCCAGGGAGAATGACAGAAAGAAAAGCAAGAGCAAGAGCCTGGAGTGGTGGTTGAGAACCGTCAGGCGTTTTGCGGCTGCGGGCTGTGTGGCGGGTCCTTCGGCTGTGCGCTGCGCGCTTCGCTCAGGATGACAGTGTATTAGGTAGGGTCGGGCGAGGAGCTCTGTTGCTAGATGCGTTTGCGGAGCCACCACAAGAGAACGGAGATGAGCAGCCAGGCTGCGCCGGCCCAGGGTAGGACGAGGGTGAGGTTGTGGGTGGGAAGGGCTTTCCAGAGGACTAGACCGAAGGCGGCTAGGCCGAGCGCACCGATGGAGGCTCCCGCAGCTTCTACGCTGGCTTCGGCGCGGGCGAACAGGGTGCCGTCGGCGCCGGCCTTGGCTTTGCGCTCGATGGCGTGGGTTTCGGTCATGCTGAGGCCGGGGGCGAAGATGCCGGGGAAGGCGAGGAAGAGGCCGCCGATGATGGGGCCGTAGCGGCCGGCGATGAGGGTGGCGACGACGGTGACTATGCCGCCGAAGAGGAAGCGGGTGAGGTATTCGGTGGGAGTGCCTTCGCGGAGTTTGGCGATGTTGATGCCGATGAGCATGAGGGTCTCCTTTCGCAGCATCACTTCTTTTGCAGTTGATCCAGCTTCGCGGCCCGATTGCTTTTGCAGCTAGTTTCCATTCACGATCAAATTACTTTCGCAACCAGATGGCCCAGAGGGCGGCGGCGACTCCAAACCAGATAGGGCTGAGGGCTCCGGCGGCGACGAGCGAGCGCGGGCGAAAGCGCATGAGGATGAAGCTGACCGCGCAGGCGTAGACGAAGAAGGCGAGGGCGCCGACGATCATCGAGCGGGCTTCGAGGGAGACGTAGGCGTTGCCGTGTTGATGCGCGGTGAGCGAGATGGAGGCTAGGGCGATGGTGGGAGCGGCGGCGAAGATGCCTCCGAGACTCTTGGGCTTGAAGACGTCTCCGATGATGGAGAAGAGGATGACTACCGTACCGCCGATGAGGAATCGGGCCAGCAGGTCGAGGGCGTTGCCGTGCATGATCAGGCCTTCTTTCTGGCCTTTGCGATGAGGGTGAGGGCGGTCTTTTCGCCTTTGACGGCGAGGAGTTTGTACTTCTTGCCCTGGAGCTTGTGATAGTTGACGAAGAACTCTTCGATCTCGTGGAGAGATTTTTTGGGGAGGTCTTTGATGGATTTTACGTTGGCCCACATGTGCGCGGTGTCGGCTACGGCGACGAGGCGATCGTTCCGGACGGTTTGCTGCTTGTCGGTCTGCTCGCCTTCGATGACGCCGATGAGGCGGGCCATGAGGGCGCAGCCGGGGAAGGCGGGTTCGTCCATGAGGACGAGGACGTCGATGGGGTCGCCGTCGTCTGCGAGGGTGCGGGGGAGGAAGCCGAAGTCGTAGGGGAAGATCATGCCGGCGGGGAGGGCGGCTTTGAGAACGAAGATCTTCTGGAGGTCGTCGAAGCTGTATTTGTTGCGGCAGCCTTTGGGGGTTTCGATGATGACCTGGAGAAGCTTGTCGCCGGGCTTAGCGACGCCGGTGGTGCTCTCGGCGCCTTTTTTGGTGAAGGGCTTGAGCCTGGTTGGGTCGACGAGCGCGGACTTCTGGGGGCTGGGTGACTTGGTTTTCTTGCTCATGGTTCTCCTGTGTGAACAGAGTGTTAATTGGGGTGGTGGGGTTGCTCGCGGGAGTGGTGGTGGGTCAAAGGCAAAGGCTTTGACGCAAAGGTCGCGAAGTGAGCCACGTTTCGCAAAGGGGAGTATGGGCCGGAGGGTTGAGTGCAGTGTGAGAGGCTGAAGAGATGAGGCGTGGGCTGCGATCGTTGATGCTGGGAGTGTGTGCGGCGGGCTGCGCGGTGGAGGCGTGGGGGCAGGCGGGGCCTGGGCAGAGTACGGGTTCCCCGCCGGTGCAGGTTGCGGGTTCGCCGCAGGTGCGGGCGTCGGATTCGGTGACGGTGAGTGCGGATCGGGGACTGGTGGGGGTTAGTGATTCGGCTACCAGCGTGGCCGTGGTTTCGGCGCAGCAGATGGGGGCGCAGCCGGGGTTGACGCTGGATGATCGGCTGCATCAGGTTGCGGGGTTTCAATTATTTCGGAGGACGAGTTCGTGGACGGCGAATCCTACTACGGAGGGAGTGAGTTTGCGGGGGCTGGGGAGCACCGCGGCTAGTCGAACGCTGGTGGTGAGTGACCAGGTGCCGCTGAACGATGCGTTTGGAGGGTGGGTGCATTGGGATGAAATTCCGTCGCTGGGGATTGAGCAGGTGAGGTTGTTGCGGGGTGGGGCGGCGGATCTTTATGGGTCGAGTGCGATTGGGGGCGTGGTGGATGTGGTGCCGGTGATGCCGGTGCCGCGGGGGCTGGTGGTGAAGGCGGATGTTGGCGGGGCTACGGAGAACTCGGTGTTTGAGAATGCGCTGGTGACGGGGGCGATGCGGCGGATGGCGATGCTGGGGGCGTATTCGGGGCTGAGGACGGATGGGTATATTCCGACGGCGCCGGAGTTTCGGGGGACGGTGGATGTGCCGGCGAATGTGGATGCGGAGAGTGGGCGGGTTGTGTTGAGTACGGTGAAGGACGAGCATGGCGTGAGGGGATTTTTGTTGGGGAATGTTTTGAATGAGGCGCGGGGGAATGGGACGCCGCTGCAGACGAATGGGACTCGGCTATGGAGGTATGTGGGCGGGGTGGATGTGGCGGGTGGTTGGGGGAGTGGGGTGTTGCGGGTGTATGGATCGAGGGAGGCGTATCGGCAGAGCTTTTCGGCGATTGCGGCGAATCGGGATTCGGAGGTGCTGACGAAGTTGCAGCAGGTGCCGGTGGATGAGATGGGATTGGTGGCGCAGGCGGCGAAGACGGTGGGGACGGTGACGGGGGCGCTGGGGGTGGATGTAAGAGATGTGCGGGCTACGGATAATGAGTCGGCGGTGGTGGGTGGGGAGGTGGCGTCGACGACGAGTACGAGCGCGCGGCAGAGGGAGACGGGCGGATATGCGGATGCGATCTGGTTGCCGCGGGGGTGGTCGGTGTCGGGATCGGTGCGGGTGGATTCGTTTCGGACGTTTGATGCGCGGCGGGTGGTGTCGACTGGTGGGGCGGTGATGGCGTTGCCGGAGTTGGATGAGCTGATGGTGAGTCCGCGGCTGGGCGTGGTGAAGACGTTGGGGCATGGATTTTTGCTGACGGGGACTGGGTTTCGTGCGTTTCGCGGGCCTACGATGAATGAGTTGTATCGGACGGGGCAGGTGGGGCAGCAGACTACGTTGGCGAATGATGCGCTGCTGGCGGAGCGGGCTACGGGGTTTGAGTTTGGCGGCGAGGTGGGAGGCCGCGTGGGGAGGTTGCGGGCCACGTATTTCTGGACTGAGGTGAATCGGCCGATATCGGCGGTGGAACTTAGCCAGACGGCGACGACGCAATTATTGCAGCGGCAGAATTTGGGACAGATTCGGAGCCGGGGCGCGATGGTAGAGGGGCAAACGGCGACGTGGCGCGGGCTGGATGCGAGCTTTGGGTATCAGCTGGCGGTGGCTACCGTCACGGCGTTTAATTCGAGCAGCCCGGCGCAGGCGAATCTGACGGGGAATTGGATTCCGGAGGTGCCGCGGCAGTCGGTCACGAGTGTGGTGAATTATGTTTGGCCGAAGGTTGCGAGCTTTCATGCAATAGGGAGCTATGAGGGGAAGGCGTTTGATGATGCGGCGAATGAGTATGTGCTGCGGCCGTATGCGAGGGTGGATGTGATGGCGGAGAGGAACTTGGGGCGTGGGTTCAGTGTGTATGCGGGGGCGCAGAATGTGTTGAATCGAACGATTGATGCGGGGCTGACGCCGGTGTTGACGCTGGCGGCGCCAAGGTTGGTGGTGGGTGGGGTGCGGTTTGTGTGGGGGAAGGACTAGGGATTAGGGAGCTGTAAGAAGCAGATTTCCAGAGGGAATGACAGAAAGAAAGGCAAGTGCAAAGGCAACGGCTTTGACGCAAAGGGCGCAGAGATTGCCAAGTTTCGCCACGTAAGACGAGCAACTGCAGAAGCAGATTTCCAGAGGGAATGACAGAAAGAAAGGCAAGGGCAACTGGCACGGCGAACGTGGGGGTGGGCTGGGAAATTCGACAGTGGGCTACTTATGGGTGGGAGCGTAGTCTAAAGGACTAACGCGGGAGAGTTGCATGTTGCGGACGGCTTTCCGGACCCGATGCTGGGCGCTGATGATCGTGGCGACGATAGGTGCTGCGGCGGTGCGCGCGGAGGGCGTGGGGTGTGGGTCGCTGCGCGGGCTGGTGGTGCCGGCTAATTGGATTGGGCTGCCGACTACGGGGGCGGAGGTGACCTCTGCGAAGAATCGGCATGCGGGTGGGGCGGCGTACTGCAGGGTGATGGGGAGGGTTCATCCGGTGGATCCGCTGGCCGATGATATTCGTTTCGAGCTGAATCTGCCGGAGGCGTGGAACGGCAAGGCGCTGCAGTATGGCGGTGGGACGTTTGATGGATACATTGGGAAGTCGGATGGGCTGGGACGGACGGCGGTGGGACTGAAGAAAGAGGCGACGCCGTTGATGCGCGGGTACGCGACGATGGGGTCGGATGGTGGACATCATCACAGCTATTTTCCGTTGCCGGATGCGATCAACGCGTTGAATGCGACGTTTGCGCGCAATGCGGAGATGCAGAGGAACTTTGCGGGCGAGGCGGTGAAGAAGCTGCGGGATGTGTCGGTGGTGTTGATGAAGGCTCGGTATGGGAGCGCACCGCGGAGGATGTATTTTATTGGCGGGTCGACGGGGGGACGGGAGGCACTATGGATGGTGCAGCGGTATCCCGGGGACTATGACGGGGTGATGGCGGCGTATGCGGCGTGGGACCAGGCGGAGCTGGATTTGCAATTCGTGCGGACGGCGCAGGCGCTGTATGCGCCTGGTGGATTTTTGGGGTATTCCAAGACACGGATGATTGCGCGCCGCGTGGAAGAGCGCTGCGATGAGAAGGATGGTCTAAGGGATGGGATTATTTCTGATCCCGCGGGTTGCGATGTGACGGCAGAGAGTCTGCGGTGTGCGGATGGGCGGGCGCATCATGGATGCCTGTCGGATGCGCAGCTGCATACGCTGGAGACGTTTGCGACGGAAGAGCGGACGGCGATGCCGCTGTCGAATGGCGTGGACAGTGTGCCGGGATACAACGTGCTGGCGGGGGCGAGCCTGACACCTTCGGTGGGGCTGCTGCACTTTCCGATGAAGAATCCGGTGGTGGTGCTGAATAGTTTTGGGTATGTGATTGGCGATGATGTAACGCGAAATTTCCTGATGGTGGGGCAGAACTTTAATTCGCGGACGTTGGATATTAATAGCGGCGGGCCGTGGCATGACGAACTGGTGAAGGCGGCAGTGGAGATCGACAGCACGAGTGTGGCGCTGGAGCCGTTTGTGGCGCATGGGGGGAAGTTGATTTTGGTGCATGGGACGTCGGATGTGGTGATCCCTACGAACTCCACGGTGGATTACTACGAGAGGGTGGAGGCGCGGATGGGGATTGAGGAGACGAAGGGTTTTGCGCGGTTGTATCTGGTGCCCGGGATGGGGCATGGGGACGGGCGGTTTGATGGTGGGTTCGATACCGTGGGGACGCTGGATGCGTGGGTGGATGGCGGTGTGGCGCCGGTGAATTTGGTGGTGACCGACAACAACAACGGGAGGACGCGGCCGTTGTGTGAGTGGCCGGCGTGGCCGAAGTATGACGGGGTAGGGGATGTGAAAAGCGCGGCGAGCTTTACGTGCGTAACGCCGGCGCAGGCGGGCGGAATGTTGCAGGCTGCCGTTCGGTAGACGGCGGTCAGCAGAGCCGCAGCGCACCTCAGCGGCTAAAGCCGCGATGCAAGAGGAAACTATTGGCACGGCTAAAGCCGTGCCCCTTCGAGAAAGACAATTGATGCTTGACAAGCTTCTGCTTCAACAAAAAAAGCTCTAACACGGACTTGCGAAGAAGTTGCGCGCAACACGGTGGGTGGGATTGCGTTTATCTAATTGCACGGCGGATCTCAGGGCAGTGCAGGAGGAACGACAATGAAACTAGCTAATCTCACCGCAAAGGTAAAAGGCATGAAGTTCAACGCAGTTAAAGTGCTGGCAGCGGCGACGCTGGCTGGTGGACTGCTGGTGGCAGCGGCTCCTGCTGCACAGGCGCAACGAGTGGTGGTTGGTTTCCGCGGACCGCGGGTTTTCTACGGCGGACCGAGGGTGGTGGTTGCGCCGCCGGTGGTTGCGTATGGCACGCCGTACGGTTATGACGCGCCGTACTATGCTGGACCTGTGTATGGGCCTACGGTCGGCGTCGGGATCTATGGACGTGGTGGATGGGATCGTGATCACGGACGTGGGTTCGATCATGACCGTGGCGGATGGGGTCGTGGGCGCCGGTAACGAGTAACGAACGAGGTTCGCAGGGCCGCCCTAAACGGGGCGGCCTTGCTGTTTGGTGGGGCTAGGCAAGAACGGGAGAAAGCAGGTTCCTCGCTGCGCTCGGAATGACAATTTCTTTCAGAAATTGTCAAAGAAAAGACAAAAGCAAATACGGGGGGCCTTCGACTACGCGCTTCGCTCAGGATGACGGCGAGAGACAAACAACTGCAAAGGCGACAGAACTGCAACGGCAATGCCGGTGGGGCTAGAGGGGCTGGTAGTAGAGGGTGGTGGGGTTGGCGCAGGCCAGGCAGAGACGCTGGCCGTCGCGCTCGATGAAGCGATCGAAGTTGACGCCTTCGCCGCAGCGGGCGCAGGCTACGCGCTCACCTTTGTAGCCGGGGAATTCGCTCGGGGGGAGAGAGACGCGAACCCATTGGGTGGAGAAGAGATCTTCGTCGGGTAGTTCGCGGTAGGCCTTCATTTGCTGCGCGTTCTTATCGAGGTCGGGGTAGAGGTCGCGGGCGCGGGACTTGGAGGTTTCGAGGGCTACTACGCGGAGGGCTTTGTAGTCGTCATTGCCAAGGTGTTGGTCAAGGTCGATGAAGGTGGCGGCCATCTTGCCGAAGTCGCGGAGCTTGAGGGCACGCTTGCCCACGCGGCAGGCGGTGACGACGGCGATGGCGTCGGTGGCGCAGCGATCGATTTCGACGACGGTGACGAGGCGCTTGCGGTCGGGGTTGAGGGAGCCGTCGGGGAGATGGCGGGCGCGCGGGTCGTGAACGTTGAGCCGGTCAAGGGCGAGCATGGCCATGCGGACGCCGAGGACCTGGCCGGCGCAGAGATGGCCGTGGGCGATTTCGGCTTCGTGGAGGAGAGAGTCGAGTGAAGCGGGCATGATGATTGGATGCTACGCGCTGGGAATTGAACAGCAAACCTTGGGGCTAAAGCCCAGAAATGTTCACACGGATAGGAGGCTAAAGCCTCGGGGTACCTGATTCGCAGGGATCTTTGGTGTGGCTGAGGTCCGGATTCGGCTGAAGATGCTGCTGGGGTGCATGGCATCCTAGGAGTATGGCTGATAGCGAATTTGTGGCGACGCAGTGGTGGCAGACGGGCGTGATTTACCAGGTGTATCCGCGGAGTTTTCAGGATACGGATGGCGATGGGGTCGGGGACCTGCGGGGGATTACGGCGCGGCTGGATTATTTGAAAGGGCTGGGCGTGGATGCGGTGTGGATCTCTCCGATTTATCCGTCGCCGATGGCGGACTTTGGGTATGACGTGAGTGATTACACGGGCGTCGATCCACTGTTTGGGACGATGGAGGATTTTGATGCGCTGCTGGCGGGGGCGCATGCGCGGGGGCTACGGGTGATTCTGGATTTCGTGCCGAATCATACGTCGGATCAGCATCCCTGGTTCGTGGAGTCGCGGTCGTCGCGGACTAGTGCGAAGAGGGATTGGTATCTGTGGCATGATGCGGCGCCTGCGGGGGATGACTGGAAGCCGGCGCAGATGCGGTTGCCGAATAATTGGATGTCAAACTTTGGCGGGCCGGCGTGGACTTGGGATGAGGGGACGCAGCAGTTTTATCTGCACTCATTTTTGAAGGAGCAGCCGGATTTGAACTGGCGGAATGCGGAGGTGCGCGCGGCGATGTATGCCGCGATGCGGTTCTGGCTGGAGAAAGGGGTGGATGGGTTTCGGATGGATGTGTTGTGGCTGCTGATTAAGGATATTTATTTTCAGAGCAATCCTCCGAACCCGGAGTACTACGACGCGGAGCATGATGTGAAGCGGGCGCTGCCGGTGTTCAATGCGGACCAGCCGGAGACGCTGGAGATTGTGGGGGAGATGCGGACGTTGATGGCGGAGTATGGGCCGACGATTGGCGATCAGGGGGCGGGGTCGAGCCGGGTGTTGATTGGGGAAATTTATCTGCCGCTGGATCGGCTGGTGCGGTATTACGGAAGCGGTCCGCAGTTGAGTGGGGCGAACTTGCCGTTTAATTTTGCGCTGATTCAAACGCAGTGGACGGCCGTGGCTGTCGCGACGACGATCACGACGTATGAGGGGTTGTTGCCGGCGGGGGCGTGGCCGAATTATGTGTTGGGGAATCATGATCAGTCGCGGCTGGCGTCGCGGATTGGGAAGCAGCAGGCGCGGGCGGCGGCGATGTTGTTGCTGACGCTGCGCGGGACTCCAACGATGTATTACGGAGATGAGTTGGGGATGGTGGATGTGGCGATTGCGCCGGACCAGGTGCGCGATCCGGCGGAGAAGAATGAGCCGGGCAAGGGGCGGGGGCGTGATCCGGAGCGGTCTCCGATGATTTGGGTGAATGCGGCGAATGCGGGATTTACGACGCCGGATGCTACGCCGTGGCTGCCGCTCGAGCCTGGATGGGAGACGGAGAATGCGGCGGAGCAGGCGGGGCGGAAGGACTCGATGCTGATGCTTTATCGGAAACTGCTGGCGCTGCGGCGGCAGCATGACACGCTGCATGCGGGAGGGATCGCGGAGGTGGTGGCGGAGGGTTCGGTGCTGCGGTATCGGCGCGTGGGGTTGGAGGGTGGAGAGAGTACGGATTTTCAGGTGATGTTGAATTTGGGGTCGGAGGTGGCTACGGTGAAGTGTGCGAAGGGGACGGTGGTGTTGACTACGCTGCTGGATGGGGAGGGGTCGAGCGTGGAAGGGACGGTTACGGTGGAGGCGGGGGAGGGGTTGTTGATCGCTATCGAGTAGTGAGTAGTGAGTAGACGACGTAGATGAGAACGGTTGTCTGGCACTGGTAGTATTTCTTGCACTATGGATCGTCGGGATTTGTTGAAGGGTTCACCGTTGGTGGTTGCTTCTGCGGTTGGGTATGTGGCTCGGGCTGAGGTGCCGCGGGTTGCGGATGCGAAGATGCTGTTTGATGTGCGTGGCTATGGGGCTACGGGGGATGGGAAGACTGTGGATTCGCCTGCGATCAATCGGGCGATTGAGGATGTGGCGGCGAAGGGGGGTGGGACGCTGGTGTTTCCGGCGGGGACTTATGTTTGCTTTACGATTCGGCTGAAGAGCGGGGTGGATCTTTGGTTGTCGAATGGGTGCGTGATTCTGGCGGCGGATTCGCCGCGGATGGGTGAGACATCGGGGTATCGCGGAGGGACGTATGATCCTGCGGGGCCGGCGCAGGAGTGGGAGGCTTATCAGGATTATGGGCATAACCATTGGGCGAATTCGCTGTTCTATGCGGCCGGGCAGCATGACTTTGCGATCTATGGGCGGGGACTGATCTGGGGAAAGGGGTTGAGTAGTGGCGCGAAAGAAATGCGGGACGGGACGGGAGGATTTATTGCGGAGCAGGCGGGGGTGGGGAACAAAACATTTGCGTTGAAGAATTGCCGGAATGTTTTGCTGCGGGATTTCAGCGTGTTGAAGGGTGGGCACTTTGCGCTGCTGGCTACGGGCGTGGAGAACCTGACGATCGATAACGTGCTGGTGGATACGGATCGGGATGGGTTCGATATTGATGGCTGCAGGAATGTGCGGGTGAGTAATTGCACGGTGAACTCACCTTGGGATGATGCGATCTGTCCGAAGTCGAGTTATGCGCTGGGGGAGCGGCGGATGACGGAGAATGTGACGATTGCGAATTGTTTGGTGGCGGGGAATTACAAGCTGGGGACCGTGCTCGATGGGACGTGGAAGAAGTATGGCGCGGGCGATGGGGTTTGGGGGAATGGGCGGATTAAGTGTGGGACGGAGTCGAATGGGGGGTTCCGGAATATTGCGATTACAAATTGTGTGTGCGAGGACTCGCGGGGGATTTCGCTCGAGAGTAGCGATGGGGCGTTGATTGAGGATGTAGCGATTTCGAATGTGACGATGCGGGGGACGTTGGATGCGCCGTTATTCTTGCGGTTGAATGCGAGGAACCGTGGGCCGAAGGAGACGATGAGGGCGGGGACGCTGCGGCGGGTGTTGATTTCGAATGTGGTGTCGCATGGTTCGGCGGCGAAGACGGCTTCGATTTTCTCGGGGATTCCGGGGAATGCGATTGAGGATGTGAAGTTGTCGAATTGCTTTTTCGGGCATACGGGGGAGTATCCGGCGGAGGCAGTGGGGAGAATGGTGCCGGAGATGGTGGATGCGTATCCGGAGCTGGGGAGGTTTGGGGCTACGCCGGCGCATGGATTTTTTGTGCGGCACTTGAGGAGGCTGGAGATGTCGCATGTGGAAGTGGCTCCGGAGAAGACGGATGAGCGGCCGGCGTTCTGGCTGGAGGATGTGGAGCGGGCGGATTTCTTTGCGGTGACGGCGCCGGGGGAGAAGAACTTTGCGCTGCGGAAGGTTAAGGATTTGCGGATTTTGTGGTCGCGGGCGGCGAAGGATGTGACGGTGGCGGCGGTGGAGAGTGAGGTGTTGTAGGTCAGGACGAGCAGGGCAAGAGCTTTGACGCAAAGGGCGCAAAGGTAGCAAAGTTTCGCGACGTAGAACGAGCAACGGCAGGAACCATCGAAGTACGTAAGCAAAAGCCCCGGCGGGTGCCGGGGCTTTTTGGCGCTACAGGTGATAGTTGGAGCTAGGCTTCTTTGTGCTCTGGCTCGGGGGTGGTTGATGGGGTTACGGGGCCCTTGGCTTCGTTGCCTGGCTTGCGGATGTCGATGCCGCCCTTGAAGAAGGCGCCGTCTTCGATGGAGATGCGAGCGGCGATGACGTCGCCGGTGAGGGAACCTTCAGACCGGATGTCGACGCGATCGGAAGCCTGGCAGTTGCCGCGGACTTTGCCGAGAACGACGATCTCGCGGGCGCTGATGTTGGCGGCTACCTGGCCGTTGCGGCCAATGGTGACGCGGTTGCCAGGGAGGTTGATGGCGCCTTCGACTTTACCGTCGATGTAGAGGGATTCGGAACCGGAGACCTCGCCTTTGACTACGAGACTCTTGCCGATGGTGGCTTGCTCGCTGTTAGGAATCGCACCGGGAGTGGTGGCGGATGTGCCGGAAGTGAAAGCAGGTGTGGCAGCAGGCGAAGTAGGACGCACCGGCTCTGGAGCCGCGGGCGTATTGCCAGGTTGGTTTGGTTTCCACATAGAGGATCTTATGTTCCTTTCGGCTGTTCCTTCCCCGGGGGGAGGGGTTTGAGGCTGGTAGCTGTTGTTGCGCCAGTGGATTGAGATTCAGGCGTGTGGCACAGCGTTGGCTCCCGCGCTGAGATCACGATACTACTTTGAGCCTGGGCGTGTTCTGTGGAGTTCTTTGATGCTGCGCCTGGGAAGTTACCCCCAAAACGCCAGTTTGTGTGGTAGGGCGCAAGTTGGCGTTACTGCTCGGAGTTGTCGTTTTCTTCGATGAGGGAGACGGTGCCGACTACGTCGTAGGTGACGGACTGGCCGTTGGTGGGTTGGATGGTGGCGCGCATAGGCGTTCGTTGCCATTTGGCGCGGACGCAGACGGGCCAGGGAGGGGTGAGTTGCGGCCAGGGCGCGATGATTTTCTGGACGACGGCTTTGCGGGCGCCTAGCTCGGCGATGACGGCGACGACTCCACCTTTGGCGGTGGTGGAGATGCCGCAATAGGCGGCGTAGTTGCGGAACCAGACTACGTCAGAGATGTCGGCGTCGTAGTCGGCTAGGTGGAGCGCGGTGATGTGGCCGCTGATGCGATCGACCATGAGCCAGGAGGCCGGCTGCCAGGTCCAGCGGGGGGCTTCTGCGGGGAGGGAATCATTGATGTGTAACGCCCGGCGGATGACGAAGGTCCTGTCGGTGACGTCGTGGACTTCGCCGACGGTCCACTCTTTTTGAATGCCGTCGACATAGAGGCCACGGATATGGAGGCTGGTCGCTTCTTCAGATTTGTTGTCTGGATTGGCTTCGGGCGGGGTGTAGGGGACGCGGCGCGCGGGGCCGAGCGTGACGCTGTGAACTTTCGGGGGCTTGGCGGTGGCGGGGATCGCGCAGAGAAGGAGGAGAAGCGAGATTCGATAGAACGAGATGCGAGAGAACGGAATTCGACGGAGCAGGGGCACTGGAGCCGGGCGGAGGGTCTGCATGCGTGGAAGGCTAGCAGAGGGGTGAGGGCGGTGCAGTGATGGGAGGTACAGAATTTCAGTGGTTAGTGGCTGTTGATTCGGTGTTGCGAAGGCTTTGTAGTTTCCAGAGGAGGTAGGGCGCGAACGCGATGAGGAAGACTGCGAGGGCGTATTCGGTCTGGTCCAGGGAGCTAAGGGCGAAGGTGAGACGGATGTGTCCGAAGCCGGCGGGGATGGCGTCGCGGTTGGCCTGCACCTGGGCGGTGGCCGTGAAGAGGCCGAGGAGGGCGAGGCTGACGATGGGCCAAAGGGATTTCAGTCGTTGCCGAGCGGCTGTGGCGGTCATGCACCAGCCGACGAGGGTAGGACCAGCGAAGAAGATGGCGCGGTCGAGCTGGAAGTAGAGGTTGCGGGGTTCGAGGAAGGTGTGGGGGAAGGGTTCGGTGCCGAAGGGGGTGTTGGCGGAAGGCATGAAGAGGTGCCAGCCGAGGCGGAGGAGACAGAGGGAGAGGAACCAGAGGGCGGCGAGGAGGAGGAGCGGGGTGAGGCTGAAAACGGCCCAGGGGGCGCGGGCGCTGAGGGATCGGACGCGGGGTTGGGCTAGCATGGCGTGGGCGAGGGTGTCGGTGGTGCCGAGGCGGGCGAGGGCGGCGGTCGCGGCGGTAGAGAGTGAGAGGCCGCGGGTTTGCTCTTCGGCGGTTAGATCGGCGAGGTGGTCGGTGAGCTCGGCGAGGTAGCGGCGGACGTGGCGGGGAGCGATGCCGGCGCGGAGGAGGCGCTCACGGAGATGGGGGAAGAGGGAGTCAGGAGAGGGTTGGGGCATGGGGGGCTCCGTCTGGAGTTCCGGTGAGGACGAATTGGATGGCGGTGGTCAGGTTGGTCCAGGTGGCGGCGAGGTCGGAGAGGCGGCGGGAACCGATGGGGGTGAGGGAGTAATAGATGCGGCTGCGGCCGTTGACGGCCTTGCGCTGGGCGGTGAGGGCGCCGTCGCGCTCGAGGTTGTGCAGGACGGGGTAGACGACGCCTTCGCCGAGGGCGATGAAGGCTCCGGTGCGGTCGCGAATGGCTTGCACGAGCTCGTAGCCGTACATCTCGCCTTGCTGGAGGAGCGTGAGGATGAGGAGCTCGGGGACGCCATTCATGAAGTTCGGGTTGGTGTCGCGGGAGGCCATGGGGAGACGATACATTGTGGTTCTAGGTATCCACAAGAGAATTCTGGGGATGCGTGGGTCTCGGACGGGGCCGGCTGTAATGAGACGGCTTAGAACCGACGCTCGTTGGCGCGAGCGAGAAGCAGGTTCTTCCCCCTTCGGCTTCGCTCAGGGTCAGAATGACAGCCAGAAAAGCAAATGCAGAGGCAAAGGCGGCGGGTGGGCTTCCCAAAATGGCCGGAATTGGTTAGACTTGGAGATGGTGCGTGTACCTTCCGCCGTCTGCTCTCGTGTGTCTGGCCGTTCGAACGCCGGGTGATGCCAGAGGGGACTATCAGAAGCCCACGAAACAGGTTCAAAGGGAAAGCAGATGGAGCTGTTCTGCGTCGCGAGGCGTGGACTCTATCGAAGGAGACTGTTTGTCGAAGGAAGATGCAATTGAAGTAATGGCGGTGGTCGTTGAGAC
>Ga0302305_1000884_pt1 | contig 17613 bp, 13 predicted proteins | sample III_Palsa_E2_3_FD_198764 | JGI IMG/M metagenome (GOLD analysis project Ga0302305, IMG submission 198764) | Peat permafrost microbial communities from Stordalen Mire near Abisko, Sweden - III_Palsa_E2_3 | ecosystem: Environmental > Terrestrial > Soil > Palsa > Peat permafrost | place: Sweden... | reverse complement strand
ACGGCAGTGGCGGCGAACAGCCAGCCACGGCAGATACAGCTGGGCGGGCGGTTTGTGTTCTAGGTGCAGTCAACAGCTAGTAGTTAACTAGCGAACAGTAAATGCGACGGGTGCCTCGATGAGGCGCCCGTCGTGTTTTTTTGGGGGGGTGGAGTGATGCCACGGAGAAGAAGGCATACCCAAGGGGCTAAAGCCCCACTTTTTGGGGTGGCCTATGAGGCCCAAGGCTGAAGCCTTGGGGTACCTGGAATTGCTGAGGGATGGGAAAGCAACAGCAACAGCAACGACAACGACAACAGCAACAGCAACGACAACAGCAACAGCAACAGCAACAACAACAACAACGACAACGACAACAGCAACAGCAACGACAACGACAACAGCAACAGCAAATACAGGGGTCCTTCGCTACGCTCAGGATGACGGGATTTGTTGCAAGGTTAGCTTTCGTTACGGCTAAATTTGTTGTCGCTCGATTTGTTGCCGCTCGATTTGTTGCGCTAGCTTGTTGCCGCTCGATTTGCTGCCGCTCAAATTTGCTGCCGCTCAAATTTGTTGCGGCTAGATCAAGGAAGGATTTGATCTAGCCGCACTTTTTATTTGGTCGCGTTTTGCTTTAGTCGCGGGTTTTGTAGAGGAGGGCCGCGCTGGAGTGGGGGACTACGGAGGCTTCGCGGAACTTTGCGGGTTCCGAAAGCTCGGCGTGGTGGGCGTCCAGTGCGGTTGAGGTTAAGGTTTGGGCGAGGCTGTAGCCGGGGAGGTTCAAGGGTAAGTCCTGCGACTTGTCCTTGTTGATGATGATGACGGCAAGCTGGCCGGTGGGGAGCTTGGCGGCGTAGGCCGTGGCGTTGACCGGGCCGGGGTTGAAGTCGAGCTTGAGGAGCTGTGCGCCGGCGAAGTTTCCGGCGAACTTCATGCCCTGGTAGACGGGTTCGGCGACATACTTACCATCGATTTCGGCGATGGGCGTGTAGAAGGGGCGAGGGTGTGGGGCCTTGGGGTCGGGCATGAGGAGCTCGCCGGGGAGCGTGCCACCGAGGGAGTCGGCGACGGCCTTGCCGCTGCCGCCGTGGAGGTTGACGCCGGCGTAGCCTAAAGAGGCGAGGGTGAGGAGGTAGTCGGCGGCCCAGAGCGAGGCGGCGAAGACGTCAGAGAAGCCGGGCTTGCCGCCGCGGTAGCATGTATTGCCTTCGGTCATGCGCCAGGCGGTGTGGAGCTTGGCGGCGGCGTCCTGTGCGAGCTTGGCGACCTCAGCGACCTTGGGGTCGGGCTGGAGGAGAGCGTCGATGTTGGCGTGGGGGTTCGCCGGTGGGCCGGTGAAGTAGTAGTGGTGAGAGATGGCGACGACGTTGGGAGCGTCTTTGGTGGCGGCGAGGCGCTCGGTGATGGGAGAGAACCAGGCGGCGTTGCTGGCGACGTCGGGAAGGCCGAAGTGGGCGTTGGGGACGCGGGCGCGGATGGCGTTGGCGGTGGCGAGCCACTCGTCGAGGTAGGCGTCGGCGTTCCAGTTGGCTTTTACGCGGAAGCGGTTGTAGAAGATGTCAGGCTCGTTGCCAAGCTGGAAGTACTCGAGCCTGGAGCCGAGGGTTTTGGCGACGAAGGCGGCTTGCTCGGCGGCGAGAGCGGGAGTGTTGGTGGCGAGGTTGATGCCGTAGAGGCAGGTCCAGCCGGTGGCGTCGAGGAAGGCGCGGAGGTTGATGACGGCTTGTGGGGTGATGGAGTAGGCGAGCTTTTGGAAGGGCTGCTCGTCGGGGCGGAGGGGGATGATGACTACTTTTTCCGGGAGCGGTGGCTGCGTGCTTTCGGGGGTGGGCTTCCACCAGCCTACGTCTGAGGTATTGCCGCCGATGCGGAGCACGCCGTGGGGCGTGAGGGCGCGGAACTGCGCGATGAGGCCGGTGTTGGTGGGTGCGAAGAAGTTGGGGTCAGAGAGCTGCTGGGTTTCGTAAGAGAGGCCGACGAAGTTTGCCGGGATGCTGGGGCCGGGCTGGTCGGGGTGCAGCGTGAGGGTTTCGGCCTTCGGGGACTGGGCGAAGCTTTTGAGGCTGGCGGCGGTGGCGGCGGTGGCGAGGAGGAAGCGGCGGCGGTCCATGGGCTTTGCGGGAAACGTCATGCGAAGAAGCCTACTGGTCAAGCGGTTGAGCTTGCAAGTTTGGGTTCTGCTGGGAGGGACGGGGGGTGCGGTCGGGCTGTCGCCCGATTACGCAGGATTTGGGGTTGAAAGGGTCTGAACGGGCTGGCGAAGTTGATGGTGTGGCGGGTCCTTCGGCTGCGCGTTTTGCGTAAGGCCGCAAGTTGCTTCGCTCAGGATGACAGTTTTGTGGGGAGTCAAGGAGAGCGGTCGCGCTAAGCGCGCGATGCCCAACCTAGCCGCGCAAAGTGCGCGCGTCGAGGATGGGGCACCCGGATTGTGCGGCTTCCGGGCGAAAAGCAGGACTACTCGCGGAGGTGCTTGATGAGCTGGGTGGGGTGGATGGGTTTGGGGAGGAGCTCGAAGTGGTGGCCGCGGTCTTTGGCGCGCTGCAGAATTTCTACCGTCGCAGCCTGGCCGCTGAAGAGGACGATGCGGGTGTCTGGGCAGAAGCCACGGATGGCGATGGCGGCTTCTACGCCGTCGATGTGCGGCATGAGCACGTCTGAGAGCAGGAGGTCGGGGTTGATGCGGCGGGCGGCTTCAATGGCTTGTTCGCCGCTGTAGGCGGCCTCGGCGATGAAGCCGTTGCGGTTCAGGATCTGAACGATGGTGTCGGCGATGAGGACTTCGTCATCCACAACAAGGATGCGGGGAGCAGGGCCGTGCCGCTCGGATTCGTTGCCCGCTTCGGCGAGGGGCCGGAGCAAAGGTTTGAGGAGGTCGCTGCTCAGCAGAAAAGGGTTCATCGGGGTCATTTAATCCTGGCAAGGGTCTTTATACAGGGATGGTGTTTTGCACAAGGCGATCCGGTAAGTACCACAAGCGGGAGACGCTACGCCTCATTCAGTGAGATCAGAATTTGTCGGTGTCTCCACGGATAAGTCTACTGGAGAAACTTGGACTGTGGGGTGAGGAACGCTTCAGGATGAAGAACTTCTGTGGGAAGGAAGACGCGGAAGACCGTCCCTGATGGTGTCTCAGTGGAGGTGCGGACGCGGATGGTGCCTTCCTGCTTTTCAACGATGCCACGGGTGACCCAAAGGCCGAGGCCGGTGCCGACCGACTGCTTGGTAGTGAAGAACGGAGAGAACAAACGCTGGCGAACGGAGACAGGGATTCCGCTGCCCTGGTCGCAGACGAGGACGCTGACGCCGGGGCGGCCGTTGTGGGTGCGGCGGCGGGCGCGGATCTGGATGAGGCCGTTGGAGGAGGCGTCGATAGCGTTGACGATGAGGTTGGAGAAGACCTGGCGGATCTCTCCCTGGAGGCCGAAGATATGGAGGTCCGAGGCGAGATCGAGCGCGCAGTGGAGTTTTTTGTACTGCATTTTGCGGGAGAAGAGGTTGACGACGCCTTCAAGCAGATTGGTGAGGTTGATGTCGACGGGGCGGGTGGTGTCGCGGTAGAAACCGAGGGTTTGCTGGGCGATCTGGGAGACGCGGGCGAGTTCGCCGTCGGCGGTTTCAAGCAGATGCTGGATGGGAGCGGGGACGCCGGGGTCGGTTTTGGAGAGGTAGATGAGGTTGGTGACGGCTTCCAGCGGGTTGTTGATCTCGTGGGCGATGGTGGCGGCGAGACGGCCGGTGGCGGCTAGCTTTTCGCTCTGGCGGAGAGCGACTTCCTGGGTTTTGCGCGCGGTGACGTCCTGCACGGTGCCGATCATGCCGGTGAGTTCGCGGGGCGAGGCGGGAGCGCCGGAGGGAAGGGGCGAGAGCTCGTCGAAGGTGGCAATGCCTCGGCTACAAACCCAATGCTGGCGGCCATCGCGGGTTTCCACGCGGTACTCGGCGGTGTAGGCATCGTCGGAGTGGAGGACGTCGCGGAGGTCTTCGGCGGTGGTGGCGAGATCGTCTTCATGCACGATGCGCTTGCGGAGCTCGGTGCGGGAGATGGGGACGTGGGGTTCGGCGTCGAGGAGCTCGGCGGCACGCTCGTCGAGATCGAGCATGTCAGTGAAGCGGTCCCAGGTCCAGGTGCCGAGCAGGCCGGAGTCGAGGGCCTGACGAAGACGGCGGGCGCTGTCGCGCTGGAGCTCGCGAGCGGAGTCGGCGAGAGCGATCTCGTGGGTGAGGGTTTCGGCGAGGCGGGCGGTTTCGATGGCGGAGGAGGCCTGGGACGCGACTACCGAGACCTGAGACTGGTTGTACTCGCTGAAGATGTCGGGGTCGGGGTGGCCGAAGATCATGCTGCCGAGATGTTCGCCGTCAGGGTTGAGAACGGGGATCGCCATGTAACTGCGGATGGGGAGGTTGGCGAATGGGGTGCCGTGGAACGGGCTTTCCGTTGCGGGCGATGTGCGGAGGCTGGGGCTGCCGGAGATGTCGCCGGTACAGACAGAGGAGGGATCGGGAAAGCAGTCTACGGAGAGACCAGCGACGGGAACGATGGAGAGTCCGGTGAGGAGGTGTGGGTACTCGGCGGCGAGTTTGTAGAACTGGAGGTGGTTGCCGTCGGGGTCGATGCCCTTGTAGAAGAACGCGGCGAAACGAGCGCAGGCGAGCAGAAGGGCGGCGTCCAGCGCTGTTTGTACGATCTTGTCCAGATTGCGCTCCCCGGCGAGTTGCAGGCCGGTGTCAATCAGAAACTGAAGACGGGCCGCGCTCTCTTCTGGAGAGGATGCTCGGGACGGCAAGCTGTGTCTTTGGGCATCCATCGTTTCAAGTGTGATGCGCGGAAGAGCAAGAGGGTCGGCTTGCGAACGCAGGAGAAGTGAGGATGGGTTTGATTGGACGAACAGAAAATCGCGACTCGGGACGTATGGTGGCCTACATAGGCTGTATCGACGTATCGCTCACGGTAGCCCACGAAAGGGTCATGGCCGAAAGCCGGGGGATGAATTGCTGGTACGAGCTGCATGGCAGGTCCTTCGGCTGCGCGTCTTGCAAAAAGCCGCAAGACTCTTCGCTCAGGATGACGGTTTTGCGATAATTCAGCGGCCGAAGTGGAAGTTGATGCCGGAAGCAAGCCGCAGCGTGTTCTGGATGTTGCTGCCGCCGTTGGGGAGTTCGGTGCGGACGAGGCCGCCTTCGATGATGCGGAGATCGAAGCGATGGTAGATGGTGTAGTTGATGCCAGCGCCTACGGAGTACGTGATGGAGGAAGAGTGGGTCTGCTCGACGCCGCTGGTGGGATAGAGGCCAGCGGGTGCGATGGTGTAGCCGACTTTACCTTCGACGAAGACGCCACCGTGACGGTTCCAGGCGGTATCCGTAATGTGGCCGAGGTTGAAGGTGTAGCGCGGGCCGACGAGGAACTGGATGTGTTGGATGTCGATACTGCCGCGGACGTTGGTAGCGGCGAGACCGGTGCCGGTGCCGGAGACGCCGATTCCCTTCCAGAGATTGTAGGAGAGGTCTACGGTGGCGCCGCGGAGATAGAAGTAGTCGCTGGGGCTGGCGCCGACGAACTTGACGCGCTCCTGCGTGTACATCATGCCGAGATCGCCGCTGCGCTGCGCGTGGGCGTGAGAGGAAGCCAGAAATGCCGGCAGAACGGCGATCGCCGGCAGGAGATGCCGGAGCACTCGAAGGAAAGACCGAGGATCGCGCGTTAGGTGAGGCATGACGGGTGAATCTCCTAAGGACTACTGAACGGTAAGGGTGACGGTGGTGGCGTGCGAAAGCGTACCGGACGTTGCAGTCACGGTGAGGGTGTAGGTTTGCGGCGTAACGCCGTAGTAGCCGGTGGAGGAGTCAGAAAGGCAGCCGGTGAGTCCAAAGGCAGCGACGCAAAGGAGCGCGCCGAGTAACAAGGAGGAAGGACGGCGGCGGCGTAAGCCGAGTAGTGGCAAGAACAGGAGTGCGAGCACGACTGGAGCGACTCGGCTGAAGGTGCGATGCAGCGGACCAGAGGGGTCGAGATAAGCTTGTGTTGCCGGTGGGGGCTTTACGGTGAGCGTAACCGGAGTGCTGCCTGAGCCTGCCGCGAGGGTTGCGGGGCTGAAGGTGACGGTGGTTCCGGTGGGTGCTCCGCTGAGGCTGAAGGTGATGGGGCCGAGCAGTGTTGAGGCGCCTACGGGAGAGACCGTGACGGAGTAGGTTGTGGGTGAGCCGCCGACGACGGTAGCCGTTCCACTCGTGTTGGGCGTGAGTGCGATGGCGAAGTCTTCTACGGTCTGCGTGAAGAAGGAGCTTGAGCCGTTGAAGTTGTTATCGCCGGAGTAGACCGCGGTGATGGTGTAGTTGCCAGCGGCGATCAGGGTTTCAGGAAGGCTTGCCTGACCGTTGACCAGAGTACCGACGCCGATGTTCGTACCGTTGTAGAGGAAGGTGATGTTGCCGGTGGGGACGAGGGTTGTTCCCTGCCCTGCGGTGGCCTGAACGGTCGCCGTAAAGGTGAGCGGCTGATTGACGAAGGCTGGGTTGAGGGAGCTGGAGATCGCCGTCTGCGAGGTGTAAGCGTTGACTACCTGGTTGAGAGGAGCGGAGGTAGCCGCGAGGAAGTTCGGGGTCGCCGCGTAGACAACCGTGATGCTGTACGTGCCGGGGTTGCTGAGGGTGAGCGGCAGCGTGGCTTGTCCGTTGACTAGAGTGGCTGTGCCGAGCGATGCACCGGAGAGTTCAAAGTTGACCGAACCGGTGGGGGTTCCGGCGTTAGAGCCGGTGGGCGGAGCGACGGTGGCGGTGAGGATGGTCTGCTGATTGACGAAGGACGGATTGACCGAGCTGGTGAGCGTGACCAGCGGCTTGTTCTGCACGAGCACGCTGTTGCTGATGCCCGTGATGGTGCCGAAGCTGGCCGAGATGGTGAAGGTGCCGAGGGTGTTGAACTGTGCACCGACGGGAGCGGTGAAGGTGTGGACTCCGGCGTCTGCTGCGGTGAAGGTGTAGCTGGTGCCGCTGAGGAATACAGCAACGGGGTCTGTGGCGGTGAAGGTGACCGTGCCGAGGAAGCTGGGGACGACGGTGGTGCCTTCAAGCGCGGAGACGGTGAAGCTGACCGGGACTCCCTGTGCGGTGACGGTGGGAGACGCAGTGACCTTGATGGTATCGACGGGCGTGATGCCGTTGCCGGTGAAGGTGGCTGAGGTGGTGAGGGTAGCTCCGGTTCCAGTGGCGGTTGTGTTCAGGTTGAGGGTGCCAGTGTTGACGCCGACGAGCGTGGGCGTGAAGCCGACGGTGTAGGTGCAGACGCTGCCGAGAGCGAGTGGTGCGGGTGTCGATCCAGAAGGTAGAGACGGGCAGGTGCTGGCGGGGCCGATGGAGAAAGCGCCGATGCTGAAGGAGGGGTCCGGCGTGGTGTTGAGCTGGAGAGCCTGGTTGCCTGTGTTCTGCACGGTGATGGTGGAGGCGTAGCCGTCGGTGGAGTCGAACACGCCAACCTTGGTGGTGGTGGGGAAGGTGTAGGACGGGTTGGAGCGGGAGATGATGGAGAGGCCGAGCGTGGTGTCGGTGACGAGGAGATCGCCGTTGGCGCGGAGGACGACATCGAGAGGCGTGGTGGCGGGTGTGTTGCCAGCAGCGATGGGGAAGCTGTAGACGGTGCCGGAGGGTGAGACCTGCAGGATGTTTCCGCCACCCTGGTTGGCGACGAGGATGGTGCCGGAGCCATCGACTGTGATGCCGGCAGGATTGGAGAGGCCGCCGCTGGTGTTGATGGTGCTGGCAAGGCCGGTGGAGAAGGAAAGCTCGACGATGCGGTCGTTGCCGGAGTCGGAGATGTAGAGGAAGTTGTTATCGAGCGCGAGGGCGGCTGGGCTGGAGAGCGGAGTGCCGAGGCCGGTTGTGGCAAGGGCTATGGAGGTGGAGCCATCGAGCGCGATGCGGTAGATTTTGCTGGTCTGTGAGTCGGCGACGTAAAGGTAGCCGAAGGCGTCGATGGCAAGGCCGGTGGGATGGACGAGCGTGACGGTGCCGGTGGAGAGCGTAGAGACGATGCCGGACTGAGAGACTTCGTAGATGAGGCCCAGCGTGGGCGAGGAGACGAACAGTGTGCCGTCTCCTGAGATAGCCAGGGAGGACTGTGCGGTGCTGGTGAGCGTGGCGAAGACGGAGTAGACGCCGGTGGAGCTTAGCTCGAGGATGCGGCCGTTGGCAAAGTCGTTGAAGTAGAGATTGCCGCCACCGTCGTAGACAGCCGCCGAGGACTGGAAAGTTGCCGGAGAGAGTGGAGCAACGGACGAGGTGGCCGTTGCGGTGACCGGCCCCATGACGGCTTGCGGGCCAAGACCGATGCCGTGGAGATAGACGCGGTTGCTGAGCGTGCCTCCGCTGCCGAGGATGGTGAGCGCGCCTTTGCGGAGACCGATCTGTTTGGGCGAGAAAGACATCGTGATCAAGCAGCTCTGCGGTGGGTTGAGAGTGCCGACACAGTTCTGCGAGACGAGGGTGTAGTCAGCGCCGCTGACGCCGTCTGTAGTTACGGCGACCGAAGAGATAGTCGTGGTGACGTTGGCGAAGAAGGTGAGTGTGATGGTGGACGAGGTGGAGCCGAGGGCGATGGAGCCGAAGTCTACGGGGCCGCCGGGTTGGAGCGACTGGGCGGACGCGAGGCCGGAGACTGCGAAGAGAAGGGTCAGGAGCAGAGCGATGGGCGTAGATCGGCGTAGGCAGGCTGCGCGCAACGATCTGCACAGGCTGAGCACATCGACTTTATTGCGCATGGATACGATCACTGGCCCCCACCTACACACACCCTTGCGGGCTCTTCTAATTGCAGACGCCAGAAGCCGTGATGCTCGGCAAGTGCTCAGAGGAGAAAACTCCTGCGGCAACGGGCGACTGAAAATGGATATCGACGTTTAATTTCTAGCTATACGAATGATGCCTTGTGGCGATGAGGGTGAGGTTATTAATTTTCATGCGGTACCAGAGAGAGCACTGCCCCCAAAAGGTTATGAAACCTTTGTAGACGGGTTGTGCGAGGGGGCTTCATGGGCTGTATCGACATATAGCCAACCCCGGCGGCGGGTGTGTTTCCAGCATTTTATGTCGGGCTTACAGCCCTCGCGTTGTGTGGGGTTTCGTACCCAGCCCTGCGGGCTGGGCTGGGATATGGCCGCGCCGTTGGCGCTCAACGACACTATCGCCTTTTCTACGGGCTGAAGCCGTGCTCTTCAAGTCGCGGCTTGTGTCGTGATTGCCTAGAGTGGTGGCGAATCGAGGGTATTGGGCGTAGCTTGGCTTGTGCGAGTGTGTGAGGCATCGGGGCTCGCTCGATTTGGGATAGGTGCTGGGAGGAAAGAGAGCGTGTCCCGGGGGCTGAAGCCCAGTTTGGGGCGGGTTGAATGTCCGGGCTAAAGCCCGGACCTATCTCAGAAGCAACAGCAAAGACAGAAGCAGATTCCCTGCGGGAAGGACAACAAAAGAGCAAGAGCAATTCGTCGGGCTCTATACAGTTTTCGATTCGTTAGACAGTGCCTCAAAGGAAATGGAGAGAAGGATGGAGAGACGGAGTTTTTTGACGCGGTCGGTGCAGGTGACGGTGGGTGCGGCGGCGTTGCCGGGGTGGATGGCGGCGGTTGTGCCTGCGACGGTTGCGAAGCGGGTGGTGGTGGCTCCGAAGGTGGGGATGGGACCGGCGAGGCTGAATGTGCGGGACTTTGGAGCGACAGGCGATGGGGTGGTGAAGGACACCGCGGCGATACAGCGAGCGCTGGATCGGTGTGGGGTGTTGGGTGGTGGTGAGGTGTTGGTGCCGGAGGGGAAGTATCTGATTGGGTCGATTCAGTTGCGGTCGAATACGCTGCTGCGGCTGGCAGAAGGTGCGGTGCTGATGGGGTCGGCGGATGTGGCGGACTATGCCGTGACACAGGTGCGGTGGGAAGGGCGATGGGTTGGTGGGTACATCGGGCTGGTGAACGCGATTGACGCGCAGGGCGTGGGGATTGCGGGGCCGGGGAAGATTGTGGGCAACGATGCGATGGGTGGGCGGCCGACGAGGGATGCGCCGCTGCGGCATCCGGCGTTGATTGAGTTTCTGCGCTGCGATGGAGTTCATCTGAGCGGGTTTTCGACGAGCTATTACAGGATGTGGTCGATTCATCCGACGTCGAGTACGAATATTTTGATTGAGGATTTGGTGATTCGATCGACGGGTGGGAACGGCGATGGGATCGATGTGGACTCTTGCAAGCATGTGGTGATTCGGCGATGCGATATAGCGACGGGGGATGATTGCATCTCGCTGAAGAGTGGGCGCGGCGAGGAAGGCTACACGCTGGCGCAAGGTACGGAGGATGTAACGATTTCCGACTGCACGTTCGCGGACTCGCTGTTTGCTTGCGTCGGGATTGGGAGTGAGAACTCCGCAGGGACGCGGGATGTGCGCGTGGAGCGCTGCAAGTTTACAGGCGCGAAGAGCTATGCGGTGTACATCAAGAGCAGGCCGGGGCGTGGAGCGCTGCTGGAGAACTTTGTCTTTGACGGGCTGGAGGTTGCGGGAACCGGGCAGGGCTTTTTGCGGATCAACATGCTGAACAGCGGGTTGCTGGGAGAAGACCCGGTGCCGGGGTTGGCGGGGATTTCACAGAGCAAGAATTTTGTGTTTCGCAATGTGACGGTGACGGATGTGCCGGTGCTGGTGCAGGCGACCGAGATTCATCCGGAGAAGCCGCTGGATGGTTTTGTGCTGGAGAACGTTACGGGGACTTGCAGGAAAGGGATTCTGCTGGCGAATGCGAGGCGGGTGGTGTTGCGGGAGATTGCGGTGACGGGCTTTGAAGGGCCGCTGCTTTCGACGGTGAATGTGACGGGGTTTGGGTTGAAGGGAGCGGCGACGATTGAGCAGCCGAAGCTTCCGGATGCTGTGGTGGCTCCGGCGGAGGCTTACACGTTGAAGTAAGCCTCAGTGCTATTTTGTGGGGTGCGGAGTTGGGTGCGGTGGGACGACTTTGATTTCGAAGATCGTGGGCCACTGCTTGCCGGTGACGAAGATGCGGTCGTGCTGGGCGTCGTAGGCGATGCCGTTGAGGACGGCTTCGGCGTTGACCTTTTGGCTGTCGGGCAAAAGGCCGGTGAGATCGATCCAGCCGAGGACTTTGCCGTTGGCTGGAGAGATGCGGGCGATGCGGTCTGAGTGCCAGACGTTGGCGTAGATTTCGCCTTTGATCCATTCGAGCTCGTTGAGCTGATCGATGAGCTGGGTGCCGTCGTGGACGGTGATGTGATGGGTCTCTTTGAAGGTGGCGGGATCGCGGAAACGGAGCGTGGAGGTGCCGTCGCTGGTGATGATCTCGTGGGTGTTGCGGGTCATACCCCAGCCTTCGCCGGTGTAGGTGAACTGGCGAACGGGTTGCAGCGTGGCGCGATCGTAGATGAAGCCGACGTGAGTTTGCCAGGTCCACTCGTAGAGATAAGGGCCCCAATCGACGATGCCTTCGCCGAAGTACTGCGGCGGGATGGTGTGCTGCTGGATGGGCTTGCCGGTTTCCGGGAAGATCGACGCGACGGTGGATTGACCCTCGAGGCCGGTGCCTTCGTAGAAGATGCCGTTGAGGTAGAAGAAGCCTTCGGTGTAACTGCTGGTGGAGTGCGGATATTGCGCGACGACTTTATAGCCGCTGACTGGAGCGGTGAGACCGCTGGCGGCTGCAGGAATGGCGAAGGCTGCGGCAAGGATGAGGATGTGAGAGAGGACGCGCACGTTGCTCTCACCTTATCGCAGTCAGGCTATGGAGCCGAGGACTACTTGCCTTTGTAGTCTTTGAAGAGCTCGGGGAAGTCGGCTTTGAGGGTGGCGATCTTGGGGCGGTCGCAGACTTCGATGTAGGGGTTGTTGGGATTGTGGAGAGCGTAGTCCTGATGGTAGGACTCGGCGTCGTAGAAGCCTTTGAGGGTGTTGACCTGCGTGACGACGCGATTGGGGAAGGCGTGCGCTTCGTCAAGCTGGACGATGTAGGCGGAGGCGATCTTCTGCTGCTCGGGGCTGGTGAAGAAGATGGCGGAGCGGTAGGAGGTGCCGACGTCGTTGCCCTGACGATTGAGGGTGGTGGGGTCGTGGACGGAGAAGAAGATTTGCAGGAGCTTGCCGTAAGTGATCTTGCTGGGATCGAAGACGACTTTGACGGACTCGGCGTGGCCGGTGGTTTCGCTGGTGACCTGGGGGTAGGTGGCGGTGGCGGCTGAGCCTCCGGCGTAGCCTGCAGTGGTGTCGATGACGCCTTTGACGCGCTCGAAGACGGCTTGCGTACCCCAGAAGCAGCCACCGGCGAAGACTGCGGTTTCTTTGCCGGGAGCGTGGGCGAGGGTAGCGTCCAGCTTAGGTGGAGCGATGGGGGTTGCAGCGTTGCAGCCGAGGCCTGCGGTGAGGATGAGAGCTGCGGTAAAGATCGCGTTGCGCAGGGCCGAGGTGCGGGTCATGGGGTCTCCGTAGGCTTGTGGCGGTGCGGGCCTATGGATGAGACGCGAAAAGGAGCGTAAAGATACAGCGGATGCGCGAGTTTTGCGTTGTGGGTTACTTGAAGAGGTTGGCGGCACGCTGAGCGGTGAGGTAGACGCCCCAGGCTGTGGGGGCGAGAACAACTAGCCAGGCGAGCGCGATGCTGAGCGGTGAGCTGGATTTGACGGTGGCAGTAGTAGCGGTCATGGCAGAGCTCCTTCAGATGCAGGTTTGGTAGAGTAAACCAAACAGAAGATCAGTGGCCTCCAGTGTCGGCGGGGATGGGTGTGCCGTCTTTTATCCAGAAGCGCTCGGATACTGGGTGGACGAGGAGGTTGGCGATGAAGCCGAGGACGAGCAGACCGGACATGATGTGCAGGATGGTGGGGTAGGCCTCGGCGAGTGGGCGGTTGGTGGCTTTGTAGTGGTCGAGGATGCCGTTGACGATGAGCGGGCCGACGATGCCGGCGGTGGACCAGGCGGTGAGAGTGCGTCCGTGGATAGCGCTGACGTTGATGCCACCGAAGAGGTCTTTGAGATAGGCGGGGATGGTGGCGAAGCCTCCGCCGTACATGCTGATGAGGACACCGGCGACGAGGACGAAGAGCGAAAGCATGTGGATGGACGGCAGAAGGAAGTAGAGGACCGCTCCCAAAGTGAAGAAGAGCATGTAGGTCATCTTGCGTCCGATGAAGTCTGACAAGGAAGCCCAGACGAAACGGCCGCCCATGTTGAAGAGCGAAAGCACGCCGACGAATCCACCAGCAGCGAGGGCTGTTACTTTTCCGCTGAAGAGGTTTTGCAGCATGGGTGCAGCGGACTCGAGAATGCCGATGCCGGCGGTGACGTTGAGCGCGAGAACCAGCCAGAGCAGCCAGAACTGCGGCGTCGCCATGGCGGAGTTTACGGTGACGTTGTGCGAGCTGATCATCGCCGACTGATGGGCAGGAGGGACGAAGCCCGCGGGCTTCCAGCCGGGTGCGGGGACGCGGATCATGAAGACGCCGAACATCATGAAGAGGAAATAGAGAATGCCCATGCAGAAGAACGCGCCGGCGATGGGCTGGATGGTGGAGTGGGTTTTGAAGTAGGCCATCAGGTTGTTGGCGAGTGGTGCGCCGATCATCGCGCCTCCTCCGAAGCCCATGATGGCGAGGCCGGTGGACAAGCCGGGGCGGTCAGGGAACCACTTGATGAGCGTGGATACGGGCGAGATGTAGCCGAGGCCGAGACCGACGCCACCGATGACTCCGTAGCCGAGGTAGATGAGCGGGAGCGAGTGGAGCGTGGTTCCGAAGGAAGCAACGAGGAAGCCGAGGCCGAAGCAGGTAGCAGCAGCGAACATGGCTTTGCGAGGGCCGGCGGTTTCGAGCCACTTGCCGAAGATCGCGGCGGAGATGCCGAGGATCGCGATGGCGAGCGAGAAGATGTAGCCGACTTCCTTGTGACTCCAGGAGGAGCCGTCGGCGGCTTTGTAGGCAAGGAGCGGGTTGACGAAGACGCTGAAGGCGTAGACCTGGCCGATGGCCAGGTGAATCGCCAGAGCTGCTGGAGGGACGAGCCAGCGGCTATAGCCGGGAGATGCGATGGAACGATCACGATCGAGGAACGAGAGAAGACTCATGGTTCACCCTGGACCCGATGCGGTGCGCTGCACTCAGGCCGCATAACTGTAGATGTATTTGTGTGAGGAAGAGAAGAGGAATTTGTGTTAATTCTTTTGCCACGCGAGGCGGGGTGTTGCTGCCCCATGCGTCGGCGGCTTGACCCTTGTTGTACGGGGGCAGTAGTCTCGCGGCGATGAACAAGGTTTATGAAAATGCCGACGATGCCCTGCTGGACGTGCCGGATGGTGCGACCGTGATGCTGGGTGGATTTGGGTTGTGTGGGATTCCGGAGAACTCGATTGCTGCGCTGGTGCGGCGGGGAGTGCGCGGGCTGCATACGATCTCGAACAATATGGGTGTGGATGGATTTGGGATGGGATTGATGCTGGAGGCGGGGATGATTGCCTCGCATACGGGCAGCTATGTGGGCGAGAACAAGCTGCTGGAGCAGCAGGTGATTGCGGGCAAGCTGCAGGTGAATCTGATTCCGCAAGGAACGCTGGCGGAGAGGATTCGCGCGGGGGGAGCGGGGATTCCGGCGTTTTATACACCGGCGGGTGTGGGGACGGTGGTTGCCGAGGGGAAAGAAGTGCGGGAGTTCGACGGGAGGATGTATCTGCTGGAGGTTGCGCTGCGTGCGGACTTTGCGCTGGTTAAGGCTTGGAAGGGGGATCGTGCGGGGAACCTGGTGTATCGGCGGACGGCGAGGAACTTCAACCCGATGATGGCGACGGCAGCGCGGGTGACGATTGCCGAGGTGGAAGAGCTGGTAGAGCCGGGGGAGCTTGATCCGGACCTGGTGCATACGCCGGGGATTTATGTGCAGCGGATTTTTTGTGGGGTTTGTGAGAAGAGGATTGAGAGACGGACGGTGCGAACAAAGTGAGAGCCAGTGATGTCAACTGCTCCATCGTGGAGGCCTCGCAAGATGTCGTGGCCGAAAGCCCGGGGCTGGATTGCTTGTACAGGTGGCATGGCAGGTCCTTCGACTGCGCAGCTCGCAAGTGCGCGAGCTACTTCGCTCAGGATGACAAATTTGTGGGGAGACAACGATGACAGTTTGGGGGAGGCAACGATGAGCGGTGATGGGAAGACGGCGGACGCGGAGAAGCGAGATCGGATTGTAAGGCGGGTGGCGCGGGAGCTGCGTGATGGGTTCTATGTGAACCTTGGCATTGGGATGCCTACGCTGATTGCCAACCATGTGCCGGTGGGGATGGATGTGGTGTTGCAGTCAGAGAATGGGATGCTGGGGATTGGGCCTTATCCGCTGGAGGAAGAGGTGGATGCGGACCTGATCAATGCAGGCAAAGAGACGGTGAGTGTGATGCCGGGGACGAGCTTTTTTTCGTCGGCGGATAGCTTTGCGATGATTCGCGGAGGGCATGTGGACCTGAGCATACTGGGGGCGATGGAGGTCGATGAGCAGGGGTCGCTGGCGAACTGGATGATTCCGGGGAAGGTGGTTAAAGGCATGGGTGGGGCGATGGATCTGGTGGCGAGTGCGCGAAGGGTGATCGTCGCGATGGAGCATACGACGCGCGATGGAAGGCCGAAGATTTTGACGCGATGCACGCTGCCGCTGACCGGGGTGGGGGTGGTGCATACGATTGCGACCGAGATGGCCTGGATTGCGGTGATGCCTGAAGGGTTGGTGCTGGAGGAGATTGCTGAGGGGGTGTCGGTGGAAGAGGTGCAGGCAGCGACGGAGGCGAAGCTGTTGGTGTCGCGTGAGTTGAAGGTGATGCGGTAGGGAGAAGAGAGCATGTCCCAGGGGCTGAAGCCCGATTTTGGGCCGGGTTTAATGTCCGGGCTAAAGCCCGGACCTATCTCAGAAGCAACGACAACGGCGATCTCTCAGCAGCGAAACGGCAACAATTTCTCAGAAGCAAAACGGCGGCGACCTCTCAAGGGGCAAAGCGACGCAACCGATTCGTCGGATGCTGCCTAGCGCAATGCTTTTATTACGGATGTTGGTTGCGTGAAAGTTTGGTTTGTCGCGGAGGCTGCGGGAGGCATCACACGGTGTATACGGCGATGGTTGGACGGGACGATGGATTGACCGGGGCCATGCCGCGCTAGCTGGGAAGCGCAACCATGATGGAGTCTGGACAGTCGGAGAAGCCGGTAGCGACAAGCCTAAAGAGGCCGAGCCTTGATGTCGTCGATCCGATGGGACAGAGGATATGGGAGTATGTTTCGCAGTCGCCGCTGCATAACCTGTGGGACTTTGAGGGAGCTTCGGTAAAGGTGGTGTTTCAGCGGACGCTGAAGTCTTTTCTGGATGACAACCTGCTTTCACGGGCGGCGGAGTTGGGCTACTTCTTCTTGTTTGCACTGTTTCCTACGCTGGTGAGCGCAAGTGCGATTCTGGGGTTGGCGGCGCGGAGTGCGTCGCATATCTATGTGCAGTTGTTGAACTATCTTGCGCTGGTGATGCCGGCTTCCGCGTTTGCGATTGTGGTGGAGACGTTCAACCAGACGACGGCGGCAGCCACGAGTGGGAAGGTGACGCTGGGGATTGTGGCTGCGCTGTGGTCGGCTTCGGTGGGTTTTTCCGCGATACAGGATGGCATGAATACCGTGTACCGGGTGCGCGAGACGAGGCCTTACTGGAAGGCTCGTGGGTCGGCGATTTTGGTGACGATGCTGCTTTCGGTGTTGGTGACGCTGAACCTTGCGGTGTTGCTGGCGGGTGACTTTACGGCTCGGTATGCGCTGCGGCACCTGTGGCACCACTGGCTGGGGATGACCGCAGCAGTGGTGTTGCATACGATTTCCTGGGTGGCGGGAAGCGGGTTTCTGATTCTGCTGTTCGCTACGATCTATTACTTTGCGCCGGACCTGAAGGTGAAGCGCTGGCGGTGGCTTTCGCCGGGAGCGGCGATTGGGATTCTGGGGTGGCTGGCGGCTTCGATTGGGCTGCGGGTTTATCTGCACTTCTTCAATAATTTTTCGCTGACGTATGGATCGCTGGGAGCGGTGATTATTCTGCTGACGTGGTTTTATATCACCGGGTTGATGCTGCTGGCGGGGGCGGAGATCAACTCGGAGATTGCGGCGGCGGTGGTGGAGAAGAGGTTGAAGGAACAGGGGACGTTGCCGCCGGAGGCTACTACTGATCCGGAACATCCGATTGTTGGGGTGGTTTGAGGGTAGTTGTGGCTGGTTGATGAGAGCGGTCGCGGTTGAAAGGGCCAAGCATCTTTGGGGACGCTGGCGGTATGGCAGGTCCTTCGACTGCGCGTCTTGCAAAAAGCCGCAAGACGCTTCGCTCAGGATGACAATTTTTTGGGGTGTGAGGAGAGCGGTCGCGCTAAGCGCGCGATGCCCACGTTAGCGACGATGAAACCGTCGCGAACATGGGGCACCCGGATTGTGCGACTACACGCGAGAAGCAGATCCTTCGCTGCGCTCAGGATGACAAATCTAGAGAAATTGTGCGGTTACGATATCCGGATTGTGTGGCTGCGTTACTTCGTTAGGGGTTGGACGATGTCGTCGAGGCGGGCGGGGGTGTTAGTGGTGCGCTCGAAGGTGGGGTACTTTTCGCCG
>Ga0302305_1000883_pt1 | contig 17614 bp, 15 predicted proteins | sample III_Palsa_E2_3_FD_198764 | JGI IMG/M metagenome (GOLD analysis project Ga0302305, IMG submission 198764) | Peat permafrost microbial communities from Stordalen Mire near Abisko, Sweden - III_Palsa_E2_3 | ecosystem: Environmental > Terrestrial > Soil > Palsa > Peat permafrost | place: Sweden... | reverse complement strand
CGCCACAATGTAAGCCTGCTGGCCGGAGGGACACGTATAGCTAGTCTTAATGTCGAAGTTGCCCACGCCATCCGTCGTCGTCGAAGCCAGCGGCGTCAACGTTCCACCATAACCCCCACTCGTCGTCGCAAACAGCGCAATATTCGCCCCCGTAACCGCCTGCTGCCCACCATGCACCTTACCGCTAAACAGCACATTCTCCGCATCCGCCGGAGCCGACGACGCACCCGGAACCGCACCACATCCCGCCAAAACCGCAGCCACTACACCGGCAGCAAAACCCGCAGCAACGCGGAAGTACAAGGAACTCTTCAGACCAGCACTCTTCGATCCAGCAGTCGTAATCAGCATGGTGTCCATTCATCAAAAGGGGTTCGCCGCTCACCGACCGCAACCCTCGCACCACCGGAATCTAAAGATTCACCGTAGCGATTTATCAAGGTCACGGAAGCCGCAAGCCGCGTATATAGCCGATTCTCCAGTCCACCCCTCACCACAAGATGACGAAACCATGAACACCCCATGAAGAATCCATGAACACCCCCAACCCATACCCTCACTCGCTTAACTCAAAACTCAAAACGGAACAATAACCAGCCCTCCCCAAGAAGCCGCACAATCCGGGCACCCCAAAAATCTTTGCTTTACTTCGCTACCTTCGCGCTCCTCCTTCGCGCCCTTTGCGTTCAAGGCTGTTGCCGTTGCTCCCCCCAAGCCATTGACCCCATATAACTTACTCCCAACAGTGGGAGTACCCCGTCGAGCCCTTGTCGAGCCGTCCCGCGAATGAGAGTCTTACAGACAGGAGCAGCACATGGGTCCAGACGCAGAAACAACGCACACACCAGCCATCAGGCTACGCATCTGGGGAGCCCGCGGCTCCTACCCAACACCCGTGGCAGCGAACCTCGGCCACGGCGGCAACACCGCCTGCATCCAGATCGAAGTTCCCAACGGCGACACCATCCTCTTCGACAGCGGCACCGGCATCCACCAACTCGGCCGCGAACTCGCCGCACAACCCGGCGTCCCTCGCCCCATACACATCTTCTTCACCCACTTCCATTGGGATCACATCCAGGGCCTGCTCGGCTTCTCTCCCTTGTTCTCCCCTCGCAACACCCTCACGTTTTACTCCTCGCATAGCTCTTACCATCTCCGCCACGTCCTCCACGGCCAGATGGTCAGCCCCTACTTCCCCATCGAGTTCGACTTCCTGAACTCCACCCGAACCTTCGTACAAGTCGCTCCCGAAGGCATCAGCCTCGGCGATCTCTCCATCTCTCCCTTCGCCCTCAACCACCCCGGAGGCGCAACCGGCTACCGCATCAGCCGCAACGGTTCCGTCGCCGTCTACGCAACCGACCACGAACACGGCAACACCGCAGCCGACGCAACCCTGCTCCACGCAGCCCGCAACGCAGACGTCCTCATCTACGACGCGCAGTACACGCCCGAGGCCTACCCCAACCACATCGGCTGGGGCCACAGCACATGGCTGGAGGCGACCAAACTCGCTCGCCGCGCCCACGTGAAGCAGCTCATCCTCTTCCACCACGACCCCAACCACGACGACGCCACCATGGCCCAGATCGTAGCCCAGGCCCGCGAGCACTTCCCCAATACCATCGCCGCCACCGAAGGTACAACGCTCGACATCGGCTAAACGTTTCGCTCTGCAAAATTTACGCAAGGAAAATCAAAGCCCTGCTGCTAGACTCCTGCTAATGCCCAGCGATCAGGTTATTGCAGAGATGAAGCACAGCGACCCCGACTTTTACAGTCGGCTGAGCTTCCTGCATTGGGCCATTGAAGACGCCCAAAACACCGTCCGTTTCCTCGACACCAAAGCCGCCTTTTGCGTCACCCTGCTCTCCGGAATGGTCGCCGTCGCGCTCCAGCATCCACTCACGCATCCTCTCGTGCAGCACGTCCTGTTTCCGGTCTTCATCTTGGTCGTCGCAAGCGCGCTTCTTATCAGCCTGCGAGTCATCTTCCCCACCATCATTCCGCACGGCAGCAGCGGCGCTCCAGCCTCACCCAAGTTCTTCATCGGCCACAACAAAGGCCACCACTGGATGCATCACACCGTTCGCACCCCGCGCAGCAACATCCTCTCTGAAACCCACGCAACCTACGTCCAGTCCCTCCACGACGCCGAGGACGAGGACCTGGTCTCCAGCATGGCCGAAACCGCCGTAACCTTGGCCTTCATTCGCCAGGTCAAGAGCGACCGTCTCCACTCCGCAATGTTCTGCCTCGGCGCTGCAATCTTCCTGTTCGCGGCGATTATGATCACCCAAATCCCGTAGAACACCGAAAAGAAAATCACCGGAACCCCGAAAAAATGTGTCGCAGGAAACGCTCTTGCCACGAACTTGACGGAACACTTTTCCATTCCCGTTCTTTCCTGCTTTACTACTCTGTATAAGATTTGGATTTGATCGACTACGCCTGCAAACTGCGAGCTCTTGAACTAGAAAGATCTACGCTGGCGAAAAGCTGACTGCGAGAAACCATGTTCGATAAGATCTCCCTGCGTAAGAAAATCGTCCTCCTTGCTTTGCTGCCTGCCTTGGCAGCCTGCCTGATCTTCGCCATCCTCGTCGGCACCAGCTCCCGCCGGGCAAGCTCTCTGGTACGGGAGAACGTAACCGACTTCATGGTCGAACGCACCGTGCGCTCGCTCGTCCACGGATACGCCTCCTCCGTTGTGGCTGCCAACTTCGTTGACGACGAGTTACGCCTCAACCTCAAAATCGCCCAGCTAGCCACCGAATCCCGCGGAGGCTTTGAGCTGCAAGGCGCTCCAATCCCTCACGCTCTCGTGGGCGACGCAGACCACCTCGGCGGCATCGTCATGATGCCCGCAATGCGTGTCGGCGGAGAGACCATCCTCACCGGACGCTCCGACCGCCTCCAGGAGATCGCACACGACACCGGCGCACTCACCGTCCTCTTCGAGCGCGTCAACCAGTCCGGAGAGATGGTTCGCATCTCGGCAAGCTCCCCAGCCGTCCAACTCGGCACATTCCTCACCGCCACCGCGTCCGGCCAGGCTGCGTCCGCCGCTGACGCCCTAGCTCACGGCACCGAGTTCGTCGGTCGCACGCTCGAAGCCGGAACCTGGCACATCGGCAGATACGAACCCTTGCACGATCACTCCGGCCAGGTCATCGGCGCGCTCTACCTCGGACTTCCCATCGACGCCATGAAGCCCTTTCAGGATGAGCTCATAGCCAACTCCATCGGTGCACACGGCTCCGTCATCTTGATGTACGTCCACGGACCACAACGCGGCAAGATGCTCTCGCCCCTGACAGGTATCGCAGCGGACACATCATCCACATGGCTGCCCCAGGTGCTCTCCAACGCCCTCACCATGAAGGATGGCGAAGAGCGCGCCCTGAACGTTTATTCTCCCGCACACAAGTCAGACGCGATTGTGCGCTACTCCTATCTCGATCGCTTCGACTGGGCATTTGTTACCGTCGCCGATTCACGCGACCTCGAACAAGCCAGTTCCGCCGTCAAGAATGAGTTCGGGGCGCTCCTCATACGCTCCGTCGTCGGAGCAGTGATCGTGCTACTCATAGTTGCTCTGGTTTCGACACTCATCAGCAAGCGCATCGTCGATCCGCTACTCGAGATCACCATCCAACTCACCTCGAACGGCACGCAGGTAGCATCGAGCGCCAACCAGCAGCTAAGCCATGCAACCAGCTTCAACGTCTCCAGCACTGAAATTGCCACAGCCGTAAAAGAAATTTCTTCTACGTCGCAAGAGCTGCTGCGCGCCATGGAAGAACTCTCTCAGGAAGCCAGTCGCGCAAGCACCGTAGCGCAAAATGGTACAGCGAGCCTGCGCGGTCTCGGGGAATCCATCGAAGCCTTGTCCAAGGCAACGCACACCATCTCCGATAGCCTCATCGAAATTAGGAACCAAGCCAGCAAGATCAACTCTGTAACGCTCGCGGTCACCAAGGTCGCCGACCAGACCAACCTCCTCTCACTCAACGCCGCCATCGAAGCAGAGCGTGCCGGCGATGCCGGTGCGGGCTTCGCCGTAGTAGCCCGCGAGATCAGACGCCTCGCCGACCAGAGCGCAAACTCCAGCCAGGAGATCGAGCAGACCGTACACGAGATGCATGATGCCGTGACTTCGGGCGTAGCCGAAGTCCGCGCCCTCAGCGTGGCCGTCGAACAAAGCGTTGCAGTCTCTGACCACATTCGCCAGCAGTTTACAGAGATCATCTCTCGCGTTGAAGCCATGACACCACGCTACGAGATGGTTCATCTCGGCATGCAAAACCAGAGCGTCGGGGCGCAACAGATCAGCGACGCGATGTGGCAGCTTACCGAATCCGCCGGACAAACCTCTGAAGCTGTCGGCGAACTCAATCAGGTCAGCCTGGAGCTGCACAAAGCCGTTGGCGTCCTCAAGAAGCGCATCTTCCAGGAAGAATCAGCTCCGGCAGAAAGTGATGGACTGCACGGATGAACACCGCCCTCCCTGCCTCTTCCAGCGAATCGACGGCTCGTCGCATCGGCCGCAGCCTGCTGTTTGCTTTAGGCGGCGAGTACTACCGCGTGGAACTCTCTCGACTAAAAGGCGTCGTCGCCTGGGCACAACTCGCACCCTCTGAACATCGCGGAGTAGACGGCTGGCTCAACCTTCGCGGCGAGATGATACCCATCATCGATCTCAACCAATTACTCTATGGCACTCCAACCGAGCGACGCCTCGGCTCGCGCATCCTCCTGCTCGAATGCTCTTCGCGTGGACAGCGCAAGACCGTCGGCGCAATTGCAAGTGAAGTCTTTGCCATGGCACGCGACGAGAACTCTTCCTTCGCAGAACACTTCGACCCCTGCGAAGTCCTGTCTTCCATCCTGTTGGGGTTGAACTAGTGACCAGCAAAGCAACCGCGAGAGCACACAAGACGAAGCTTGATCCGTCACCGGACATCCTAGCTTCCCTTGCGACCGGTGCTGCAACCATAGCGGGAATACACCCCTCCATGATCGAGGAGCGAAGTCTTCGGCAAACTCTTCTGCTACGCATGAAAGCCAACGACATAAGCGCCCCAGACACATACCTCGACTTCTTTCATACGAGTCCGGAAGAGCAAGCCCTCTTCCTCGAAGGCGTCTTAATCGGCGAAACCTGCTTCTTCCGCGACGCATCTGTCTTCACTGAAATGTCCCATTGGTGCATCACGTGGTTCGCAGAACACCAGCGCCCGCTACGCATCCTCAGCGCACCATGCTCCACCGGCGAAGAACCCTACAGCATCGCAGCAACCCTGGAGCAAGCAGGCTTCGCACACGAACAGTTCACCATCGACGCGCTCGACATCTCCAGCTTCGCCATAGAGCATGCCCGCAAATCACTGTATCAAGGCTTCTCCTTGCGCAACATCCCAGAGCCAGAGCAAGCGTCGTTCCTTGAACGCGTCGGCCACGGCTGGAGAGTAAAGCAACAACTCCGCGAGCGTGTCCATTTCCGTCAAGCGAATCTCATGGACGTCGAGACGCTACAGGATCGCGAGTACGACCTCATCTGCTCAAGAAACCTTCTGCTCTATCAAAGCAATGAGACCCGCAAGAATCTAGCAAACAGTCTCTCTAGCGCCCTGGCGACAGATGGTCGCCTCATCATAGGAACCGCGGACTGGGGCCGCGATCTGGATGAGCTCTTTCTGCTAGAAAAACCTGTGCACTCCTTTGCATTGCGTCATCGCCAACCCAGCGACCTCATCCCTAAGCGAGAAGCTCACACCCGAAAAGCATCTCCCGTAGCCCCACCAAAAACAACGAGAACTGTAGCGTCACCCATAACGAACGCAGCCGCGAAAGCCGAAATCACCTTACTCACCAACGTGACAGAGCTTTTTCGCAAAGCCATTCAAGCCTATCTCGCAGGCAACGAGCGTGAGTCCGAACGCCTCTGCCGGCAGACGCTATATCTGGAAACGGATCACATGCCATCGCTTGAACTACTGACAAAGATCAAGCGCCCCCACGCATCAAACCGGATGGAACTCGCGCTGCATGCGCGTTTGCAGCGGCACCGCAACGCCGCTGTAGAAGGAGTTGCCCGATGAGCCAACCTAATCCTGACTCCACAGCAAACGACGACCTCCAGTTGGCAGCACATCTCGAACAGCGAAAGCGTTTCTTTTCCCGCAACGTGCCAGAAGGCTACGCCGAAGATTGGGCGCGCATCCTCGAACAACCTCTTCCGGAAGAAACCCGGCGGAAAGACTCCGTGCTCGAATTCCGCATCGCCACCCTGCACCTCGCGCTCTCTTCACGTTGGGTAAAGGCCGTCGCCGCACCACTCGTTGTCTGTCCTGTTCCGCACCGCGATAACACGGCGTTCCTTGGTCTGGTCGCCTACGCAGGCGAGGTCATCCCCTGCTGCTCGCTTGCTCGTATGCTCGGCGCAGCGGACTCAACCGCAGGCAACGACGCTCGCACAATCGTGCTGGAAGAGAGCCCCGGCGAACGTTGGGCGTTCCCCGTAGATGAAGTCCTCGCCATTAGTTCAGGCACCCTGCATGATCGCCATGCATCGGAAAACCCTGCCTCATCTACCCAGCTAGAGACAGAGTGGAGCGATTGCCTCTTTGAAGACGAACGTGGAAACAAGCTTAACGTTCTCCGCCCTGAAACGCTTTTCCAACGCCTGCAACGAGCAACCGCATAGACCATACCTGGCATGAGCGACTTCGACGATCTCTCCATCTACGACATGTTCCGCATGGAAGCGGAAGAGCAGACCGAGCAGATGCAAGCGCGGCTCCTTGCTCTGCGTAATGGAGATACGAATGAAGTCGCTCTGCGTTCTCTCATGCGCGGCGCTCACTCGCTGAAAGGCGCAGCGCGCATCGTCGGACTTGGCGGCGCCGTCCGCCTGACCCATGCCATGGAAGAGCGCTTCGTCGCCGCACAAGAAGGTCAGACCTTCACCTCTTCAGAGGTAGACACTCTCCTGCGCGCCACCGATATTCTGCGCGCGCTAGCAGACGTTCGCGAAGAAGAAGCTCCAGCCTGGATAGCAACGCAAGAATCGACCATCACCCAAATCGTTGCCGCGCTGACCAGCTCTGCGATAGATCCAGAAGCTGAATCGGCATCGCCCACAGACGCAACAAGGGCCGAACCTTCTGACGCAAACGAAAACCTCTCGCCACCAGAAGAAAGCACTGCCAGCAGCGAACCACGCACCGACCACGCTTACGCAGAGATGAACCTCCGCATTACGTCGCAGCGCTTCGATCGCATCATAGCGCTGTCGTCAGACACGCTCGTGCAAGCGCAAACGATGGTTCGTTTGCAAGAGTTCATGCAACGCTCCGACCGCAAACTGCAAAGAGCCCTGCGCGCCCTCACCGAGATAGCTACATCTCGCGAGCATGAGTCGCGCAAAGACTCTGTCATCCTCACAGAGAGATTAGCGAGCGTCGAAAAAGAGCGAGCCATCCTTGGCGGCTTGCTGCATGACTTCGACCGCCTGATTCACTCTCACGAGCTCAACACGGAGCGGCTGCATCGCGAAGTCTTGCACGCACGGCTGCGTCCCTTCGGCGATGTCGTGCCCAATCTGCGCAGGCTGGTGCGCGACGTAGCAACTGAAATGGGCAAACAGGTTCGCTTCGAAGTAACAGGCGAACGCACCGAAGTAGACCGCGATATTCTTGAGCGTCTACGTGCACCACTGGAGCACCTGTTACGCAACTCACTCGATCACGGGCTGGAACAGTCAGAAGAGCGCACCACCGCATCGAAGCCTGTAGAAAGCGTGATCCGCCTGCAAGCCCGCCATGAAAACGGCCGTCTGGCAATCACGCTTAGCGACGACGGTCGCGGCGTGGACACCACCGCAGTCAGTCGCAAAGCCATCGATCGAGGTCTCGTACATTCCTCAGTCGCATCGTTGCTTTCAGAAGCAGAGATACTAGAGTTCCTCTTCCTGCCCGGCTTCAGCACACGCCAGGATGTAACCGAGATCTCCGGACGAGGGGTTGGTCTCGATATCGTTCAATCAACCGTTCACGAGTCAGGCGGATCGGTACGCATAGAAAACCAACTCGGCGGCGGGACAACGTTTCACATCGTTCTTCCCGTCACGCGTTCTCTCATGCGCGTCATGCGAGTCCAGCTTGAAGACGAAATCTACGCGATCCCCCTCAACCGCCTCTCACGTGTTGCGGCTCTCACCATCAGCCGCGAACAAGACGGCTCCGCTGTCGTTGACACCGGCACCAAGCGAGTGCCGGTCATCCCCATGATGGACGCGCTACAAAGTGCAGAAACACAGATCGAAAGCGGTCCCGCGACCATCATCTTCCTGCTCAACGAAAAAGGCCTCGAAGCAGAGATAGCTTTTCAGATCGACCGTGTAGTCGATGAGACAACAGTCGCAGTTCGCCAGTTGGACCCGCGACTCGGGCGCATGGCCGCTATCGCCGCCGTAACCTTGACCGAACAAAACGTACCCATGCTGATCGTCGAACCGGACGACGTACTTCGCCTCGCCTTGCAAGCCAAAAAGAGAAGCATCCTGTCGCAGTCAACAGCCCACGCCGGTACAGCAGCACGAGGCACCGTCTTAGTCGCAGACGACTCCGGCACCGTCCGCCAGATGCTGCGTCGCACCCTGCTGCGAGCAGGCTATCGAGTGTCCGTTGCAGAGCATGGCGCAGAAGCCTGGAACCTGCTACAAGTGGATGCGTTCGATCTCCTCGTATCGGATGTAGACATGCCCGAAATGAACGGCATCGAACTGGTTGAGCACGTACGCGGTAATTCAAGGTTGAGTCCCATGCCCATCATCCTGCTCTCTTACAAAGGCCGCGAAGAAGATCGCCGCCGTGGTCTCGAAGCTGGAGCCGATGCCTACGTAACCAAAGGCGAGTTTCAGGAGCAAGCCTTCTTACAAATCGTCACAGACCTCATCGGCCCAGCTGAGCTACAGGAAGAGGTTTCATAATGCGCGTTGGCATCGTCAACGATCTGCGAATTATTGCAGAGTCTCTGCGCCGAATCGTAGCGGAAACTCCTGGCTTTGAAGTCGCATGGGTAGCGCTGGATGGCGAAGCAGCTCTGCGCCATCACAAGGAGCATCCAGCCGACATCGTCCTGATGGACTTAATTATGCCTGGCCTCGATGGCGCACAAACCACAGAAGCCATGATGAAGATTCGCTCCTGCGCAATTCTCATCGTCACCGCCACCGTCACTGGCAATCGTGAACTTGTCTTCGCCGCCATGGGCAAAGGCGCGCTGGACGCGGTCAACACACCCGACGCCAGTTCAACCAACAGCATCAACGAACTGCGCCGCAAGCTTATCACCGTCAGCCGCTTGGTCAAGAACGCCACCAAACATCCACACCTCAACACTGCTGCGCAACACACAAAAACACAATCAAGCCCGAACTCCCCAATAAGCTCTTCCGTAGAACAAGACCAGCAGTCCCCTGCGCTCATCGGCATCGGAGCTTCCACCGGCGGCCCACAAGCGATTGCAACCATTCTGCGCGGCCTTCCTTCTCCCTTCAACGCCGCCATCGTGATCGTGCAACATCTCGATCGCCAGTTCATCCCCGGCCTTCAACGTTGGCTCCAGCGTGAAACCAAGATGACCATTCACCTCGCAGCGGAGGGAGACCTTCTCCATCGCGGCGGCATCTGGCTCGCCGACTCTGAAAATCATCTCGTCGTACGAAACTTCACGACAGGCGGCTTGCATCTCCACTACACCGAGCATCCCATCGATACGCCTCACAGGCCCTCCGTCGACACCTTCATGGAAAGCCTCGCACAGCTTCGCGGCATTCATCGCTGCGGCGTGTTGTTGACAGGCATGGGAAGCGACGGAGCAACAGGCCTACTCGCGTTGCGACACACTGGCTCACCTACCTTCGCGCAAGACTCCGAAAGCTGCGTCGTCTATGGCATGCCCGGCGTCGCACTCAAGCTGGGCGCTGTGCAACAACCAACGCTCCTACAGGACATCGCCACACAACTCACTTCGTTTGCCGGCCAGACACACGCACATGCCACTATCAAAACATGAAGGAACTGCCGCAATGACTGACGAAATCCAAAAGCCACCGGCGACAGCCCATGAAACTCCAACGATGTTGAAAGTGCTACTCGTTGACGATCAGCGAATCATCGGTGAAGCAGTACGGCGCATGCTTCGCACACAAACAGACATCGAGTTCCACTTCTGCCAGAACTCAGGCGATGCTCTCTCCACAGCCGAGACCATCAAGCCAACCATCATCCTGCAAGACCTGATCATGCCTGACATCGATGGCCTCGAAATGGTTCGCCGTTTTCGCCAGAACTCAACGACTGCAATGGTGCCACTCATCGTTCTTTCGTCGAAGGAAGACGCTTCCACCAAGGCCGACTCTTTTCGCGCCGGCGCGAACGACTACCTCGTCAAACTTCCCGAAGAGATCGAGTTACTCGCACGCGTTCGCTACCACTGCGCCGCATACAACCTGCGGTTGCAACTCGATCAAGCCATGACCGAGCTGCTCCTACAACAGAAAGAACTCGAACAGCAAAAGCTTGCTGCGGAGTCCGCCAATCAAGCAAAGTCGTCTTTCCTCGCCAACATGAGCCACGAGTTGCGAACACCACTCAACGCCATCATCGGCTACAGCGAAATGCTCCAGGAGCAAGCAGAAGACGAGGGACATCCCGACTACCTTCCCGACCTGCGCAAGATCCACACCGCAGGCCATCATCTCCTTTCTCTCATCAACGACGTGCTCGATCTATCCAAGATTGAAGCCGGAAAAATAACCCTCTTCCTCGAAGACTTCTCCATCAAGAAAGCCGTTGACGATGTACTCGCCCTCACACAACCACTCGTCCAGAAGAATCGTAACCGTCTCACCCTGACGGGAAGCCCCGACGCTGGCACCATGCATGCAGATGCTCTAAAGCTGCGGCAGATTCTCTTCAACCTGCTCGGCAACGCGTGCAAGTTCACCAGCGACGGCACCGTAGAACTCCACGTCGCTGCACACTTAACCTCTAACGGCAATCCAGGCATCCGCTTCACCGTGCGCGACAGCGGCATCGGCATGACCGCAGAGCAAGTAGCAAAGCTGTTCCAACCCTTCTCGCAAGCAGAGTCTTCGACAACCCGTAAGTACGGCGGAACCGGGCTCGGCCTCTCCATCACAAAAAGCTTTGTCGAACTAATGGGCGGCCAGGTACACGTCGAAAGCGAACCCGGCAAAGGCTCCGCATTCATCGTCACACTGCCTCTAACCGTGCACGATCCCGAGCAACCGCCGCAATCATAGTCAGCACAAGGAGCACAGAATGAAAATCTTACTGGTCGAAGACAACGAGATGAACCGCGACATGCTTTCAAGGCGATTGATCCGCCGTGGCTTTGAAGTTGTCATGGCAGAAGACGGTCAACGAGCGATCGACATGGCTGCATCCGAAGCACCTGATCTCATCCTGATGGATATCAGCTTACCCATCGTCAATGGTTGGGAAGCAACACGCTCCATCCGTTCCAATCCAGCGACTGCGCAGATCCCAATCATCGCTCTCACCGCAAACGCCACAGACACCGATCGCACCGAAGCGCTCGCGGCTGGATGCAACGACTACGACACCAAGCCTGTAGACGTTGTGCGCTTGCTGGAGAAGATCAACGCACTTCTCCCCTCTGCCTAGCTGTCTAGCTAATTCGCCGTAGCTAGCAAAAACTCCGGGAATGAAGGCGGCTCCTCAGAAAAGTACAGCCTGTATCGCCGCGCAAAAGCCGCGAACGTCCCATCTTTCACCAGGCTTGGCTGGACCCCACGCACAAAGTACATATCCACTTCGCGCTTGTCTTTCGTCATCACCTTGCCACGGTGTTCGCACACAAAGAAGTCCTTCACGCGCGCATAGGTTCGTTCGGAAATATTGATAGAGTTCGCAGCCCCCGAACTCTCCATGCGCGAAGCAAAGTTCACCGAATCGCCCCAGATGTCGAACGCAAACTTGCGTATACCAACAACACCCGCAATCACCGGCCCGGTATGTAGACCAATCCGCAACTCCCATCCCGGCGCATCTTCCCGCAGAGATAGCTGCTGCGTCTCATGAACTAACTCCAGCGCAGCCAACACAGCATTCACAGGGTTCGCCGGATGTCGCTTGGGCAACCCGCTCGCAAACATGTAGCTGTCGCCGATCGTCTTCATCTTCTCAAGCTGATACCGCTCCATGATCAAGTCGAAGGCCGTAAAGAAAGTGTGCAGCTCCTCAACCACCAACTCCGCCGCCATGTTTTCCGTCGACAGCGTAAAACCAACGAAGTCCGTAAAGCAGATTGTCGTGTCTTCAAAGTACATCGGCGCACAGTGGCCTTGCTGCAAGTCCGCAGCAACCTTCTCCGGCAGAATATTCAGCAACAGGTTATGAGCATTTTGCCGCTCCTGCGCCAGCTCAGCAAGCATGGCCTTCAACTCCACACGTTGGTGCTCCTCTTCATCACGAAGCCGCTTGCGCTCAAGCGTAACGCCGATACGAGCGCGCAGCAGCACAGGATTGAACGGCTTCGAAAGATAGTCTTCCGCACCACCTTCGATGCATTGCACTACCCGCTCAATCTCATCCAGCGCAGAAATCATGATCACAGGAATCGATTTGAGTTTGTCGCTCGACTTGATTCGCTGCAACACCTCAATGCCATCCATACCCGGCATCAACACATCGAGCAGCACCAGGTCCACCGGCATCTCTTCGAGCATCTGTAGTGCATCAATCCCGTTGGCCGCAATAGCCGTACGAAACCCTTCTCGATCCAGGCGCTGACGAAGCAAGTCCCGATTCTCAATATGATCGTCAACAATCAAAATCATTGCTGCAATCATTTCCCGTTCCGGATTTGCTTCTAAAACATGCGACACTTCAGTCAACGCAACGCTCGGAGCATGATGGCTCATTGAGCCGACAGAGCTAATAATCTTCCCCGCATCATGATCGGCATTTACAACATGCCATTGGCTCGTAGCAGCAACAAGCAAGTGCAGCGTCGCCAGCGCCGTTTCAATCCGCTCAAGATTACCTGCAGTCTCAACCGGCAGTTGAGCACTCGCCGCAACCGCCTCGCCAAGTTCAAGGGTACGTTTCTGCAGCGCTTCCAGTGGTTCCGCCATCTCAGCTCGTGCAGTAGCGAGATGTTCCGGAGTCACCTGTTCCGGTTCGCCAACCAGCGCGCCGGTAAGTTGTGTCAGCGTGTTGTGTGCCGCCGCAGCTACCGCAAGCGCATGTTCGCTCAGTCCCTCGTCGCCCACATCCTGCGCATCTTCGCCGATCATTTCGGCATAGCCGATGATCTGGTTAAACGGCGTACGCAGATCGTGACGAAGCGCAGAAAGACGTGCCGCCGTCAGGGGCGCGGCAGCGTCCATTACATTTCCATTATGAGTTGCGTTCACGCACGTATGTTAATTCATTCCCAGCAGCTTTGCTTGGAAAACCTCGATCAATCGCGGCTATTCGACGCTTTTTCAAAGTCCGCCACACTCACCCCGCCAAAGCGGCTCAGGATAGCTTTCACCGCATCGTTCTGCGGATAGCTCTTGCGAATGTACCAGCATTGGAAATCGTACTTACCCAGTCGAGCCGCTCCATTCCAGCGTTTCGGATGCGTACGGTAGTAGTCGTTGTACTCCGGCAGCAGCCACTGCACGTACTCCTCCGGATCAACTCCCGCGATAACATTCTGCGTCATGTTCGGCCAGCTACGCGCCGTATGCGGCAACGCTTCCCCAGCAGCCACAGCACAAGGCACCGGCCCCGCTTCTTGATGCAAAATCACCAGATCAGGATGCAACTGCGCCACATCATCAGGACGAATCAGCCGCTTCGCAAACTCCGGCGTATTCAGACCCCACGGATCGTAAGCGACCCACTGCGAATAAAACGGAATCGCTCCACTCTCCGAAACGATCATGCTGCCTCCACCGGGCAACCGCTCTAACTCACTCGCAACAGCAACAACCTGTGGTTCCGGATACTCAAGCATGTAGATCACTGACCAGTTGATCCAGAAGTAAGCCAACAACAGTACCCACACACCAAGCCCAGCAAGCAATACCTCGCGCGCCCTCGGACGAATCGTTTCATAATTGCCGGCAAGCAAAATCGCCATCACAAGAAGCGGGTACAGAAAGAAGCGATTCGCGTAGTTCTGATCCAGCCGCATCGCAAGATAAAACAGCGACGACGGCACAATCAAAGTTGCAAACAGCAGCGCGTTGCGGCGCTGCAACATCTCTTTCCGAAGTGCAATCGCCAACACAGCACACGCAGCCAGCAGAGGCGGAGCCAAGCCGATCGCACTCTTGACAACCAGCACACCCCACACCCGCGCCGTATCCGACTTCACATAAAACGGCAGTGGCAGCAGATGCCCGAAGTAGTGCCAACGCCACAGGAAGTAAACGATCCCCGGCAACACAAATCCGAGACAAAGCTTCCGGAGTCGCGAAGCAATCCCCGGACCTCGAAAGAGATAGACGGCCAGCAGAGGCAGCGCAAACACGACTCCATCCGGCCGCACCAGACAAAGTAGCAGCCCTGCCACAACCGCACATCCATAGCGCTCATAAAATGCAGACGCCGCCATTAGCCCCAGAAAAATCGCAAACGCAAAGACCGAAAACCCTGCCTCCGCCGCAAAGCTTTGCGGCGCAAGAAACAACAAGCAAACAACAGCACTCACGTTCCAGAAGTTCACCCGCTGCCGCGCCACCTTCACGAGCAGAAAGCTCAAAAGCAACACGCAGGCGGCACTACTCGCAATCGCCAGCCCGTATGACGGAATCCCGATCCAACGCCCTGCGGCAAGATAAACCATCCACAGAAAATCAGTGGCCCCTTCAGCACGCGGCCCATGGGGAATGAAGCTGATGACCCCAGTATGCGCGAGATTCCCGCTGTACTGAAACAGAATGATCGCGTCCTCAGACGCTTGGCAAAAGTGCGGAGCCACAAGAAAAGCAGCCAGCAGCAGCACACCACAAATCGCCAACGCTCGCCACAAAAGGGATGTTCCACGCTGCATCATATCCACCACTCCTCTACCACTCGACGAAAGATATGCTGCGCTTGATCAGTCAACGTCGTCCTCTTTATTGCGAGTCGTTCGCACCCACGCTTGCTTCGAGCTGGCACTGCGAAACAGCGACGGAATGAGCAGCAGCTTCCACACAATATAGAAAGGCGCACTCGCCAGCGTAGCCAGATCGCGCCAGCCGCCCTTCCCAATCACAATGGTCACAGCAAGATGCAACAAGACTACCGCAACACCTGCGAACGCAACCCAACGGATAAAAGGGACCGGCGAAGTGCAAGCAACCACCAGCAGAATCACGTGAAACGCAAGCGGCAGCAACAGCAGCTCCAGCAGCGGCTCCAGGCATCGCCCCTGCCCACGCAGCAAATCGCGAAGCAGACCAGGAGCTTTCTCATACAGCATCCGCAGCCGGCCACCCTCCCAGCGAGATCGCTGCGTCTCCACGCCTTTGCCCCGCACTGGCATCTCGCCAAACACCGTCGTCTCATCCACAAAACTAACGCGACGCCCCGACCGCACCAGCGCAAGGTGATACTCCAAATCTTCTACAACCGACGAAGCCCCATAAGGCACCGCCTCCAGCGTTTCGCGGCGAAGCCCAAATCCATTCCCAAGAATCCCCGCAGAAAGCCCAAGGTTGTCCCTCCCTCGCGGCCGCACCACATTGAACGCACGCAGTGCCAACGCCATCAACCGCGTACGCGTGCTGTCCTCTGCATTGCGCGCAACATAGCGTGCCTGAACAGCCTCCGCGCCATCGCGCATCGCGCCCGCCGCAGCCAGAATGAAGTCCGAGGCAACCGTCGTATCGGCATCCACCACCAACACGCAATCGAACCCCATCGCCTCCACAGAGCGGAACGCAAAATCCAACGCGTATCCCTTCCCGCGATTCACTGCGTCCGTGCGCTCCAACACACTCGCGCCTGCCTGCCTCGCCAGCGTAGCCGTACCGTCGCTGCAGTTATCCGCGACCACAAAAATCTCAACCTGCATCTCGCCGCACTCGGCCTGTTGCAAGCTCTTGAGACACGAACCGATGCTGAGTTCTTCATTGTGCGCCGGCACAACAATCGCGACGCGCCAAAGCCCACCAACCCGCCGCTCTGGCTTCATTGGCCGAGGCAGCAACGCAGCAACACTCAACCCCAGCAACTCGAAGCTTCCGGGCAGCGTAGCGCACGCCACAGCACCCGTAACAAGACCCCAAAAGCCGACAATGATCTCCTTGATCATTTCGCCTTCCCCAGCCTGCGATGAAACACCTCCGCCAGCCTGTCCGCACTCACCGCCAACTCATAATCCTGCTGAACGCGCTGCCGCCCAGCCTTCCCTAACGACTCACGCAGCTCAGCCGACTCCATAAGCCGCAGCATCGCCGCAGCCATCCCCTCAACATCCGAAGGGCTTACCAACAACCCGCTCACACCATCTTCAATCAGCTCAGGTATACCCGTAATGCGCGTAGCCACGCACGGAATCTCCATCGCCATCGCTTCCATCAGCACTACCGGAATGCCTTCCGCAAAACTCGCCAGCGCAAAAATATCAGCCCGCTGGTAGTACGTCCGAATCTCATCCTGGTTCACCGCACCGACAAACCGAACCACATCCGTCAAGCCTCGAACAACAACAAGCCGTTCCAGATCGCTACGATCAACGCCGTCGCCCACCAACTGCAGCTCCAGCCGATGCCCGCCCCGCTTCAAACGATCGACCGCTTCAATCAGAATTCGTTGGCCCTTCGCCGAAACCAGCCGCCCCACGCACAGCACCTGAATCGGTTCCTCAGCAGCCTTCCTCCCCCTCGGCGCAAACTGGCTGCTATCCACCCCTAGCCGAACCACATCAAACTTATTCCACTCGCTCCCCGGCGACAGCTTCATCAACTGGCTCTGCGCAAAGAAGCTGATGCACACAACAAACTTCGACGTCCTGATCTTCTCGCTCAGATAGTAGTTCGAAACATCGTAAAACTCATCCGGCCCATGCACCGTCATCGACATCTCGACCGGACTCACATGCGTCAGAATCATCGCCACCGTAGCCGCCGGCGTAGCGAAGTGAACATGCAGATGAGAAATTGCCCGCTCGCTCAGCCACTTCGCCAGAATCAAAGCTTCCACAAAATAGAAGACGCACAGCAAAGAGCGGCGGATGTCCCCACGGCCCAGCCTCAGCGCGTAACCCAAACCCCGCACCAACCCCGCCGGCCGATGCAGCAGCGCCCACATCGCAGCACCCAGGGCTCCGGCAACACCGCGCCGCTTCACATAGAAGGTGCGCAAGGCCTCATCCCTCTCAACCTGGGTCAATTTTTCAGGGGGAGGCGCCTCATTGATCGAGGCGACCTCAATGTCCATTCCATGGTTCCGGAGCGAAAGCACTTCCCGCAGAATGAACGTATGCGAAAAGTCAGGATATTTGCTGACCAGATAGGCGATCCGGCATCGCTCAGGGCTAGTCATCGGATCGTCCAGAGATCTGTCTCACG
>Ga0302305_1000878_pt1 | contig 17762 bp, 5 predicted proteins | sample III_Palsa_E2_3_FD_198764 | JGI IMG/M metagenome (GOLD analysis project Ga0302305, IMG submission 198764) | Peat permafrost microbial communities from Stordalen Mire near Abisko, Sweden - III_Palsa_E2_3 | ecosystem: Environmental > Terrestrial > Soil > Palsa > Peat permafrost | place: Sweden... | reverse complement strand
CGATGGCATTGAAAGTTGGTATACCGCTGTATGCGGGGTTTGATTCTCTGGATGTCTGTGGGCCGTACCAGACGTTTTGCTTCGCAGGGATGGAAGAACATCTTGTAGGACCAACGCTGTCTGCAGTGACTTCGTTTGAAGGCGTTGCGATTACACCGAACTCCACGTTTGCAGATTGCCCCCAGCTAGACGTGTTGTTTGTACCAGGCGGAGCTATGCCGGAGAGCGTCCTGAAAGGAGGGCAACTGGGAAGTAATCCTTATCTGGACTTTCTGGTAAAGCAAGCAGCGGGGGCGACACTGGTTTGTTCGGTGTGCACGGGAGCGCTCTTGCTCGGATCGGCTGGGCTGCTGGATGGACACTTAGTAACAACCCATTGGGCATTCAAGGATGTATTGAAGCTATTCAGGGTAGATATCGTGCCGGATTTCCGACGGTATGTGCAAAGTGGCAATGTGGTGACAGGTGCAGGGATTTCGTCAGGGCTGGATGTAGCGATGTATATCGTTTCTCTGCTCTACGGTGTGGGCGTAGCGCGGCAGGGGCAACTTGCGATGCAGTACAACCCGCAGCCGACCTTTCACTGCGGGGATCCGGGAGACACAGACATCAAAGACGATCCAGAGATGGTGCCAAAAAGGGTAGAACTGTTTGGGGTAGATACTACGCAACAGGCGATTATTGCTTGGCAGACCCAAGCTTAATCACAAACGGCGTCTCATCAACTAGCCCAACTTAAACATCTGCTTGATCCCTCGCAGCGCCTGCCGAGTCCGCTCCTCATTCTCAATCAGCGAGAATCGCACATACCCATCGCCATGATCGCCAAACCCAACTCCAGGACTTACCGCGACTTTGGCATCGCGCAATAGCTTCTTGGAAAACTCGACCGACCCTAGCGCCTTGTACTGCTCCGGGATACGAGCCCACGCGAACATCGTCGCCTTTGGCAGATCAACCGCCCATCCCAACTTGTTCAACCCCGGCACCAGCACATCTCGACGCGCCTTGTAGATATCACGAATTTCCGTAACGCAATCCTGCGGCCCTTCAAGCGCGGCGATCGAAGCTACCTGGATCGGCGTAAATGTGCCGTAGTCAAAGTAACTCTTGATGCGCCCTAAAGCAGCCACCAGCTTCGGACATCCCACCATAAAGCCCACTCGCCATCCCGGCATGTTGTAGCTCTTGGAAAGCGTGAAGAACTCAACTGCAATATCCTTAGCTCCCGGTACCTGCATCACACTCGGCGCCTTGTAGCCATCGAAGGTAATATCTGCATAGGCCAGATCATGCACGAGGTAGATCCCCAGCTCCTTACACAGCGGAACCAGCCGTTCAAAGAATGCGAGGTCTACACACATCGCTGTCGGATTCGCCGGAAAGTTAAGGATCAACAGTTTCGGACGAGGCTCCATGCGCGGCAGTTCATACTCCAGTTTCTCCAGCAACGCTGTCTGATCCGTTCCCTCAAGCGCGATGCTTTGAATCTTTGAGCCGGCAATCACAGGTCCGAAGATGTGGATCGGATAGCTCGGATTCGGCACAGCTACGGTATCTTCCTCATCGAGCATCGCCAGGCAAAGATGCGCAATGCCCTCTTTCGAGCCGATAGTAACGATCGCTTCTGTCTCTGGATTGAGCTCAACCCCATACCTGGCCTCATACCAGTTGCAAATCGCCTTGCGCAGCCGCGGTATGCCTCTGGAGAGCGAATAGCGATGCGTCGTGGTTCGTTGTGCTGCTTCAATCAGCTTGTCGACGATGAACTTCGGCGTCGCTCCATCAGGATTCCCCATCCCGAAGTCGATAATGTCCTCGCCCCTCTGGCGTGCTGCCGCCTTCAGTTCACTTGTAATGTTGAACACATACGCTGGTAGCCGTGTAAGTCTTCTAAACTCGTTCATTTCGTTTCCATCATCTCCAAACCCTGAATCAATATTTTGCCACGTCAGCCGTGTCTCTTTGAAAAATTGCGTATTGCAGGGTGCTAAGACATTAACGCATCTATCCACAATAGACCCGCTAAAACAACTCTGACTCCCTCGCACCGCAGGAGATCCACGTACTATGGCCAATCCACCTTCGCCGCACTGGCCACGCAAGCTTCGACGCCCCCATCAACTCGCTTGAGTCAGTCAACTCCTCGCCCATCGCCGGCAACTGCCTCCCCGACAACTTCACTGACTTCGTCGTTTCTACCGGCTACGGGCCAGAATTCTTCCTCGGCCAGAGTGAAAGCGCCCTTAGCCTCACAACCTCGGCATCTTCCATAGCCTTAAACTCTCACCGCCCAGCTCGCAGCAAGTTAGCTGGGAACCCGGTCCAACCGGCACAATCACCTTCTACGAAGGGAACCACGCTGCTCAGCTCAACTTCGGTCAGCTATCTACGGTTGCCACTCGTAGATTACGGTCTGCCTCACCAGCGCACCATCATGCCTTGCGACAAACCGTTCCCCCTTCATCGCCGCAAAAACATCACTGAGTCCCTTCATATTCTTTCCAAAGAACGGTGGATCTTCACCGGGAACCTGATCCGATGCAGCTCCAACAATACCTGCATTGCCCACTCCAGCATCTTTGCGCGAAAGTCCATCCACCACCGCCGTCCATCGCGCAAACCCGTCTCTCGCAGCACTGTGATCAAACCCGGCCAGCATCATCGCCTGCTGCGCGTTCCCTGTTTTCGCCTGTTGCTGCTTATGAATCATCTCAATCAGCAATCCCGCATCGTCCGCCACGATGCAGAGGTGCCCGCTCACATAAAGCTGCAGACCGCGAGCATCGTTCATAGCAAAATAGGTCGCTCCATGCGACGTACTCTGCTGCCATGCAATCCCCAACGAGCCAGCCGTTAACTTTGTCTGCACCAATTGCTGAATAGCATCCTGCATTGCAGGCACATCCCACTCATGCTCACTCGACAGCATTACCGCAGACGCGAACGGAGTCCATATTCCATCCGCCTTCCCATCCGCGCTATTGCGATCTACCGTCATCATGCCATCGAGCGTAGCGTCCTGTAGAAACGTCGCAAGCAACGGCATACCTTTATGCTCCGTCGCCGTCACCACTGCTGGCTCATCAATGCGAGTCTCCAGGTCCGCTACACTCCCAGCTTGCGGCTCTTCGAGATTCACAACCGGCGCCACACTCGCATTTTCATAGCTTCCCACGCCACGATCCAGCACCTTCTCCTGCAATGCCACCAGCGCATCTCCGGCCGTAGGCTTCGCCGTTGCGCGGTACACAACCGTATGATCCGGCACAAGCGCGGCCATCTGCCCCAGGTCGACATCGGGCGCAGCCGCACCTTCTGACTCCGGCAACAGCACCCTCTCTTCGCGCATTCCATCCGCATCGCGATAAAGGTCCGCAACGACTGCCTTGTACTGTTTCATCTCCGTAATATTCTGCTGAATCCAATAAGTTCGAAACTGCGGCGTCTTCACGACCCGTTCCATGTTCAACACCATACGCAGTTCCCCTCCAGGCCCCGTCGCCGCTGCCTTGGCATCCTTGTACCAACCCTGCTGCCCCAGCGAGTTTTCACCCGCATGGTCTTTTGCCGCCATTAGTTCAAGCGTCTGGGCCATCAAGTCCTCACTGGTCGCAAGCACCAACCAGTCCCCGCTCTCAGCAAACACAACCGTCTTCTTCGCACCACCGTTGCCTTCATTGGAATCCGCTTCAGGCGTAGCATCGCCAGGAGCCTGTGCATCGCTCGATACGCTCGCATCGCTGCCCGAAGCTGCACCACTCTTCACATAGAACGTCACGCCCCCGGCCTGCCGCGTCTCAAAGTCCTTCCTCCGCTGCCATAGCCGGCTCTGTGAAACCAGCTCAGGCGTCATCCGCGTTATGTAAACAATCTGTAGAGCGCCAATGTCGTACCACGCAAAGAAGCTCTGCCTTCCCGCCACCTCCTTCAACAAATCCCCATCGACTGGCACACCAGCAGCATCGGCAAATTCCTTCTGCGACTCCTGTAGACGTCCAAACAAGCGTGATCGCGAAAACACAGCATAGTCGTCGCTCTTCATCCACGCAGTCTTCTCCGCTGACGAAGTCCACCCCCCAAGCAACGTCGCAAAGTCTTGCGTCTCAAGAGAAAGCAACGCGCCTTGCGGAACCCACGCAGCGAGATCCGTCTTCGGCACAGACGAATCCAGCGCAGCCCACACCACACCTCCAGCTAAGAAGCACCCTGCAATCAGCGTCGTGAGCCAGCCCTTACGCAAACGTTTCATCGCGTCTCCTTCGCAGCCATTAGCCTTGGCCTCACCGCAACGCTCTGATCCACCGTCGCGTGTACCACCGGCCTGCGCGTCGCATTTGTTTGCGCGCGCCGCACCACAACTCGCTGCTGTGTCAGCTTCTGTTGCCACGCACTCCGTTGTGCCGACTTCGGGGCTAACCGCACAGCCTTCTGCAGATACTGCTCCGCATCCGCTGCATTACCCATCTTCAAGCTCACATCCGAAGCCGCAGCAAGCAAGCTCGCACGCTCCATAGCATCATGCGTCGCAGCCACCGACCGCACCGGAGGAGTATCCTCGACCGCGCCCGCATCCTGCACATCAGTCGAAGCATGCAAGCCTTCAAGACCTGCAATCAGCGGCTTTATCGCTGACATAGCCAGCGCATTCTGTCCCAGCGTAACCTCCGCATGGAATATCCCTACCCGAATCGCATCCGTATCCGATCCATTCGGCTCAATCGCCAGTGCCTCGCGCAGCAGCGCTTCCTGCTGCTTGGCATCCGCCGTCGCTGACACTCCCAGCAACCCCGCCGCAGCCATCCGAGCCTTAGCAAAGTAAGGCTGCCTCGCCTGCTCCTCCGCAACCGTCTTCACTGCAAGAAGATCCAACTCCTTGCTGCCCAGCGAAACCGTCACAGCCCCACGAAGATCCATCGCCGCACGTGCGCGCAACTCATAAGGCGTCGCCACAGACGCTCCAATTGCTGCCAGCGAAGTCCGTGCAACAGCAACATCCTGGCCCGCCTTCAACTGTGCCTCGGCAAGCCGCACACCATACTCCTCATTCCACGGTTTCCCCGCGACTAGTGTTTTGAGGAATGCGATCGCTTCACCCGGTTGTCCCGCTTTCTCCAGCAACCCTGCGACCAAATCATAGTTCACATAGCGCCCATCGCCGGAAGCCACCAACGTCACGCGCCGCAGCAAATCCAACGCCCCTGGCAAATCTCCCGTCTTCAATCGCGCATCAGCCAACCCAAGATAGTCCGTCGCCGTTAGTTGATGGCGTAGCATCGCCCGCTCAAACAGAAACTCCAGCACTACATGCGCATTCGCCATATCACCATCGCTCGCCAGGCGGTTCGCAGCCGCACGAAGCGATTCCACGGCAGGCTGCACACCCTCCGGCAGTGCATCATACGCGTCTAGCAGCGCCTTTAGGCTTCCTTCCCGAGCCCCCAGCATCACACGTGCACTCACCAGATCCGCACTCTGCCATCTCTCTTCCGGGATCTGCGCAAGCATCGCCTTCGCATTCGCGTCCTCCTTCAACTCCACATAAAGAACGACAAGCGAAGCCTGTAGCTCCACAACTCTACCAACTGCACCCACGTCTTCAGGCGACGGGTTAACATCAGCCCGCGCCAGATCCAGCCGCTTCAGATACAAGTTTGCTCGCACATTTCGGGGCAGCCAAGGAGCCCCTTGCAGATCGGCAAGAATCTGCGCCTGTCGCTTCGAAGCCGCACTCAGCTCCATCAACCACGTCACACCCTCAACAGGGGTACCTGCAGCATCAAACGCCGCAAGCAACAACTCATTGCTTCTATAAGTTCCATTCTTCGCCAGGTAAGCCTTCAACAAATCCCCAAGCCCCACCCGCACTTGCGGCATCGCGCCACACTCCTTAGCGTGGCGAGCCAGCAACTCGGTCGTCTTGAAGAAGTCATCCGGAACCACCTGACGGTCGATCTCTTTGCGCAGCAAGCCCAGCGAAGCCTGCCACTCCTTCACCGCCTCATCACGACGTCCCGCCTTCCAAAGCAGCAACGCCATCGCATCGTGCACATTCGCAGCCCCAAGCTGCAGCTCTAGCGCATGCCGATACTCCACCAGCGAAGCATCCACCTTCCCCGCATCCGCATACGTGTGCGCCAGGTTCACATAGTTCTCAAATCCCGCAGCATGTTCCAACTCCGCAGCTGCATAATCCTCCGCATCGCCCGGCCCACCGTTCAAACGAAACACGGCATAGCGCATGCCATAGTAAAACCACGAATCCCCCACCAGCGCCTGTGTACGATCCTCCGGATGTGCCAGCCGGTCGCCAATCGTACGATCCCCCAACGCCGCCCGGAAAGCCCCATCCGTATCCGCTCCATCGTCCCCGTAATAAAGCCCCACAAGCGCACGGTACGACGACCGCCACACCGGCTCCATCGCTGCACCACGTGCCCCTACCACCTGCAGCGCCACCGGCTCTTCCGCATGCGCGAGAGCATAGTTCGCCGCAGCGTTTCCAATCTCATTGTTCTGTCCGGCCAACTTGAACAACTGCGACGGATCATGCTGCAGCAGCAACTCGAAAAGTCTCTCCCGCAACTCCGCATCGTTCTCGCTCCGCTGCAACATCGCCGTCACCCTTAGCTCATCCGCGTCATCGCCAGCATCTCGATACGCCATAGCAGCGTGCCGCTCTGCCACACCACGCCCCACCTTTGGCGAAAGCACCGCTGCATACGCTTCCATCGTGTGTGCAATCTCCGCAAATAACATCCGGCCTTTCTGCAAGCTGAGCCAAACATTAAACTCAGGACTAATCGTGTCCTTCGACTGCATCAACTGTTCGCGCAGCCAGGTCGCTTGCACATCCTTCAACCCCGCAAGTCCCGCAACGCGCGCCAGGTCCGTATTCGCAGACTCCTTTTGTAGCACCGTCGCAAACTGCGACTTCTCTTCCGGCGTGTAATACTTCGCCACCACTTCAGCCATCGCATTCATGGCGCGTCCATAGCTTTCGTGTGCCGTAGCTGCCCTCTGTTCCACCAGCTTCCTCCGCCACTCCGCATCAGTCACACTCGCAAGCCCTTTCTTCGCTACCTGCTCCGCAACAACACTCGGCGAGTTCGAAGAGGTAACCGCCGCAGCCAACGCTTTATCCAGCACCGACAAAGCCTTGTCTGTCTGCCGCAGCCTCGTCATCACCTCCATATACGTCGCCGCATCGTCAGCGTTGGCCACCAGCAACTCGTCACCCGCAAGCTTCAATCCCTGTTCAGCGAACCCGCGGCTCTCCGATAGCATGTTCCACTGCTTCAACTGATCCGCCACCTTGAAGTCATCCGCAGCCGTCTCCGGATGCCCCACGATCCAGGCCTTCTGTAAGGCCGCAACCGCATCCTCCTTTCGTCCCTGCTGCGCGCGAACCTGCGCCACAGCCACCATCCACTGCGGATCCTTATAGCTCAGGATGTAGAGCCGTTCCTCATCCACGCAAGCATCATCCAACCGCCCCAGACGCAGTTCGAGATCGGCCTTCGCTGCAAACCACTCCTGCTTGTCCGCACGAATACTCACCGCATGCGACCAGGCATCGATCGCCGCCGGATAGTCCTCAAAGATCGTCTGTATCACAGCCAGCATCGCCGCAGAGCGCGAATCCTTCGGCGACTGCTCTTCCGTTCGTTGCACAAACCCAACCAGCGCATCTTTCTGCTGCCAGCGCAACGCATACAGGCTCGCCTCCTGCGTCAACCCACTATCTTCCGGATACGCACTCAGCATCGCAATGTACTGCTGCGTGGCACCGTTGTAATCTTTCATCCTCGTCAACGCCGGAATCAGCCCACGCCGCAGCAACAACGTCGTCTGCTTCTTCGCATCAACCGTCATCGCCGCTGTCTTGATCGCCGCCAGCTTGCCGTTATAGAAATCGCGCAACCCCACATCATCCCCAGCTTGCGCATAACTATCCGCAACCAACGCAATCACCTGCGGGTCATAAGGAGACTCCACCAGCAACGGCTCCGCAATCACCCGAGCCTGCGCATACTCCCCTGCTTCATTCGCCTTGCCCGCAGCCTCCAGTGCGAACTGCCGCCCAAGATCAGCGCGCGCTCCCTTGCTGGCCTCCATCAACACCGCAATCGCCTGTTTCCGTGAACCAATCCTCCAATCAAAATCTACCGTCGCCCGCACCACGCCCAGGATCTTCGGATTCGCTGCATACACCCCAGCTATCGTTCCAGCTGCGGCCTGCACATTCTTACGTCCCTCTTCACTACGAGCCAGCGTGTACTGCAGCTCCATCTTCTGCACCGGATCAACAGCCAGCACAATCTCTTTCTCCAGCGCTTTCTCATACACCAGCGTCAACTCTTTGCCCTTCGCACGATCCGCAATCGCTTCCACTTCATCGAGTGTCGTCGCCCGTCCCAGCTCCGCCTCTAGCAGAGGACCAACCACTGCCTCCTTCCCTTGCGCATACAGCAGGTCCTCGCGAAGCATCATCGCCGCATCGCTATCACCTGCACTCGATGCTGCATCATTCACTAGCCCCGAGAACTCCTTCCTCGCAGCCAGCACCATCAACCGTCCGCGCGCATCGCTGTTCCCTGCAATCGCCGCAGCCGTGTACTCCTGCACGGCACATCGGCTATCGCGCTTGCCTTCGCACACAGCTCCGGCTTCATACCCAAACAGCGTCGCATCACCAAACTTCACACGCGCAGCCCGTATCTCGTCCAACGCCTTGTCAAACTCAAAGTAATCCCAGAATACCGTCGCCGACTGCAGATACCCATCCTTCGACCCCGGCATCACCTCTGCCATTCGCCGCCAATAAGGCTCCGCAGCAGCAAGGTCCTCATGCCCCGCGGTGCCGGTCGCACCGGCATCCGCATAGATATCGCCAATCGTAGCCAGCCTATTCAAATCCCCAGGATCCGCCGCCAGCAGGTTCTTCTCCACCGCAATCGCTTTCGCGGTCTGTGTGCCATCGTAGTAAGCCAGCGATCGGAAGACGCTCGCCGCACTCTCTCCAATCTCGACATCCGCCGGATACATCTCCGCCAACGCACCCAGCGGAGCCGCACTCTCTTCATAGTGCCCACGCCACATCTGCACCTCAGCCAGTTCACGACCCGCCGCTGGATCAAGCCGAGCATCCGTCCCCTGCAACTGCTGCAACTCCGCAGCCAGCGCATCCGTGCGGCTCAGAGTAGAGAAGAACTCCCTTTGCAGATCATCAGACTCCCACCAGTGCGTCCTAAGCAACGCAAGCTTCGCTATCTCATCGCGTGTCGGTTTCACGCTATATAGCTCCAGCAGATTCCGCACAAATACCAGGTCGTGCGGAAACCTCTGTGCCGCATACAAATTCAACTGCAACGACATCTGCGGCCCCACGCCACCCGCATTGCGAAAGTAGTTTTCCAACTCCGTTCCTTCAAACGTCTTAGTCACCTCCCGCGTCAGATCGGCATACGCATCATTGCGCTTCTCCCTCAAATAGAACCGCGCCAGCTTGTCATACCAGCCTTTGTCGGCAAACCGCGCCATTGCAGCCCTATAGACCTCTTCTTGCTGCGCATCCAACTTGTTCTGCTCCAGAAACTGCGCCAGCCTCTCATACAACAGTGGATCGTTCGGATTCCGGTCGAGCTCCTTACGCAACACAGCAAGCGCCGCTTGCATCTGCCCCACCATTACCAATCTGCCAAGATACCGCTCCAGCACCTGGCTATACTCCACCGCCCCGTCGATATGCACTACGCTCGGCATGGCCGTCACTTCAAATGCATCACCCTTCGGAGCAGTCGCCTGCTCGCCAGGCTCGGCATACGCCTCGACTGCAGGAGCCGCCATATCCTCCGACAGCTTGGCAGTGTCCTCAAGCTTCAAAGCTGCAACAGCCGTTAGCGGCATCCCCTCCGTCTTCGTACCGAGCTCTGTCAGCATGCGGTCGTACAACGCAAACTCGTCCTTCGCATCGTTTTCGCGTGCATAAGCATCGGACATCTGCATCGCCACATCCACACGCTCGGATCCATGCGGAAACTGTTGTAGATACGTCTCCCCCGCCTGCACCACCTGCGCGTTCTCGCCATACTCCGAATACACTGCGATTAGCCTCGCATGCAGCATTGCTCTCGCATCAGCCTGCGGAAACTTCGCATCCAGCATCTGCAATAACTCAGCCGCCTTCGCGCGATGGAAGTACGGCTGCGCCTTCACCTCTTCCTCGTGATACTCAGATGACGGAGAGCTCGAGTTCATCCAAAGCGACAACACACCATTCCAATACCCCGGCCCCTGATCCATCGTCGCAATATCGCTGTACATCGAAAGATTGTGCGCCCCCAGCATCAACGGCTGATCCGGAGCGTTCAGCAAAATCTCCACCATCGCAGCTAACCCAGTCTCTTGTGCATCACGACCATCCACCGTCGCCGCACCCGGCAAGCTATACAGAGCAAACGCATACCGCGCCGCTTCGGGCCACACGCCGCCACGCTCCATCAACATCATCAGCGTATAAAGTTCCTGAGCACTCCACGCCGATTTTCTACCATCTTTACCCAACCGAAACTGATCCACTGCAGCTTGCGCCGCATCACCGCGTCCCCATTGCTTCTGATAGAAGTACAATCGGCACACCGCATCGAAATCCTCCGGATTCTTTTCCAGCCGTGCCCTCACTGCCCCCACAAAACTGCGCTGCTCATGTGTCTCAGCCAGCAACCCGTAGTAGCTGTCTAACAACTCCTGCGGCCACAGCGGCTGAAAGCTCGCATCGTAAACCGCCAGCGCCTTCTCCACACTCCCACGCCGCAGTTCCACCAGCGCCGTCGCTTTCACCGGAAACACAGCATCTGCAGGGAACGTCAGCTGATACCGCGCAATCAACGCTGCTGCGGCATCATACTGCTTCGCCGCCATCAACCAGTTGAAGTAGTTCACATAGGCCGAGCTCTCCTTTGGGTACCGCGCCAACCAAGCCTCATACGCTCGCTGCGAAACCCCGGCTTCCATCGCATCATCTTTCGCCGCCACGATCACCCGCGCAAACGCCGACCAACTCCTCTGCTTATCCGCCTCGACAAACGCCTCATCCTTCGTCGCCGGCGAAGCTCCAACCTCCATCAACACTCGAACCTCATCCGCCCCCTGCAACCGCCGCTGATAGAACCCAGCAAGCTGCAGTTTCGCCTCCACCGGATCATTCCCGTGCGAAACATACGCCTTCCAATCAGTTTCAGCAGCGCTAAAGTCCAGAGCCTTTTCATCCTCCAGCGCCTTCAGCCGATAAAGCTCTGCCTGCCGTGCATCCTGCGCCAGCAAACGCTGCAACTCAGCCTGCGCCTCCTTCGGTGGACGCGGATACAACGCCTTCACTCCCGGCAACTCCATCACCCGAAACAATGCCGCTTCAACGTTGCTTGCCCCCACTACATGCTGTAGAAACTCCGGCAGCTCCGCCCGCGCACCCAGCACAACACACAGCAACCCAGCCGCCAGCGGCAGCCCTCGAGAAACCTGCAAGCTCTTCCGCACATCGTCACGGGACCACATCCACCTGCACCTCCTCGCTGCCCATGTTGTGAGCAATATCTTCCGCCGTCACCGAAAGCACGTAGTGCCCAATCGGCATATCCTCCGGAACTTCCAGCACACCCGTATTCGCGCCTGCGGCACTATTCCATCGCAGTGTCACCGGCATCGAATCAAACCCCGGCCCACTCAACCTCGCCATCAGCGTCCGTGTACTCTGGCTCGCCGTCGCCTTGATCGTCACCGCCTCACCGCGATGCAGTTCCTTATTCCCCAGCAGCACCTTCACCGCCGGTGGCGTGCTCGCGATCACAAAGCTCTTCTCTTCGCGATACGTATTGCCCTTCACATCGCGCAGGATCAGCCGCACGCTATACGTCCCATCCTTCATCTCCGGCGGAGCGAGGAAACGGGTCTCCCACATCCTGCCGCCTTCATTGCCCTGCGTATCTTCATCTGGCAGATGCCGCAGCGGTTTCGTCAGTCCAAACGGAAACAGAGCAATCACGCTATCAATCGCATCATCGGTCCGAACCCGCAATACCGGATCTCCCGGACGAATCACCCTGGGCCTCAACAACGACCGAGGCACCGCCAGAAACGACGTATACGGCGTTACAAACTTGTACTTCCGCGATAGCCGAATCACCTCATCCACCGCCGCACGAGTTTCGCCATCGGCAGCAATCTGTTCCAGCAACGCATGCACCCGCGCCTGCGCCCACAGCCTCGGCAACTGTGTATGCTCTTCTGCTACATCCGGCAACGCAACCGTCGCCTTCACCGCAAACGCCGCACCATCGCGTCGACCGCTCGCCGTAAACGCCACATCCTTCAGCGGCTTGTCATACGTCCCTACCCACGTAGCCAGAGACCGCGTAAACACGCTCTCCTCCAGCGGATACACCATCTGAGTACCGTTCGCCTGCAACCCTAGCCCTGCCACCGGACTTCGCGTCAGCTTGCTCAAAAACGCCTCCAGCTTGTAGTCCACCGGCTCGGTCGAAAGTACATGCTCCATCACGCCATCGTTGCGTGCCAGCAGTGTCAGCAGGTCGACGTTTGCATCGTCACCCACCGCAAAAATATCCGTCTTCGGCTTATGCGCCGCATCTTTCCAAGCCTTCGCATACGCCGCCGCGATCTTCCTTGGCAGCACACTCGCCCCACGATCGGATCCCCCATCCGTCAACACCACCAGCACCGAGTTCTCCGCATCGCACTGCGCCAGCCCGGTCAACATCGCCTTCCCCAAGTCCGTGCCTCCACGCAACCGGCTACCCCGAACCATCTCCCGTGCCGCGCTTACCGCAGCGGCATTCGCCGCCACCGGCGCGGGCTTCCACGGTGTCACATCCTGGTTGAACACCAGCACATTGAACCGATCCACCGGACGCAACTTATTCAGCACACCTTCCAACGCCGCATAGCTTCGCTCCAACTTCTCCCACTGCATCGAAAGCGAGTTGTCGAACAACACCACCACCGTCCGCGGTGGGCCGCCATCCCCCGCCGTACCAGCAGCCTTGCCCTCGCCCACCAAAATATCCGCCTCGAAGAAACCCGGCTCCGGAGTCGTTGCCCGAACAGGCTTTGTCTCATCCGCCTGCGGCAACGCCACATGCGGGCTGCGATACGCAATCACGTCCAGCGTATCCTCCTCCGCAGCGTTCACCTTCCACCGCGCAACGAAGTCTTCATCCAACGAAAAGTCCCGCGCCTCAAAGCTCCCCACGTCATGATGCGCATCCGCTTCCGTCATCGTTAGCGGAAACAGCTTCGAAACCAACTCAAAATTCTGCAAAGCATGCGCCGACTTCACCTCGAACCGCAGCGAAAACCGCTTAGCCTTCTGCTTCTGATACGCATCCGGCTTAAGCGGCAGCAAGAATATCTGCTTCCAGTCGTTCACCGCCAACCGCTGGTGATACTCCAACTCCAGCCGCTTGGTTCCATACGCCGGAATCGGCACAATCTTCGCCGTGAACAGAGAAGTAGTCGTCGGATCATCGGTCCGCTCGCCCATCTCCAGCAAACCGGGGTCGATCGCCTGCATCTTAGCCTGGTCATACACTTCTTCCGCCCGCTTCCGCTCCAGCACCACCGCCGGAATTCGCACCGCTCCATCCCACACTGCAAAATCGCTCACCGTAGCCCCATCCGGCAAGGCGAACTGGTACGTCCCCTCCTGCACACCGGACGTATGATTCGCAAAAATTTGCACAATCCTCACCCGCGCATCGCCGTTGTCGATCAACACATCCACGCGCATCTCTTCGAGCGACAACACCGCCGCATCCGGCCCCTGCGCTCCCTCCGGAATCAGCACCCCCGCATCCGCACGCGCATACCTGCCGGCTAAACAAGCCAGCCCCAACAGCAGTACCCCCCGCATTGCGCTCCGCCTCATCATTGGCCCAGGCTCCCCTCGGCGATCTTCACCAGCCCGTTCTCCGTGCCTACATACACCACCCCATCACGCTCCGCCAGCGCAGTCACGTTCTTTGACGGCAACCCCCGCAAAACATCACTCCACTTGCCCGTTGCCAACGTCTCCACCCACAATCCATCGCTCAGCGACCCCACCAGCAAATGCGTCCGCGTGCGCAGCATCGCGTTCGGATTCACCACAAACTCCGGCGTCACCGCCTTCACCATGCCGTCATGGCTCACCTGCATCACACCCGCTCCGTACGTCCCAACGTCCCAACCATCTCTGTCGTCCAACACAATCGCCGTCACCCAGTTGTGTTTCAGTCCGGAATTCGCCGCCGTCAGATTCCGCGCCACCGCCTCATGCTGAAGCACGCTCAACCCACCCAACGTCCCGGCCAGCGTTTCGCCGTCACTCTGCACGCCTAGCGCATAAACATGGTTGTTCACCAACCCCTCAAACGCATACAAACTCTGCGGAGCCTCCCCCGCATCCACAAACGTCAGCCCCGCCGGCGTCGCCAGCGTCATCCCATTCGGGCGAAACACCACATCCGTCACATGATCGGCAATCAACCCGTCGCGCCGCGTCATCACCTGCCGCGGCTTGGCCTCACGGTCAAACAACACCAGCCCGTTCGCTGTCGCCACGGCCATCGTCTGCCGCACCGGATCAAGCGCAATCCGGTTCACGCAGAACACATGCCCATCCTCCACATGCTGCGTCCGGTCGACACTCACTATATCCAGCCCGCGATCAAAGTACCCTACCCACAGCCGCCCGTCCGCATCAAACCCCAGCGCGCTCACGTTCCCATCCGTCAATGCCGTCGGCTCTGACCTGACTACATCCACCCACCCACCGTCTGCCTCACGCCGCCGCACGCGATCCCGCAATACCGCAAACACGCTCGCATCCTCACCCTCCACAAACGCCTGCACCGCATCCGTTACCGCGCCCGCACCGCTCACCCGCACTCGCCCATCCAGCGCCACAGTACGAAGCCCTTCATCCATAGTCGCCACAGTCAGATCATGCTGCTCCGGCAACAGCGCCTGCACAAATAAATCCTTACCCACCACCCGCTGCGGCCTGCCGTTCACAAACTCCTCTACCCCCACCGGAGTCCCTACAAAAACCAAATTCCTCCGCACCGCAACCGACTCCACCTGTACATCGGGCATTCCCTCATTCACCCCAAAGTGCTCCGCCGTCCCCGCATTCCAATGCATCACCCCATTATCCTGAGTCCCCACCCAGAATCCCCCCGCATCGGCAGCCAATGCGGTCACTTGCAACTTCGCCAAACCGGGCTGAAAAACCTTCATCCGCTGCCCATCCCAAACCAGCAACCCTCGTCTCCGCGTTCCAATCAGCAAATCACCCGTGGCCAACGGCAAAACCGCCGTAACCTCACGCGCCGTTTCATCTACAGGCCGCAACTGCCGCACCGCACCATCCGCATCCAGCAGCAGCACACCCTCACCATCGGTCGCAATCATCAACTCCGGCGCACTTGCCCCACGCAACCGTCCCACGGCCATCGTTCCCAACGGAGCCGCCGGCAAATCCGTACCCGCCCGCCAGCTCCTGCGCAACGTCCCGTCGGCGGAGTAAGCAAACAGCCCCGCCGGCCCACTCACATAAAGCTGCCCGTCAAAAAACGCCGCATCGCGAAACATCGCAGGCGACGACACTACTTGAAACCCCGCGTTCTCCGCGCTCCCCAGACGGCGCATCTCGAACGCGACATCACCCTCCCGCCGCACACTCGCCGTCGTCCGCTCCAGCGTATGCCGAACCCGCACAATAACCAGCGCCAAAACTCCCAAGCCAAGCACCACAGGGAGCGCCAGAAGCAGAAGAGTACGACTTATTCGCATCGGGAAGAGTTCCATCTCCCGGCATCCGTCAGGAGAGTGAACAGAGCGTATCACAACTCTGATCGGTGCAGAAACGAGTTTCTCAACCGTCGAGCTTGAACCGTGCCTCCGAAAAGCGAAACAACGACCGCCATACCATCCGGCTGATCGTTACCACCATCAACGCCATTACCGCTGAAAGCAAAAGAAGTTGCAACTGGCCATGTTCAGTTGCCGAGCTAATCTGGTATCCGGGCCGACAGTTTGCAGCTTTTACCAAGAAAAGGGCGAGAAGGAACCCTCCTCGCCCTCCAAAAAGTGACAAGAAGTTGGCTTAGAAATCTATCCTGAGCGCTGCCTGTCCAGTACGGTTTCCCGCGTTTTCTGCAGTTTGTGGAGCTGTCAAAGCACCGAACTGCGAGTTGTCAATTGCGGTTGCAGGCGGTGCAAAGTTGGTGTGGTTCAGCACATTTGTGAATGTTGTTTCAAATCGGCCGTTCACTCTTTCATAGATATGAAACTGCTTCGCAACACCGAGGCTGACAGTAGCAGTCCCCGGTCCTTGCAGTATCCCAACTCCTGCATTTCCAATCCGCCCGGCGTTCAGAGGTGTAGGCGCAAAAGCATGAACATTGAAGTAGGCCGCTCGCGATTGTCCAGCATAGTAGTCCTTGGAGACAAAATCTGGACGTATCACGGTCTCACGACCTTCCGCATTAGTGTTGGACTGATCAGCGGAACTGCTGATGGTGGGCGTAAGCCAGGGGCCAGACTCCAGCAGCGTGATCGTTGTTAGATCCCAACCACCAAGGAGTTTATCCACGATTCCGCCACTGTTCATAAAAGACCTCCCCTTACCAAAAGGAAGCTGGTAAACGCCGGTCAGTAGCATACGGTTCCGTCGTGTACCTTCAACGTTGCCCAGGTCCTGCTTGATGTGGAAGCGATCGGTGATCGCCAGTCCGTAGTTGACTTCCCCGGCGAAGGCGTTTGGAGCATCCCCTTGGTTGTCAGCCACATTGTCAGCCAGCGTGTAGTTCGCACTGAAGTAGAGACCATGGTCCATGCGGTGCGTGGCTTCCACAACAAAAGCCTTGTAGTTGTCTTCACCGGCATTGAAGGTACTCAGCAATGTTGCCCAGTTCGGGTAGGGCAACTGCGCGTTCGCGTATGGAGTCGTACTCGCTGCGACCTGGTTCAGATCTTCCGTAATGTTCAACCGATAGGAGTGCATTCCAACATAACTGGCGCGCACGACGGTGCTATTAGTAATCTCCCGCTCCACCGTCACGTTCCATTGGTTTGATTGTGGGTCACGATAGTTCGGATTGACGCCTTGATCCAGACCGCCTCCACCAAACGTGGCGCTCCCCAAGTTTGACGGTGCAGTATTAGGAAAAACAATCTGCGGCGTGCTCGATCCCGCTATCTGGCCGTTATAGATAAAGAGGCTGGACGTAGGATTACCACTGTTATTGAACGAGAGCGGGCCCAGATTGGTCATCGTATAGACCCCGAATCCTGCACGAACAACTGTTTTGGTGTCGTTGAACGGGCGATATGCGAGGGACACGCGTGGCTGGAAGTCCCGCTTATAAATATTGCGGAGACTCTGCGGCAAACCATCCTGGCTAGCCGTTATATAGGCCGTGCAAGGCAGCGGGCTAGCTTGGCTGTTAATAGGGCTGCCGGAAAGTGTGCCAGCTGCGCAGGCATTGAACGACTGCTGGAACGCAAGATTCGAGCTAGTGATGTTCTGACTCTTGAGATAACCCGCAAGTGCATCCGGGACAACGATCGCGTTCCTCCGTTGATCGAAGTTCGCGAGGTTTCCTCCGTCTTCCTGGAAGCCGGGGAGAACCTGCCAACGCAAGCCATAACTGAGTGTCAAACGGCTACTCAACTGGAATTCATCTTGGCCGAAGAAGCTG
>Ga0302305_1000877_pt1 | contig 17767 bp, 19 predicted proteins | sample III_Palsa_E2_3_FD_198764 | JGI IMG/M metagenome (GOLD analysis project Ga0302305, IMG submission 198764) | Peat permafrost microbial communities from Stordalen Mire near Abisko, Sweden - III_Palsa_E2_3 | ecosystem: Environmental > Terrestrial > Soil > Palsa > Peat permafrost | place: Sweden... | reverse complement strand
CTCCGCGCTCCGACGCTGGCGTAACAGGCCGTTTCCGTAAGCAACTACACGCCGCCGGCCGATAACTCCCGGGAACCGGCTCCCGCGGCGCCGGCACCGGCCTTTGGCGCCACGTGGCAGAGAGGCTCCTTGCGCGGTAAACCGGCCGGCTTCCGTTTCCTGTCGGCGCCGTTGCCGTGAAATTTCCGAAACTCGTCAGATTCTCGCTGTAGAAACGCGTGTTTTCCGTCAGCCCACCACCACCACCACCACCACCGCTACCCGCCAGCGCCCACCACGTGGTGGTGGTGGGCTGACGGAAAACACGCGTTTTCACAGCGAGAATCTGACGAGTTTCGGAAATTTCACGGCAACGGCGCCGACAGGAAACGGAAGCCGGCCTGTTTACCGCGCAAGGAGCCGCTCGGCCACGTGGCGCCAAAGGCCGGTGGCGGCGCCGCGGGAGCCGGTTCCCGGGAGTTATCGGCCGGCGGCGTGTAGTTGCTTACGGAATCGGCCTGTTACGCCAGCGTCGGAGCGCGGAGCGCTGGCTGCGCTTTCGCGACTTTAGAGAGCCCACCGGCGCCACGTGCGTGTGTACTGCAACCCTATGGGAAAAAAGAGACGGGATTTTCGGCCGTCACATCGACCTTTTTTGGTGACGGGTGCTTGCGGCGGCAGCCGAGGACTGCAAAACATCGTTTCCGGGTAAACGGCCGGCGGGTCACACATGGAGTCAGTGTCGTCAGAGGGGGAGTCCGCGTCGGAGGAGGAGTCCGCGTCGGAGGAGTCCGTGTCGTCGGACGAGGAGTCCGTGGCGCCGCGGGACTGGCCGCAGAGCGCGGCGCACTACACGGCGCGGAGGCGCGTGGTGCGGGCGGCGGCGCCGCTGGTGAACGAGGAGCTGGGGCGGGTCGTTGCCGGCATGGGCATTCCTCTGGATGCCGCCGCGGAGGAGGAGTACGCGTTCGCGGTGACGCAGTGCATGGTGGCCATGCTGTACGACGTGTACCGCGGCGACGCGGGCGAGTTCGCCGAGAAGATGCGCCGCGTGCCGTCGCAGCCCGCGTACGTGGCGCACTTCGTGGCCGACTTCCTGCCGAACCGGGTCGAGCACGCGTGCACGTGGCGCGACGACACGCTCAACGCGACGTGCGTGCGCGAGGTCATGGACTTTTGCTGCGCGTTCCCCCCGCGCGACGCGCGCGAGTTCGAGGAGCTGTACGGCGCCCCGCTGCCGCCCGCGGACGGCAAGGAGGGCCACTGCAACCACTGCGCGAAGCTGACCACCAACGTGTGCGCGCGCTGCCGCTGCGCGCGCACGTGCGGGCCCGGGTGCGAGAGCGTGTACGGCACGACGCACGCGCAGGTCTGCTCGCCCTCGCGGACGTGGGCCGACGTCGTCGGCAACCACCTCGACGCAGTCTGCCTGGCGTACCGCACGGCCAGGTCCGCCAAGCTCGCCGCGTTCATGCGCGTGCTCTGGGCCGTCTTCGCGCACGCCACGAGCGCGGGCGGCACGGTGCGCGCGCTCGCGCTGGAGACGCTGCTCGACGGCTGGCCCGGGCCCGTGGACGTCCGCCTGCGGCTGGTGTGCACGCGCGACCTCTCCGTGGAGGAGAACGGCCTGCTCGACGCCGCGTGCGCGACGGCCGAGGACCGCGCCACGCTCGCGCTGCGTAGGCTGCTGTCGTAAACTCCGCCGCTCACACATCAATGCGCGGCTGGCTCGCCCTGCTCGCGGGCGGCGCGCAGGCCGCCTACGTGGCCATCTCCTTCGTCACCGGGCCGTACACCACGACCATCGTGCAGGACGCCGCGCTGCCCATCGTGCGCTACGTGCGCACGGGCTTCTTCGACGTCGGCACCCAGACCCAGTACGTCGCCGGCCTCACCGCCGACGGCGACGTGCGCCTCGTCGTCTGCCAGCCGACGACGACGACGCGCATCCTGCTCTCGCGGCGCGGCTGCGACAACGCCGACGCCGACGCCGCGGTGGAGAACTCCAACTGCTCGCCCGACGCGCCGTCGGCGCAGGCCAACCTGGCCAGCCTGCTCGCGACCTGGTCGCTGCCGTCGCAGGCCACCGCCGACCAGCGCTTCGGGCCGGTCGTCCTCACCGGCCTGCCGCCCGACGCGGCGTACACGGACCGCAACCTCCTCGCCGCGCAGGGCATCGCGCTCGTCGCGGGCGTGGGGCCGCGCGCCGCCTTCCCCGCGCTCGTCTTCGTCAACGTGGACATGCCCAAGGTCAACGTGCGCACCAGCTGCGTCGACTTCTCCAACGCGAGCTTCAACGGTACGCCCGCCCGCGCCGCCGCGCTGACGCCCGCGCAGGCACGTACGACCCGAACCCCAACATGCTCGACCCGTCGCAGCCCGCCAACCAGCAGTTCTACTGCCGCGTCGACGCGCTCAACTACCAGTGCTTCTTCTTCCGCCTGCTCTACGACATCGAGATGCAGCTCGTGCTCACCGACCAGCTCACCGAGCACACCTCCGCGCTCACGTACGAGCAGGGCTTCCTCGACCTCGCCGACAACGCCACCGTGGCGCTCAACGACTGCGTCTTCTCCTTCTTCATCACCTCGGGCACGCGCGCGCTGCAGCCGCCGCCGCTGGTCTACGAGCTCAACTACGCCGACAACGTGCAGCCCTCCGCCACGTACACCACGCGCGTGTGCTCGTACTTTGTGGGCTTCTACCGCTCCGACGGCCTGTGGGCCTCGCCCGGCTGCTGCGACTCGTGCCAGTGCCACGCGCAGGCGACCATGCGCACCAAGGACGTGCCGTCCATCCCCGTCTACGTCCCCGCCGACCCCCGCGTCAGGCTGCTCGACTGCGCCGAAGTGTACCCCGTGCGTCGGCGACGCAGCGCGCCGCGCTGACGCCGCCGGCAGGTATCCTACGACGTGCCGGTGCTGGGCATCTCCGGCGAGTCGGGCACGCTGCCGCGCGCGCTGGGCGACTACCTCTGCTACTACCCCTTCCTCGACCCGGCCAAGGTGCTCGCGTCGGCGAGCGTCGAGGAGCGCTACCGGCAGTGCCAGTTGTTCGGCGGCGTGGGCGTCGGCCACCCGCCCAACGCCTGCCAGATTGACCGCACGCGCGCGCTGTGCCCCGCCGGCTGGCTGCACTACGACAACTACTGCTACTTCAAGCCCAGCACGTACCAGTGCGTCGCGCCCCGCGCCCTGGCTGACGCGGCGGCAGGTACGCCAACCTCATCACGATCCAGGTCGACGCCGAGTCGGCGTGCATGAGCCCCGGCGTGCTCGGCACGCTGCTCAGCGTCAACCCCGTCGTCGTCACGAGCATCTTCACGCTCACCGAGGACCTGCAGACGTACTTTGGCCGCTTCGTGCAGTTGAACGCCGACGCCGCCGCCAACTTCCGCGTCGTCAAGCCCGACAGCACCTGCCTCTGGTACAACTCGGGCGGCAACGGCACGTACACCGCCGTGCCCGCCTCGTGCACCTCGGCCGCGTGTACGCTCCCGCCGCGCGCGGCGCTGACGCGCGCGCAGTCGGCGTCTGCCGCTTCCACCGCTCGCAGTTCCCGCAGCCGTACGAGAGCGTGCTCGTGGCGCCCGCGACCAAGCAGATGTGGGCCGACGGCCAGGTCGGCGTGCCGCACCGGGGCGAGTTTGCCTACTGCGAGCCGTTCAACTGCTGGGGCGGCGAGTACGGCGAGGTGCCCACGTGCTGCGACCCGCTGTCAAACACGTCCACGCCCAACGCGCTCGAGCTCTTCTTCGCCCGCTGCACCTTTTCCAACACGGGCCTGTGCGACAACATGCAGCCGCGCATGTGCGTCTGCGCGCCCTACTACGGCCCCCCGGCCTCCATCGACCCCAACCTCACCTACACCGAGTTCGCCGACTTCCCCTGCGTGCTGCCCTCCTCGGCGACGCGGCAGGGCGCCTTCTTCCGCATCAACGGCGTCACGTACAACGACACCGCCGCGCCGCTCAAGCACACGCCGTGCGGCGGCGTCGACGCGGGCGAGGGCGTCGCCTACGAGGGCATCGGCTACTGCCAGTGCGCGCAGGCGCCGCTGCTCGACCCGGACGCCGGCGGCGCGTACGCGCCCGCGCGCGACGGCGCCGCGTGCTCCTGCCCCGTGCCGCTGCTGCCGCCCAACGGCCTGGTCAGCGACGTGCAAATCGTCGCGCGCTTCTGCAACAACCAGGGCACCTGCTGCCCCTTCGGCGAGAACGACGCCCAGGTGCTCGTCGACGGCGACCCCTCCGGCTTCGTGGGCCTGTGCCCCGCGGACCAGGACGGGTGCTGGTGCTACAACGGCGTGGGCGGCTCCTCGTGCACGTGCCCCGTGCCGCAGGACTGGGCCTCGGGCCTCGTGCAGGGCGGCGGCGTCAACGTGCGCACCGTGAACCTGGGCCTGCGGCGGCCCATCGGCTTCGTCACCGTCACGGCGCCCGACGCCTTTGTGAACCAGGGCTGCACGGCGCTGAGCGTCAGCGTGGTGGACACGCTGGGCGTGGACCCGCAGTACTGCGAGCCGCTGCCGCTGGGCAACTGGAAGTGCGCCCCGGCCGACGGCTTCGGCACCATCGTCGTCGTGCAGACGATGGAGACCACGCCCAGCTGCGGCATCCAGGTCTACGCGACCGACGACCCGCCGTGCGGCCTCAACGGCAACGAGTACGCGGGCCGCTTCTACGCGGTGGAGCGCTACCGCTCGCCCCTGCTGTACCAGTGGCCGCAGGCCATCGAGTTCGCGCCCTACGGGTGCACGAACACCATGTGCATGTGCGGCGCGGGCTTCACGGGCGCCAACTGCGCGTTCGGCGTCTCCGCCTACGACGTGGACGTCGACGGCGTCGTCTCGCAGCGCGTGTGCGGCGAGACCGTCGAGCCCCCGCGCGGCTACCTGGGGCCCGGCGGGTGCGTGTGCAACCCCCTCGCGGCCACGACGGCGGCGCACGCCGCCGAGACGTACTTTGGCGTCGCGTGCGAGGACGCGCTCGTGTACAACGAGGACACGCAGTCGCTGCTGCCGTGCGCGGGCTACGGCGAGGCCGTGCCCGCGCAGTTCTCGCTGGGCCAGTGCCTGGACGACCAGAGCGACCAGGCGGCCGACCCGCTCGCCACGCCGCTGGTCGACGTCGTCGGCGCGGCGCAGACGCCGGCCACGTTCATCTTCGGCCTGCGCGCGCCCACCGCGCTCGACGGGAACAGCACCGAGCTGCGCAGCGTCATCGCGGTGAGCAACCACTCGTGGCTCGTGGACCCGCAGCAGTCCTTCGTGGTGCCCTCGCTCGTCGCCTCGTTCGCGGTGTGCGGCGGCGAGCAGCAGTTCCCGCTCAACCTGACGTACTCGTGCGCGGACGGCGTCAACGACCCCGTGCGCGCCGTGGCCGAGCTCTTCGTGTACGACCTGGCCGGCAACTACAGCGTGCTGTGCGACCCCGCCGCCGTGGACGACACCGCGTGCCCGCTCGGCGTCTACTGCGCGCGCGCGGGGCCGCCGTGCATCGAGTACCAGCGCTGGCAGGCGCTCAACGGCTCCACGGACCAGCTCGACATCGGCGTGCTGCTCAACGCCTGGCTGCCGTGCGCCGCGGCGACGCGCGTCACCGCCGACGCGGACACGTCCATCGCCGGCGTGCTGAACTGCAACAACGCCGTGGAGCGCGTCATCGACAAGGCCGTCTTCCTCAACACCACCGAGCCGCTGCAGTGCAACGGCACCGTGGGGCCGTACTCCAACGTGCTGGGCGAGCTGTACGGCCTGCTGTACAACCAGATCGGCGGGCTGTACTTTGGCGACGGGCCGTGGCTGGGCGACCAGTACGCCATGCTCGCCACGCTGGTCAACGGCGTGCGCTGGTTCGCTGGCAACACGCCCGTGGAGATGCTCGACGGCCGCGTCATGGACGCCTACATCCAGACCTGGATCACCGAGCTCGTGCAGCAGGCGGCCACCGCGCCGGTGCGCGGCGCCCGCGCCGTCCGCGGCGCCGGCGACTACGCGGCCGCGCACCTCAACCCGTACACCGACCTCCTCTTCCTGCAGTCCAACGACACCAGCAACCTGCTCGTGCCCAACCGGGGCGGCAGGGCGCTCTGCATCACCGTGGCCACGCCCGTGCGCCTGGTGACCGTGGCGGCGCCGTTCCCCATCTACGGCGCGCAGCTGGTCAGCGAGGACGGCGTGTGCGCCACCGTGCTCAACACCACGCAGGCGGGCGCGGACCTCAACCTGCCGTGCGTCGCCGCGCCCTCGCCGCGCCCTCGCCGCGCTAACGCCAGCAGGTGCGTGAGCGACCCGGGCACCTACGCGCAGATGCTGCAGTTCGTGCTCGCCAACGCGCCCGCGCGCGGCCAGGAGGCCATCTCGCAGTGGAACGCCACGTGCCAGTTCGTGCTGTACTACGACGCCGACGCGGACCTGAACGCCTCGGCGGTGTTCGTGTCCGGCCAGCCGCAGCAGTACAGCACGCTGTGGACCGCGCTCACGCGGCAGATCACCGTGGACCACGTGCTGCCCGCGAACCCGCCGCTGGCCGCGGCGTACGCGTCCGTGGCCGGCGCCGCGTCGCAGCCGCTCAACCTGTCCGCCGCCGCCGACCAGCTGTACCTGCGCCAGCTCTGGCAGACCTTCCTCGCGCCGCGCAAGTGCTCCGCGGACTGGCAGTGCCAGCTCTTCCTGCGGCACGGGGCCGCGCGCTGCGTCTTTGACCAGCTGGGCTACACGCCCTGGTACAACGGCGACGGCACGGGCGCCGGGGTCACCGGCGTGGAGGGCGGCTGCTACTGCCCGCCCAGCTTCGTCGGCGGCTTCCGCGACCAGGGCCTCTTCTGCAAGACGTGCCTCGAGGGCTACGGGCCGACGTCGGCGACGGACTGGCGCCTCGCCGTCGAGTACCAGCGCAGCATCCTGCTCAGCACGGGCATCCAGGACGCCGTCTTCGACTCGGCGCAGTTCCCGCCCGACGGCGACCTGAACACGACGGTGCTGTGCCGCATGCCCGCGTACGCCAGCACCACGCGGCCGACGACGCTCTGCGGCGGCAGGGGCAAGGTGCTCGCCGTGGTCTGGGAGACGCCCGAGGTGCAGAACGTGTGGACCGACCTGCAGGGCCGGCAGTACACGCCCGCGTGCACCGCCATCGCGCTCAACGGCACGCTGATGCGCAACGCGAACACGTCCATCGCCATCCAGACCTTCTCGGGCGGCGGGCTGCGCGCCACCGTGGTCGACGACACCTTCTACCTGCGCCAGGGCGTGGTGTACGCCCCGCTCGCGTTTGACTCGTGCACGCCCGCGCTGTGCGTCGCGGGCGCCACCACCGTGCAGTGCCTCAACGACGTCGCGACGCGCGGCTACGGGCCGCAGTGGACCCGGCTGCTTGTTACGCAATGACCTTCTGCCTGTTCCGGCACGCGTGCGCGCTGCGCCCCACCGCCTCGCTCACGCGCGCCCACTTGGGCCCGCGCGACTCGGTGTTCTCCGCGATGGCCTTGAGCAGCAGCGCGTCCTCCTCCTCGGTCCAGTTGCGCTTCTCGCCGCGCGCGCCCGCCGCGGCCTGCAGCGGCTCGATGCTGCCCACCACGACCAGGCACTTGCCCTCGTCGCGCGCGAGCACCGAGGGCTCGCCGGGCATGAGCAGCATCACCGCCTTGTCCGAGATGGTCCAGCCCAGGAACAGGTGCTCGGCGAGCGGCGCGCCCAGCGGCAGCAGCGGGGGCTTGTCCTCCCCGCCCACCGTGCCGACCAGGATGCGCTCGTCGCCCCGCGTGCTGAAGACGTGCCACGGCTCGCCCTTCTTGCTCAGCACAAAGTAGGCCGTCTTGGCCGCGCACGACCAGCCCCCCAGGTCGTTGTACGTCAGCTGCGCGCCCGCCGCCATGGCCATCGCCGGGTGAGTGGCCGGAACGATGCGCGCGCGGCCGTTTACGCACGGCACACCCATGCCGCGCTACCGCGCGGCCCCGGCCGCGCGGCGGCCCCGGCCGCCGCCGGCCAGGCCCGTGGCCTCGTACGCGGAGAGCTCGGACGGCGAGGCGCCGCGCCCGGAGCGCTACTCCGGGGAGGACGGCTTCGTGGTGGGCGACGGCGACTGGGGCGCGCGCAAGAAGCCCCGCGCCGCCGCCGAGGAGGACCCGCCGGACCGCGGCAGCGCGCGCATGCGCAAGCTCACCCAGCAGCGCGCCGCGTCCAGCGAGAGTTCCGCCGCGAACGACGACGACGGGGCGAGCGCGGCCTCGGCCGGGCGCTGGAGCGAGACGCCCATGGGCGAGGACCGCGCGTGCCTGGGCTGCGGCGAGCCGCGGCCCTGGTTCGTCTTCGCGCGGCCGGGGGACGCGATGTGCGCGCTGCACGGCCGCTACGTGCGCTGCGCCGAGTGCCTCGCGCTCAAGAGCGCGGCGCACTTTGACAACGCGCAGCTGGCGGCCATGCTCGTGTGCGAGGCGGTGTGCAGAAGTCATTAACCACCACCCCACCTGCTGCCCACGTAGCTCGCGACCTCGCCCTGCCGCTGGTACGCCCAGGCCGCGGCCTGCGCGGGCGCCTCCAGGGCCTGCGCGATGATCAGGTAGATGACCAGCGCGGCGATGATGAGCACGAGCAGCCACTGCAGGCAGCACCAAAAGACCCGCTGGGCCAGGCACCGCGCGCAGCAGCCGGTGGTCCGCACCCCGCACAGGAGGCAGTCGGCGCAGCAGGCACACACGTGCGGCGCGCAGTACGCCCTGAGCTTGTGCTCCATGCCGTTTCTGTTTGTGAAGGGCGCCGCGCCCGCGGAGCTCGGGCGGCTGGCGGAGGCGCTGCGCGACCTGCGCTACGACGTGGTCGTCGTCGGCAAGGACGTGGCGCGCGAGGCGCTGCTCACCGTGCCGCCCGGCGACCACGAGACCTGGTGCGAGCTGTTCGACGCGCGCACCGTCTTCGTGGTCGCCGGCGACGGCTCGGCGGCGTACCCGAGCTCGGCGGCGCACAAGCACGTGGCGGTGAGCTTCCAGCCCGGGCTGAGCCTGTTCAAGCGCGCGGACGAGCCGGTGGCCGAGTTTGCGCGGCGCGTCGCGGAAGAAAAGCTCTGTTAAACCACGCTCAGCTCCGCGTTCGCGGCCTCGAAGAGGTCCGGGTCGATCTGCGTCAGGTGCTGCAGGAACTCGATGGCCTGCGGCCGCGTGACGAGCATCGAGTGCGCGGCGACGAAGGGCTCGGCCCAGTCCGCGCAGCCCTTGAGCGCGGCGTGCACCAGGCCGGTGACCAGCGGCGTGTCGCACGGCAGCGCCTTGCCGCCCGAGAAGCGCAGCTCGGGCTTGGAGATGTCCCAGTCGACCAGGATGGCGTTGCGCAGGCGGTCCGAGACGCTGATGCTCGGGTCCAGGAAGGCGTGGTGGCCCACGCCCGCGTCGCGGTAGCCCGCGTCGATGCGCGTGACCTCGAGGTTCTCGGCGCGCACGAGCACCTCGATGGTGCGGCAGGTGAACACGTGCACGGGCTCGCCGCCCCGCGGCGCAAAGCCCCGCGGCGTCAGGTCCAGGCTGCCCGAGTACACGTCCAGGTACGCCGGCCACGGCCGCGCCTCGCGCGGCGAGACGCAGCGCGAGGCCCCGACGTCGAACTCGGCCTGCTGCTGCGGGCTGGCCTGGATGAGCGAGCGCGACGGGTTCACCTGCGAGCGCACCTCGCCCAGGTCGTGCGCCACCGAGGCCACCTTGACGTCGGCCTGGCGCACGCGCTCCGCGATTTGCGAGAAGCGCCGCGCGGCGTGCTCGGCCTCGGCCTCGGCGGCGCCGGCCGCCTCCGCCTGGTGCCGCGCGAGCGCCTGCACGGACTGCACCATGGCGGCAAACTGCGCGTCGCGCGCCTGCTGCTGCTGCGCCATGGCCTGCACGGTGGCCGCGAGCGTCTGCGTCTGCTGCAGCAGCACGTCGAGCTGCGCCTCGCGCGCCAGCAGCTTGGCGTCGCGCGCCTCGACGGCGGCCTTGAGCTCGGCCACGAGCGCGTCGTCGCGCGCCTGGCGCTCGGCGCCGAGGCGGCCCAGCGCGCCGACCGCCGTCACCGTGGCGTTGACGTTGGCCTCGAGCTTGAAGCACGCCGCCGAGAAGGCCACGGCGTTGGCCTGCAGCGCGGGCAGCGCGCCCATCGCGTCGTGCGCGTCGTCGGCGCGCTGGATCACCGCGGCCAGCGTCTGCGCCTGCCCGGCGAGCGCGTCCGCGGACTCGGCGATGAGCTTGGCGTGCGCGTCGGCCACCTCGAGGAGCTCGGGCACCCTGTCGACGAGCGCGGCCTTGGCGGCCTGCGCGGCGGCGTCCTGGTCGTGGGCCTTCTGCACGGCCGCGGAGATTTGCTCGCCGAGGCCCTGCAGCTCGGGGAGCAGCACGGGCGTCAGCGTGCGCGGCGGCGCGCCGCGCTTGGGCTGCTCGTGCACGTCCTTGGCGCGCTCGGCGTACGCGACGTCGCCCGTGGCCTCGTGCAGCCACTCCAGGAACAGCGCCACCTCGCAGGCCGGGCGCTCCACGCCAAAGTACTCGCCGAGCGCGCTCATCGCGTCGCCGAGCCCGTCCAGGTCGACCGGCAGCTCGGCCACGCCGACGTCCACCAGGCTGTCGGTGGGGTGCTGCATGGCCAGGTCCGCGAGCGTCACGCGGCGCTCCGCGTAGAGGATGGCCGCGTCGTGCTGCCCGTGCTGCCCGTGCTTGTTGTTCTCCTTCTCCAGGCACGCGAGCGCGTAGCGCAGCGCCAGCGACAGCCGGTTCGCGCGCACCTGCTGCGGCAGCAGGAACGCCACCCCGGTCAGCTTGCCGTCCACCAGGAACGGCGTGACCGCCGCCGGTTTAAGGAGCCGTTCTGCTTTACCCGAAACGAAGGGCACGAGCGCGTCGTCGAAGCCCAGGTCGAGGTCGGAGAGCCGCAGGCCGTACTCGGCGAGCTCCGCGGGGTTCTCGCGGAGGAACTGCTTGAGCGGCCCGAAGCTGCGCAGGTGGCCGGAGCCGCAGCGGCTGTGCTCGGGGTGCGCGCAGTAGCAAAAGTGCGCAAGCAGGTGCCTCTTGCAGACGATCTGGGCCGTGTCGCTCAGGCAGGCGCCCTCGCACAGCGAGACGACCGGGAAGCCCTGCTTGGTGAAGGTCCGGCTGCAGGCCGTGCAGTGGAACAGCAGGCCCGTGTCGCACGCCCACGGGTTCTCGACCGGCGCGCTGCAGTGGCGCGCGCGCTTGGGCGACGCGCCCTCCGGCGCCTCGGCGCGCGCCAGCGCGGGCGCCGTGCTGCTCGCGGGCGGCGTCATGGCGGCGTCGCGGTGTGCGCGGCCGAAACGCGTTCGTTCGTGCGAACGGCTTCTTACCCTTGTTCAGACCCCGATGCCGAAGCGCCGGAAGGAGGCGCCCGCGCCGCTGCGGCTGGACGACGAGGAGGAGGAGGAGGAGCTGGCGCGGCTGCCGCAGGAGAGCCCGCGCATGGACGTGTGCGCCGCCCGCCCCGCGCCGGCGCGCTGACGCGCGCAGGTACCTGGCCTCGGGGCGCGTGTCGGCGACGGCCATCTTCGGCGACATGGCGGCCGAGGTGCAGAAGTGGGGCGACGCCGGCAGCGAGTTCATGCGCCGCGCCGCCGAGGCGCGCGAGGAGCAGATGTCGTACTTCCGCGCGGCCATGGACGAGCTGCGGCTGCACCGCGAGGCCGACGCGGCGCGCGCCGCGCACCAGGAGCGCCTGCTGCGCGGCGAGGTCGCCGCGCTGCGCCGGCAGAGCGAGGACGCGGGCCTCGGCGACCTCTGCGCGCGCTACCGCGAGGCCTACGCGGTGCTGTGCGCGCGCGCCGACGGCGAGCCCCTGCCGCCGCAGTTCCAGGCCGCCGCCGAGGCCGTGCGCGCCTGGTTCAACGCCGCCTTCCCCGGCATGCGCGCCGTGACCATGGTTGTGCGTTAAAAGCCGTTGCTGCCACATCTTATCCATGAGCAAGAGTGCGCCGCGCGCGGCGCCGCGCTGACCCGCGCAGCGCGCCGCACCCACGACACGAAGGAGATCAAGGCGCTGCGCGCGCACGTCAAGACGCTGTGCGAGCGCATCAAGCTCCGCGAGCTGCCGGTGCCCAAGCCGGCGGCGCCCGAGCCCAAGCGCGTCATGCTCGGCAAGTGCAAGGCGCCCTCGCGCGAGAAGAAGCTCTTCCGCGACCAGTCGCTCGCGCACTACCAGTACTCCATCACGGCGTGGCTGCAGGACAAGGCCGCGCGCTGCGAGGCCGTGCTCGACCCGCACTACCTCGCCAAGCGGGCCGTCAAGAAGCCGCGCGCCGTCGTCGCGGAGACCGCGGTGGAGGAGGCGCCGGCGGTCACGGCCATCGACTTTATAGACTAGCGCTGCCGCCGCCGCAGCGCGGCCTTAAACCAGTTGAGCAGCGCGGTGCGCCACCGCTCGTTCTTGAAGCTCTCGTCGGCGACGAGCAGCGCGTACCTGAGCCCGCCCAGCGCGGCGAGAAACTCGAGCAGCAGCAGCTGCAGCTCGTCCACGTTGCGGATGGTCACCTCGCGGACGTGCAAGTACACCTCGCGGACGCCGAGCAGCGCCGCCCAGGCGGCGAGGTGCTCGTGGCCCGGGAAGCGCTCCACCTGCAGGTGCAGCCAGTCCCGGTTCGTGACGCCGCAGCCCGTGAACGTCGACGTGCCGTCGGGCAGCAGGCCCACCACGCCGTGCCGGCGCCACAGCCGGTCCACGGCCTGCCGCCAGAAGGGCTGGTCGTGCCAGGCGGTCTCCAGGACGGCAAAGGGCGCCCGGCGCGCGACGGCCGTGTCCACGCAGAAGCCCAGCAGCCCGGGCTGCGCCAGCGCCGCGGCGGCCAGGGCGCCCAGGTCCAGCCACTGCGCCACGTGCGCGAGCAGCTCCGCGGGCAGCGAGCCGCCGCCCTCCAGCCCCAACAGCCGCATCGTTGTGAACCCGGCTTCTTTACGCAACACGCTCTCCGCGGATCCTGCGGGCCAGGCGGAGGTCCTTGGGCATGATGGTGATGCGCTTGGCGTGCACGGCGCAGAGGTTGGTGTCCTCGAACAGGCCGACCAGGTAGGCCTCCGAGGCCTCCTGCAGGGCGAGGATGGCCGTGCTCTGGAAGCGCAGGTCCGACTTGTAGTCCTGCGCGATTTCGCGCACCAGGCGCTGGAACGGCAGCTTGCGCACGAGCAGCGCGGTGCTCTTCTGGTACTTGCGGATCTCGCGCAGCGCCACCGTGCCCGGGCGGTAGCGGCGCTTGGGCTTGCTCGTCGCCTGCTGCTGCATGACGTGCTTCTTCTGGCTGGCGGCCACCTTGGCGTCGTACATGGGGCGCGCCTGCTTGCCGCCGACCGTCTTGCGCGCCGTTTGCTGCGCGGGGCGTGAGCGGCGCGGGGGCGGGGGCGCGCGCCTTCGTGCGAGCCATGTAAAGCCGGGGTGTGCGCCATAAACGATCCGATGCGCACCAGCGTGCTCACAGAGCCCGGCGGCTTCGAGACGCGGCGCTCCGGCGCGCTCGCCGTCACGCGCCGCGGCTACGTCACCGTCGTCGTCACGCGCCTGGGCCCCGCGGGCGCGGCGGCCACCGCGCTCGCCGTGCCGGTGAGCACCGCGCTCGCGCAGCTCGCGCGGCCGCTGCCCGTGGCGCGCACCACCGACCTGCCGCTGGAGCTCTCCTTCCGCGACGCCGGCGGCGAGACCATGGCGCTCAGCGCGCCGCCGTTCCGCTTCCGCTCCTCGCAGAAGCTGCGCGTGCTCTCGCAGCCCGGCTCGCCGCTCGTGCTCGTGGGCGTGCACGGCGGCGGCGACGTGCTCGCCGAGTTCGCCGCCTACCTCGTCGACGAGCTCAACGGCGTGCAGCACCTCTTTGACGTCGGCACGCGCGTGCAGCCGCTGGCGCTGCTCGGCAAGGCGCTGTACGCGCGCGACGGCCGCGGCAGGCTGGTCACCTACGCCTCCGAGCGGCCCGTGGACGCGCCCTTCGACGGCAGGGTCTGGGTCACCGACCCCTTCTTCGTCGTCCTCAAGGGCCAGAAGGCCTCGGTGTACGAGTTCGTCGACGGCCACCTGGTCTTCCGGCACGCGCGCGAGCTGCCCAGCTACGTCGTGGGCGAGGCCGGGCTGTACCTGGTGCCCGGCGACGGCGCCAAGCTCGTGGTGTACACCGCGGGCCAGCTGCGCGTGCTCGGGGAGACGCTGCTGCCGCTGGGCAGCTCGCCCGACCCGCGCGTGCGCGAGTCCGTCGAGGTGGCCGCGGCGCTCACCGCCGGCCGCGACCTCGTGCTGCTGCTCAGGCAGCCGGCCGCCACGTACGTGCAGGGCGTGCTGCGCAAGGTCGCGCCCGGCCTGGCGCACGACGCCGCGGTGGTGGTCCGCGAGGGCAGCGTGCGCCTGTCGGCGCAGGTGCCCGCCGGCGGCGCGCTGTGGCTGCGCGAGGGCCGCGTGCTGCTCGTGCGCGAGAGCGGCTGGCCCTGGGAGGGCGTGCGCGGGGTCGCCGTCGGCGCGCTTTATTAAACCGCACACATGCACCCCGCGATCGCCCTGCACTGGGAGACCGCGGGCTACCCCCGCCCGCTGGAGGGCGCCGAGCCCCCGGCGCCGCACGACCACCTCGCGGTGACCAACGCGCACCCGCGCGACCAGCACGTGTTCTTCAACGCCGAGCGGCACCAGTACGGCGTGCGCAGCCCGCGCACCGGCCTGCTGCTCACCGAGCACATGATCAGCGCCACGGCGCTGCCCAAAAAGTACGCCCCGCCGTTCCGCGGCGACTTCTTCAAGCAGCAGACGGTCCGGGGGCAGCTCGGCCGCGACGCCAAGTTCGACGCGGAGATCCGCAAGCCGCGCCCGGTGTTCAAGCACGAGGGCGGCAGGGTGGTCATCGAGCACAGCGCGGCCGACCACCTCGCCGCCGAGCTGGCGCCCGACCCGGCCTTGCACTACGAGCTGCTCGGGCAGCAGTGGCTGGCCAGGCTGCACCGCGAGGACAACGCCAAGCACAAGCGGGTCATGGACGCGATCTGGGGCGAGAACCTCGGCCTGGTCACCGACGAGGCCGTGCAGGCAAAGTGGGACGACGAGCGCAAGTTCGGCACGGCGCTCCACCTCGACATTGAGCGGTGCGCCGCCGCCGCCGCCAGCGCTGACGCGGCCGCAGCCACATCTGCGGCCACCCGCCGCTGCAGCCGACCTCGCCGGCGTGGGAGCAGTTCATGCGCTTCATGGCCAAGAACCCCAAGCTCGAGTTCCACCGCGTCGAGTGGCGGCTGTGGCACGAGCTGCTGCTCACGGGCACGGTGGACGCCACCGTCGTCGACGAGCGGCACCCCGACGGCACGGTCAAGTCCGTGCGCATCGTCGACTGGAAGTCGTGCAAGCGCATCCACGACAAGTACAAGGAGAAGTGGCTGCCGCCGCTGCAGCACCTGGAGAACTCCAAGCTCATGCCCTACTACCTGCAGCTGAACATCTACGCGCGCATGATCGAGGACAACTACGGCATCGCGGTGTCCCGCATGGACATTCTCTGCATGAACAAGCAGTACAGGGACTACCAGTACATCCCCGTGCCGTGGATGCGCGAGGAGACCGCGCTGCTCTTCCGGGAGCGCGAGCGCGACCTGGTGCAGCTCCTGGGCGGCGGCGCGCGCAAGCGCGACCTGGGGCAGCTCCTGGACGGCGGCGGCGCGCGCAAGCTCGCGCGGCCGGCGGCGGAGGAGTCGACGGAAGAGAGGTGGCTGCGGGAGGCGGAGGGCATGTGCTCTTAATCGTCGCGCTTCGGGGGCGACGCGTGCGCGCACAGGTCCAGGTTGGGCGCGCCGAGCAGGCAGGACGCGCAGCGCGTGCGCGAGGTCGGCGAGAAGCCCGGCGCGGGCTTGTCCGTGGGCGCGCACGCGCGGCAGACGTGCACGGCGCACGACGCGCACGTCCAGTGGCCGTGCCGCCGCTCGGCGCAGCTGACGCAGCGCGGCGGCGGCGGGCAGCAGCCGCTGCGGTGCCTGCCGCAGAGCGCGCGGCCGCAGCTGCGGCGTTAGCGGCCGGAAGGGGCGCGACGCACCCGGCGCAGGCGTCGTCGCAGAGGGCCCTGCACACGCGGCAGAGGCAGTCCTCCTCGAAGGCGAGGTCGTCCAGGTCTCGCATGGCGGAAAGTGTGCTTACACCTTTGCAAACAGCGCCGCCAGCTCCTTGACAAAGCCGCGCGCAAAGGCGGCGCCCTCGGCCTCCGTGCCGCCCTTGACCGCCGGGTCCTCCTTGGCCTTCTTGGCGGCGGGCTTGGGCTCGGGCTTGGCGGCGCTGGCCTCGGCGGCGCGCTTCTTCTCGAGCGCGGCGCGGTTCTCGGCCTCGCGGCGCTTCTTCAGGCTCTCGTCGTGCTTGGCGGCCAGCGCGGGGTAGTCGCTGCGCCACTGCTTCATCTCGGCGTCGAAGAGCACCTTTTGCGTGGCGTAGTAGGCGGCGAGCGCCGCCTTGCTGGGCTGGGGCTGGTCCTCGGCGGGCTTCTCGTGGTCGCGGAAGTAGACTTCCTTGTGGTTGCGCGGCAGCACGGGCATGGCGCGCGGCTCGGGCGACACCGAGCCGGAGCCGTCCTCGCCGTCGGAGCCGTCCGAGTCGGGGTGTTCAGAGTAGGTGTCGAGGAGGAGGTCAGGCATCGATGAGTGCCACGGAAATCTCGACGGTGATGTGGGCCAGGCACTTCAGGCCCTCCAGGAACGCGCGCGCCTCGTTGCGAACAGGCCTCAGGTCCCGGCACACGACGGCTCCTTCGCCCTGCGCCCAGTAGAGCACGTCGCGGAAGACGACGGGGGCGTCAGGAGCCACTGGCTCGCCGGCGGCGGCGACGAGCCGCGCGCCGTCGAAGCGCAGCTGCGCGCCGCCGGCGAGCAGCAGGCGGCCCTGGCGCGCCAGGTAGGCGTGCGGCGCGGCGGTGCCGAACACGACGCGGCCCAGCCTGGCGTCGACCACGCTGACGCGCGGCCACATTAGAACCAGCACGTAGTCGCCGTCGACGGCGAGCGAGCCAACGTCCTCGGGCATGGGCAGCGCGCGGCGGCGGCCGTGGTGCTCGAGAAGCAGGAGCGCACCTACGGCGATGGCCAGCACGCGGTCCGACGCAGCGACGGACGACATTTCAGAAAGTGGCGCGTTTCACTTCCCATGGCGGGCCGCCTCCTCGAGCACGCCTCGGCATGCGCCGCGCCCGCCTGCCGCACCCCCGCCTGCCAGGCGCTCAAGCTCCTCATCCGCCACGAGGCCGAGTGCCCGGTGCGCCGCCCCGGCGCATGCCGCCAGTGCGACCTCTTCTGGCGCATCACCGCCGCCCACGCCCACGGCTGCGCCGACAAGGACTGCGCCGTCCCGCACTGCGCCATCGCGCGCGCCTGCCTCTGCAGCGAAGCCCTCCTCCGCCTCGCCGACGAAGCGGCGACGCCGCACCGGCCCCTTACTCTGCAAGACGTTGATCAGTAATAAACACATGCTTCCCCCTCCTCCGCGGCAACGACGCGCGCCGTCGTCGCCGTCGTCGCTGCAGCGGCAGCACGTCGCGCCGCAGGCGGGCCGGGGGTCCGGGCGTCGCCGGCCGTTTACCCGGGCCCCCTGTTTTGCAGTCCGCGGCTGCCGCCGCAAGCACCCGTCGCCAAAAAAGGTCGATGTGACGGCCGAAAATCCCGTCTCTTTTTTCCCATAGGGTTGCAGTACACACGCGCGTGGCGCCGGTGGGCTCTCTAAAGTCGCGAAAGCGCAGCCAGCGCTCCGCGCTCCGACGCTGGCGTAACAGGCCGTTTCCGTAAGCAACTACACGCCGCCGGCCGATAACTCCCGGGAACCGGCTCCCGCG
>Ga0302305_1000875_pt1 | contig 17776 bp, 16 predicted proteins | sample III_Palsa_E2_3_FD_198764 | JGI IMG/M metagenome (GOLD analysis project Ga0302305, IMG submission 198764) | Peat permafrost microbial communities from Stordalen Mire near Abisko, Sweden - III_Palsa_E2_3 | ecosystem: Environmental > Terrestrial > Soil > Palsa > Peat permafrost | place: Sweden... | reverse complement strand
GCACCAGGTTTCGCTCCCGCGAAGCCAACGACCCTGTACGGCCCAAAGCTAACCGCAAACCAGGAGACGTAACGTGGACAACAAGCTCAACTCACTTATCGATAAGGCACTCTCTCGGCGAACCTTTCTCGCCGGTGCGGGCAGTGTCGCTGCTGCATCAGTCATCACAGGCTGCAGCGATAACGGCACCGCAACGTCATCTACCCCCAAGGGCAGCTATACCGACGCCGACGTCCTCAACTTCGCGCTCAACCTCGAATACCTCGAAGCACAGTTCTATCTCTACGCCGCCACCGGTAAGGGTCTGTCCGCTGCCGATACAGCAGCTCCTTCTGGATATACCGGTTCCTACACAATGGGCACCGTCACCACCAACAGCACGGTAGCTCAGGTTGCAGGCGGAATCACGGTTCCCCAACAGCAGATCATCAACGAGATCGCCTTTGAAGAGCAGGAGCATGTTCGCTTCCTGCGCGCCGCGCTCGGATCTGCAGCCGTCCCCATGCCCTCCATCGATCTCACCTTCTTCGCTCCGCTCGCTGCTCTCGCAACAACCGGTTCCACGGCACCACCGCTGGTTGGCTTCAGCCCCTTCGCGAACTTCAATGCCTTCCTCGTTGGCGCCTTCATCTTTGAAGACGTAGGCGTTACGGCCTACGCTGGCGCCGCTCCGCTCATCTCCGCGGCAGGCGTTACCTCCGGCTACCTCACCGCAGCCGCCGGCATCCTCGCCGTCGAAGCCTACCACGCAGCCTACATCCGCACGGCCATCACTGCTTCTGCCATCCAGGCTGGCTCTGCAACGGCTTATCCCTACATCACCTACGCCAACAACGTCGCCACGCTGCGCAACTCGCTCACCGTCGGCAACAACTCCGCGGCGCCTGGTATGGGTACAGGAAACACCGGCGCAGCAGGCTCAAGCACCTCGGTCGAAGTTCCCCTGGTGCTCCCAACAGGCCTCACCACACCAAGCTCGATCGTCGCCGCAGACTCCTCGCACGCCATCGGCTTCGCACGCACGGTCAACCAGGTTCACCACATCGTGTATGGTTCGGCCACAGTCGGCGCTAAGAGTGGCGGCTTCTTCCCCAACGGCACCAACAGCATCTTCGCAACCACCACAGCCTAAGCGGCTCGGAAAAGGACGGATACTTCCATGGCAAATTTAGAGACTCAAATTTTGGATGACATCATCGTCAAGGGTCGCCGCAAGATGCTGACTCTTGGGAGCGCGGCTCTCGCGGGCCTCGTCTTCAGCAGCGCAAAAACGGCTCAAGCCGCTGTAGCGTACACCGATGCGGACATCCTCAACTTCGCCCTCAACCTCGAGTACCTTGAGGCCAACTTCTACTACCTCTCTGCATTCGGTTGCACCATCGACAAGCCCAACGCAGCAGCTATTGCTGCAGGTGCCCCGTCGGCTGGTATCCCCATCACCGGCTCCGTCGGCACAGCTGGCACCGTCACCGGAGGCAGCAAAATCCCCTTCGCCACCACACAGGTCGCTTCCTACGCGATTGAAACGGCGATCGAAGAGGGCAAGCACGTGCTCTTCCTTCAGAGCGCTCTCAGCACCGCTGCTGTCGCACAACCGTCCATCAACCTCGGCACCTCTTGGCAGATGCTCGGCAGTGCGCTCACGCCATCGGCTCCTACCTTCACCCCATACACCAGCGAAGGCAACTTCCTCCTCGGCGCTTATGTCTTTGAAGACGTCGGCGTCACCGCTTACCACGGTGCTGCTTCCCTGCTGACAGTCTCCGGCAATCTCTCCGCCGCCGCTGGCATCCTCGGAGTAGAGGCCTACCACGCCGGTCTCGTCCGTACGACGATCAACGCGCTGGATCCAACCGCCACCTCGCTCGTCCCGGTCACCAACAGCATCTCCGCCCTTCGTGCCGCGCTCGCGCTGCAGGTCACCGCAGCCAGCACCTACGATCCCAACCCCGACGACTACGGCCTCGCAACCTTCCAGGTTTCGCTCGCCGGTGCCGCCAACGTCACAGCAACCCGCATCGTCGATGCTGCTGCTGACAACACCAGCAACTTCGCTGTCGCCGCAGCACGCAACACGTCACAGGTACTGAACATCGTCACCGGTGGCGGCGCCTACAACACAACCACGAAGACGGCCATCAGCCCAGCAACGGGAGTCTTCTTCCCTGTAGGCATGAACGCCGGTCCCAACGGCTTCAAATAAACCGCACTTCCCCTCCCAGGGACCTGTACAGCAAGGGTGCATCGGAACTCCGATGCACCCTTGCTGTTTAACTTGCCGTTTAGCTTTGCCGCTTAATTTTGCGGTTTACCCCATCTGCGTTCTATTCAGAATCTCTGCCACGCGCCTGACCTTCTGAATCACGGCATCCCTACGCGCCCCCCCTCTCCGCTTGCCGCTTCCAGACGCTCCCTGCGGAAGGATCGCCTGCAGCAATCCCACCACCCCTCGCATCAGCGGCGCGCCCAGGCGCAACACCTGCGCCAACGCCGCGTGCCTCACCATCAGCAGGTCCGTACAACTCTCTTCTCGAAACCCCAGGTACATGGGGTGCGGTGTGCCGCCCAGGAAATGCAGTTCGCTCTGCCCCAGCAGGCTTTCATGCTCCACCAGATACGAACGCATCACCGTCGATAGCGAGTACCGTTGCATCTCGCTACGGTTGCACTGCCAGTCGATCGTGGTGCGTCCTCCTACCCGCCATCCGCTCAGCCAACTCAACCATCGGCCATCCCCACCGCGCACCGCCATGCAGAACGCCTGCGGATCGCGCGACACCTGTGCAATCCTGTTCTTCGCAATCCCCGGCCGCACCGGATCATCCGTAAAGCACTGCAACTCCACAAGCGCTTTGCGCAACTCCTGCCCTTCCAGCATAGGCAGAAAGGAACATTGCAGCTCACGCTCCGACCGCCGCCGGTAGTACCGCAGATTCCTCCGCGTATGCGCTCCCAGTTTCGACACGCTCTCATCAAACGTCTGCCCCAACTGAAACGTGTCATGAACAATGCGCTCCGCAAAGCCAACCGTCCGCGACCATGCTCTGTGCTCCCCACGCTGGACTTCGCCGCTTACTCTCGCCACACTCTTCCGTTTGAACACCATGCCCAGCAGGCCGGTCTGCATCATGGCATCCGCACACGCCTGCACCAGCTTCTCTTTCTCTTGCTCTGTCTCACCGGGAACCGCAAAAAAACCGCGTTCTCCCGTCACATTGCCGCAAACCCCAAGCCGCATTCGACAACCACCCAGCATCAACTCCGATCCCAGAGCCGCAGCCGCCAGCTTGTCCTCCCGATAGAGCAACACAACAACCGGTATGCCATCCTGCGCCACAACATCCTCAAGCCACACCTTGGCATTGCCCCAAATCCCGGAGCCTCCACAAGACTCGATGAAGCTATCAAGGAAGTCGGCACAGCGAAGAATCTCGCGTTTCCCCCGCATCGTCTCCGCGCTAAACCCACCCTCCAACTTCAGCCGCGGCCACACCTCCACAACCGCATCCGTAAGGACACCGTTGCCAACACCCGCTAGTACGCGCGCAGCCGTTGTGTGCAAGAAAACCCTGGGGCGGTCAAGAGACCGAATGGTTCAATTGTGCAAAAAGTTATCAGTATGAAACTGGTTCAATTCTAGCGTCCCATTATGGGAGTCCAACAAAAAATCCTACCCCAACGATCACCATTTTCGCCCCGGCTGTTATATCGCCGAACTCACTTGCGTGCCACCAAAGAGTTCGCCAGAAGCCGCTCCGCCACAAACGCCACCAGCTCCTCACTGCAATACACCGGCGGCTTCAACCAGAACTTCCTCTTCGCCTCCACCACCCGCTGCGACACCCCATCCCACGCCGCATCCATCCCCGCACCCTCCGGCATCACCAGCGCATCCACACGATCCAGATATCGCATAGCCGAAGCCTTAAAATCACTCACCGAAGGATCAAGCACGCTCAACGAAACATCCGGCTGCAAAAACCGCAGCACGCTGTTGGACTCCAGAATCACGTTCCCACTCTTCGCAATCAGCTCACGAACCCGCGGCATCGCTTCGTTCAACTGCCCCTGCCGCGTCCTCACCCAGTAAGCCTTCGCCGCTCCCGCCGCCAGATATCGCGAAGAGTCCGTCCCACTGTCCCGCAGCCGCTCTTCGCTGATCGCAATCGTATGATCGGCCGTCTCGCAGTCGCACGGCTCCCCATTGGCCGAGCAAACCCCATGCCCAAACTGCGTAATCTTGATCGCCGTCCACTGCCGCTCCGGCATCGCGGCAATCAACCCCGCAACCACGCTGGTCTTCCCGATATTCCGAGTATGCCCGCCAACCACAACAATACTCACGTCGACTCCAAATCTACTCCCTATTCCCTGCTTTATTTCAGCCGCCGCACCCGAGCAATCGACTTCAGATAATCCTTCAGCGGCTCCGCCGGCACACCCATAAACATCTGCCCCGGCCCCTCCAGCCGCTTACCAGGAAACACACCCGAAGCCCCACCCAGAATCACTCCCGGCCCAATCGTCACATGATCGCCCAGCCCCACCTGCCCAGCCATCACCACACCATCGCCCACCACGCACGACCCAGAAATCCCCACCTGCGCTGCAATCACAACATTCTTCCCAATCGCGCAGTTGTGCCCAATATGCACTTGATTGTCGATCTTCGTCCCACGGCCAATCCGCGTCTCACCCAGCGCTCCACGATCGATCGTCGTATTCGCCCCAATCTCAACATCGTCCTCTACAACCAGCCGTCCCTGTTGCGGAAACAAAAGATACTCGCCCGTCTCGCGGCTCCTCACATACCCAAACCCCGTAGACCCCAACACCGCACCCGACTGCACCACCACGCGATCCCCCAGCGTAGCTCCCGCACAGATCGTCACCCGGCTCCCAATCACGCAGTCCTTACCGATCACAGCGTCCGCTTCAATCACCGCACCCGCACCCACCCGAGTCCCCGCCCCCAGCGTCGCCGCCCCATCCACACTAGCCGCAGCATGTATCAAGTCTCCCGCAGCCACATCCATCATCGCCCGCGCGCACAAAGCAAACGCATACTTCGGATCACGCACCCGCAACACCCGTACATCGGCCCCCGCAGCGTCGTCGCCCGCCGCATCCTCACGCGCCAACACCAGCCCAGCCTTCGATCCCAACGCAACCGCCAGCGTAGCCTCATCCAGCGCAAACACCACGGCATCCGCACCCGCATCCTCAATCCCAGACACACGCAGCAACACCGCGTCCAAAGCAGTCACCGCGCCCAGCATCTCTGCAATCTCTCTGGCCGTCTTCGCACTCACGAGTAGATCCTCTCTTCACCCTCTGGCCGGGTCTTCCACCGACGATGCACCCACAGCCACTGCTCCGGATACCGCCGAATATAGTCCTCCGTCGTCTTCGCAAACAAAGCCGTATTCGCCAGGATGTCCTCCTGCGCGTTTCCTGTCCGCACCAGCTCCAGCTCTTCGCCAAACCGCAACACGTACCGCCTCTCGCTCTCTTCCCACAGCAGAAACCCCGGCAACACCGCTGCGCCCGTCCGCAACGCCACACGCGCCAACCCAGAGGCCGTACAAGCATCCACCCCAAAGAAAGGCACAAACACTCCCTGCGGCGGCGTCATGTTCGTGTCCATCAAAATCCCAACTGTCTCGCCGTTGTGCATCGCCGTCAGCAACCCACGCGCAAAGTCATCCTTGTGGATCACGCGATTCCCATGCAGACATCGAATCCCGTTCACATACGCATCCACCAGCGGATTATCCAACCGTCGAATCACCAGCGACATCGGCATCCCACGCAGCGAGTGGTAAAAGCTCGACAACTCCCAAGCTCCCAGGTGCCCCGTCAACACCAGCACACCCTTACCCTTGTCGCGGGCCTTCACATAATTCTCCAACCCGTCATACCGTATAAACCGTGACGCGCTTTCAAGCGTGTACCCACTCATCTTGCAGAACTCCGCAATCTGCCAGCCCAGCGTCCGATACAGCGTCCGCAAAATCCGCCGCCGCTCTTCCACCGTCTTCTCCGGAAACGCCAACTCCAGGTTACGCAGCCCCACGTTACGCAGCCGCCCCAGCAGCGTCCAGATCACTGCGCCAATACCCGCACCCATCGCGCGCGCAGCACGTCGCGGCAGTACGCCCACCGCAGCCATCATCAGCCGCAGCGCCCAGTACTCCAGCCTTTGCCGAAGCGAAGTTCGCTTCTCGGCTACGTTCTCACTCACGTTATCCAAGCAAGTGTCAGTTTACGCAACTTAGTTCATCGGCGTGTCGTTTTACCACTAACCCGAAAACACAAAAAGAAAGGGACGGCCGAAGCCGTCCCTTTCTCAACATCAAGCTGCTCTTGCAAGCAGCCCGGTTTCTAGTGATTGTCCGAAGCCACTACAAAGTAGCGAGCCACTGTATGTACAAAGTGCTTCGCATTCTCGGGCACCGGCTGCATACCATGCAGTACATGCTCAAAGGGAACATCCGCGCCATACTCTGTACGCGTGTCATCCGCATTCTGAGAAAGTACCGTGCCATCCAGATCGAGACCCGCAAACAGACCCTTGCTACGCGAGTACGTCAAGAACTCAGCATTGAGTCTCCAATCCGTTCCAGCCTGAGCATTGCGACCCACGGGACCGGCAGAAGCAGCAGCATCGCCACCGATCTTGAACTTCGACTTCAACATATCCTGCAGACCATGCTGATTCATCGCGACCAGTACGAGATCCGTCGATTGGCCACCGATCTGCCAACCAAAGCTACCGCCAGTCAACTGAACGAAGACCGGAGCAGACCATCCACGAGGCGTACGGCAGGTCGCAACACCCTGTCCATACTGCGCGCCCACGATGAAGGCACCCTTCTTATACTTGGGAATCACGACAACGCAAGATGCCCCTGCCAGGATCGACTGAGGAATGCCCTTGTCTGGTGTGGCCATAACTTCCTGAATTACCGCAGCTGCATCATCCAGTCGGTCGCTCAACTTCGCGTCCTGCGCACGTGCGGGAACCATTCCGGCGGACATCGCCAGAGCACAAAGTACACCAATTGCTTTTTTCACGGTATTGCCTCTCAGACCTGAATTCTGGCGGCCTATTCATGCCTCGCCATACAAGAGAGTCAGATGGAAACCACCCGTTAGGGGTTGCACCTCAAAAAAAATGGGGGTTACGAACAACACTGTCACCAGCATTGTCGTAACCCCGCTTCTCCCAGGTCTGTGATACCCCTTTACTTTCATCCAGCATCTAAATCTCCGCAAGAGTACGGAGGAATGTAGACCTTTGGGTTACCTTCCCGATTCCACAACCTATAGACATCCAGGCTCGCGTTCCCACCACAAACTCCCAGCAAAACCGCTATCGTTTGGCTTTCGCAGCCTTGGGTTCCTTGTTCTCTGCCTTGGCTTCTCTGCTGGCTCGCTCTTCCATGGCCCGCAGCGTAAGCTCCACGCGGTTGTTCACGCCTGACTTACGCAGCATCCGCCCCAGGTGCGCTTTCACCGTTACTTCATCAATGCCCATCGCCTTCGCAATGTCGCGGTTCGATCGCCCATCCATCAACTGCTGCAGCACGTCATACTCTCGCGGCGTCATCTTCGTCGCGATCCCTTCACCAGCAGCCGGTCCAGCCGATCCAATACCAGACGCATCGATCAGCCGCGCCAGCACCTTCCGCGGAGCCCACACCGATCCATCCAGCACAACCTCCATCGCCATCGCAATCTCGCGTTCATCGGCAGTCTCCGCAAGATACCCCTTCGCTCCCGCGCCAATCACCGCCTGCACCAGCTCCGCATCCAGCGATTCGCCCACAACGACGATCTTCAACTCCGGACGATCATGCCGCAGCCGCGCAATAATTTCCGTCAGCGCGTCCCCGCACGTGTGTACGTCGATCAGCAACGCCGCCAGCTTTCGCTCCCGCGCAACGCCAGAGATCGTCAGCCCCACCGTATCGAGGCCAAGCGTCTCCTGCAAAATCGTCTCCAACCCGAGTAGACGCAAAGGATCGGCTGCAACCACGCCTACCTTCACTGTCGTCTTCGTTTTCATCAAAACTCCACCGCTCGACCGCTGCATTCGGTCGCCCTAGTCAGTGCCGTTCTAATTACGGGCCCTGCGCTCACAGAGCGCTCTACGTCGTTGTTACGCTCCACCCACCTTACAGCTTCGGCAGCACAATCCCCTGTTGCCCCTGGTACTTACCCTTGCGGTCGGCGTAGCTCACTTCGCAAACTTCATCGCTTTGGAAGAACAAAATCTGGCACAGTCCTTCATTCGCGTAGATCCGCGCAGGCAGCGGTGTCGTGTTGGAGATCTCCAACGTCACAAACCCTTCCCACTCCGGCTCAAACGGCGTCACGTTTACGATAATGCCGCACCGCGCATACGTGCTTTTGCCCACACAGATCGTCAGCACATCCCGCGGTATGCGGAAGTACTCCACCGACCGCGCCAGCGCAAACGAGTTCGGCGGAACAATAATGCTCGGCGCCTGCACCGTCACAAACGACCGCTCGTCAAAGTTCTTCGGATCGATGACCGCGCTGTTTACGTTCGTAAAAATTTTGAACTCGTCAGAAACCCGCAGGTCGTACCCATAAGACGAGAGCCCATACGAGATCACGCCTTCGCGCACCTGTTTCTCGCTGAACGGCTCAATCATCTTCTTCTCAATCGCCTGCTGGCGAATCCACTTGTCGCTCTTGATGGCCATCGTGCTCCTTGAAATGCTCCCGGGAATCGCGCTTGGAGACGAAAGAACCGCTCTTCAAGACGCTTCTCAGAAGACTTTAATAGTGCTTAGAGCGTACCGCAAACTGCTGTGAACCGTTGACAACGGAAACCACCCTTTCTACCATCGGAGAAAGCGTAGTCCGCCACCGCGGCGTTCGCGGTGCCAGGCTGGGCTCGGGGAAAGGGAAAACACCCGCCATGATCAAGCAGGATCTGATTCAACGAGTGGTTGAACGTACAGGACTCCCGCGCACCAAGGCGGAAGCCGCTGTTGACGTGATCTTCCACGCCATGAAGTCCGCTCTCGGACAGGGTGACCGCATCGAACTCCGCGGTTTCGGCGTCTTCACGGTAAAGCCCCGCAAAACCGGCGTCGGACGCAATCCCCGCACCGGTGCTGAAGTCTCCATAGCCCCCGGCAAAGCCGTCCGCTTCAAGCCCGGCAAAGAACTCCACCTCATGGACTAAGTCCTGTCTAAGGAACCGAAGCTACCGGCTTCTACCTTGCCCTTATTTTTCAATTGTCATCCTGCCCCTGAGCGAAGTCGAAGGGGAACGGATCTGCTGTCTCCCGTTCTTCGCCAACCCAACCCAAATCCTCGGGTGCCCCATTCATGACAGTTCCATCGTCATGAGTGGGAAAGTATGACTTAAGCCAAGCGAGCTCTTGCTTTTCTTTCTGTCATTCCCGAAGGGAATCTGCTTTTGCTCTTGCAGTTGTTCTTGACGGAGGGAGCAGGGGCCTTCAGGCCCCTGAATCAAACCCACCACAAAAGGGCTTCAGCCCCGGCCCAGCCACAAACCTCAAGGCACCTACTCGTCCTCAACACTGCGTACCTACCCACACAACCAACACAATTTATACGGCCATACTCCCCCTCAGGCCGTATGATCTTTAAAACCCCAGCAAACCCCAGGCCCCGCTCCTGCATCAAATCACCCATACCCCTCAAGGCCGTGCATTTCGATGGCAACCCCTGCCGTGCTGCAAAAAAACGACCGCGCCACCTCTGCGCCCTCGCACAAGGCCTTGCCGGACCGCCTCTGGATTCAAGCCACCCTCTTCCTGCTCACCCTGTTCTCCACCACCATGGTCGGCATGCGCTACATGGTCAACTTCCAGCAGGGACGCTTCCCCCTGGCTTCCGACGCCGACGTCTTCCCCTACCGCTGGGTGTACGCCAATCTCTCCCACTTCGCCCTCGGACTCCCCTTCTCCCTCACCCTGCTCGGCATCCTCCTCACCCATGAGTTCGGCCACTACTTCGCTTGCCGCTACTACGGCATCAGCGCGACCCTTCCCTACCTCATCCCCGCACCTTCGCTCAGCGGCACCGCCGGAGCCGTCATCCGCCTCAACTCCCGCGTGCGCTCCCGCTCCGCTCTCATCTCCATCGGAGCCATCGGCCCTATCGCCGGTTTCCTCGTCGCCGTCGTCATGTCCTGCATCGGCCTCGCCCTCTCTCACCCCGTAGCCGTCGAACCCCAAAAGCTAGTCAACTTCCACCTGCCACTGTTCTTCAAACTCATCTCCTTCGCGTTCGGCGACGCACTCCACGTCCGCCTCGACGCCCCACTCCTCTGGCACCCCATCTTCATCGCCAGTTGGATCGGCCTCCTCATCACCTCGCTCAACCTCCTACCCGCCGGCCAGCTCGATGGCGGCCACATCCTCTACACCATCTCCCCACGCATCCACCGCATCACGACCTACGTAATCATCACCGGCCTGATCTACCTCGGCATCACGCTCTGGCTAGGCTGGCTGCTCTGGGCCGCGCTACTATGCCTCCCCGGCATGCGTCACCCCCGCGTACAAGACACCGAGCCGCTACACCCCGCACTCCTCGCCCTGGCACCCATCTCGCTGGCCATCCTCATCCTCACCGCCACCCCCCAACCCTTCAGCGACTCCAGCCTAATCAACGTCATCTCCCGCCTCCACCACTAGCAGCGTTTCTCGAGACCACAAACAGATATATGTCCGAAAGCTTTGCTATGCCGAGAACTTTGCGGGTACAAACAGGTACCCCAAGGCTTTAGCCTTGGGTCTCATAGGCCAACCAAGAAATGGGCTTCAGCCCGTGGGGTATGCCTTCTTGTCCAGCCGCACTCCCGTACGATGACAAAACGCTTCCTCAGACACTACCTAGCCTCGGGATACACCACCCCTACATCAAATGGATCGCATCCACATCCACCACCACCGCCCGCCGCGGAATCTCTTCCCTCTCCACCACCCCCAGCATCTCCCGCAACGCCGCCCCCAGCACATCCCGCCGCTCGGCCTTCAACACAAAGTGATACCGGTAGATCCTCTTCAGCCGAGAAAGCGGAGCCGCCGCCGGCCCCAGCACTTTCACCGTCTCAAACTTCCGCGCCGCAAAAAAACGTCCCAGCTTCGTAGCCCACCCCAACGCTTCCTCCAGCTTTTCGCTCTGCACAATCACATTCGCCAGCACACTCAGCGGCGGATACCGCATCGCCCGCCTGAAGTACATCTCCCGCGCTGCAAACCCCGTATAGTCGTGCGAAATCGCAAACTTGTTCACATAGTGGTCCGGCTGATACGTCTGCACCAACACCTTCCCCGGCAACTCCCCACGCCCCGCCCGTCCACTCACCTGCGTAATCAACTGAAACACTCTCTCCGCCGCGCGAAAGTCCGGCAGCCCCAGCGCAAAGTCCGCACCCACCACACCAACCAGCGTCACTCCATGAATGTCATGCCCCTTGGCGATCATCTGCGTGCCCACCAGCAGGTTGATCTCGCCCGAGTGCAGCCTCCCCAGCAGCCGCTCCATATCGCCACGCGTCTTCACAGTATCGCGATCCATCCGCCCAATCCGGGCCCCCGGAAACAGCTCCTGCAACCGCTCTTCACCCTGCTGCGACCCAGCCCCCAGATAGTACAAGTGCTCGCTCCCACACTTGTCGCACGCCTTCGGAACATTCCGCTTGAACCCGCAGTAATGGCACTCCAACCGCTGCCCCACCCGGGCCTCGCCATTGGCGTCATCTTCCTTGCCACTCTTGTGATACGTCAGCGAAATCGCGCAGTTCTCGCACTCAATCTTCTCGCCACAGCTCCGGCACATCACCACAAAGCTGTACCCTCGCCGGTTCAGCAGAATCATCACCTGCTCTCCGCGGTCGAGCGCTCCCTGCGTCTCCTCAATCAGCCGACGCGAAAACATCTGCTCCGCACCCGTCTCGCGAAACTCCTCCCGCATATCCACCATCTCGACAACAGGCAGCGGCCGCTCCATCACCCTCTGCCGCATCTCCACCCGCGCATACCGCCCGCGCTCCGCATTGTTCCAGCTCTCCAGCGAAGGCGTCGCCGACCCCAGCACCACCGCACACCCCAGCAGCTTCGCCCGCATCACAGCCACATCCCGCCCGTGATACCGCGGTGTCTCTTCCTGCTTGTAGCTCGAGTCATGCTCCTCATCCACCAGAATCAGCCCCAACTCCGGCATCGGCGCAAACACCGCCGACCGCGTCCCCACCACAATCCGCCTCTCACCCTTCCGAATCCGGTGCCACTGCTCCGCTCTCTCATCCGGCGTCAACTGCGAGTGCAACAGCGCAACCTCGCTGCCAAACGCCGCCACCATCTGCGCCGCAATCCCCGGCGTCAGCCCAATCTCCGGAACCAGCAACAGCGCACTCTTACCCGCCGCCAACGCCCGCTGCATCGCCGCCACATAAACCGCCGTCTTCCCCGACCCCGTAATCCCATAAAGCAAAATCGGCGCAAACCCACCGCCGCTCGTGCTCTTCGTGCTTTTTTTGTTGTCATTCCCGAAGGGAATCTGCTTCTCGCTCTTGTCGTTGCCTTGGCCGTTGTCGTTGCTTTTCTTTCTGTCATCCCCGTAGGGGATCTGCTTCTCTCCTACTCCCTGCTCCCTACTCCCTACTCCCTGCTTCTCCATCGCCGCAACAATGCTCGCCAACGCCTCGGTCTGCGCCTCATTCAGCGAGTGCTCATGCGCAAACTTCTTCCCATGCTGCGCCAACCCCGAAACATGAAACGCCTGCTCCGTCTCCTCCAGCCGCACCAACCCGCGCTTCACCAGCGTCCCCAGCGAAGACTCCGGCACCCCCAACGCCGCCAGCCTCGCCCGCAACTCCCGAACCAACTCCCGCCCCCCACAACCAGCCAGCTCCGCCATCACCGCCAACTGATTCTCATTCAACTTAGGCAGCCTTCGACCCGCCACAGAACCCAGATCACCCACCACCTCTGATCCAACCACCAAATCCGGGTGCCCCGGGTCCGGATCCTCGGACCCGGGTTTCTGTAGAGCCACAGAGTCCGGGTGCCCCCTCCTCGCGACGGCTTCATCGTCGCTAGGGTGGGCATCGGCGGAGCCGACCGCTCTCTCTTCCCCACCCACCAAAACATCCCCTACTCCCTGCAACACAGCCACCATCTCCACCCGCCGGGCATCCCTAACCTCCGCCAGCGCCTCCCGCACCAACCACTTCTTCCGCGCCATCGCATCCAGCAGCGCTTTATTCGCCCCCGTCGCACTGCGAATCGTAGCCGTCTTCCCCGGCTCTCCACTCTCCAGATAATTCAGCACCGCATACTCGCGATTCTGGTCCTCCACACTCAGCTTCGACCGACGCGATGACCCCTTCGCGCCCTCATACAAAACCTTTCGCCCCTGCTCCCCAATCCGATACGTCCACTGCCGCTTGATCTCCGCCGTCAGCGGCAGCATCCCCCGCAACACCTCACCCAAAGGCGCGCAGTAGTACGTCGCAATCCACTTACCCAGCTCCATCAACTCATTCGGAAGCAGCGCAGCCTCATCCATCACGCGCTCCACCCGCTTGACCTCAACACCAGCCTCCGGCGTCAGATCATGCACCCCCACAACAACACCCACCAGCCGCTGCCCGCCAAACGGAACCAGCACCCGCGCTCCCACCTCTACCTCAAGCTCCCCCAGCTCATAGGTAAACGCACGATCCAAAGGCACCGGCAACGCAACATCACAAAAAAGACTCACCCTACCAGCTTAACCGCCCCAACCACCCAGCGTTGCACAATCCGCCTTTGAGCATCGCAACCCGCCTTTGACGCGCCGCACAGTCCGTCTTTGCCCTAAGCCCACACGCTCAAAGCCCTGAGCCGACCAAAGCCCGCTCTCCTCAAAACTCCCCCAACTCAAAACTCATAACTGCACGAAACCGCTCTCTTCCGCACCACCCCAAATCCGGGTGCCCCATGTTCGCGATGGCTTCATCATCGCTAACGTAGGCATCGCGCGCTTAGCGCGACCGCTCCCGCCCATTTCCACCCAGCAACGGCCCCCGAACAAACCCCCACCAAACTCGCGACACCCTGACCAGCTTCAAATCAACGAGGCATGCGCCCCTTACAAGCTAAACCTGCGAACCCGGCGGCAACAGCGCTTGCAGCTTTTTCAACTCCTTCGCCGCCACCTTCTTATCTTCGAGCAGCTTCTCTACCCGCCCCAACACATCCACCGCCCCCACACTCAACAACCCAGCCGCCTCCTTCAAAATCTCAAAGTCCCGCCGAGCCGCCCGTACCGCCCGCAACCCACAGCAAAACTCCACCCGCCACCCCTTCTTCACCTTCTCAACCCGCCGTAGCGTCACCGCACCAATCGCGCCCGTATTCGCCACATGCGTCCCGCCGCACGCGTTGAACTCGATCCCCTGCATCTGCACAATCCGCATTCTGCCCACGCGCTCCGGCACCTTTCGCAGATCGCCCCGTTCCAGCATCAGGTCGGCCATCTCGCGCTCAATCCAGTGCGACATCATCGGTCTACCCTCAAACACCACCCGGTTCGCCGCATCCTGCACCTGCCTTAGATCGTCCTCCGTCAACCGCTCCACACCCTCCCGCAGCACAACATCAATCGTCGACACCTCCGCCCCCAGGTGAAACGAAACCGTCGCCGCTCCCAACTCCCGCAAAAACATCGCCGACAACAAGTGCTGCCCCGAGTGCTGCTGCTCATGGTCCGTCCGCCGCGCCGCATCCACCACACCCTGCACCGCAGTCCCAGCGACCAGAGGCTTCCGCACATAGTGCCAAACCTCCCCAGCCTCATCCTCTTCCACACGCTCCACCGGAACTTCCAGCACCGCGCCACTCTTCGACGTAGCCACCAGCACACCCATATCCCAAGGCTGCCCACCACCCTCGGGATAAAACGCCGTACGGTCCAGCGCCACCTGCCAAAGCTGTTCCTTCTGCCCAGCCTCATTCTTCAGCGTCGAATCCAGCCGAATGTCCGTCACCACGGCATCAAACTCCAACACCGCCGAAGTGTAATAAAGCCTCTCCGCGACAGACACTACTTCGCCCCCGCCACTGCCTGTTGTAGAGCCTCAACCTCGACCTTACTCCCCACAATCAACGGCGTCCGCTGATGAATCTGCTCCGGCTGCAACTCCAGAATCCTCCCAGCCCCATACACCGCTGCTCCCCCCGCCTGCTCCGCCACCATCGCCAACGGATTCGCTTCATACAGCAGCCTCAGCTTGCCCTTCGGGGCCTTATCCGTAGGTGGATACAAAAACACGCCACCCTTCAAAATCGTGCGATGAAAGTCCGCCACCAGGCTCCCGATATACCGCGAGCTATAAGCCTTCCCATGCAACTTGCCGCCCACCAGCATCGCCACATACTCGCGATACGCGGCAGGCCAGCTCGCCGCATTCGCCTCGTTCGTCGAGTAGTAAGGCCCCTGCTCCGGCATCACCATCTTCTCCGAGCTCAGCACAAACTCCCCCGCATCATCCATCGTGAACGCACTAACCCCATCGCCGGTCGTAACAACCAACACCGTCGAAGGCCCATACACCACATACCCCGCCGCAACCTGCTTCGTTCCCGCATGAAGAATCGCCGCATCAAGATCCTCACCAGCCGCCTTCTCCTGCACGCTGAAGATCGTCCCCACATTCACATTCACATCAATATTCGACGACCCATCCAGCGGATCGAAGATCACAATGTACTTCGCGTCCTTCTTGTCGAACACCACCGGCTCTTCATCTTCTTCGCTCACCGCCGCAATCACGCTCGGACACTCGCGCATCACCTTCATCATCACGTCATTGGCAAACACATCCAGCTTCTGCTGCTGCTCGCCCTGCACATTTACAGCCCCATACGCGCCATAAACATCACTCAGCCCCGCCAGCCGAATCTTCTTCGCAATCTCAAACCCAGCCGCGGCAATCCCCGCAAACACTTCGCGAAGCTCCGGCTTCCCCGCCGCCACAAACTGATCCACAGTCACTTTCGTCGCCATTTCCTTCTCCATCGTCACTCTCAAATCAAGCCCGAACATAGCACCCGCACCCAGCCTTCGCCAACCGTGCAATCACGCTAATCGCGCATAAACCCAGTTATCTTTGCCCTTGTTTTTCTAGTTGTCATTCCCGCAGGGAATCCGCGTTTGCACTTGCTTTTCTTTCTGTCATTCCCGCAGGGAATCTGCTGTCGCTTTTCACCTGTTAACTGTTCGCTGTTAACTGTTTACTGCTCTTCCCCCTACAATTCACCTTATGGTTACACGTCGCCGCTTCCTCCTGACCGCCGCCGCCACGGCGCCCACCTTCGCACTCAAAGCCCAGGAAACGGCCCCACCCCAATCTCCAGCGACATCTCCCGAAAAAGCCCCAGAAGTCGCCGCTCCCCCAGCCCCCTACGCCGAGCCAGCCCTCCCCGCCGCCATCCTCGCCCTCACCGACCGCCGCAAAGACATCGTCCCCATCACCAAAGACGAGCGTCAAACCCGCCTCGACCTCGCCCGCGAGCTCATGAAGACCTACGGCATGGACGCCATCCTCATCACCTCCGGCGCCTCCCTCCGCTACTTCACCGGCATGACCTGGGGCCAGTCCGAGCGGCTCTTCGCCTACGTTCTCCCCCAGCAAGCCGCGCCCTTCATCATCTGCCCTTGGTTCGAGCGCGACCACCTCAACGACCTCTACCCCTCCCTCCCCGAGCGCGAAACCACCATCAGCTACCTCTGGAAGGAAGACGAAGACCCCTACGCCATCCTGCAACGCGGTCTCGCCGAGTACTCCCTCGCCACCGGCACCCTCGGCATCGAAGAGCACGTCCAGTTCGCCTTTTCCAACGGAGTAGCCAAGGCCTGCCCGGCACTCAAAATCGTTCCCGCCACCCCCGTCACCGCCGGCTGCCGCTCGCTCAAGTCCCCCGCCGAAATCGCCCTCCTCCGCCTCGCCAACAGCATCACCTTCGACGTCTACCGTGCCGTCTACCAGTCCTGCGGCCCCGGAGACACCAACCAGCACTTCTCCGACCTCGTAAACCGCGCCTACGCCCGCTGTGGCGTCACCGGCGACGCCTCCTGCAACGTCGGCCCCTACTCCGCCATCCCCCACGGCTCTGACAAAGTCCAAACCATCCGCGAAGGCGACATGGTCCTCATCGACGACGGCTGCACCGTCGAAGGCTACACCTCCGACATCTCCCGCAGCTTCGTCTACGGTACCCCCACCGACTTCCAGCGTGAAATCTTCCGCATCGTCCAGAACGCCCAATCCGCCGCCCTCGCCGCCGCCCGTCCCGGCGTAGAAATGCAAGCCATCGACGCCGCCGCCCGCAAGATCATCACCGACTCCGGCTACGGCCCCGGCTACGACTTCTTTGTCCATCGCCTCGGCCACGGCATCGGTCTCGACATGCACGAGTGGCCCTACCTCGTCGGCGGCAACTCCCAGAAGCTCGTCGCCGGCATGCTCTTCTCGAACGAACCCGGCATCTACCTCCGCGGCAAGTTCGGCCTCCGCCTCGAAGACGACATGCTCCTCACCGAAAACGGTGCAGAACTCCTCACCACCCAAAGCCCCAGCCTGCAAGACCCCTTCGCCATCCCCGCAGTCCTCCCCACCAAACCCAACGACGCCCCATCAGCAACAACCCCACCAGCACCCCCCACAGACGCCCCAAAACCCATCCACCTCAAGCAGGCGGACCCAACCCCGGAACAA